>Ga0256839_1005171_pt1 | contig 12210 bp, 4 predicted proteins | sample 354166metaG_FD_185968 | JGI IMG/M metagenome (GOLD analysis project Ga0256839, IMG submission 185968) | Hydrothermal vent microbial communities from Mid Atlantic Ridge, Atlantic Ocean - 354-166 | ecosystem: Environmental > Aquatic > Marine > Hydrothermal vents | place: Atlantic Ocean: Mid...
AAACCTGATAGCGCTGCCATTGGTTTTATAGTTGAGCCAGGTGGGTAAGAGCCCTGTAGGGCACGATTATATAAAGGTCTGTCAGGGTTATCTCGAAGTGCATTGTAATTAGAATAAGAAATACCATTAACAAATAAGTTGGGGTCAAAAGCTGGCATACTTGCCATCGCTAAAACCTCTCCATTTTGTGGGTCAATTGCTACAATAGCGCCATTATACTCTCGTAATAATTCCTCTGCTTTTACTTGTAATTCTAGGTCGATACTTAAATATAAATCTTCGCCTGCAATGGGTGCTTCATCATCCAGCTTTAGTTGGGGTTTTCCATGTGCATCCACCTCCATTAGCTCATAGCCTGCTTTACCATGAAGTCGTGATTCATAATGTTTCTCAATACCTGATTTACCTATATGAGTACTGCCTCTGTATTCTTCATTATCAATTTTTTCGAGATCTCTTTTATCTATACGGCCTACATAACCTAATAAATGGCTGGCAACAGAGCCTAATGGGTAATTTCGTTGCACACGAACGCTGACGTTAAAACCTTCAAATCGGAGACGATTTGCTGAAAAGGTCGCAATCTCTTCCTCGGTTAAATTTTTCCGTAAAACAACAGCTTGAAAACGAGAGTTTACTCGCAGTTTCTGTTTAAATTTAGCTACATCTTGAGGCGTGATTGGCAGGAGTTGCATAAGGCGCTTTAACATACCATCCATATCTTTCACATCATCACGCTTAGCATCTAAAACATATTCAATATGATTATCTGCTAGGAGCGCGCCATTACGATCATAGATTAAACCGCGAACAGGAGGAATAGGGATACGTTTTTGATAGTTTTCTTTGGAGAGTTTGGTGTAATGCTCAAAACTAGTGACTTGTAAAAAAACAAGGCGTAAAAGAATAAACGCTAAGGCGATAAAAACAAGGGCGGCGGCAACGATAGCACGTGAGCGAAACAGGCGATATTCTGCCCGTTCACTTTTTATAGTTACTCGTTTTTCCATGTGCCCCTTTTACTTATCAGACCTCCTGACAGAGGTCTCACCGTCCTTAAAGAATAGTTTAAAGACTATCTTGATACATTTTAATACTATCTATAATAATTTGCTTAGCCACGGCAGCATCATCCCAGCCATCAAGCTTTACCCACTTATCTTTATCAAGCACTTTGTAGTACTCGAAGAAATGCTCAATTTGATCCATGAGTAATGGCGGTAAATCTTTGTAGCTCTGAATATGATCAGATGCTGAGTGTAAGCCATGCGCGGGAACGGCTAAAATCTTAGCATCAATACCTGCTTCATCTGTCATGTTTAAAACGCCAACAGGGCGAGCAGGAATAACACAGTTATGAACCAATGGTGTTGGCGTCACAACCAAAACATCCATTGCATCACCATCATCTGCTAATGTATGTGGAATAAAGCCATAATTAGCAGGGTAAAAAATTGGAGCCGACATAAAGCGATCTACAAAAAGCGCACCACTTTCTTTTTCTATTTCATATTTTACGGGTGATGAGGCTGCTGGTATTTCAATAACAACATTTACAATATTTGGAACATCGCTTCCTACATCAATATTATCAAAAATCATTTTTATCCACTTTTAGCTTAATTAAACCACGCATTATAACTGCTGATCGCGTAAAAAGTACCGCTTTCCTACCTTTCTGACATTAAATAATTGAATTGAGGGTATTTATAGTTTTCCAGCTTCTATTTTTTGCTTTTTGGTGCGGCTTAGGCGTTAATGGCTTCCCTCTAATATTTAAGTTATCAGTTTTAAACAATAAAACGATAAATTTACAAAAAGTAAATTGTTACACCTTTCGAAGGAAGTGTTGATGTTGCTTGAAGCATCGTGATTAGTATGAAAATCACACAAAATGTCTAAAAACAGAGGTGATAGAATTAAAAAATTCAAAATCATGCTTTAATACGCCATCTTTCAACAAAATAGATACATTATGAGTTCATTAAGCGATCAATTATTAAAAGCTGGTCTTGTTACCGAAGAGCAAGTAAAAAAAGCAGCAGAAAAGCCTAAGCGGAAAATAAAATCAAAGATTCAGTCCAGGCAAAAGAAAACCTTTGCCAAGAAAATACAAAAAAAACAGACCGAGCAATCAGATCTTGCAAAATTTTATGGAGAGAGAAAGCAGCTTGAGAATAAAGAAAAGCAAGAGGTAGCGCGGAAAAAGCAAGAAGCGGCAAAGCTTAAAAAAGAAATGAATGACAAAACGAATAAACTAATTTCTGACAATTTACTCAATAATGATGAGGCTGAAATTCGTTTTAACTTTGTAGTGGGGACAAGCATTAAATATTTATTTGTAACGGAAAAACAGCAAGAAGAGCTAGTCGATGGAAAATTAGCAATCACTTTTTTGGCCAGTAAACGTAGTTTGATACCTATTGATATAGCTAAGAAAATCCAAAAGGTGAACCCTAAGAAAATTGTTATTATTCCCGCGGAGAGGTGACTTAAATCAAATAAATTGAACCTTGTTGGTAGGTACCCTACTATAGTGGAGTCTTATACGGATATTATTTTAATAAAAGGAGATTCAAAATGGGTATGATTTCAGATTTTAAAGAATTTGCATTAGGCGGAAGCTTAATTGATATGGCAACGGGTATTATTATTGGTGTTGCTTCTGGTAAGTTAATTTCATCATTAGTGAATGATGTAATTATGCCACCAATTGGTGTTGCATTAGGCGGTGTTAACTTTGCAGACCTAGGTATGAAGCTGGCTGATGTTGGTGGTGGTGATAAAGGACTTGATCCAATTATGCTTAAATGGGGATCATTCGTACAAAACTTTATCGACTTCTTAATTATTATGGCAGTTGTTTTTATTATTGTTAAAATTGCGACTCGTAATAAAGAAGATGAACCAGAAGAAGAAAAAGGCCCTTCACAAGAAGACTTACTAACTGAGATTCGTGATGCGCTTGTAAAAAAGTAAAATCATAAAGTGAGTTTATTAAGGAGAATCTGATCAGTTTCTCCTTAAAGAGGATGTATTCATAGAGAGTACTTTCAATGACCACCTCCCCCTTTTTTTCGATGTTTTGTATGATTTTCTAATGGAAACCTGAAGTTTCTTTGTGATATTTTTCACAAAACACTTTGATTTTCACGATTCATTACACTCTTTGGCTATACTTTTTTTCATCTATAGGAAGTGTATCGCTGAGTAGTATGATGAAGAAGATTCTACCAATATTTTTTAACTGGTCTCTAATGGTTTTGGTGATTGTATCACTAAGTGCTTGTGGGTCTGGTGATAATGAAACCAACTTGACAAACCCAACAGCACAAGAGCTGGCAATAGAGTTAATCGCAGACTATGCACAAGATGGCATTGTAGAACCAACGATTCAAAACTATGAAGATGCTGGTGTTATTGGTGTAAATTCCACGAACTTGGCTCAAATAAACGCGGAAATACGCGATCTTAGTCATGATGATGTTGATTCTAAGGATGAGATTCAAGCTATCTTTGATGACTTGAATATTAGTTTATTAGTTGCGCCATCACTTTCTGATGCTCCTGCACAGAGCTATGTCAAAGACCTGTTAATACCTACACTAACTTTTCTAAATAGTACTGATAGTATTATTACGAGCTGTCGTGTAAATGCATTGCCTGAAGGTTTGAATATCTCGGTTTCACCTGATGGATCTAGTTGTTTAATTATGGGTACGCCCACAATAATTCAGCAGGCAACATTATATACAGTCACTGCTAGTAATACGGAAGGAGATGCTACAGCAACAGTGTCTATATCAGTGATAAATATTAACACTGGTAGCGGTGGTGCTGGTAGTAAAAAAATATTGCTGAAAGGAGTTGTACAAAAAGGTCTATTTACTAAACTTAATGTAAATGCTTATTTGATTGATGATAGCAATGGTAAGAAAGGATCAGCATTACCTGTTGTTGTAAATAATCAAGAATACTTTGTGCAATTAGATCCTAGTAAAACGGTTTTAGTTGAGGCAAATGGTACGTTTACCAATGAGGTAGATGGTAAGCCAGTTAATGTTGATAGCCCTTTAAAGGTGCTTGTAGGTGTTGGTAATCAAAATGTCATTGCAAATATAAACTTACTGACTACTTTGGTTTCAGACAGGGTTATAAATCACTTAGCAGGCCCACTGTCTTCGCTTGATTCGATATTGAACCAACAAAACCCAGTTAATGCCTTGGCGGGATTGCAACAAGCTGTAAATGCTTCTTCACCGTTATCTTTCAATGAACTTGTACAACAAGAGGAAAGTGTTGTTAGTGCAATGTTTGGATTGTCGCAAGGTGCTGAACTAGATCAATTGGATTATAGAAATATAAAAGCAGGGATGGGTGTCACAGATCCTAATGTCCAATTATTATTATTATCTGCAGGTATCATGGAAACCATTCAAGGGGATAATTTATTTGAAGGTGGTTTTGATAAAATAGCGAGGGATGTTTCTGCTATTTCAAGTAATGCAACTGAATTGGATACCGTTGTTCCAGCATTAGGTGTTTTAAACGGACTTGATGCCAGAGGGGTTTATTCGGAGGTTGTTTCAAATTCTAATTATGGATATCTCCCTCCACTCTCTTTTGACGGTGCTCCCGTGTTGTCATGTTTAGCAAGTAGATCATGCTCGTGGGGAATTCCTCAAGAAAGTGCAACGATCGCTGTGAGTAGTCGAGCAACCTATGAGGCAGAAGGAAAAATAAAACTATTAGTTACGCTTGGGAAGCCTTCATCATCAACAGTTAAGCTTCATATTTATTCAGAGTCAGATACTGCAATTGATGGTGCTGATTATTTAGGTGTTGATGAAATAGTTACTTTTGTTGCTGGCAATACCTCCACCGCAGTTTACCTTGATCTTGTGGTTGATCATGATATTGAGCCAGATGAAATTATTAAACTAAGTATTGAATCATTGACGAGTAGCTATAGCGTAGATCAGTCAACGATTAGTTTATCTATTCTTGATGGTGCACCAGCTGGGTTTGAAAATCAAGATTCATCTAAGGTGCTTGTTGATACATTGTCAGTTGATTTTCTTTATTGTGAGTCTGGGGGTTGTTCCGCAATACCCCCATCTAAAATTGAAAAGATTATAACAAATACTAACGCTATATTTGGATCTCAGCTTGTTTATGATCCGAATGCTTCTATCGGTTTGGTTGATGGTAAAAATTTATTGATAGACGTTAAGGTGGGAATTGTTTGTGTAGATAGTCTAAATTGTCCCGTGCATAGCAAAGACCTTTTGGTGGATTTATACCTAGTAGCTAAAGATTCATCAAATGCTCAAAAAGATGAGCTGTCACTAGGGCAGTTTTTATATGACAAAGATGAAACCCAAGGAGAGCAAGATGCATCAATTGTTGATTTAAGTGGTTCTGCTGTTAACCTTCTAGCAAAAAATGCAACACAGAATGGTTGGATACTTGAGGTGGAAGCCCGCTTAAAGTCTCCAATAAAGAGTCGGTCTGTGGCTATTCCTTCACTTGTTCCATTGCCTTCAATTATCGTCTTAAAAGATGGAACAGAAGTTACTTTACACTCAGTGATGGGAGTTTCAAATCCGAGTAGTGTAGGGTGTCAGAATGGGCAAGTGGGTATTCTTGGTTTATATGGTTTACCTAGCAATTATCATGTCCCTTTTGGCGATGAAAACTCTGAAATTAGTGCCTTTGGTAATTTTTGTGTAGATTTAGATTTACAAGATCCAATGGTGAATCCAGCCGTTGCAGTTGATGGCCAGCTGGAGGTTCCCTTTGGTGTGAAACTACCTCGTGGAATGGCGTGGCGAGCAGTTAGTCTTAATGCAGGCTTGCCAATAATGTCACCTTTTCTTCAGCTCTTATCACCTAATTTTCCTTATTATTTACACTATCAGGGGTGGCCTGTTGAATTTAAGACAAACAAAGCCTATGTGTCGTTTAGAGGAGTTGAAATAAGCTATTCGGATATGCGGTATGTTGGTGACGTGGGATATTCCGATCAGGATCCGCGTAGCAAAAAACAATTATTTAGTAATGATATTTATTTTAGTAAAGTTGCAGGTGAGTCTGGAATTATTCAACTTAAACCAGAGGGTGTTGATGCTACTTTTTCTGTTAGTTCTAACCCATCTTCTATAACTTATACTGCTTTTCCACGCGCTAAAGTACAGTGGCAAGGGTTTACTCAAGAAATAAGTAAAAATCACCTGCAGTCTACACAAATCAATATTTCGAATTTTGTAATGGAGCAATCTACAGAATGTATTGAGTCGGGTTGTGCAAGCGATGTCCCTCAAACTTGGCAAGTTTCATCATTGAATGCAAAATTAGATGGAGATGGTTTTTTGCTGGGTAATGCTATTAATAAAACGGTAAATCAAGAAACTGTATTTGGAGCATTAAAAAATGGAGGCTTTGCGTGGAGCCGCCCTGATGATTTCATAAGTCAACAAGAAATGAAATTAGCAATGCCAGGTTTTGTAATACCTGCCACTAATAGAGTGAGTGATTACCTTATTGCTCACCTAAGTGAAAGGCTTCAAGAAAATGAGGGGAAGTCTATTGATAGATACCCGCTAGGAACAGATTCTTTTATAGATGGAAATTATGATCCAGTAGGTTTGTCTGTTGGTCCTGAAATATATCGTGATGAAGTGGATGGAAGCCCACAGGTTGGAAATGGTCAAGATCTAAGTGCTTTTGATAATAAACTAGCGATAAATAATGGGGTAGACGCACCCTTTAACCTAACTTCATCAATAGGCGTGAAGTATGTGCTTCGTAATTCTGGTCTTACAGGTGTTTTTAATGTGGCAGCGTCTAGCTTGGATTCCAATGCCAATTTTTATAGTTATCCATTAAGTTTATCTCGTTTTGCGGTAAGAGCAACAGACAATAAGTTAGATAGCCACACATGGATTGATGGGCATTTAACGCTAAAAGGTGATGCTGGTGGCTCTGATGGTTTGGATATTTGGTTTAATAATCTTGAGATAAACTGTGCCGCTAGACTAGGAAATGTTGATTTAATATCAGAAGCTTGTGATGGCAGTGATAATAATGGCAATAATATTATTGATGAAAATTGTTCTCCTAGGTTATTTAGTTGGAAGGCTGATACAGATATTTTTGCTGCAAAATTTGATGGTACAGATGAAGCACTTGCTTGTGCAAGCGGTGATCAAAAATTAATATTAGATCAACAGTTACATTTTAAAGCACTGAATAAACCTGTTGTGTTCCAAACAGCATGGAGTGCTACTGGTAAATTGTTAGAGCAAACAAGTGGACAGTTACCCAAGTACCGTTTTGATAAAAGTGATGAAGGTAAAGGCTTTCCTATAAAAACGAGAGAAGCAAAGTTGGGGGTTGGACAGATAGGAAATGAAATAGATAATAGATATGGTTGGTTAGAGTTTGGGAAAACAAAAATAGGGGTTTCATTTTGGAATGCCTTTGATGCTGATTTACAGTTAGCTAATCGCTCGCAAGGATTAGATATCGTTGCTGAGCCAACGGTAGTTTTAAATACAAACTCGCTCAAGGGGTTCAAAGATAGCTTGAACTTAGCTGAAGGTATAGTGAAATCAAATGGGCAGATTCAAAAACTACTGACAAAACAGGAGGTAGTTGATGGGGCAGCGAGCCAATATGATATAGGCGCAGTATATCAGTGGGGGAATACTGGGTTTGGTTTTGAGCTTCCTGTTTATTACCAGCCTCACCAACTAGATTCAGGGGAGAGCGACGAGGATGCCCAAGGGCGTCAGTCCCGTTTTCTTGGTCGAACTTTATCTAAAGATCTTTTTGTGATGGATGCAAATGCAGGTATCAATTTTGTAGAACCAGAGAGAACAAAACTAAGTTTTGGAGCTAGCGCAGATTTTGAACGCTTGGGTAATATTAATTTTCAAATAGATATTAGTGATCCAAACAGTGCTGCTCAAGTTGATGATTTATTAATATCCTTAAGTATTATAAATGATCCTATCTTAGAGCCGGCACTTAAGCAGTTTTTGGATCAAGTGAATATTGTTAATCGTTATGCAAATCGAGGCTTAGATGAGGTCGTAAGAGAGGGTTTAAACCAGACAATACAAGCAATTACTTCACAAACAGTAATAGATCCTTTCGTTGTAGTGAGTGATGCATTAGCTCAAGCTAGAAGCGGGCCTCAGCAGATTATTACAGTTATAGCTGATGAGATTAAAGGACCATTACAAAATCAATTATCATCATTAGAAATTCAATTATTAAATGAGGTGACAGCCATTGAAAATAATGTGACTCAAACTCCAGCTTTACCCAAGGAGCTGGTATTTGAACAGCTAAATAAGGTTACAGCGATTCTTGAATCTGTCGTAGCTCAAGTCAACGATATTAAAGATACAATTAATCAGACAGTTGATGAAGCCAAGTTGATAGTTTTAAATGCAAAAACAGAACTTAGTAAAGTAACTAGTGCCGTAAATGAAATTAAGTCAATAGTTAGACAAGGTGTTTCTTTTAAAGATAATGTTTGTAATGGTGGCTTAAATATAAGTACAGGAAATACAGGGTATTTAGATAAAATAACTATTCGTTTTGCAAAGGTTCGTAATCTGGCGGAGACAATAAAAGGCACTGATGAAATCTTTGATGCTTTAGAAGACTTGGTGAATGATAGTGAGCAATTACGCCGTATTAATATGGCAAAAAGAAGAATTAAGGATGCTGTTACTGAGTTATTAGGTTTTGTAAATACAGCTGATAAAGCTATTCGTGATACGGTTTGTGATGAAGCAAAAATTGCGGATGTATTATCAAAGTCTGAAGATGTAACACGAAGAATAGAAGAGGGTGTAATTAGAGCAGATGGCTCATTGCAAAATATAATCACAAAAATTCAGGATTTTTCTACATCTTTGCATAGTGTGCTTGCTGATGAGGTCACTAAACCCTTAAATTCTATTTTTGAAGCTATTAGTGTTGCTCGCCAAGCAGTAGAGGATACAAATATCAGTGCTTCAGATTTATTAGGAAAAGTTGATTGTATTGTATCTAAATCGATTAGTAATAATATATGTACCAATCCTCCTTCAAATAATTTGTCATCTACAAAAGCAGTAATAAAGAGTGTGTTTTTAAATGCAAATACTCGTGTTGATACCGAAATTACTAAAATACAAAATGACCTTGTTGCATCACTGAGGAATATTCTTCCAGGTGCTTATATGTCTCCTGTGCAATTACGGGAAACACTCGTTACAGAAATCATGCGCAGTGGTCCAATCAAAGAAATGCGTACCTTAATGGATAAGCATTTTTCTGAGATTAGTAGGACTACTAATAACATAGTGTTGCAATATGCTGATCAACTAAACCTTGTTATTAAAAATGCGATTGCAGCTGTAACTGGGCCCATTAACGATGCATTGGCAGAAGCAACATCAGCAGTACGTGAAATGTCCTTGAAATCTATAGGCGTTGATGGTTTTGCAGTTATTGCTGGAAATGAACTTGAACGTGCTCATATTGGAGCTGAATGGGCCATGGGAGAGGGCGATGATGCAACGGAATTTCGTGCGGCTTTAGATGCTGAAAGTTGGTCTGTAAAACATGAAAAAGATGGTAACAACACTCCTACGAAATGTGCGGCAGGTGATGCTAGTAGCTTATTGGATGTAACAATTTCAGCTTATGGTTTACCTATTAATATTCTTTCATCAGATATTGAGCTAGAAGAAGTCTTCCTTGGATTTACCTTACAGAGCAATAGGGATAGTTATCCCGCATTAACTCCCATTGGTGTCTTTGGTGGAGTATCTACTATGGGTCAGATTGTCTTTACAGATGCGAAGGTAATAGACCCGGCATTTGTTGCAGGGCTTGGTAAGTTACAAACCTATATTGGTGCTAGGGCAGCAGCGAGCTTTAGTAGCCTTGAGGCTGAGGTAGCATTTTTAGTAGGCAAGGTATGTCCAGGAAATACAGCATTAACTAAGTTAGACCCTGATGTGGCTAAGTTTCTACCTAGTATGCCTCCTGAAGGTTTTCTAGGAGCATACTTACGTGGAGGAGCAACTATTCCTATTGTTAACCCCGGAAGTTGTTTCTTAAATCTTGGTGTATCTGCTGATTTTGGAACATGGATTTTTGTTGGTGAACCTACAACAATTGGTGGATTGATCGGCGGAGGGGCAGTAGGAGAAGTTATGTGTATTGCAGCCATTAAAGGGAAAGTTAGAGTGGCAGGTTCTGTAAATACTGATGGTGGGCTAAAATTAGCAGGGGATGCATGGGGCGCAGCAGGACTTGGCATCTGTGAGCCAGAAACATGGACTAATATAGCCAAAAGTAGAGATGATAGCTGGTGTGGAACAGGTGATATTGAGACCGGCGCAGTTTTTGAAAATGGTAGCTGGGAAATTTCAGTACCTACTCCGGATGCAATATTCTAATGAAATTAATAACTCAACAAATACTATCGCTATGCATTTTTGTCGTTATAACGACATCATCACTCTTTGCAAAAGAAGATCAGTTTTATTTTATTGCACGCCAAGCACCCAGCGGCTCAATAACTAATGAAGGACAACAATCAAACGTTGTGTATCTTCGCTGGGATAGTATTGAAGGCACGCTACCATCTGATATTGTAAGTTTTAGATTGTTACGAAATAATGTTCCTGTTTCAGAAAGTGATTTTCCTGCACATTCTGTCATGTCTGTAGCTGATCTTAATAAGTTGTACATAGGTTCAGCACAAAAAAGAAGAAAGCTTGAAATTGTTACTAAGCTAAATGAATTAGCAGTATCAAAGGGGGATAGCTTTTCGGCTTCAAACTTTGCTACTTACCTTCATGGCTTAATTAGTCCTTTAAGTAAGAATACTTATAATCCTTTATGGGCTTTCCTTGGTTCTCAAACAGATTTTAATATTGCACAGGCTCGCTATAGAGGTTGGATAGATATTCTACCAAGTACAGAAATTGTAGAGTATGAGTTGTTAGCTGTTAATTCAGTAGGGAATACTGTCAGGTTGGGCTTTACACGTGTTGATAGAAGTGTAGGAACAGTTTTATTAGGTGCCACGAAACTAGAACAAATACGCAATTCAACTACTCGGTGTGATTATCCAGAAGATGCAAAAGATCATTATACTGTATCACTTAATTGGCTATCTCCAGGCGGAGAGCTGACAGTTACTGATAATTTTGCTGCTAAGTTATACATCAGCGGCTTTGATTTATATAGGACTCGTAACAATCTTGCAGGTGATGTAAAACAAGCCCCTGCACGTGATATTGCATCTCTAGCGGCACAGGTATCATCAGATAGCCGAGGGAATCCAAATTTTGGAGATCTTGAGAGGATTAATACCTCTTTAATTATTGACTCAGGTGATGTAGCAGGTGAGGCAAAGTGGCGAGAAGCTCGTGATCTTCTTAAGCGAGCAGGTTTAAAGCCTGGAGATCGTCGTGCGTATTATCTTGTTGCTCGAGATTTTACCGGTAATTATGGACCTACGATTGAAGCTATCGTAGAGGTTCCTCGTACAACTAGGCCGCCAGTACCGTGGAATATCAGGACTTTTTCTGATCAAACAAGTTCAGCAGCTAACTTACCGAGCAGCGCATTTTCATCGCCAGATGCATTGCTACTTGGTTGGGATAAAGTCGATCTAAATAATTATACAAGGATGTTCCAAGGTACTCGTAAATACTGCAATATGGCAGAAGCCCAACAGACAGGCATATTGGAGTTCGTGGGTATAGACCAGGATTGTAATAGCGATTTACACAGTAGCGTTCGTCTTGATGTTGAAGGGTACCGTATTTATCGCTTTATAGACTTTGATGTAGCAGGTCATTTTATTGATAGTGATGGAGACGGCTATGCGGATTCAGATGAACGTCAGTTAGAAATGCAATGTGATGCATCGAATCATCCAGCTGGAGCGATTAAGTATTTAGCTCCTGAAGCAGATGTTCAAGTAATCAATATGGCAGGTGGTGATTTATCGTTGAATAAGCCTGCACGAGTTCGCCTTAGAGATAAAGTACCAGCCAATAAAAAAGGTACTGTCTATTGGTATCGAATTGCTTCGGTTGTGAAACTCTCAGATACTGAGGAAAGGTTAAGTTTTCTCAGCGCACCACAGCGCGGTTTTTTCCCTGATAGAACGCCTCCTGAGGAGCCTAT
>Ga0256839_1005172_pt1 | contig 12207 bp, 11 predicted proteins | sample 354166metaG_FD_185968 | JGI IMG/M metagenome (GOLD analysis project Ga0256839, IMG submission 185968) | Hydrothermal vent microbial communities from Mid Atlantic Ridge, Atlantic Ocean - 354-166 | ecosystem: Environmental > Aquatic > Marine > Hydrothermal vents | place: Atlantic Ocean: Mid...
TCGCAGGGAACGACAGATAGCACAGATTTCTTCGTCGGTTACGTTGAAGCAAATGGCACAGTGGCGCACGCGCTCTTTGACAGCAAGCAGAGCCCGGGCCAGGGCCTCTACCTCTTCACGGGGCATTTTCAGGATATAGGCGGCCAGCCGCTGGGCCGTCTTGCGCCCGATAGTAGGCAGCCGCATGAGCTGCTCAACCAGTGCTTCGACCGAAGGAGAGGTATAGCTCATCACCTACAGGCCCAACGCACTCAGATCAATGTTCATTCCTGGAGGCAATACGGAACCGGCGGCCTTTTGCATTTCCTCACGGGCGAGGCGAGCCGCTTCCTCCAGCGCTTTGTTGACGCCAGCCACGATCAGGTCTTCCAGCATCTCCTGCTCCTCAGCACGGAAAGCCTCAGGATCGACTTCGAGGCGAACAATGCGCTGGAGGCCGTTGGCCGTAACGCGCACCATGCCGCCACCTGTTTCCACGGTGACAGTTCGGCTTCCCAATGTCTGCTGCGTCTCCGCAAGGCGACGCTGCAGCTCCATCACCTTACCAAAAACCTCGCCCAGATTCAGTGCTCCGTCCATTATGCTTTGCTGGCTTGCTGATGCATATCGCATGAACGCCCGGCGAAAGCCCTGGTTCAATGGCCGTTGCCCCAGAATAGCTCACAGCCGAATTGATCGATCAGCTTCTGCACCACAGGAGAAGTGCGGCGTAGACGTTCTAACACCTGAACCGGATCCTCTGGATCGAGTGGGGTGGATGGAGTTGGCTGTTGTCTCGCTGCTGCAAGTACCTGCTTATTAAACCGGAAACGTATATTTGTTAGCGGCTGCGCTTCTTCCATAAAAGCATGGAGTTGCTGTAGCAGGAAAGTAGCCTGACCCTGTAGGAGACGCGCATAGTCCTGCTCCTGCACGCCGATCCAGAGCGTTGTGCCGTCGATGTCTTCGGGATGCGTTTCACGTAGGATCATGCCGACGTGGCGACGAACTCGGCCCACCTGCTGCGCAAAGGCTGGCCAGTGTTCCTGCAGGCGTTTCAGCAGGGGGGATGGCGCTTCGGCCACCAGCACCTCGGCCTCCATAGGGGTAGTCAGTGCAGCTTGGCCTGTAGATGGCTCGGAGGAAGTGTTTGGGCGTCGAAGCAGGGCCGGTTGTCCGAGGATGGCATGGAGCGACTCCGATGGCGTACCAGACTGTGGTGTGGAAGGGGAATGCGGGGTAGCAGTCGGCGGTGCTGGAGAGGGCCGAAGGGATGCGGTTGTGGAGGGATTGGGGGAGGAGGGGGCGGAATGCTCCGGAGTCCTGTCGCTGCGGTTCAGTTGTTCCAGCATCTCAAGCGCGCGGCGCAGATCCACGGCATGGGGCAGGCTGGCCATGCGCAGCAGCGTCAGTTCCAGCTGCAGGCGGGGGTGGGCGCTGCTCTTCAGACGCGTTTCAAGCTCGGCCACCAGCCCCAGCAGGCGCAGCAGATCAGCTTCCTCGAAGGCGCGGGCGGTTTCGGCATAGCGCTGGCGCGTCGCCTCGCCCGCCTCAATAAGGGAGAGGTCAGGCATAGTACAGGCCACCAGCAAATTGCGCAGATGCTCAGCCAGTCCGACAGCAAACTCCTGCAGATCGTAGCCGGCACGCACTACCTGCTCGACAACTGTTAGCATACCGGCGCTATTACCTGTACGGACATGCTCGGTAACCGTAAAGTATAGATCAAGGTCTACCACGCCCAGCGCTTGCGCCAGCTCGGCATACCGCAGGGTCGTTCCACAGAGGGAAACGGCCTGATCAAACGCCGAGAGGGCGTCGCGCAGCGCTCCATCTCCTTTGCGTGCCAGCAGCATAAGCGCCTCGTCATCGGCCTCCACGCCTTCGACTGCGCAGATCTCACGCAGACGCGCCACGATGGCCTCAACCGGAATGCGCCGAAAGTCGAACCGCTGGCAACGAGAAAGAATAGTGGGCAGTACTTTGTGCGGCTCGGTCGTGGCAAAGATAAACAGGACGTGTGAGGGCGGCTCTTCCAGTGTCTTGAGCAACGCATTGAAGGCCGCGTTCGAAAGCATATGGACTTCGTCGATAATGTAGACCTTTTTTCGCGCACCCTGCGGCGGAACCCGAACCGTTTCGCGCAGCTCACGGACATCTTCCACCTTATTGTTGGAGGCCGCGTCGATTTCAAACACGTTCAGGCTGCGACCTTCTTCAAAGGCACGGCAGGCTTCACACTGACGGCAGGGCTCGGCGCCGTCTTCGCGTGCTTCCAGCGGGGTCTGGCAATTGATGGCCTTGGCCAACAGACGGGCAGCCGTTGTCTTCCCGACGCCCCGGGGGCCACTGAACAGATAAGCATGGCCCAGCCGGTTCAGGCGAAGGGCGTTTTTCAGCGTCTCCGTTACGTGCTCTTGGGCAACCAGTTCACGGAAAAGCTGAGGACGATACTTGCGGGCAGCTACCAGATAACGCTGTTCCTGCATGACGTAGCACGTGGTCAGGGACGCACAGTTTCTTTTCCAGAACGACGCACCGGCCAAAAGGATCGCACAGCTTGCGCGGTAACAGGACGATGAATATACTGTACGAAAGCCGATCGCTCAGATAGATACGGAAGCATTATGGAATCTCGCAAAGGCTTTCTGGTGGCGCTGTTCGATTTTTCTTTTTCGGAATTCATCACAGCCCGCCTGATTCGGTTGCTTTATGCCCTGATGCTGTTCATGCTGGGCATATTCATGGTCGTTTGGATTATCGGTGGATTTGCCGAAGGGTTGGGGAGGGGAGTACTCAATCTGGTGCTGTCTCCGCTTGTTTTTTTGCTGAGCGCCATTGTTGTGCGCATCTACTTGGAGCTGGTGATGGTCATTTTTCGGATTGCGGAGTATCTGGGGCAGCTGGTGGCGCTGGTTGAGCGTCGGGATAAGGAGACGCCAATGGAACCCCCTCTTTAGAAGAGAAGGGAGACGGACGGGGCGGCTGGAAGCAGCGACGACAGCGGGGTTCGTAACGATCGGCGGCTCCAAGCACCACGCGCCCCTCTTCGGCCGTCAGCCGTTGTGAGTGGTTGGCCGGTGCCCCACAGACCGCGCAGATAGCGTGTAGTTTGGTTACATATTCGGCCACGGCCATGAGTTGGGGAATGGGTTCGAACGGCCGGCCCATGTAATCCTGGTCCAGGCCCGCCACGATTACCCGTTTGCCATCATTGGCCAGTTGCTGACATACGTCCACGAGCGTCATATCAAAGAACTGGGCCTCGTCGATGCCCACTACGTCGGCTGGGGCGGCCAGTAGCAAGATTTGTTCGGGGCTATCAACCGGCGTAGAGCGTAGCGCGTTTTCGTCGTGCGAGACGACCTCGGTCTGGCTGTAGCGCTGGTCTATGCGCGGTTTGAAGACTTCCACGCGCTGGCGGGCGATCTGCGCGCGACGCAACCGGCGAATGAGCTCTTCCGTCTTGCCGCTGAACATGGAGCCGCAGATCACTTCAATCCAGCCAATCGAGCCACCATGTCGCAGAATCAGGGGTTCCATAGGCATGGCTTATTCTAAAGCTGGGCATTTTACTTTAAAATACAGGGACGGGCCTGCATTTGCTATAGGGCTACAGGTGGGGATAGCTGCTTTGTTGCTATTGAGGCAACACGTACTGGGGCAAAGGCTGCTTGCTGAAGGTTTATTTATACTTATGACGCAGGGTAGAAGCTGGTTGCCTTCTTGCGCAACGTTTGCTGGGCGGTTCTCAACCCTCACAAATGGCACCTGTTTAGTGTGAGGTCGTCTAAGCTGTGGGAAAACCACTGAATGGAGGAGGTTTGCCTAAAGTAGAAAAGGGCGACCAGTAACTGATCGCCCTTCCATGTCTGGCTATGATCTGGGCTTATACCCAGAAGGAGAAGTATAGATAAATGATCAGTACCAGGCCCAGCACGATCGTTGTCAGCGTCACATCTCGCCAATCCCATCCGGCGCGGCTATCAGCTCGGTCTGCTGCCGATACCGTCCCAAACGTCAGGCCACGTACTTTCTCTTCCGGTGGCGGTCCCGTCCATAGCGAGATGCCCACGATTAACACCACACTTACCAAAAACAGCAGGCCCGCAAAGTAGTACCCGTTAAATGCGCCAAGCCATCCCAGGGGGGTGGAAGGATCCAGTACTCCGTTCTGCACCATCGCCTGCAACGTCAGCTTCCCCAGGCCCAGCACAAAGCCAACTGCCAGTCCCCAGACCGCTCCCTGTGCGTTGATGCGTCGGCTCGAAATTCCCAGCAGAAACACCGCCGTGATCGGTGGAGCCAGGAAACCCTGTACGTTCTGCAGATAATCATAAAGCCCCGCTTTGGATTCGGCCATCACCTTCATGATCGGAATCCAAAGCAAGCCTAACCCCACCACCACGGCCGTCGCGATCCGCCCCACACGTACCAGCTCCGTCTCCGGGCGACCCGGTCGTAGCTTCTCGTAAATGTCCACCGTGAAGAGGGTTGCGCACGAGTTGAACAGCGAGGACAGCGACGACATCAGGGCAGAAAGTAGGCCCCCGACGACCAGCCCGCGCAGTCCCAGCGGCAGCAATTCTGCCACCAGGGTTGGGAAAACCATATCGCCCTGCACCCGCCCCGACGCATCGGTCGGAATCTGAATCACGCCCTTCAGATGCAGCGCATAGCCGATCATTCCGGGCACCAGGAAAATAAATACCGGCCAGACCTTCAGAAAGCCTCCCCAGAGTGCTCCGCGTCGCGCATCCTGTAGCGAGCGTGCTGCCAGCGCCCGCTGCACAATATACTGGTCGGTGCACCAGTACCAGATGCCTGTGATGGCTGAGGCGATCATCACGCCCAGCCACGGAAAGTTGGGATCGCTGTTTGGACGCCATAGCGCCCACTGCTCGCCCTGCAGTCGCGCGACCTCCCGAAGCTCACCCCATCCCCCCAGTGCCGACAGTCCGAAGACCGTGATAAATACGCTTCCCAGAATCAATAGCGCCGTTTGCAACACCTCGGTGTAAACCACTGCCCGCAGTCCTCCCAGAATCGTATAGATGCCTGTAGCCAGCACCGTTGCAATTGCGCCCACCCAGAAGGCCTGATCCGGTGAGCCAAATACGTCGGCCAGCAGCGTCCGAAACACCAGTGCCCCTGCATAGACCGTCACCGATACCTTCGTGAACACATAGGCCACCAGCGACACTACCGATAGGATCCAGCGCGCCCGGCTGTCAAAGCGTCGCTCCAGAAACTCCGGCATCGTAAAGACCCCCGAGCGGTAATAGAACGGCACAAACACCCAGGCCAGAAGCACCAGAATCCAGGCATGCAGCTCCCAGTGGGCCTGCGCCAACCCGTTGGCTGCTCCGCTGCCGGCCAGGCCCACAATGTGCTCTGAGCCGATGTTAGAAGCAAAGATGGAGGCTCCGATCACGAAAAAGCCTACGTTGCGGCCCGCCAGAAAATAGTCGGTGGTGGTCTTAACGCGACGGGCCGACCACCAGACAATGCCGGCCAGGATAGCAAAGTAGGCCGCCACAATGAGCCAGTCCAATACCGTCATGGTGATTCCTCCGGCTTGGTTCAGACCAAGATAACTACGGCATGTAGTCTGGGCAGGTGTATAGGTGAGGGTTGGTAACGGCCATGAAAAAAGCATGGTCGGTTGCCTGCCCTGTAGCAAGTAGCACGTCGGTGAAGATGTGCGTGTGGCTTTTCATGAAGCCCTATTGTTGTAGAAAAAAAAGATGGTCCAAAGATAGGCTGGAAAAAGTAAAAACAAAAGATCTTTTTGTGCCCCGTGGGAAAAGTGGGCAACCGGGGGCGAATTCAGACGGATGAGGAGGCTGGAAGGCGATGGAGCTGTAGCCAGCGCGTCAGGGCCACATAGTCGGCTGGAGCAAGCATTTCGGCACGGGCCTGGGACCAGGAGGCGGGCAGGTTGATTGCGGGAGGAAGCAGACGGCGCAGGCTGTTTCGCAGTGTTTTACGACGCTGGTTGAAGGCCGTGCGAATCACCTGGCGCAGCAGGGCCAAATCGACGTCCGGGAGCGGCTGTTCGAAGGTCAGGCGTACAACAGCACTCTCGACACGGGGACGGGGGCGAAAGACGTGGCGCGACACGGGAAACAGCAGGGTCGGGGTAGCCCATAGTTGCGCAACCACGCTCAGGATGCCATACGTCTTACTGCCAGGCGGGGCTACGAGGCGTTCGGCCACTTCGCGCTGCATCATGAGCACAGCCTCGGCCAGTACCTCGCGAGCATCCAGCAGGGCAAAAAGGATCGGACTGGTGATGTAATAGGGCAGGTTACCGATCACATGAAGGCGTCCGTCTTTTTCCGCAGCCAGTGCCGGCCAGTTTACCGTGAGCACGTCTGCCTGACGTACATCGAGCGAAGGCCACTGGGCTTTCAGTTTAGCTATAGCGCGAGGATCAATCTCGATCGCCGTCAGTTGCGCGTAGCGCTCCAGCAGCAGGCCGGTCAGGGCACCGATGCCCGGACCGATCTCGACCACAGGATCTTCCGGAGCAGCCTGTAGTGCCGCAACGATCTTGCGGGCAACGTTAGGATCCACCAGGAAATGCTGACCCAGGCGTTTGCGGGGACGAAACGGCGCGGGCATATCGTTCAGCGAAGGTGTTTGCGGCGATTGCGCACGTAATCCTCAAACAGATACTCGCCCAGTCGATCCAGGCTGGCATAATAAGCGCGGCCTCGATTGGCACGGGTGAGTTGCTGGACGAACTGTTGCAGGTAAGGATCCCGGGCCACCATAAAGGTGGTGATGGTAATCCCTTCGCGGCGGCAGCGTACGGCTTCGTCGAGCACTTTGTTGACGATGCGACGATCCAGGCCAAAGGCGTTGCGATACATGCGTCCGTTTTCAAAATGACAGCTCGGTTTGCCGTCGGTGATCAGAAAGATCTGTTTGTTGCGATTTTTACGGCGATGCAGAATCTGCCGGGCGCGTTGCAGCGCCGCCCGGGTGTTTGTGTAGTAAGGGCCTACCTGCAGGTAGGGGAGTTCTTTGAGCGACACTTCCCAGGCGTCGTTGCCAAAAGCCACGATGTCGAGCGTGTCTTTTGGATAGCAGGTTGTGATCAGTTCGGCCAGGGCCAGAGCCGTTTTTCGGGCAGGTGTAATGCGGTCTTCACCGTACAGGATCATGGAGTGCGACAGGTCGATCAGTAGCACCGTTGCCACGCTCGTATGGTGGTCGGTTTCATAGACTTCCAGGTCTTCTTCGCGCAGCGACCACTGTTCAATGCCGCTTCGGCGGAAGGCATTCGAGAGCGTGCCGGTCAGATCCAGCAGATGGGGGTCGTCGCCGAATTGCCAGGGACGCGTTTCGGGCAGGCGTTCGTCACCCTGTCCGGCATAAGGGGTTTTGTGCTGGCCCAGGCTACCCCGCCGCAGCTTGCGGAAGATTTCTTCGAGGGCACTCTGGCGTAGCGTGCGCTCCATGCGGGGGGTAATTTGCACAACCCCCATGTGTTCGTTGTCCTGCAGGTATCCTCGTCGCTTGAGTTCTTCAATAAAGTCGCCGAGGCCCATTTCTTCGTCGGTCAGCCCGTACTCCTGATCGAGCTGACTGAGCCAGCGGAGGGCTTCGGCTGCATCGCCCGCTGTGAAGTGTAGCAATTGCTTGAACAGCTCAAAAAGTCGATCAAAGGTCGATTGCTTCCGACCGTGCCACTTCGGATCCCAGCGGGTGTAGCGTATCCACATGGTTTTCGGCTTGTTATGCGTTTCTGTTGCATTACGATAGGAAGGGCCGGAGGTTCAGCCTGGATAAGGTGTTTTCAGATACCGGCGAGCCCATTCGTGGGCCCGGCCGAAGTTTTTCATCTGCAGCACTTCCCGATAGCGCAGAATGGCAATTTCGCGCTGGCCCAGGGCGTCGTAGGCCATGCCCTGGCGCAGCCGGCCCATTACCTTGAAGTAAGTATCTGACTGGTAACGGGCAGTGAGGGCTTCCAGTTTAATCAGATAATCCAGTGCCGCCTGGTAGCGGCGTTCCATCATGTAGGAGAGCGCAATAAAATAGAGGGCCTGTTCGGCCAGAGCAGCGCTATAGCCGCGGTGGCCTTCCTGAAAGCGGGCCAGTACGGCTTCGAAGATCTGGCGTCCCTGTTGCCAGTAGCCCCAACGCACATAGACGCGGCCCTCCAGCGCATGGAAATAACCGTTGTTCGGAAAATGTGTGCGCAGCCAGCGCACGTGCTCCATGGTGCGCGCATAGTCTTCTTCGAAGAGGTAGTAGATCAGGGCCAGAAAGTAAACGGCCTCTGGCTGAATGTAGTAGCCATGTCGAGCCGTAGCTTCGAGCTGGCGCAGGCCAGCTTCACGATTCCCGGAGGGAAAGAAAATCATGACGGGCTTGACGAACGGATAGCGCTCCGGAATAACGGCCGCATAGTAGTCGTAAAGGGCCTTGCCGAAACGAAAGTCCGGATTCTGTGGTCGCCGTCGGGCCAGCGCCATGACTGCATCCAGGGCACGTTTGCCATCAAGTGCAGCCTGAAACCAGTCGCCGCGGTTGGCGCGCAGCCGTCCGCGAAATCCCAGCGCAGCGCTTTTAAAAAACAGCGCGTCCAGGTTGTCCGGATCACGGCGCAGGATGCGTTCACATCGCTGCAGGACAGCTTCCATGAGCTCGTAAAAGGCCCGATCGCGAGAACGGTCCGAGAGATCCAGCAGGATCTGCCACCAGAGGTTCAGCCCGGTCAGAAACGGTCCGATGGGATGATCCGGGTAGCGCTGCGTGATGCGTGCAAAGTGCATCTGAGCGCCGGCAAAATCCAGATCATAGAGACGCTCCAGGCCAGCGCGGCCTTCGACGCGCACCAGCGAATCGTCGAGTACGGAAGTAATCGGCGGCGACTGACTGAGCGCGGCAGATCCACGCAGACTTCCAAGCAGCAGGACCCCGATCAGCAGGAGCGGTCGCCGGTAACGCATGAGCGCATTGCAAAAGTCTGGCACATCGAAAGCTGAACGGCAAAGCCGCGGCTTGGGGTCCGGAAGCGCCCGAACATTTCTATCGTGAATGGAAGCGCGTTGCCGCGCTTTCCGGTCTTTTCTGCATCCACTCCTGAAAGCGTATAGCGCAGGCTTACAGCACGCAGGTGGATTCGAAATTCGATTCCAGGTAACGAAAACAACATCGCAACTGCTGTTACTGCAAAGAAACCGAATTTTCCCTGCGCCATAGCCAGCAATGGTACTTACGCATTGCTTTGATGAAGGCTGGGACGTCAGCTTCACGCAATCGGTGCACAGCTAAGTCGGACGCAGAGCGAGATCGTGCGCGAGACGCGTCAGCATTGCTTGATGCTGCTGCAGCTTAAAATACTTCGTAGGAAAGGCCTTCTACAGGGGGTGAAGCGGGTTTATGATCTGGTAGACGAGCACGTCTTTGCCGATGTGTCGCCAAAGTGTTGCTGGATATACGAATGGGATGGTTAACGGATTGGTTACACGGGACGCTGGACTCTATACGGATCTTGGCTGGCGAGGGATTACGAAGCGCGAACTCATAGAGGTCGAGTAATGATCAAGGGGGGGCACCACATTCGGCTGAATAAATGCTCAGAATGTCAATGTCAAGAAGTTGTGTGGTGCTATCTGTGATTTACACGCCTGTAGCCAGTTGGCTGACATGCTCGTTATGGGCGATCAGCCTGTCGAACTTGGCGGCCCATGTTGAGTCCGTACGCCTCTTGGATTTCGCAGTTTTGGGGAGCGGGCGCGTTGTAGCTGAAGCAACCGCCTGTATGATTAAGAGAGGCGCTGCTCAAGTTGGGAAATCCATTGATCGAAATGGGCACATTGCTGACGGAGCTGAGGTAAACCGATATGCTGAACGATGCGGGGGCCGTGTAGACGTTTTTGATAATCAGGAAAATAAGTTTGAATTAGCTTAGAAGGAGGATTCTGATCGTTAATATCTTCGGGCCTACGTCCTCCAATGGCTTGGATCAGCTTGGCATAGGAAGTAACCTCTGGAAAAACGTCACAGATTTTACTCGGATCAGCGAGTACCAGCGCTTCGAATTCATGTAACATCAGATAAGGTAAAAAGCGCTGATCGTTGATATCCGCCTGAAAGGCCTGCTCCAAATGGGAGACTTTTTTTGATGGAGGAGCGTCTGGAAGAGTATTTTGGCCCGGAAAGTCCCGGGGCAAGCGATAATAATCAAGCATGGTAGTGACGCAAATCGCGCTGGTGTCGCCCAACAAGTTTTTCAGTTGACGTTTAATCTGGTGATATGAAATCGCGCCTCCTCTATAAGTCTGTCCGCTTACATCTCGTCGTGTATGGATGAGTACCGGCTGAAGCCATACGTTGTATTGTTGGAAGTACGGGCGGAGCACGCGTGTAACAAATGTTTCTTCCGTCTGCCCTTCAACCAGAAGGAGTACCTTATTCATGAGGGGCGGCCTCCCAAAGCATTTTTCTCCCACAGTTCGCCTAAGCTAAAATCTTTGAGCCAGTCGGACAGTTCGTCGGATGATAGGCGACGGAAGGTAGAGGCTGGGCCACTGCGCTCAACGACAATCAGATCTTCTGGATCAAACTGGTTGACGAGGGTAACAGACTGGGTAGCCAGAAGTACCTGGGTATGGGAAGCCGTGCTTCGGACCATATCGGCCAGCAGAGCAATGGCGTACGGGTGCAGTCCCAGCTCTGGTTCGTCTAGGACGATGGTTGAGGGTTTCAGCTCGGCAGGCTGCAGAAACAGCGTTACCAGGCAGATGAACCGAAGCGTACCATCCGAGAGAGCATGCGGACCGAATAACATGTCGGAATCCCGCTCACGCCATTCTAACCGGATCTTTTCAGGATTCAGGGGATGTGGACGAAGCACAAAGTCATCAAAAAACGGAGCAACCAGTCGGATGGTCTCGACAATAGCGCGATAATGTCGAGGGTGCGTTTCCCGTAGGCGATAGAGAAAAGCGGCTAAGTTTCCAGCGTCCGAACGTAGTCGTTCATTATCATGAAGGTCGCCCAACTGTTTAACACGGGCCGAGGGGCTGGTGTCGTGAAAGTGATAAACTTCCCAGGACTGCATCGCTTCCAGCACATGCTGGGCGACTTGTTTCCCTTGGAATTTCCAGTCAGAGAGCCAGCTTTCTTGGTGGGGGGTGCGTTTGGCAATGCTGTAAGGCTCTGAGTATGAAGAGCGATTATGAAAGTAGATAACTTCCTCAGCAAAGATTAGCGTATCTTCGTCCGTGGGAATGAGGGTGCAGGTGTAGCCATTGCGCAGCGTGTCCGTCTGACGAAACCAGAAGGTAATTTTTAATTGATCGGTTGTTTTCCGGCCATAATAAAGCAGTGCATCTGTTCCGCCGGATCGAGCCACAAAAAGTTGCAATGATTCACGAGCAATGGATTTCATCAAAGTGAACAGACTGATCAGGTTTGTTTTTCCGGTACCATTGGCGCCGATAAGGATATTGATAGGGCGCAACTCCAACTCGAGCTGTTGTATAGACTTAAAGCCCGCTACTTGAAGACTTTCAAGAGTCAAGGTAGCCATAAGAGATTAAAGTTTTGCCGTGGACGGCATGTTCTCACCTGATAAAATACGCGTTGAGGGGCTTTTCATTCCCGACCGTTACAGATTGGGTAGGGTGATTGCTGAACGAATGGAAGAAGACTGCAGCGCCTATTCTTTGATCCAAGTACATTGTTTACTTTCGAAGACCCATTCGCCTGCAGGCCACGCAGACTTCCGGGCAGTGGCATTCAGATCAGCAGGAGCGGTCGCTGGCAGTGCATCGGAAAACTCCGAACGAAAGCAATCAGGTAGGGCCGGAGACGGCTTTTTTGACCGGGGGGACTGCCGGCTGCTGCCGCATCGGTGGGAGAAAGATCCGTAGCGACGCGTTCGGCCTTCCTGGCTGGGTTCGGTCGGGAGAAAGGAGCTGTTTGAACCGGCGCCATGGTGCTGGGTGCGTGTTGCGTCCTGTGGATCGACGGAGGGGACGGCAGGCCAGATTACGAAAGGCGGGTTGGGCTTGCGACGAAGGTCGCAGGATACGTATCTGCGGGCGATAACGCGTCCGTGGACGAAGAATCATCGCAGGGTCTACAGGCGGATGCGTCAGCGTCTCGCCGGGCGGACAGGCACAGGACAGCGTGGAAAATATTTGCTCGAACTGAAGGATGCGTGGCCGATCCTGAGCCAGCGCTTTACCTGGCAGGAGCAGG
>Ga0256839_1005173_pt1 | contig 12206 bp, 13 predicted proteins | sample 354166metaG_FD_185968 | JGI IMG/M metagenome (GOLD analysis project Ga0256839, IMG submission 185968) | Hydrothermal vent microbial communities from Mid Atlantic Ridge, Atlantic Ocean - 354-166 | ecosystem: Environmental > Aquatic > Marine > Hydrothermal vents | place: Atlantic Ocean: Mid...
GGCCCAGGTGGCCAGCTTCGTCGCCACCTTGGAGCATCAGCGCCGACGCAAGCGCTTGAAGAAGCGCTCCCCCCTCAAGCGACTGCGCAAATGGCTGTTGAAGAAGAACGAAGTTTACCGCCCCCGTCCGCCCTTGGCCCCCGAAATGCGCGCCGAACTGCTGCAGTCCTTCGAGGAAGACATCGAGCGCCTCGAACGCCTGCTGGGACGCGACCTGAGCCACTGGAAACGGCCTTAACGGAAGGCCCCCCAGCGGTAAAGGCGCCACAACACCCTCCAGCCGTAGATCAGGGGGTGCCGGTAAGCCTGGGGCGGCACCTCGATGGTTCGGCCGGTATGACGTTCCAGTTTCCAGACGATGTAGTCCACTCCGCCCTGGAAAGTGAACAATGCTTTGATCAGACGCAACAGCGACAGCAGCTTGCCCTGAACCTGACGCAGGTGCCACTTCCATCTGGCGAGAAGCCGCCTCGACGGCGGGATTTCCAGGCAGAATCCCATCGGTGTCGGTTTCACCGGGTAAGGGAGCCGGGTCAGCAGCGGCGGCGTCAACCGTTCGTAAAAGGCGGCGGCCCAGCGATGCAGCTCTCCGGCACGCACCTCGGCCTTCTCGGCCCGCAACTCGCTGCGATAACTCAGCGCCAGTCCGGTCCGCCACAGGGTGGGAATGTCGAAACAGGGCGGCAACACCGGAACGGTCTCCCGGACCACCCGCTCGGCCGCCCCGATCAGGGATCGGAGCACGGCATCGGTCACAGCCGGATCCCGGCTGTAGATCAGGCGGCAGGGTTGGGAAAACCGGCCCCAGAGATAGGAATGAAACCCGTGATAGATGCCCCGATGAAACCCGTCGAGCGTGATGACCGCATACTTGCTTCTGACCTTCCGCCCCCGATGCTCGCTTTCGAGATAAAACACGTTGGGGGGAAGCAGGCGATTGGCCAGGGCCAGCCAACGCCGCTCATAGACGGGCTCGTAGTCATCGACCAGAACGTACAGGTCCACCAGTCCCTCGTAAGGGTCACCGGTGCGCAGACAGGAACCGTACATCAGAATCGCGATTACATGGGGGCCATATCGATCCAGCAACTCGGCAACCAACACCTGAACCGCTTCGGCGACCGGTTCCCCGACCACCGCCATCATCCAGGAGTGTAATTCGTGTTCGATGGATTCTGTCTCGCTCATTTAACCGATCCCCATCTGACCCGTCCATTTCCCGATCATTGGCGTCAACTGGCCAACAAGCGCCTTTTGGGTTTCCTTTCCTGGCACCTGAGGCGCCGTCACGAACATCGCCCGGAGGTGCTGGCCGCCTTGACCGCCGACCTCCACCGCCGACGGCCCGACCACACCGTCGTCACCGGGGACCTGACCCAACTGGGCCTCCCCGGCGAGTGTGAACAGGCGGCCGCCTGGCTCGAGGAACTGGGAACCCCGGAGAACGTCTCCGTCATTCCCGGCAACCACGATCGCTACGTCGCGGAAAACTGGTCCGTCACTTTGGAAAAGTGGCGGCCCTATTTCCACCTGGCACCCGGCCAGCCGTTCCCGTTCGTGCATCCTTGCGGACCATTGGCGCTGATCGGGCTGGATTCCGCCCCGCCCAGTCCGCCGCTGCGGGCGACCGGCACCCTGGGGGAACACCAGTGCCGCCGCCTCGGCGAACTGCTGGAACGAAATTCGGACCGGTGCCGCGTCGTTCTCCTGCACCATCCCCCCCACCGGGAAGCCGTCGCCGCCCGCAAACGCCTGACCGATTCGGATCGCCTGGTCCGTCTGCTGGCGCGCCACGGCTGCGGCCTGGTACTGCACGGCCACAGTCACCGTTGGCAACTGCACTGGCTCGACGGGCCCCGGACTCCCATTCCCGTCATCGGCGTCCCTTCCGCATCGGCCCGGGGAAAGCGACGCGGCTACCGCGCCCGTTATCACCTCTACCACTTCCGGCGCCGATCCCCGGACTGGGAGGTCACGGTGGAAATCCGTGGTCTCGAACCGGACACCGGCCGTTTCCGCCTCGAAGGGGAATGGCGCGTCACCGTGGCCGGCTAGGCGAACACACGCCGGACCAGCAAGAGAGACAGCAACAGAACGGCGACGGTGGGAAGCAGGGCGGTCAGCAGTGGCGACAGATCCAGCAACAGCCCCAGATTGCCGATCACCTGGGTGGCGAGGAAATATAACACGCCGACGACCAGGGCCAAAACCACCTGCCACCCGAATCCCCCGGCCCTGGGGTTGGACACCGCGACGGGAAGCAGAAACACCAGCATCGCCCCCATACTCAAGGGCAGCAGGAGGCGCTGCCAGAACATCAGTTCGTAGCGCTCCGCCTTCTGGTCGGTGGTTTTCAGATAGTCGACGTAGGACCAGAGGCCGATGAGCGACAGGGTGTCCGGCGGCATTTCCAGGGTGGCGAGCTGGCGCGGGGTGAGAAAGGGATGCCAGGACAGGGTTGGGATCCGTTCGCTGGTCAGGATACCTCCCTGCCAGCGCTTGTGATTGACGTCCTTCAACCGCCAATCGCCGTTGCGGCCGACTTCGGCCTGGCGGGCATGGATGAAGGACTGCAGACGGCCCTCGGCGTCGAAGCGGTAGATGGCGATTCCCTCCAGCAACCGGCCGTGGGCGATGGCCCGAATGTTCAGAAATCGGCGCCGGTCCCGGGACCAGAATCCCTGGAAGGTTCTCAAGGTGTCGGTGCCCGCCAAGGCCTGTTGCCGGTGGACGAAGCCCCATTGATGAATCCGCGGTGCCAGAAACTCCGCGTCCAGGACCAGCAACGCCACCAGGAGTAAAATCACCTTGAGCAAGGCCATCGTCAACCGGCCCAGAGACATGCCAGCGGCACGCATCGCCAACAGTTCGCTGTTGCGCACCAGCGCAGCCAGCGCCAGACTGCCGCCCATCAGGGTGCAGACGGCCGAAAAATCCAGCACCTTGGTGGGAAAGGTGGACAACACGTACAACAGGGCGTCACCGATGCGATAATTCCCCTCCCCCACCTCGCTCAGTTCCCTCACCAGATCGAGAAAACCGAACAGGGCCAGCAACACCAAAAGCACCAGCAGGTAGAAACGCAAAAACTGCCGTCCCAGATAACGTTCCAAGATGTTCATCCGCCCGCCCGTTCCTGAATCGAGAACCGTTGGGAACGCCACCAGGCCAGCGCGGCAGGCGCGTACCAGGCACACACGAGTACGAAAAGCAGCAGATCCGGCCACCACGCTCCGGGAACCGGGCCGACGACACCCTCCTTGACCCAGGTCTTGGCCACCCCGGCGAGATTGTAATAAAGGGCGAACAGCAGGATGGCGCCGATGGTCTTGGCGTACCGTCCCTGCCGGGGGGCGGTACGGCTCAGGGGCACCGCCGCCAGGGCCAGCAGCAGGGCGGAGACCGGCCGCAGCAGCCGCCACTGCAACTCGGCGACGTCCTTGGGGTTCGGCGAGCGCCACAACTGCCCCAGAGAGGCGGCCTTGCTCTTGTAACCCACCGGTTCGGGGACCCCAGCCAGCACCAGGGTGAAGGTCTGAAACCGCAATACCGCATCCCCCTGCCCCACGAGGTCGAGATCATAAGCGTAGCCGTCGCGGAATTCCAGCACCGAACGGCCATCGTGGGCGAGACGGTGGGTGAGGGAACGGGCGTAGATGGTCTGCAGCTTGTCGTCACCCTTGGGGTGGTTGAAAAACACGCTTTCCAGCCGCTCCTGCCGGCGGTCGATCGCCTCGGCGAAAATGACGTAGCCACCGCTTTCGCTGCCGTGGAATTGCCCGGGTTCCAGCCTGTCGATGTCGAACCGGGCTTCGGCCTGATTGCGCAGGACGTAGCTCTGCCGATAGGCCCAGGGACGGATCAGCAGCGACAGGCAGGCCACGATCACCGCGATCACCGAAGCCACCCGCAGGACCGCCCCGGCGACCCGGCCCTCGCTGTAGCCGCAGGCGGCCATGGCCGTCATCTCCGCATCGTTGTACAGGCGGCCGAGTCCGAGCACCACAGACAAATACAGCGCGATGGGCAGCAACACCTCCAGGGCGATGAGGATCTTCAAACCGATCAACTGCCCGACGATGTCCATGGGCAGCTCACCGGCCACCGCGTCGGCCAGTAGGTCGGCGCTGCTGTAACCTCCGAACAGGAGCACGAACAGGGCGCAAGTGGCCAGAAACGGACGCAGAACTTCGGAAGCCAGATAGCGGTCCAGAATGCGAAAGCGAAACGGATTGGTCATCGAACAGAGAAAAAACCTGATTTCCGGGCCGATCCCCCTATAATTCCTTCGAGGGGAAGGGAGGTGAAAGCGCCGTGGAGACTCTTTGCCACCGCCGGCCTTCATGGGCGGAAAACCAATGGAGCGGTGATGTGAAGATGCTTCAATCCCATGAAGGAATCGCCGCGGCGCTTTATCATTGTAACAACGTCGTCCCCCGGAGACATCACGATCATCATCCCATCTGATGAGGGAACATGAGCGTATCATTCGCCCAATGGCTGCAGTCCACCCCGTTTTACGGCGGCAACGCTGCCTTCCTGGAGGATCTCTACGAGCGCTTCCTGCAGGATCCGGAAAGCGTCCCCCCATACTGGCGTGAGCAGTTCCGGCGACTGCAAAGGAAACAGCCCGGGCATGTCGATATTCCCCACCGCGAAATCCGCCGCCGTATCCGGCAATCGGCCTATCGGGGAAGAACCGACGTCGTCCCGAAAGAAGTGGCGGAATGCGCCAAACAGATCGCGGTCAACCGCCTGATCGAGCAATATCGTTTCCTCGGTCACCTGGTGGCCGACACCAATCCCCTGCCCCTGTCTCCCAAACCCTATCTGCCGGAACTGGACCCGGCCTTCTACGGCCTCGGCCACGAGGATCTGGATCGGGAATTCGACGCCTCTCTGATCACCGGTTGCGGGCAGATGACCCTGCGCGACATCCTGGACAAGCTCAAACGCATCTACTGTGGCAAGGTAGGCAGCGAAACCATGCACATCCTGTCCCGGGACGTCCGCACCTGGGTCCAGCAGAAACTGGAGCAGAGCGAATGCCGCCTGTCCCTGTCCGGCGAACAGAAGCGCTGGTTGCTGAAACTGCTGATCGCCGCCGAAGGCATCGAAAAATTCCTGCATCGCCGTTACGTGGGCCAGAAGCGCTTTTCCGTGGAAGGGGCGGAAAGTCTCATCGCCATGTTGGACGAACTGATCCAGCGGGCCGGCGAACGGGGAATCAAGGAGGTGGTGATGGGCATGGCCCATCGCGGCCGCCTCAACGTCCTGGTCAACATCCTGGGAAAGCGCCCCGAGGCCCTGTTCCAGGAATTCGAGGGTAAAACCACACCTAGCGAAGGCACCAGCGGCGATGTCAAATACCACCTGGGATTTTCCTCCGACATCGACACTCCCGGCGGGCCGGTCCATCTGGCCTTGGCCTTCAATCCTTCCCATCTGGAGATCATCGATCCGGTGGCGGAAGGCTCGGTGCGCGCCCGCCAGGACCGCATCGGCAAGGAGGGCGCCAACCGGGTGCTGCCCCTGCTGATCCACGGCGACGCCGCCTTCGCCGGACAGGGAGTGGTCATGGAAACCCTGCAGATGGCGCAGACCCGGGCGTTTCACACCGGGGGGACCGTGCACATCGTGGTCAACAACCAGATCGGCTTCACCATCAGCAATCCCTTCGACGCCCGCTCGACCACCTATCCCACCGACGTGGCCAAAATGATCGAGGCCCCCATCTTCCACGTCAACGGCGACGACCCCGAGGCGGTCTGGTTCGTCACCCGCCTGGCGCTGGAATTTCGCATGACCTTCAACCGCGACGTGGTGATCGACTTGGTCTGTTATCGCCGCCACGGCCACAACGAAGCAGACGAGCCGGCGGTGACGCAACCGGTGATGTACCGCCACATCCGCAAGCATCCCAGCGTCGCCTTCCTGTACGCTCACCGGCTGATCGAGGAAGGCGTCATCGAAGCGGCCGATCCCCACCGGATCGAACGCGAGTACACCGAAGCACTGGAGAAAGGCGATCAGGTGCTGCGTCCCCCCCTGCCCAAAACCACCTTCCGCAACCGGGTCGCCTGGCATCCCTATCTCGGCAAGCACTGGGACACCCCCTACGACTCCGGCTTCCCCCTCGACAAGCTGCAACGGCTGGCCCGGCTCTGGCTGCAACTGCCGGAAGGCTTCGAACTCCACCCCCGGGTCGCCCGTATCTGGGAAGAACGGCGCAAAATGACCGCTGGGGAGATCCCGGTGGATTGGGGTTATGCCGAGAACATGGCGTACGCCACCCTGCTGGCTCAAGGCAAAACCGTGCGCCTGACCGGTCAGGATTCAGGCCGCGGCACCTTCTTTCACCGCCACGGCATCGTCTACCATTACCGCACCGGGGAGCCCTTCATCCCCCTGAAAAAGATCGCCTACCAGCACCGAAGCCGCTTTTACCTCTACGACTCCCTGTTGTCCGAGGAAGGGGTGCTCGGTTTCGAATACGGCTACAGCACGGCGGAACCAGAGGCCCTGGTCATCTGGGAAGCCCAGTTCGGCGATTTCGCCAACGTCGCCCAGGTGGTCATCGACCAGTTCATCAGTTCCGGCGAGGCCAAATGGGGGCGGCTCTCCGGTTTGACCCTCTTCCTGCCCCACGGCTACGAAGGCCAGGGCCCGGAACATTCCTCCGCCCGCCTGGAACGGTTCCTGCAACTGTGCGCCGAGGAAAACATGCAGGTCTGCGTTCCCACCACCCCGGCGCAGATTTTTCACCTGCTGCGCCGGCAACTGCTGCGGCCTTACCGCAAACCCCTGATCACCCTGACTCCCAAAAGCCTGTTACGCCACCGGCTCGCGGTCTCCAGCCTGGAGGAACTCAGTCGAGGACGCTATCAACTGGTCATCGACGAAATCGACGCCATCGAACCGCGCCGGGTCCAGCGTTTGATCCTTTGCTGCGGAAAAATCTACTACGAACTGCTGGAAGCCCGACGCCAGGCCGGCATCGACGACATCGCCATCCTGCGTCTGGAACAGCTGTACCCCTTTCCCACCCAGGCCCTGAAACAGGCCCTGGGGCGCTATCCCCATCTGACCGAACTGGTCTGGTGCCAGGAGGAACCCAAGAACCAGGGCGCCTGGTACCAGATCCGCCATCGCTTCCTGGAGGCGCTCGCCCCGGGCATCCGCCTCACCTACGTCGGCCGCCCCCCGGCCGCGGCCCCGGCCGAGGGCAGTTTTCCCATGCACGTCGAAGGGCAACACGCTATCATTGATGCGGCACTTCACCCTCAGCTCGAACTGAAACAGGCAGCAGGTTGATGGAAATACGCGTCCCCCCCCTGCCGGAATCGGTGGCCGATGCCACCGTCGCCGCCTGGCACAAGCACCCCGGCGACGCCATCCGCAAGGATGAAAAACTGGTCGATCTGGAAACCGACAAGGTGGTCCTGGAAGTCCCCGCGCCGGTGGACGGTCGCCTGGTGGAAATCCGTCACCCCGAAGGGGACACCGTCACCAGCGGGGAGGTGTTGGCCGTCGTCGAACCCGGCGAAGTCGCGGAAGGCAAACCCGCCGCCAAGGAAGCCGAGGCCGTGGCTCCGCCTCTGAGTCCTTCGGTACGACGCCTCCTGGCCGAACACGGGCTCGAGGCCGACCAGATCCAAGGCACCGGCAAAGGGGGGCGCATCACCAAGGAAGACGTGCTGGCCTACCTGGAGAAACGCAAGACGCCGGCGGCCGAAGCTCCGGCCTCCACACCTGCACCCACAGGTCCCCGTCCCGAGCAGCGGGTACCCATGACCCGCATCCGGGCCCGCATCGCCGAGCGTCTCCTGGAGGTGCAGCGCAACACGGCGATGTTGACCACCTTCAACGAGGTGGACATGGAGGCGGTGATGAACCTGCGGCGCCGTCACAACGAGGCCTTCGAGAAGAAACACGGCGTCAAACTGGGATTCATGAGCTTCTTCGTCAAGGCCGCAATCGAGGCGCTGAAACAATTCCCGGTGGTCAACGCCAGCATCGACGGCACCGACATCGTTTATCACGGCTACTACGACATCGGCATCGCCGTTTCCACCGAACGCGGACTGGTGGTGCCGATCCTGCGCGACACCGATCGACTGGGTTTCGCCGACATCGAGCGGAAGATCGCCGACCTGGCCAGACGCGCCCGGGAGGGGACGCTGACTCTGGAGGAGCTTCAAGGCGGCACTTTCAGCATCACCAACGGCGGCGTTTTCGGTTCCCTGCTCTCCACCCCCCTGCTCAACCCGCCCCAAAGCGCCATTCTGGGCATGCACGCCATCAAACCCCGCCCGGTGGCGCTCGACGACCAGGTGGTGATCCGCCCGGTCATGTATGTGGCCCTCACCTACGACCACCGCCTGATCGACGGACGGGAAGCGGTGCTGTTCCTGCGCACCGTCAAGGAGATCATCGAAGCGCCGGAGCGCCTCTTCCTGGGGCTGTGAACCGGGGCTTTTCAGACCGAAACGGTTTGTGTTAGCTTGACGAGCAAAACAATCGGTCACAGGAGATCCGGTCATGTTCCCCATTCGTGACGAAAATCCGGTCATCCGCACGCCGGTCGCCACCATCGCCATCATCGTGATCAACGTGATGGTCTGGGCCACGATGCAGGGCTTCGGCACACCCCTCGCCCTGCTGCAATCGTTCTGCGACTGGGCCCTGATTCCCGGGGAACTGCTGGGGTACCTCAAACCCGGGGAAAGCATTCAGCTGGGGCCGGAGGTCGAATGCGTGCTGGAAGACCGCGTCCCGTGGATGACCCTGATCACCCACATGTTCATGCACGGTGGATGGCTCCATTTGCTGCTGAACATGTGGTTCCTGTGGATTTTCGGCGACAACGTCGAGGACGCCATGGGTTCCGGGCGTTTCGTCGTGTTTTATCTGTTGTGCGGTCTGGCCGCCGCCGCCGCGCAGATCCTGGGCGATCCCGCCAGTTCGGTGCCCATGGTGGGGGCCTCCGGCGCCATCGGCGGTGTCATGGGCGCCTACGCCCGCCTCTATCCCAACGCCCGGGTGGAAAACGTCGTTCCCATGGGTTTCTATCTGGCCATCGTCGCCGTGCCGGCCTATTTCATGCTGGGTTACTGGTTCGTCATCCAGATCCTATCCGGCCTGCTGAGCGACAGCAGTAGTGGGGGCGTCGCCTTCTGGGCCCACGTCGGCGGCTTCCTGGCCGGCCTCGGACTGGCCGGCCCGATGCACCGTCCGGACTATCTGGCCGAACACATCGCCCAGACGCCGCGGCAGCGCAGCCGTTATCGTTGGTGAAGCGATGGAACGGCCTTTCTGGGAACGCAAGTCTCTGGGGGAAATGACCCTGGAAGAATGGGAAAGTCTGTGTGACCGCTGCGGCCGCTGCTGCCTGCATAAAATCGAGGATGCCGACACCGGCGAAATCCTCTTCACCAACGTGGTCTGCGCTCTGTTCGATCTGGAGCGGGGCCGCTGCACCCGTTACCGTATCCGCCGTCAACTGGTCCCGGACTGCCTGGATCTCAAGGAGGGGCTTCCCCCCCTCCATTGGCTGCCCGCCACCTGCGCTTACCGCCTGCTGGCCGAGGGCAAGCCCTTGCCGGACTGGCACCCCCTGGTCTGCGGCGATCCCAACCGGGTGTTCGAAGCCGGAATCAGCGTCCGTAGCTTCGCCGTCTCCGAGGCGCAAGTCGAAGAAATCAGCGACCACGTCATGGAAGGACTGGGCTAGCCCTCACCATTCGAGAATACGCCACTGGCGTATCCGCACGCCCTCCTCCAGATCGCTGCGCTTCATGTCCATGATGCTATCGCCGTCGGTGTCGATCAGATAATAGGGCGGCCCGACCGGGGGAATGACTTTGATCATGTAGACCTGCCCCCCTATCCGGTATTCCTCGATGACGTTCTCGCCGCGCTTGCGAATGACGACCTCCGGCTGCAGCGCCTCCTCCGCCTCCGGTTCCGGCAACGGTTCCAACCGGGGCGGTGCGTCCTCCGCCGCCTCGGCAAGACCAACCGCCATGGCTATGATCAACGTCTTCCATTGACCCATGGACCCTCCTTTACGGCTGTTCACGATATCCGGAACGCGAAAAACGAAAAAGCGGGATCGTCGTCCCGCTTTTTCTTCTGAAATCCGGCTTAAACTAGATACCCCGGTTGCCAAAGGAATCGGGCAACCGTCCTTTTCAGGGCTATTGCCCTAATTCTAACGAACCGGGGATTACTGACCGCCCTTGTCCTGATCTTCGGGCTCGGCCGTTACCCACTTGTAGAAGAAGTAGCCAGCCGCGATGACGATCAGCGTGACAACGATGCCAGCCGGGCTCCGCATTTTTTCAACTAAGTCGAGTATCGCTCCCATTAGAACCTACCTATGCAATTATTTTCGAAATTTGTCTTGCCGCGCAAAACGCCAGCGCTTCTATTCTACGACTCTCCTTTGGGGTGTCAAGGACTGTGTAGTGACCCCCTGGTTTTTGCACACCCTAGGGTGCGATCTGCGCAGGCATCTAGTAGCCGAGCGCCTGGTGCGGTCGCTCGGTGTCCCCCTCTGTCAGGATAGAAGTCGCCTCCCCGATGTGGGACTCTAAGAGACGTTGAGAGGGGGTGGAACGAGGAGCAAGCATGCGCTATACACCCGAACGCAAAGAGGCGGTACTGAGGAAGATGCTGCCGCCGCACAACCGCAGCATCCCGGAGCTAGCTGAGGAAGAAGGCATCTCGGAGGCCACCCTGTACAACTGGCGCAAGGCCGCCCGAGCCGAGGGCCGTTTGCTGCCCGATGGCGAGCAGAGCCCCGAGGGCTGGAGCACGGCGGACAAGTTCGCCGCCGTGGTGGAGACGGCTGCCCTAAACGAAGCGGAATTGTCTGCCTGGTGCCGGGAACGGGGCCTGTACCCGGAACAGGTGCGCAGCTGGCGCCGGGCCTGCGAGCAGGCCAATGACTGGGACCGGCAGCAGGCCGACCGCCTGAAGGCGGAGCGCAAGGCCGACCGGGAGCGGCTCAAGGCCCTGGAACGGGAGCTGAAGAAGAAGGAAAAGGCCCTGGCCGAGACCGCCACCCTGCTGGTGTTGTCAAAAAAAGCCGAGGCGATTTGGGGGGAAGGCGAGGACGCATGATCAGCACCCCGAATCGCTGCAGAGCTGTTGAGCTGATCGATGAAGCCATGGCCCAGGGTGCCCGGCAGGAAAAGGCCTGTGCGCTGCTGGGGATCAGCGTCCGCACCTATCAGCGCTGGACCCGGGAAGGCGGCGTCGAACCCGACCGCCGGCCTGAAGCCCTCCGCCCGGCACCAGCCAACCGGCTGAGCGAAGCGGAGCGGGAACGGATTCTGGAGGTTTGTAACCAGCCGGAATACGCCAGCCTGCCCCCGTCGCAGATAGTGCCCATGCTGGTTGATCAGGGCGAGTACATTGCCTCGGAATCCACCTTCTACCGGGTGCTGCGCGAGGCCGGGCCCAGGCCCCGAAGCGGCCGTCGAAACCGAATAGCTACCGTGCCACGGGGCCGAACCAGGTATGGAGCTGGGACATCACCTACCTGGCCAGCGCCATCCGGGGCGCCTTCTACCGGCTTTACCTGGTGATGGACATCGACAGCCGCAAGGTCGTGGGCTGGGAAGTGCATGAGCAGGAATTGGCCGATTTGGCGGCCGGGCTCGTCCGCCGGGCCTGTCTGGCCGAGGGCATCACCCGTCCCGGTCTGGTGCTGCATGCGGACAACGGGGCGCCGATGAAGGGCGCGACCCTGCAACAGCTGGGCGTGGTGCCCTCGTTCAGCCGGCCGTCGGTGAGCAACGACAACCCGTACTCGGAAAGCCTGTTCCGGACCCTGAAGTACACCCCGGCCTGGCCCGGCAAGCCCTTCGAGAGCCTGGAGGCCGCGCGGGCATGGGTGCAGGAATTCGTGACCTGGTACAACGGCGTTCATAATATGAGATATTCGTGCGATTGCCCTGGCGCCCTGCGTAACGAAGCCCGGCGCGGCCCTCCCAGGCCGCTGACAGACCCTCTCCCAGAGAAGGGTCAGATGGTAAGATGCCCTTGTTTTTCGTCAATCCGACTCAATATCATATAATGCTAATTGTTGGGTCCCGTGTGATTATATTCCCCGAAGGAGTTATCCTTTGTTCCGGGCCAGAGACGTACTTTCCAGCCTGATTGAAGAGGCCAAAGCCTCACGACACAAACCCTGATTC
>Ga0256839_1005174_pt1 | contig 12203 bp, 10 predicted proteins | sample 354166metaG_FD_185968 | JGI IMG/M metagenome (GOLD analysis project Ga0256839, IMG submission 185968) | Hydrothermal vent microbial communities from Mid Atlantic Ridge, Atlantic Ocean - 354-166 | ecosystem: Environmental > Aquatic > Marine > Hydrothermal vents | place: Atlantic Ocean: Mid...
GCGGTGGGCGGTGACAAGGTCAAAGCCGAGTTTGAAGGCATCGGCAATGCGGGCCAGCGCGGGATACGCAAGGTATCGCGCGAGGCCGAGATTGCCAATGCCCGTCTGGCCCGCTTTGCCCGCCGCGCCAAGATCGCCGCCGGCATCATGGCGGCAGCGGCCGTGGCGGCCGGCATTGCCATGGTGCGCTCCAGCCTGCAGACCATCGACGAGCAGGCAAAGCTGGCGGCGTCCCTGCGCACCACGACGGCGAGCATGCAGGTGCTGGCGCGCGCGGCCGATCTGGCCGGTGTCTCGCAGGGCGAGGTTGAACAGGCCACGATCATGATGACCAAGAGTCTGAGCCAGGCGGCGCAGGGGACCGGTCCGGCGGTAAAAGCACTGGAAGCCTTGAACCTTTCTGCCGCCGATCTCGCCAAGCTGCCGATCGATGAAAAGATGGCCGCCATTCAGGACGCCATCGCAAAGTTCATCCCCACGGCCCAGCAAGCGGCTGTGGCCTCACAGATTTTTGGTTCCCGCGCCGGTCTGATTTTCACCCGCATCGACAGCGCCACCTTGCGGCAAGCCACGCAGGATGTGCAGGATTTTGGTGTTGCAGTATCGGAAAGCGACGCGGCGCAGATCCAGCGCACCAATGATGCCCTCTCGCGCATGGGATTGCTGTGGCGCGGCATCGCCAACCAACTGGCTGTGGCTGCCGCGCCTGCGCTCGAGGCAATGGCCAATGCCATGGCGGCCATCGGCAAGACCACAGGCCCGCTCGGTCGTGCGATCAAAGGCCTGTTCGATCATATTGGCGAGATTGTCACCATTGCCGCCACCTTCGCCGCCGTGCTGGGTGGCAGGCTGGTGATCTCGCTGGCCAGTGCGGCATTGGGAATCAACGGCGTGTCGATCTCGCTGGTCGCCCTGCGCGGTGCCCTGATCCGCACCGGTATCGGCGCGTTGATCATTGGTGCGGGCGAGTTGATCTACTGGTTCGGTCGTCTGGTCAAAGGGGCCGGCGGCTTTGGCGAGGCCATGCGTTTGCTGAAGGATGTCGCCATCGAGGTCTGGGAGCGCATCAAGCTCGGGGGCAAATCCCTCGGCGCGGCGCTCTCGTCGGTCTGGGCAAGGATCAAAGCAGGTTGGCTGACCATGCTGGCCAATATCCAGAAAACCTGGACAGACTTTCTGCACGCCATGACGCGCGGGATTGCCAATATCCCGGGCATGGACAGCGCCATGCTGGCGATTGGCAATGCGGCGATCATGGCGGGGTCTGCCTATTACGAGATGGCGGCCACGGCAGAGGACGCCCGAAACGCCGCCGACGGGTTGGTGACCTCCTCCCGCGAAATGGCCCAAGCCGCGACAGCACCGCTCACTTCCATGCAGGCCCTGCGCGATGCGATGAAGTCGAGCGCCGAGGAAGGCGAGAGCGGTCTTGCCGGTACCACCACCGCTGCCGAGGTTCTGTCCCGAGCGGTCACCGGTGCCGGCGGCGCGGCCCGCACGGCGGCAGAGGTTGCCAAAACCGCATGGGAAATGGCAGCGGATTCCCTCAAGGATTACGCTGCCAAGGCGGCGAATGTCGGCAAAGGGATTGGTGATGCGCTGGTCGGGGCTTTTACCAGCGCCGAAAATGCCATTGGCGAGTTCGTCAAAACCGGCAAGCTGGATTTCCGGTCACTGGTGACCTCTTTGCTGGCTGATATGGCCAAGCTATCGGCGCGAAAGTTCATTCTCGGGCCGCTGGCCAATGCTTTGTCGGGGGCGCTTGGCAATCTCGGTGGCATTTTTGCACCGGTGCTGCACGCGGGTGGCATGGTCGGTGGGGCCGCGCCACAGCGCATGGTGCCTGCCATGGCTTTTGCAAATGCGCCCCGCATGCATGGTGGTGGCTGGGCTGGTCTGCGTCCTGACGAAGTGCCCGCCATCCTACAAAACGGTGAACGGGTGCTGAACCGGCGCGAGGCATCGCAATACAGCACAGGTAGCTCGCAAAACATCACCATCAACATCCAAACCCGCGATGCCGAGAGCTTCCGGCAATCGCGCACCCAGGTTTCGGCCGACATTGCCCGTGCTGTCACCATGGGCCGGAGGGGCATGTGAGGGCTTCCCGAAAAGTGGGAACCGGTTTTCGGATAAGAAGCATGAACAAGGATAAATCTTGATGGCGTTTCACGAAATCCGCTTTCCCGACAATATCAGCCGGGGCGCGCGCGGTGGGCCGGAGCGGCGCACGCAGATTGTCGAGATGGCGTCCGGAGATGAAGAGCGCAACGCCAGCTGGACCAACTCGCGCCGTCGCTATGACGCCGCCTATGGCATCCGCCGCGCCGATGATCTGTCCGCCGTGGTGGCGTTTTTCGAGGCGCGCAACGGACGGCTCTACGGGTTTCGCTGGAAGGATTGGGGTGATTATAAATCCTGCCTGCCGTCGGGTGCGCCTGCCGCAACAGATCAGACGATCGGCACGGGAGACGGCACCACCACCATATTCCAGCTGGTGAAGGCCTATTTATCCGGCGCACAAAGCTGGATTCGCACCATCACAAAACCGGTTGCGGGAACCGTTACGGTGGCGCTGGACGGGATCATGCAGGCGGCGGGCTGGACCGTGGATGCCACCACGGGTCAGATCACTTTTCCCACCGCACCGACCAGCGGCGTCGCCATCACTGCCGGTTTTAAATTCGATGTGCCGGTGCGTTTCGACACCGACCGGCTCGACGTCACCCATGATATCGAGCGCCTCGGTTCCATCACATCCATTCCGCTGATCGAGGTCCGCCGATGAAGTCCTTCCCCCAATCCCTGCAAACCCATCTCGACAGTGGCACCACCACGCTGGCCTGGTGCTGGCGGCTCACCCGCAATGACGGGGCGGTGTTTGGTTTCACCGATCATGATCGTCCTCTGACGTTTGACGGCACCACATTCGAGCCGGAATCCGGTTTCACCGCCTCGGAAATCCGCTCCGGCGCCGACCTGTCTGTCGATGCGCAGGAGGCCGAGGGGGTGCTGACCTCCACCACCATTACCGAGACCGATATTTTTGATGGCCGCTGGGACAACGCAACGGTGGAAATCTGGCGGGTGAACTGGGCCGACACCGCAAGCCGTGCCCTGCTGCGGCGCGGGGCTATTGGTCAGGTCCGGCGCGGGCGGCTGCATTTCGTGGCCGAGATGCGTAGCCTCGCCCATGTGCTGGGGCAAACCCTCGGGCGGACGTTTCAGGCGAGTTGCGATGCGGCATTGGGCGATGCCCGCTGCGGTGTCGATCTGAATGCAGCCGCCTTCAAGGCATCGGGCACCGTGGTTTCGCTGTCGGGCGATCGCAGCTTTGCTGTTTCCGGCCTCTCAAGCTTCGTCGAGGGCTGGTTTGCGCTCGGCACCCTGCAATGGCTGACCGGTGCCAATACGGGTCGCAAGGCCGAGGTTCTGAGCCATGCCCTGACCGGCGCAGACGTAATCATCACTTTGCTCGAGGTCCCCGTGCGTCCGATCGAAGTTGGACACACCTTCAACATCTTTGCCGGATGCGACAAGCGGTTCGAGACCTGTCAGAGTAAGTTTGCCAACGCCGTCAATTTCCGAGGCTTCCCGCATATCCCGGGTCAGGACACCATCATCCGTTATGCCGCCAAGGGCGATGCCAACGCGGGGTCGGTGTTATGACAGGCGCGCGAAACACAGCCCCGGCGCGGATCGCCAAGGTCGCCCGCCGCTGGATTGGCACGCCCTATCACGATCAGGCCTCGATCCGCGGTGTCGGGTGCGACGGCCTCGGGCTTCTGCGCGGCGTTTGGCGCGACGTGGTGGGTCCCGAACCGATGCCAGTGCCGCCATATTCCCGTGATTGGGGCGAGGCAGGACCGGTCGAGGTGTTGGCCGAGGCCGCGCGGATCGCAATGCTGGAGCTGGATGTTGCGGAGGCCCGCGCCGGCGACGTGATCCTGTTTCGCATGCGCGCGGGGGCGATTGCCAAGCATGTGGGTATTCTGTCCGGAGGTGGGCATTTCATCCACGCCTATGAACGCACGGGCGTAATCGAGGAACATCTGACGCCCGCCTGGCAGCGCCGGATCGCCTTCGCGTTTCGTTTTCCTGTGAGGTAAACCATGGCTTCCATTCTTCTGGCCTCGGCCGGTGCCGCGATCGGTGGCAGCATCGGCGGGGCCATCCTTGGTGTGTCGGCCGCCACCATCGGCGGCGCGATCGGCTCTTTTGCAGGGTCGATGATCGACAGCTGGATTGTGTCGTCACTCGCCCCCGGGCAGCGGATCGAGGGCCAGCGGCTGGAAAACCTGACCCTCACCACCTCCGCCGAAGGGGCGGTGATTTCGCGCATTTATGGCCGCATGCGCATCGGCGGCAATATCATCTGGGCGACGGATTTCACCGAAACGGTGAACACCACCACGCAGGGTGGCGGCAAGGGCGGCGGGCCGAAGGTGACCACCACGGCCTATCTCTATTCCGCGTCTTTCGCGGTGGCCCTGTGCGAAGGGCCGATCTCCGGCATCGGCCGCATCTGGGCCGATGGCAAACCGCTCGATCTCTCCGGCGTCACGTGGCGGATTTACACCGGCGACGAGACCCAGCAACCGGACCCGTTTATCGAGGCGAAGATGGGCACCGGCAATGCGCCCGCCTATCGCGGCACGGCCTATGTGATGTTCGAGGAATTGCCGCTGGAACAGTTCGGCAATCGCATCCCGCAACTGTCCTTCGAGGTCTTTCGCCCCGTTGTTGAACCCGACACCGCCGAGGGCATGATCCGCGCCGTTACCCTGATCCCGGGCACCGGCGAGTTTGTCTATGCCACCGAAGGCATTTCACGGGGCACCGGTGGCAATACCGCATCGGAAAACGTGCACACCACCAATGCCGTGCCTGATATCGTCGCGGCGCTGGATCAGCTGCAGGCGGCGGCCCCGAACATCGAGAGCATAAGCCTTGTGGTCAGCTGGTTCGGCACCGATCTACGGGCCGGAAACTGCCAGCTCGAACCCGGGGTCGAAAATACCACCAAGGTCACCACACCCAAAAGTTGGGCAGTGAATGGTGTGGCACGTGCAGGTGCGCATGTGATCAGCCTCGATACAACCGGTCGCACGGCCTATGGCGGTACTCCGGCAGATTTCGCGGTGGTTCAGGCGATTCAGGAGATCAAGGCGCGGGGGTTGCGGGTTACCTTCTATCCGTTTTTGTTGATGGATATTCCTGCGGGCAATACGCTGCCCGATCCGTATTCCGACAATGCCGCCACGATCGGACAGGCCGCTTACCCATGGCGCGGCCGGATCACTTGTTCTCCGGCGGCGGGCTATGTCGGAACCGTGGACAAGACCGCTGCGGCCGCCCCGCAGGTGTCTGCGTTTATGGGCAATGCGCAAGTTGCGGACTTCGCGGTCAGCGGCGAGACTGTCTCCTGGACCGGAGGTTCTGATTGGGGCTACCGGCGGATGATCCTGCATTACGCCCACCTCTGCGCGGCGGCTGGCGGGGTGGATACCTTCCTGATCGGCTCGGAACTGCGCGGCCTGACCACAATTCGGGATACCGCCACAAACTATCCCGTTGTATCCGCGATGAAGCAACTGGCCGGTGATGTTGCGGGTATTCTCGGTGCCAACACCGCCATCAGCTACGCCGCCGACTGGTCGGAATATTTCGGGCACCAGCCAACGGACGGCTCCGGTGATCTGTTCTATCATCTCGACCCGCTCTGGTCTGATCCGAGCATAGATTTCATCGGCATCGACAATTATCTGCCGCTGTCGGACTGGCGCGACGGCTTTGATCATGCCGATGCGCAAGCGGGCTGGGCTTCAATCCGCGATATCAATTACCTGCACAACAATATCGAAGGCGGCGAAGGGTTCGACTGGTTCTACGCCTCAGACGCCGATCGCACCGCCCAGGTCCGCACCCCGATCACCGACGGGGCCTACAACAAGCCATGGGTATTTCGCCCCAAGGATATCCGCGCGTGGTGGTCCAACCCGCATTATGACCGCCCGGGCGGAGTGCGCGTTGGTCTAACCCCGAATGGGGCCAATCCTCCCGCATGGATCAATGTCGGCCCGGTTGCCCGAGCCGCTGATCCAACGTCGTATGGCGGGTTTTTCAGCGCTCAAAGCGTCGCCTCGGCTGGCAAGGTCTGGCACCGGATTGAAGAACCAACCTTGGTGACGCTGCAGGCAGGGCAGACATACGAGGTAAGGTGCTATTTCAAGCCTGGCACCTCGGGCAGGCGTAAGGTGCTGATCTATCAGGCATCGCCCTATTTTACCCTCTCGGTATACGGCCGTTGCTTGACCCCTCGATCTGGGCGTCAGACGCATCCTCGGTCACGATCGTATCAGAACAAATTGTCGGCGTGGGCGTGCACCAACTGGTGTTTCGCGTGACACCGGTGATCGAGGCCACCGCACGCTGGGGCATCGGACCGGACTCGGCAGTGTCGGGCGAGGACATCATCGTGCTGGGCCTGAGTATTATTCCGGTTGCTGTTTCCACCACCGGCTGGGTGCCACAATCAAAGCCCATTCGCTTCACCGAGCTCGGCTGTCCGGCTGTCGATCGTGGCACCAACCAGCCCAATGTGTTTTATGATCCGAAGTCGGCCGAAAGCGCGCTACCGCATTTCTCGCGGGGCTGGCAGGATGAAGCGATCCAGCGGCGTTATATCGAGGCGATGCTGGGCTATTGGGATAATCCGGCGAATAACCCGGTCTCAACTGTTTACGCCGCCCCGATGATCGACATGAATGAGGCCGCTGTCTGGACATGGGATGCGCGGCCCTATCCGGATTTCCCCGCCCGCGAGGATGTCTGGGCCGATGCGCCGAACTGGCGGCTTGGCCATTGGCTGAACGGGCGGCTCGGGGCGGTCGGCCTTGGCGCACTGGTGCGCGAACTTTGCCGCCGCGCCGGACTGGACGACAGCCTGATCGATGTGAGCGAATTGTCGGACACGGTGCCGGGCTTTGTGATTTCCGCCCTGGAAAGCCCGCGCGCCTCGATTTCAACGCTGGCGCGGCATTTCGGGTTTGATGCGGTGGAAAGCGGTGGCGTGATCCGGTTTGTGACGCGCGGGCAGCGGGCCACCGCCACAATCAAACCCGATGATATGGTGGCTGCGCAAGGCGATGTCATGGAACTGACCCGCGGGCAGGAAACCGAACTGCCCCAAGCGCTCAAATGGCAACTGGTGCGCCCCGATGAGGAATATGACACCGCCACCGTTGAAGCCCGCCGCACTACGGTGGAGGCCGCCCGCGTAACCTCCGACAACTTCCCACTGGCGGTATCTTTGGAAGAAGCCGACCGGCGTTGCCGTCGTGCCTTGATGGAAGGCTGGGTTGGGCGCGAGACCCTGACGGCCAAATTGCCGCCCTCGCGGCTGGCGCTCGATCCGAGCGATGTGGTCAGCCTCGCCAATGACGGCCGTCTGATCGATTATCGCATCACCCGCATTGGCGATGCGGGCGCACGCGCGATCGAGGCGATCCGCACCGACGCAGCCATTTACGACCTGCCACCGGGGCAATACCGACCGGCGAGCCTGCCCGGAGCCACCGTTTATGGTCCGGCGGAAATTGCCCTGATGGACCTGCCGCAGCTTGACGATGCTGTTCCGGCGTATCGACCTTATGCGGCGGTGTTTGCCAAACCATGGTATGGCACGGCCGCCGTCTGGCGCAGTGCGGACACCTCCGGCTTTACCTTGCTGGACACCGTTGGTCAGGCCGCGCAGATCGGCATGCTGGCCGCAGACCTGCCTGCCGGGCCGCTCTGGCGCTTCGATCATGGCAATGAACTGCTGATCGATCTTTTCTCGGGCACGTTGACCAGCGTTACAGACACAGAACTGTTCGCCGGAGCCAATGCGCTGGCGGTTGAAAGCACGCCCGGCATCTGGGAAATCATCCAATTCGGCAATGCGGAGCTGGTCGCCGCCGGTCGCTATCGTCTGACCCGCCTGTTGCGCGGCCAGCGGGGCACCGGTGATGCCATCGGCAATCCGGCACCAACCGGAGCACGGGTAGTCGTGCTGGATTCCGGCCTCCAACCGCTCTCCATTGCCGAAGCCGATCTCGGCCTGCCGTGGAACTGGCGCATCGGTCCGGCCAGCGCGGCCCCGTCTGATGCCATCATGCAGGCCCGAACCTTCACACCGAACGGGCGCGGCCTCATGCCCTTCGCACCGGCGCAGATACGAATGCGGCGAGAAGCAAACGGTGATTTGGCCCTGCGCTGGCTGCGATGTGACCGATCGTTGTCAGCCGACAGCTGGGTGCTGACCGATGTGCCGATGTCGGAAGCCACCGAGGCCTATGATCTGGAATTATTGGACGGGGCAACTGTCAAGCGATCCTTGACCGTTGCCACCCCTGCCTTCACCTACACCCCCGCCATGCAGGTGACCGATTTCGGCGGACCGGTGACCAGCCTTTCTGTTCGCATCACCCAGATTGGCGCGCTCGGCCGTGGTGCGCCGCATTTTGAGACCATCACCATCAAGGAAAGCCTATGACCAATACGCCAAACCTGTCCTTGCCCTATCTCGCTGCGGCGCAGGCGCAAAAACACGTCACCGTTAACGAGGCCCTGAACCTGATCGATGCGCTGGCCCAGATGGCAGTTGTTGCAGTTGGCGCAACAACTCCCCCCGCCACACCGGCCGAGGGGGAGCGCCACATCATCGGGACCGCTGCCACCGGCGCATGGTCCGGCTGGGACAACAGCATCTCCCTGTTTTCCGGCGGCGCATGGCTGCGCCTGATCCCGCAGGCCGGCTGGATGGCGTGGGATGTGTCCGCCAGCGAGTTGCTGGTCTGGAACGGCAGCGCGTGGATCGGGCTGGACGCAGCTATGAATCTTCTGACCCGCGCATCCTCGGTTCGAGTGGCTCAAGGGCTTGCCGGTTCGGCAACCGACATGGTCGTGGCCGAAGAACTGCTTTCCAATTTGTCCGGAGCCTCGGTCACCTCAACCATTTCCATTCCAAACCGCGCCATTGTGCTTGGCGTATCAACCCGCACCGTCACAGAGATTGCTGGAGGCAGTTCCTATGATTGCGGCATCGCGGGCGAGATATCAAAATTCGGTGGCAGTCTTGGCGTTGCCGCCGGCAGCACCAATGTCGGCGTCATTGGCCCGCAGGCTTTTTATAACGCCACCCCGATTATTCTCACCGCCAATGGCGGGAGTTTCACCGGCGGTGCTGTGCGCATGGCCATTCATTATTTTTTGCCGATCGCGCCGCAATCCTGATCCCGGCGTTTCCAACGCATATCAATACAGAAAGGACCCCCCATGACCCCGCCCAAAATTGAAGCGGGCTTTGTCCGTATGCCCGAGGATGAATTCGAGGCCATGCTGGCCCGCGCTGCCGAACAGGGCGCACGCCGCGCCTTGGCCGATGTTGGTCTTGATGGACCTGAAGCCGCTATCGACATCCACGACCTGCGCACGTTGCTCGATAGCCTGCGCATGGCGCGCCGCACCGCATGGCAAACCATCGTCCACCTGATCACCACCGGCCTGCTGCTTGCCCTGATCGCAGGCACTGCCGTGAAGCTGAAACTGTTCGGCTGACATCACCCCAACCATCCCGACCACACCCGCCAATCGGCGGGTTTTTTCGCTGCAAGGAGACAAACATGACCACCCATTACTATGCCGACTGGCGCGACGTGCCGGAAAAACTCTGGCGCTGGCCCAACTTCAGCCCCGAGGAAATCGCCTGTCGCGGCGATAGCACCATCCGTATCAACGAGCCGGCTCTCGACAAGCTGCAGGCCCTGCGCGACCGCCTCGGCGTGCCGCTGATCGTGCATTCCGCCTATCGCAGCCCTGCCTATAACCGGCAGGTTGGCGGGGCGGAGCACTCCATGCATCTGCAGGGGGCGGCGTTCGACATCTCCATGGCGAACCATGATCCGGAGAGTTTTGAAGCTGCGGCACGGGCGGTTGGCTTCACCGGCTTCGGCTCCTATCCCCGCCAGAACTTCATGCACATCGACACTGGCCGCGCACGTCAGTGGGGTGATCCGTTTTGGCCGCGTGCCACACGGTTCGCCGATGAGCCGCCGCGTCTGCGCGAAACCCTGACAGAAAGCCGCACCATGAAAGGCGGCGGCGCAGCCGGTGTCGCCACCATCGGTGCGGCCGGTGTCGAGGTCGTGCAACAGGCTGTCACCAACACCCAATCCGCCCTCCAGCCGCTAATCCCCTATCTCGACACAATGCGCTGGCTGTTCATCGCTGTCGCCCTGATCGGCATCGGAACCACCATCTACGCCCGCTGGGATGACTGGCGGAAAGGGCGGCGCTGATGGGCGTGCTGATCGCATGGTTTTCCGGCAGCCGCCTCGTGCTGACTGTCGGAAAATGGGCCGCTATCGCCCTCACAGTAACCCTGTTCCTCCTGTCCCTGCGCCGCTCCGGCGAGCGTGCCGGGCGGTTGGCAGAACGGCTCGAAAATCAGGAGAAAACCAATGAAATCCAGCGCAAAATGCTCAAAGCCGCGTCTCGCCGCCCTCGTAATCGTGACGAGCTTGCTGAGCGCCTGCGCGACGGTGAATTCTGAATCGGTGATTGGTGTGTGCCCGCCGGTGGTGGAGTATGATGCCGAGCTCCAGACAAGGGCGGCCGCGGAAGTGCAGGCGCTGCCGGAAGGATCGGCGGTTGTGGAAATGTTGAGCGATTATGCCGTTATGCGCGAACAGGTGCGGGCTTGCTACCGTTTCTAACATAAATTTTGCTGACTGGTCGAATTTGTGCGCGTTTTTTACAGACCACAATCAAGCCACTTGCTCTTGACGAGCGATAATGCTTGCCGCCCAAGTTTCAAGAGCAGTAATCTCAGCCCCAATTTCATCTGGCGTCGGCAATCTCTGATTGAGCTCTCCTGGCTGGCTGTGCATGAGTTGCGAACAGCGACCATAGGCTTCGCGCATATCGTGACAATCTTGCGCTTGTAGGACGGTCAGGCGGATCAGACCGTCTGTCTGCACCTTATTTGCCAGCCGTTTGATGACCGGTGATACTGCGTCCTCAACAGCTCGCTCCCATGCCTCACGCAGCTGGTTTGAAAAGGACCGAACCTCACGCCGCCACTTCGCCTGATCGCCGCGTTCGTGATGGATTTTCACATTTCCAAGGTGGGTTCGCATTTGCGTAGCCACTTTTTTGACGGAAAGTACATTGGCAGGGAGCTCTGTATTGCAAAATCCGGCCGCATCCATTCCTCGACTGACGACACGATAAGCAATTGGAATGGCCGCTCGCTCTCTTGTCACCCGACAAGCTTCTTCCAGCAGAACCAAAAAGGCTATGTCGTGCGTGAAAATGATCACCTGACGATTTAGGCTTTCTGTTGCCAGCCTTTTGGCGACCTTGTCCCGATGAATGTGATCGAGGGATGAAACGGGATCATCAAAGACGATCCCCGATGATGTTTCGACAGTTGATAGCTCGGCAAGAAATGCTGCCAAGGCAACGCAGCGGTGTTCACCCTCGCTTAATATCTTGCCAACAGGCTCATCTGGCTTGCTAATCATGCGGACATTGAACAATGGTATTCCGGCGGCAGTCCGGGCATGCCTCAACTCAATGGCGTGTTGTTCCGCGATCCCAAGCCGTGCAACCTCCTGGGCGAAGCGGGCACGAAGCCTGTCCGTCACAAGCTGCCTCGCGAGCTCGGTGCTTAGAGTGGTGATCTTGTTTGTTGCTGTGGCTTTCTGCGCTGTATGGAGGGTATTAACGGCTTTCAGCCGCTTAATCTGTTGCAGCACATCAGTTTTGACCGTGCCTAGCCATTGACGAGCAGCCAGCTCGTTATGCTCGGCGATTAGGGCTTTCCTCTCTGGCGAATCCTTCGCGGCCAAAAAGCCGCTCGCTCGTGTTTCCAGCCCTTGTGCAAGTGCGGTCATTTCCGCATCCGGCACCACGGCCGCGGGGGTCTGAATGACGGCATTCTCGATCCCGACTGTCTTGAGGATCGAGCGCAGCCGCCACACATTCATGATAGCCGAACGCTTGACCTTCTTGGCTAATTCTTCATCAGCCAAGGAGTTATGCATGAATTTGGGTGATGGCTAAAATTTGAAGGCGACGTATCGTGGCGGGAGTCAAAGCCTGCCAGAACCTCACAAGGAGCGATACGCCATGAAAGAAACTACAACGATCCTGCCTTT
>Ga0256839_1005175_pt1 | contig 12203 bp, 16 predicted proteins | sample 354166metaG_FD_185968 | JGI IMG/M metagenome (GOLD analysis project Ga0256839, IMG submission 185968) | Hydrothermal vent microbial communities from Mid Atlantic Ridge, Atlantic Ocean - 354-166 | ecosystem: Environmental > Aquatic > Marine > Hydrothermal vents | place: Atlantic Ocean: Mid...
CGAATAGGGGAGCATCATGCGTGTGGCCCGCACGCCGCTCCCGGGTAGATCGCTGGAGGCGTCTGGCGACAGGCGCCGTAGAGGAATGATTGCCCTCGACAGAACCCGGCTTACAGGCCGGCTCTCCTCCCTCGTTTTGATCTACACTTAATCCTTGAGCGTTCCACAACTCAAGGATGTCATCGTGCCGCTTCCGGCGAACCAAACCCTGACCGATCCCCAACGGTTGCGGGCCTGGCTGGACCAGCTGCCCTGGCTGGATACGCGGCGCGCCTCCAGCTGCGTCCTCCAAGTCCTGGAGCGACTGTCGCGACAAACCGGACTGTCCTGGCACCAGCGGGATGCCTTGCTGCAGGTCTGTCATCCTTACGTCCACCAATTGGTCGACGCCCTGGAACAGACCCTGCTGGACGTCCCCCTGCCCCTGACCGACAGCCACCAGGACGACGCCCGGCGGCTGCTGCAACTGTGCGATGCCATGGCCGAAAACCACACCCGCCTGGTGTTCGACGATCGCGCCGACCGGAGTGACACCACAACGCTGAGCGAAACGCTCGGCCGGACGCTGGAGTGGCTGGCCCGTCAGGCACGGCATCAGGCCCAGATCTATGCCCCGGTGGACGAAACGTTCTGGCGGACCTTCTACCGGATCTACCGCCTGATCGAAAAGGAGGAGCTGCTCAGCGCAGGCTCGGAAGCACAGGCGGCACTGCGAATCCAGGTATTCCGCATCCTGTTGTTCCACCTGGCCGGCCCCCAGCGTTTCCGGCAACGGGAATTACAGCAGATCGACCGGTTCTTGTGCCATTATGGTCAATGGGCCATGATTAGACGCCAACCTGGTTTCCGCAACATCAAAGCCGGATTTTTCTTCGACTGCGAAGCGCCCAGTCCGCCCTGCTCCGTCAAACTGTTGAAACAGGTCGAACCGCCCCCCGGGGAAGTGCGCTTTCTGTTCTTGCAGGCGGTGACCCGCAAACTGCTCGACTACGTAAGCTCGGCCCGGCCGGAAGGCTTCGAGACCCTGCCTCTGGTGCAGGCGAGAAAGCTGGCGCTGCGTCTGGCCCATCTGTACGGTGCCCCGCGGCAACGGCGTTGGCGCCGCTTCGAGGAAAAAAGTGCCTGCCGCCTGGTGGTGGGCCTGGAAGATCTCATCGCCGTCCTGGATCGGCAGGGCCAAGTTCACGAAGAACTGCGGGAACTGATGCCGCAGGCACCGAAAGAACAGGACGCCACAGTGCTGTTCGCCGCCGATTTCGAACTCCTGCCCCAAGAGGGAGCTTCGGAGGCCGATCCTTCCCGCTGCCGCAGCGAAGTCGATTGCTTTCAATTTCTGCAGCGAGCCAAACCGGCCACTTCCTGGGAGGACATCTGGTCTTCATCGGGAGCACACATCGATCCCCGGGCCGTTCACTTTTCCGGTCGTCTGACCGATGCTTCGGCACGCGGCTATCGCCTCGTCTGGCTCGACCACTCGGTGGCCAGACTGAAAGTCGGCGAGATCGTCACTGTCTTTCAGGGTCAAAACGACCCGGAAATCGCTGCGATCCGCTGGCTGCGGAGCCATCCGGACCACAGCGTCACCGCGGGAGTCGAATTGCTGAGCTTCACCGCCCAGGTGGTGGTGGTCTCCCTGCAGATCCCGGACAACCGGCGACTGGAACCGAGGCGGGACTGGGGGTTGCTGCTGCCGGAGCAACCGGTGACCGGGCAACCGACCTGTTTGATGGCGCCTGCCTTCACCTGGCAGAAGGGACAATGGGTGGACATCTACCGCAGCCGGAACGACAAAACCGGCTACAGTCTGACCCGGCTGCTGGATTCCACGCCGGCCTACGACCTCTTCGCCCTGGAGCCGATCAGTTGAAACGCAGTTGAAACGCCCAGGCAAGGACGGCACAAGCAAGGACGAATCCGGAAAGATAGGCCGCTCCCCGATATCGCAGCCGCTTCACCAGCCGGGTCTGGGGAAACGCCGAAAGAAGAAAAGGATATGGCGGGCACGGCGGCCGCCGCAGCAAGTGAACCGCAGAAACGGCAGGACGATTCATCCTTCGCTGCAGCACCGCCTTTTCCGCCTGCTTGCGGACCAGACGCCACTCCCGGGGGTCGATTTCGCCGTCGCCGTCGATGTCGAAGCGCCGTAACAAGCCGCGACGATCGCGCTTCCAGCGCCAGAGCAAGGCTTTGACCTCGTCCGCCATTCCCCCCTCCCCTTCCCCCGGCAGGGTCTCGAACCAACCCAGGGCATAGAGCGGATCTCCCGGCTCCAGCCAGCGCTCGCTATAACGGTAGCGCCCCAGAAAATCGTGGTGCCCCGGAGGCGGAATCGACCAGCAGTCCCGGCCACGCCAGCTTTGTTTTCGGCGCGTCATCACCTCGGCACCTTCGGGGTCGACGATGCAGCGGCCACTGCCGTCTTCCAGGGCGAAGATCGCCTCGCTTTCCCCTTGATCGACGCTGATCCAACGCCCGCCACGGCCCTTCGGTTCCCAACGCTCGATGCGATAGGCATACCAGACGCAGGCACGACCGCTCAGCGGTGTCAGGATCGGTTCCCCGGCCAGGTTCACCGCCTTGCCCGCCAGTTCGACGAATCCCTGGGGGGCGGAGCGGATCCGCGCCGTGGGGGTGTCCTCGATGAGCCGGGCCCGGCGCAGACTGCGGAACCCCAGGAAACACCACCAGAACGCCAGCAGGGCGACGCCCACGGCGACAGCCCAGAACTGCCAGGCCGGTGCCCGCTCGATGAAGTCGAGCAATCCCACGTCAACCGAACAATCGTGGCAAATCGACGTCGCGTTTTTCCTCGGCGCTGAATTCCAGTAGCCGAAAGGGTTGGAAGTTGAACCAGCGGGCCAGAATGACGTCGGGAAACTGTTCGATCCGGACGTTGTTGGCGTTGACCGCCGCATTGTAGAATTCCCGCCGGTCGGCGATGCCGTTCTCCAGCTCGGTGATGCGGCTTTCCAGGTGGCGGAACGAGCGGTCGGCCTTGAGCTCGGGATAGCTTTCCGCCACGGCGAACAGGTTCATCAACCCTTGGCGCAACTGCCCCTCCGCCTGCCCGAGACGGTCGATGTCGCCCTGGTGTCGGGCCTGGAAAACGCTGCGGCGGGCGCGCATCACCTTTTCCAGGGTATCCTGCTCAAATTTCATGTAGCGTTTGCACACTTCCACCAATTTGGGCAGTTCGTCGTGGCGCTGCTTGAGCAGGACGTCGATGTTGGACCAGGCCTGAGAAACGGCGTGCTTCAACGCCACCAGCCGATTGTATATGACAACGCCGTAAACAAACAGGATAATTAAACCGGCGGCCAGGATCGCGAGCATGACGAGCATGGCAAGCTCCATCCGATCGAACACTGCCAACAAGTATAGTCTGCGGGAGGTTCCCCTTGCGTCGAGAATCTTTCAAAGGTAACGTTCCCCATCTGGGGATGCGGGTCTACGTCGCAGAGACCGCTCTGCTCATCGGCGACATCCACCTCGATGACGACGTTTCCATCTGGCCCCACACCGTACTGCGGGGGGACGTCCATCACATTCACGTCGGCGCGGCCACCAACGTGCAGGACGGTTGCGTCCTCCACGTGACCCACGACGGGCCGTTCTCGCCGGGCGGGTTCGCGCTCACCATCGGCTCCCGGGTCACCGTCGGCCATCGAGCCGTTCTCCACGGCTGCCGCATCGGCGACCATTGCCTCATCGGCATCGGCGCCATCGTCATGGACGGCGCCGAGCTGGAAGACGAAGTCATGTTGGGCGCCGGCGCCCTGGTGCCCCCCGGCAAACGTCTGGAAAGCGGTCACCTTTACCTGGGAAGTCCGGCACGCAAACAACGCCCCCTGAGCGACGAAGAACGGCGCTTTCTGCGCTATTCGGCCGATCACTACGTCCAGCTGAAGGACGAATATCTCCGACGCTGATGCTCCGTTTTCACGAGGTTTCCCTGCGCCGCGGTTCCCGCTTGCTGTTCGAAGACGCCAGCTTCACCGTTCAGCGCGGTGACAAAACCGGCCTGGTGGGTGCCAACGGCAGCGGCAAATCCAGCCTGCTGGCCCTGATTCAGGGCACGCTTTCTCCGGACCGGGGCCACGTCAGCCTGCCCACCGACTGGGTGGTCGCCGCCGTCGCCCAGGAAATCACCGCCCTGGCGCGCCCGGCCCTGGACTTCGTCCTCGACGGCGACCGGGAGCTGCGCCGGCTGGAACGGCAACTGGAAACGGCACAGGCCCGAAACGACGGCCTGCGCCAAGCGGAACTCCACGCCCGCCTCGAAGCCATCGACGGCTATCGGGCCAGGGCCCGGGCCGCCCGCCTGCTCGACGGTCTGGGATTTTCCGCCGACGATCTGCAGCGCCCGGTGGCGGAATTCTCCGGCGGCTGGCGCATGCGTCTGAATCTGGCCCGGGCCCTGATGTGCCGCTCCGACCTGCTCCTCCTGGACGAACCCACCAATCACCTGGACCTGGACGCGGTGATTTGGCTGCAGGAATGGCTCAAAACCTATCCCGGCACCCTGATCCTGATCTCCCACGACCGGGATTTTCTCGATCAAGTGTGCGATCACATCCTGCACCTGGAACGGGGCCGGATCCGCCACTACCGGGGCAATTATTCCGCCTTCGAACGCCTGCGCGCCCAGATCCTGTCCCAGCAGCAGGCCACCTATCGCCGGCAACGGCAGGAACGCGAGCGCCTGCTGCGCTTCGTTCACCGCTTTCGTGCCAAGGCCACCAAGGCGCGCCAGGTACAAAGCCGGATCAAGGTGCTGGAACGGCTGGGAGAAATCGCACCGGCCCACCTGGATTCCCCCTTCCGCTTCCGCCTCCGCCCGCCCGAACACCTGCCCTTTCCCCTGCTGCGCCTGGAACGGGCCGAACTGGGCTACCCGGGCAGAACCGTCCTGCGGGAAGTCAGCCTCAGCCTCGATCCCGGCGATCGTATCGCCCTCCTGGGGCCCAACGGCGCCGGCAAGTCCACCCTGATCAAGACCTTGGCCGGAACCTTGGCGCCCCTGTCCGGCCGCCGCGAGACCGCCGAGCAAATCCAGATCGGTTATTTCGCCCAGCATCAGTTGGAACAGCTCCGGGGGGAGTGGTCCGCCCTGGAACATCTGCACCGGATCGACGGGCGGGCCGGGGAACAAAAACTCCGCAGCTTCCTCGGTGGTTTCGGCTTCAGCGGCGAGCGCGCCACCACGGCGGTGGCCGATTTCTCCGGCGGCGAAAAGGCCCGGCTGGTTCTGGCCCTGCTGATCTACCGGCGCCCCAATCTGCTGCTGCTCGACGAGCCCACCAATCACCTGGACCTGGAAATGCGTCACGCCCTCACCCTCGCTTTGCAGGACTTCGAGGGCGCCCTGGTCCTGGTGTCCCACGACCGCCACCTGCTGCGCTGCGTCTCCGATCAGCTATGGCTGGTGGCGGACGGCAAGGCCTCGCCTTACCCGGGGGACCTGGAGGACTACCGCCGCTGGTTGCTGGAACAACGCCATCGTGACTCGGAACCGAAGCCGCAATCCGGTCTCTCCCGCCGGGAGCAGCGCCGCCTGGAGGCCCAAAAACGCCGGCGCCTGCAACCCCTGAAACAGGCGCTGGCCCGGGCCGAGGCGGAATTCGAGCGTCTGAGCGCCCTGCGGGCGGAACTGGAGCGGGAATTGGCCGATCCCAGCCTGTATCAGACCGGGGACAAGGAGCGACTGCACCGGTTGTTACGGCGCCAGGGCGAACTCGACCGGCGCCTGGCCGAGGCGGAGAGCGCCTGGCTGGAAGCGGAGGAAAAATTGGAAGCGGCGCGCCGCTCTATGGCCTGAACTCCGCCTTTGTTATGATTGGAGCCATGCCAACCCACGGGGAGACGAAGCGATGCAGCCCTATCGACACATCCTGATCGCCGCCGATTTCTCGGAACACGGCCAAGTGGTCGCAGAACGCGCCAAAGACCTGGCCGACCGCTACCAGGCCCAATTGAGCATTCTCCATGTGGTGGACAACCTGCCGGTGACCGACTCCATCTACGGCCCGATCATCCCCTTCGACACCGACATCACCGAGCAGTTGATCGACGCCTCCAAGGAAAAGCTGAACCAGATGGGCGAGCAGCTGGGCATTCCGGCGGAGCGCCGCTGGGTCGAAGTGGGCAGCCCCAAGGTGGAAATCGTCCGCGTCGCCGAGGAAGAAGGGGTGGACCTGATCGTGGTCGGCTCCCACAGCCGCCGCGGCCTCGGTATCCTGCTGGGATCGACCGCCTCCAGCGTTATCCTGCACGCCAAATGTGACACCCTGGCGGTGCGGCTGGTGGAGGACTAGTCCGCCTTCAGCAACCGATACAGTCCGTCCAGCACTAGGGAATTGGGACTGACCATGCCGATCACCTTGCGCTGTTCCACCACCGGAGCCCGCACCAAGCTGTAGCGAGCGAACAGCCGGGAGCAGTAGCGGATGTCCATGTCCGGATGGACGGTGATGACCGGCTTTTCCATCACCTCGTAGACGTTGACCCGCTCCGGCGAGCGATCCCGGGCCAGCACGTGGCGGGCGATGTCGGCGGAGGTGATCAGGCCGTACTCGTCATCCTCGTGGCGCTTGCGTACCACCAGCACGGAGGTCTTCAGCCCTTTCATCAGGCGCAGAGCCTCATCCACGGTGGCGATGCCGTCGATGGTGCCGAATTCGGTGCGCATGATGTCACGGACCCGGATGACCGGCTTCTTGGCGCTGGGAACGCTCATCAGATTTCCTCCTCGATCAGGGGCACCAGTTTCTCCACCTGATGCCGCACCCCGACGGCATCCTCCACATCGATCTGGAAGGCGATGCCGGTACCGGGGGTGGCGTCGAATTCGGCCACCTGGGCGATGGCTTCCAGGATGGTGCGGCTCAGGTGCTCCTCCACCAGCATCAGCACCACGTCGCGCTGGGTCTCCAGAGTCAATCCCAGAAAGGTACGGGGACGCTCCATGCCCTCACCCCGGGCGTTGGTGATCACCGTCGCACCGGTGGCGCCGTATTCCCGCGCCGTTTTCAGAACCAAATCGGTTTTGTCGTCTTCCACGAACACCACGATCAGTTTGAAACGCATCATTCACCTCGCAAACGGGCTAACGTTTCCGCCAACTGGGCGTAACCCAGCACCGTCATGATCGGGAACAGGCTGGCGAAGGCGATCAAACCGAAGCCGTCGACCAGCACGTCCCGGCCAGGCACCGAACGCGCCAGACCCAATCCCAGGGCGGTCACCAGGGGAACGGTCACCGTCGAGGTGGTCACCCCGCCGGAATCGTAGGCCAGCCCCACGATCATTCTGGGGGCCAGGGCGGTCTGCAACACGACCAGGACGTAGCCGACGACGATGAAAACCACCAGGCTGGCGCCGGTGACGATACGATAGGTTCCCAGGGTGATCCCCACGGCCACCCCCAGCGACACCGCCAGCCGCAATCCCCAGTCGTGAATGGCGCCGCCGGAGATTTCCCTGGCTTTCAGGGCGACGGCGATCAGGGCCGGCTCCGCCAGGGTAGTAGCGAAACCCAGGCTGAAGGCGAACAGATACACCCACCGGTAATCCCCGGGCCGAGCCCCTTCGGGGATGAAACGGGGCCCGGTCAACTGGGCGGCCATCATTTCTCCCAAGGGGAACAACGCCAGTTCCAGCCCCTTCAAGAATAGCATCATGCCGGCGACCACCAGCAGCAGACCGCGCAGCAGCCGCCCTGGATGGGGTAGCGGGCGGCGGATCACGCCGATCTGGAACAGCAGAATCGTCGCGGCGATAGGAAAGACGTCTCGAACCGCAGCGATCAGATCGGCCCAGACATTCATCGCATCAGCATGCCGTAGATCATGACGAATACCATCGGGGTCAGGGAAGCGAAGGCGATCAGGCCGAAACCGTCCACCAGCGGGTTGCGTCCCCGGATGGAATGGGCCAATCCCACTCCGAGTGCGGTGACCAGTGGCACCGTGATGGTCGAAGTGGTCACCCCACCGGAATCGTAGGCGATACCGATGATTTCCACCGGGGCGAACCAGGTCACCGCCATCACCGCCAGATAGCCCAGAATCATCAAACGATGCAGCGGCCATCCCCGGACGATGCGGAGCACCCCGATCACCAGCGCCACCCCCACCGCCAGGGCCACCGTCAGGCGCAGACCCAGGGCATAGCGGGCCTGCGCCCGGGGATCGGCAGCGACCATCCCGCCGTCGGCGGCCACCACCGCCGCCTGGTCGGCCACCGCGATCAATGCGGGTTCCGCCACCGTAGTGGCGAAGCCGAGGCAAAAGGCGAACAGCAGCAACCACGTCAGACTTCCCTTGCGGGCGAAGGCGTACGCCATGGACTCCCCCAGGGGAAACAGGGCCTGCTCCAGTCCGAGAACGAAAAAGGTCAGGCCCAGCACGGTCAACCCTACCCCCGCGAGCAGATCGAGCAGATCAGGCAACGGCTGGCGGACGACACCGAGCTGGAAAACGACGATCACCGCCAAGACCGGTGCCAGATCCAGTGCACTGGCGATCAATTGGCGCAGAAAGGCGTTGCCGATGGCGAACTCCTCCCCCTGGAAAACGACCGAACCATCATAACAAAAACGCCCCGTTTCGAACGGGGCGCCACAATGTTCAAGAATGGTGCAGGATCACCGCGAATGGGTTTCCTGCTCCTGTTCCTTCAACACGTGTTCCAATTTTTCCTCGATGGCGCTCAACCGCTCATGGGCCTCTTTCTCGCCCTCCTTGAACATGTGGTCGATCTCCTTGCCCATATGCTCTAGCTTCTCGGCGATGGCGGCCAGCTGCTTGTGGGATTCCTTCTCCCGCTCTTCCAGGATGTGGTCGATCTCCTTGCCCATGTGCTCCAGTTTTTCCTTGATTTCCTTGAGCTGCTCGTGGGACTCCTTCTCCCGCTCCTTGAGGATGTGATCGATCTTCTGATCGAGGTGGTCCAGCCGCGCCAGGACCTGCTGATGGAGTTGCATGCACCGCTGCATCATCCCCATCATCGGCATTCCCGCCCCCGGTTGCCCCTGGGGTCCCATCGGCATCGGCATCGGCTGCGGCGCGACCGGCGCCGTGCTCTGGGGACGAACCTTCAGGCGCACCCCTCCCGCTTCGTCTTCGGCCGCCCAGACGGCTCCACCCGTCAACGCCGTACATACGGCGACAACAAACCATAAGGATTTCCTCTTCATCGCGCTCCTCCTCTCCGTCGTTTTTTTCGGTGGTCAGACCAGCCGGAACACTTCCGTCCGCCCGTCGGTTTCTATGATAAGCTTTCCTTCTCGCGCCAACCACCCCAAGGCGCGTTGCACCTCTTTGGCGCTCAGACCGGTGGCGGAGGCCAGGCGGGACGGGGTCGCCTCGCCGTGGCGGTCCAGGTAGCGCCAGACCTCTCCCGCCGCCAGACCGATTTCTTCCCCTTTCGAGACTTTGGTCTTGTCGTTCATCGTTCAACTCCCCCTCAGCTCCGGTGTTTCCATGCGGCCGGCACCATCCTCGGGCAGGACGATGTTGACCTCGAGAATTTCGTGGTTGTCGTCCTGCTCCATCTGGATGGAGATGGCATCGTCGTTCACGTGGACGTACTTGCGGATCACCGCCAGAAGCTCCCGCTGCATTTGCGGCAGATAGCTCGGGGCGTCCCGCATCTGCCGTTCGTGGGCCACCAGGATTTGCAGCCGCTCTTTGGCCACCTGAGCGCTCTTGGGACGCGCGGATCGAAAATAGCTTAACAGTCCCATCGGTTTACCCTCCGAACAATCGCCCGATAAGGCCCTTCCTTTCCGGCCGGATGAAGCGCTGCGGCAGATCTTCGCCCAGATAGCGGGCGACGGCGTCACGATAGGCCTGGCCCGCGTTGCTTTTCTCGTCCAGGATCACTGGAATCCCCTCGTTGGAGGCGTTGAGAACGGCCTGGGACTCGGGAATCACCCCGAGCAGGGGCAGCGCCAGGATCTCCAGGACGTCGTCAACGCTGAGCATCTCGCCCCGCTCGACCCGTTTGGGATCGTAACGGGTGAGCAACAGGTGTTCCTTGATAGGCTCCTCACCCAGTTCCGCACGGCGCGACTTGCTGGACAGGATACCGATCATCCGGTCCGCATCCCGGACCGAGGACACCTCGGGATTGCTGACCACGATGGCGTCGTCCGCATAGTACATCGCCAGAAAGGCACCCTTCTCGATGCCGGCCGGCGAATCGCATATCACGTAATCGAATTCCTCGGACATTTCTTCCAGCACCCGGCCGACTCCCTCCTTCGTCAGGGCTTCCTTGTCGCGGGTCTGGGAAGCCGGCAGTATGTAAAGATCTTCGCACCGCTTGTCCCGGATCAGGGCCTGGCGCAGATGGGCCTCCTGGTTGATCACGTTGACGAAGTCATAGACCACCCGTCGCTCGCAGCCCATGATGAGATCGAGATTCCGCAGGCCGACGTCGAAATCGATGACCGCCGTGCGATTGCCCCGCAAGGCCAACCCCATGGCCAGGGAGGCCGCCGTCGTCGTCTTGCCGACGCCTCCCTTGCCCGAGGTGACCACGATGATTCTTGCCACAGATGAACCCTCCTCGGTCTGCCCTAAAACGCTTCGATGATCAATGCGGTATCACGCATGTAAACCTGGACGGTCCGCCCCCGCACCGTCTCGTCCAAATCCTCGCTGATCCGATAATGGCCGGCGATGGAGACCAGTTCCGCCTGCAAATCGCGGCAGAAGATCCGACATCCCTTGTCGCCGTGAACACCCGCCAGCGCCCGGCCACGCAGGGTGCCGTAGACATGGATGTGGCCGTCGGCCATGATCTCGGCGCCGTACCCAACGGCGGCCAGCACCACCAGATCGCCTCCCCTGGCGTAGATCCGCTGTCCGGAGCGCACCGGTTGCGTCACCAACATGGCCTTGGCGGGCGGCGGAGGCGGCGGGGATGGCGTCTCGGTGACCCGGCTTTCCGGCACCGGGGCGTCGGCCAGAAGCGCCAATCGCTGGGCCGCCGCCAATTCCCGCAACGCCGGACCACCGCCGCGCAAGGCCACGGGAATCATGCCCATCTGTTGCAGTTGCCCCAGCAGATAGGCCAGATTGATCTCCGCGTCATCCGGCAGAGCGGAAACGTCGATCACCACCGGCGCCCTGCGGAAAAACTCCGGCGCCCGCTCCACGGAACGCCGCAATTGTGTCGCCACCGTCATCATGTCGGTGCTGCGCAAGCGGACGATGGGCAAAGTGACCGACCCACCTTTGATTTCGACTGCCGGTGGGCGGTTGTGGCCGTGCGGGTCCGTGGTCATGGAATGGAATGGAGGTGACAGGCCGTCCAGGCGATGATCGGAAATTCTAGCACCATTACTTCGCCCGGGTAAACGGGGAGATGCGCCGCAACGTGGTGTCCCCGGCCAAATGGTGCACCAGGGCCATACCACCGTGGCCGAACCAGTAGATCCAGATCAGGCTGCCGAGGCCTTCGTGGATCTCACCGAGCCACTCGAACGCTTCCGGAATCTCTCCCCGGGGGGACAACAGGACGAAAATGGCGAACCCCACGGCCCCCTGCAGAGTCACCAGCGTCAGCCCCGCCCCCTCGATCAGGGCGGGCAGTCCGGGGCGCGGCCCGCCTGCCGGCAGACGCAGGCGCAGCAGATTCACCAGGTCGGCGGCGACCGCCCGCAGCCCCCGACGGCCCCAGGGAAACAGGCGCCCCACCCCGCCATCGTGACCGGTGAGCAACCAGGACCAATGGAGCAGGGCGAAGCTGAAGGCGGTCAAACCGAACAGTTCATGGCCCATGAACGCCCAGGCTTCCAGCCCCTCCGCCTCGCCGGGCTCCTCCATCACCAGACTCAGAAACAACTGCAGGGTGACCGACACCGCCAAGCCGAAATGCAGCCAACGGACGGTCAGACTCCAGGTGGGTTCCTTTTCTTCCCGCGTCATGTTTTCTCCCTTCGATCGCTTGTCGCTTCCCCCGCCCCCTTCACGGGAAGGGGCGGAAAAATAAACCGGCGGTGGGCGCCGCACCGGTTGATGATTGTACCCCGGAACACCAATAATTAGCCGATCGGAAAATCAGCCGACAGGTAAAAAATGAAAAACCAGGCGCCAAAACGCAGCTTGAGCGACTTTTTCTTCGCCACCACCCCGGAGCAATGGCGGGTGATGGGCTTTTACGAACGCTTCGAACAGGTGGTCGCGGTCGTCGTC
>Ga0256839_1005176_pt1 | contig 12203 bp, 9 predicted proteins | sample 354166metaG_FD_185968 | JGI IMG/M metagenome (GOLD analysis project Ga0256839, IMG submission 185968) | Hydrothermal vent microbial communities from Mid Atlantic Ridge, Atlantic Ocean - 354-166 | ecosystem: Environmental > Aquatic > Marine > Hydrothermal vents | place: Atlantic Ocean: Mid...
GTACCTACCTTGGTCGGTGACGTTTCCCATCTTTCTGGGCGGTTTGGCTTACGGCTACGTGGAGTATCGATCGAGGCGGCGCAGGGACAGTGAAGATCGGCACCGGGCGACCATCCACCGCGGATTGTTATTTGCATCGGGAATCGTGGCGGGCGAGGCGCTGATGGGAATTCTCACAGCGGTGTTGATGGTCTTCCGATTGCCGCTTCCCTTGTTGGAAGGGAACCTGAAGCAACTGCCGGCCGTGCTGGCCGACTCCTGGTCGCTGGCCGCGTTGCTGGGCATGACAGCGTGGATGGCCGTGGTGGCACTGGGGAAACAGCGTGCCGGTTGAATAAGAGGCTGGCACGAAACTCCATGCTCCAAGCAACACTCCCGAGGCCGAAAAGCGGCGCGGCGGGCTTTGTTAGAGGCTCTAAGAGGCTGTCACAAAACTCCATGCCGCAAGCAACACACCCGAGGCCGGAAAGCGGCGCGGCGGGTTTTGTTACAGGCTCTAAGACTCGCCGTTTCGCGACCGCCCGTTGTCCGGCGTTGAACTCTCTGAGATGATGCGGCAACAGGCGCCCGGCGGTAGTCGCCGTCGCGTCGGCGACGCTGGCGTTGTTTTCCCCTTGGGGTGGGAGTCTTGCCATGAACGACCGTGCTTCGAGTCCGTCGTCGTTGTCGTTGGAGGCCTTTGTTCGCACGCTCCAGATCATTATCGGCGCTCTTTGCAGCGGCATCGTGTTGTTTCTTGCGATGGTATTTTCCCTGGCGAGGAACGAACCGGTTCCAGGCGGGATGCTGTCGATGGTCGGCGTCGGCATTGCCGTTGCTGCCGTAGCCTCGGCATTCGTCCTTCCGGGGATCGTCGTCGCTCAGCATCGCCGCCGGATCGTCGAGAAGGAGAAAGCCGATGGAGGCGATCGGTCGCTCGAACGTCGATTGCTGGATGCGTATCAGGTCAAGCTCATCATGGCCGGTGCGTTGCTGGAAGGAGCGGCGCTGCTCAACGTGGTCGTGTTTTTGCTGGAAGGGCAATGGTACAACGTGGCGATCGGTCTGCTGTTGGCTACCGGCATCGCCCTGCTGTTCCCCACCCGGTCCCGTCTCGATCACTGGATCGAAGAGCAGAAACGGTGGATGGACAACGAGCGGGCGATGCAGCGGTCACCCTGACAAGGGCTTCGCCGCGCGGTTGGCAGGATGTAGGCTGTAGGCGAGAATTGGGCGCCTGGGAGCGGTACCGATGGGACGGCGCCGACCGATAGGGCAATCCGAATGCCGGGTCTCGTCTTTGTCGCCGGAAGGTTGCGAGGCGGCACGGCAAACCCACAGGGAATCGGGACAACGAAAGGATCCATGGGATGAACGATACGGCACCGAGACTGATCCGGAGCGTTGGTGTGTGGCTGGTCGCCAGCTTGACGGCCTTGGTGGCCACGGCCGACGAAGGGATGTGGCTGTTCAATGCGCTTCCCAAAGACTACTTGAAGCAGAAGTATGGCTTTGAACCGACCGACGCCTGGGCGGACCATGTGATGAAGTCGAGTGTCCGATTCAACGTGGGAGGTTCGGCATCGTTCATTTCCAGCACGGGGTTGGTGCTCACCAACCACCACGTCGGTTCGGACACGCTTCACAAGTTGTCGACGGCCGAGCACAATTATGCCGAGGATGGTTTCTACGCCAAAACGCTGAAGGACGAGATTCCGGCTCCCGATCTGGAACTCAATCAACTGGTGGCCATCGTGGATGTGACGGATCGAGTCAAGTCGGCTGTGAAGAAGGGAATGTCGGCCGCCGAGGCCCTAAAGGCCCGCCGAGCCGTGATTGCGCAAATCGAAAAGGAATCGAAGGACGCGACCGGACTACGTAGTGACGTGGTAACGCTCTATGGTGGCGGCCGTTATCACCTGTATCGCTACAAGCGGTACACCGACGTGCGCTTGGTATGGGCGCCGGAAGCGGCCATTGCGTTTTTCGGTGGCGACGCCGACAACTTCGAATATCCTCGCTATTGCCTGGATGCTTGTATCTTCCGCGTCTACGAGAACGGTAAGCCGGCGAAGATCGAACACTTTCTCAAATGGTCCACCGATGGCGTTCGGGAGAAGGAGCTGGTGTTCGTGTCGGGCAATCCCGGACGGACCAGTCGCATCTCCACGCTGGCGGCGCTCAAGCATCAGCGCGACGTCCGCCTGCCGTATGTGCTCAACTTCATCCGCCGCCGCGAGATCATGTTGCAGCAGTTCGGGCTGGAGGGGGTCGAGCAGGAGCGGCGGGCCAAAGACGGCCTGTTCGGCATCCAGAACAGCCGCAAGGCGCTGGGTGGCATGTTGCAAGGACTGCAGGATCCTCGATTGATGCAGAGGAAGGCCGAGGAAGAACAGAAGTTGCTGGCGGCCGTCGATCGCGATCCACGGCTGTCGGAAGCTCGAGCCGCATGGGAGCAAATCGCCCGGCTCCAGAAGCGCCGGACGGCACTGCAGGGGAAAGGCGTCTCTCTCAACACTCGGCTGTTCCGCATCGCTCAGACACTGGTGCAGATGGCGGCCGAGGACCAAAAGCCCAACGCCGAGCGGCTCCCCGAGTTCCGCGATTCGGGGCGCGACTCGCTGCTGCAGCAGTTGTTCTCCCCCGCACCGATCTACAAGGACCTCGAGCAGGCGACGCTGGCCGATTTGATTTCGTGGATGATCGAATTGCGAGGCGGCGACGATCCGCTGGTCGAGAAAATCCTGCAGGGCAAGGGACCGCGGGACCGGGCGGCCGATTTGGTGATGGGAACCCGACTCGATCAAGTGGCGTTTCGCAAGAAGCTGGCCGATGGAGGAGCCGATGCGATCGCCTCGTGTGACGACCCGATGATCGTGCTGGCCCGAGTCGTCGACGATGAGGCTCGCGCGGTGAGGAAAGAGCGGGACGAAATCGGCGAACTCGAGCGGCAGGCGTATGGCAAGATCGCCGAAGTGCTGTTTGCCGTCAAAGGAACCTCGACCTATCCCGACGCCACGTTCACGCTCCGACTGGCGTTCGGTCCGGTCAAAGGATACGTGGAAGATGGGAAGCCGGTCCCGGCCTGGACGACGATGGGCGGGGCTTTCGAGCATGAGAAGCGCCACGGCGGCAAGGAACCGTGGAAGTTGCCCGCCAGTTGGATTGCCGCCAAACAGACGATGGATGGGGAGACGCCGTTCAATTTCGTCTGTACAGCCGATATTGTCGGTGGCAACTCGGGAAGTCCGGTCATCAACCGGCGGGGGGAACTGGTGGGGCTGATTTTCGACGGCAACATCCAGTCGCTGACGGCCGACTACGTTTATGACGACAAGGTGTCACGTGCCGTGTCGGTGGATGCTCGAGCCATCCGCGAGGCGCTGGCCAACATCTACCACGCCGATCGGATCGTCCGGGAACTGGGGAAATAGGCGGCCAGTTGTCATGATCATCGTATTGCGGCAAGATGCGACGGACGAGCAGATCCGGCATGTGATCGAGCGGATCGAGGAGCTGGGCTTTCAGGCTCATCTCAGCCGCGGCACCTATCGCACCATTGTCGGCGTGATCGGCGACGAGGAGCAGTTGCGGGCCGAGCCGCTGTCCGCGATTCCCGGCGTCGCCAGCGTCATCCCGGTGATGCCTCCGTTCAAGCTGGTCAGCCGCGAAGCCCATCCCCAGGAGACGATTGTCGACGTGGCGGGGGTGCCCGTCGGCGGCGGTTTTCTGGCGATGATCGCCGGTCCGTGCGCGGTGGAGTCTCTTGAGCAGATGAGGCGCATCGCGGCAGGCGTCCGCGAAGCGGGAGCCAACATCTTGCGAGGCGGCGCGTACAAACCCCGCACGAGTCCCTATTCCTTTCAAGGGCTGGGGTTGGAGGGCCTCAAAATCCTACGCGAAGTCGGCGACGAATTCGGTTTGCCGGTCGTGACCGAAGTGACCGATCCTCGGTTGGTGGAAGAGGTGGACCGCTACGCCGACATGTTCCAGATCGGAGCACGCAACATGCAGAATTTCGTGTTGCTTTCCGAGGTCGGCCGGGTCGACAAGCCGGTGTTGCTGAAGCGCGGCATGAGCGCCACGGTGAACGACTGGCTGATGAGCGCCGAGTATATCGCGGCCAAGGGGAACAGCCGAATCGTGCTCTGCGAGCGAGGCGTCAAGGGGTTCGACCCGGCGACTCGCAACTTGTACGACGTGGCGGCGGTGGCTGCGGCCAAGCGGCTGACGCATCTGCCGGTGATCGTCGATCCCAGCCATGCGACGGGGCGGCCCGATCTGATTCCGCCTTGCGCGCTGGCCGGACTGGCGGTGGGGGCCGACGGCGTTCATGTCGAGGTGCACGATCAGCCCGAACTGGCCAAATCGGATGGCGCTCAGGCTTTGCGGCCGCACGAGTACCGGGAGTTGATGGAACAGATGGAAGCTCTGGCTACCCTGTTTCACAAGCAGATTCCGCGTGCTCGAGACGCAAGCGCGAGTTGATACGCGGGCCTCTGCGGCAGCTTTACCGCACTTTCCCTAATTCCCATGGCCGGTTATGCCGATTGTAGGCAACAAGCCGGTCATGCTACCCGGCCCCGGGGGGTGGTGTCTCGTCAAAGCAGTTTGTGGATGCAGCACCAAGGCAGGGAAGAAATCTATGGATAACCCGCGTGTCTCACGGTGGAGACGTCGGATGGGGTGGCCGGCGGCAGGGAAAGTGTGGCTTTGGGCGGCGATGGCGGTCGTTGCGGGCAGTGTTTCCGCGCCGGCTCAAGACGATCCGGCCGAGGGAACTCGCCGAGTTCCCCCCTTGCCGGCCGTTGCCGGGATCGCCCCTCCTCGCATGACGCTTCAGCATCTGACCCCCACAGACCTCGAGGCGCGGATCCAGCGGCTGGGAGGTCGGTCGATCGTCATCGCCGTCGAACCGGACGGTCGCTCGTCACTGATTCAGCTCCGCGAAGGCGACCAATTGCATCCCCTGATGCGAGTCGATCGTGAGAACCGAATCGTCGAGCTACTGGGAAACCCGTCGGAGAGGACTTCCTGGCGCCGAGTGATCGCCGCGCTTGATACTCCGCCGGTCAAGAACAAGACGACCGAGTTGCTCACGCTCGGATATGCCGATCCCGGTCAACTGCGTCACACGATGGAGTTGATTCGAGCGGCCACGGGGGCGACCCCGGTTGCCGGTACGGGGAACGGTCGGCGCGGCAACCATTTGGTGTCCCGGATCTTTGTCCAGGAGCAGCCTGAGCCAACCGGCCAAGCCGGGCAGGGCGATCAGCCGGCCGCGGAACCAGCCGACCAGACAGGGTTGCTCAGCGATGTCCAAATCGAGTTCATTCCCGAACTGGGGTTCATCTTGCTGCATGGTCCCGCCGGTGCCGTGGCGCGCGTGCGCAAGATCATCGACCAGATCGAGGCGCTCAGTCGCGAAACCAAACCGGAGATACGCGTGTTTCCGCTGAAACACGCCAACAGCGAGGCGATGGCCACCCTGCTCGACTCGGTTTACGAAGAAATCTATCAACCGCGTCTGGGAGCTACCAACATCACGGCGTTGGTCAAACCGAATGCGATCCTGGTCGTGGGGCGTGAAGAAGCGGTCGCGACGATGGCGGAATTGGTGAGCAAGTTGGACCAGCCGGTCCAGCCGTCTACGGTGGTGCGCGTGTTTCAACTCAAACATCTCTCGGCCGCCGACGCCCAGAACTATCTGCAGACATTCTACGGCGGGGGAACCGCGACCCAGGGTGGCCAACAGCAACAGGCGGTCGGCTTGGCGCCTCGAGTCAACGTGATTGCCGATGCCCGCAGCAACTCGCTGGTAGTACAGGCAAGTCCTCGCGACTTGCAGGAAGTCGAGGACCTCTTGAAGCGACTGGATGTCGACAAGACGGCGGGCGTGTTGGATCTGCGGGTCTTTCCGCTGAAGAACTCTCTCGCCAACGACTTGGCTCAAGTGCTGCAGAATGCACTGGGGGCTCGAGCCGTCGGACAGACCGGAACCACGAACCAGGGGAACCAGCAGCAAGCGGGCGAACCGGCCAACCGGAGTCTGCAGATCGTGGGGATCGACAGTGCCGGGCACAAGGCGATTCAGTCGGGGATTCTCACCGACGTGGTGATTGCTCCCGACACCAACACGAATTCGCTGGTGGTGCGAGCTTCCGCGCAGAACATGCCGCTGATTGCACGGCTGATCGAGCAGTTGGACGCGATGCCGGCAGCCGAGTCTCAAATCAAGGTGTTCCAGATCGAAAACGGAGACGCCACCACGTTGACCACCATGTTGCAGCAGCTTTTCGGGCTGCAAGTCACCGTCGGTCAGATCGGCGCTTTTTCGCAGACGCTCGGGCGCACGTTCGGTCAGGCGCAGCTCAGCCAACAAGCGGCCGGGGAGTCGTCGCTGATCCCGCTTCGTTTCGGAGTCGATCCGCGAACCAATAGTATTATCGCTACCGGTTCGGCAGCCGACTTGAGCGTGGTGGAGGCCATTCTGCTGCGATTGGACGAGGGGGATTTGAGGCAGCGGCGGACACGAGTGTATCGTCTCAACAACGCACCGGCCCAGTTCGTCGCCGACGCGTTGGCTCAAATTCTGCAGCAAAACACGCAGTTGTTGCGAGAGCAGCAGCAACAACAGTTTTCCTTGATCAGCCAGTTCGAGTACATCGACTCGCAGGTGTTCGTGGTGCCGGAGGCCATCAGCAACTCGCTCATCGTCAGCGCCACGCCCGACCAGTTCGATCAGATCAGCGAAGTGATTGCCGATCTGGACCGCCGGCCGCCGATGGTGATGGTGCAGGCCGTATTGGCTCGTGTTCGTATCGACTCGGCGGAGGAGCTGGGTGTCGAACTGGGCATCCAGGACTCGCTGCTGTTCGACCGCAGCGCCGTCGTCAATGGCGTGATCGTGCCCGGCTTCAATTTTCTGGGACAAGCGCTGGGGAGTGCAGACACGACGGCTTCGCGAGCGACGCGCAACAACGTCGCCGGGCAGGGGTACTCGAGTTTCAATGTGGGTAGAACCAGTGCCGGTTCCGGCTTCGGAGGACTGGTTCTATCGGCCAGCAGTGAATCGGTGAACATCCTGCTGCGGGCTTTGGAAGCCGAGTCGAAACTGCAGATCCTCAGTCGCCCTCAGATCATGACACTCAACAACGTCCCTGCGTCGATCCTGGTCGGTCAACGGGTTCCCCGCGTGGCCGACTTTCAGACGACGACCACCGGTACCGTCAATTCGGTGGTGCTGGACGAAGTGGGGCTTTCCCTGGGCATTATTCCTCGTGTCTCTCCCGACGGGTTGATCACCATGGATATCGAGATACGGGATTCGAAAGTCGGGCCGGTGGAAGAAGGTATTCCCATCGGCGTGCAGGACGGCGTTCCGATCAACTCGCCCATTTTCGATGACATCACCGCCATCACCACGGTGACAGCTCGCTCGGGACAGACGATCGTCTTTTCGGGGCTGATCAACAAGGAGCGATTGAAGTCGTTTCGAGGCGTTCCCGTTCTGTCCCACATTCCCATCGTGGGGCAACTTTTCCGGTTCGACACCGAGACCGAACAGCGAAACGAACTGCTGATTTTCCTCACGCCCCACATTGTCAACAGTGGCGAATACGAGGACATGGCACGGATCAATCAGTTGGAAGCCGAGCGAATGAGTTGGTGTCTGGCGGACGTCATCGAAATGCACGGGGATCCCGGCTTCGGTGCCGCGGACAAGGGAGTCTTCGGGCCGGCGCCGAGCCAGACGCTGGTACCGGACGGCCATCCCGAAGTGGTCGAGCCCCTGGCGCCCGGTCAACGCCCCACTGTGCGTCCGGAGGCGCCGAGGAGCGGGTCTCTGCCGTATCTCGTGCCGCCGGCCGAGCAGCGACCGAACAAGCCGTTCCTCGACATGCCTCGGATTCAACCGCCGCTGCCGCAGGACTTTCCCGATCCGGCCGCTCCGGACGGCCCCTCCACGCGGCGGGCTCCCGTTCCCAATTCCACGATGATTCGGCCGGCACACTACGGGGCGCCTTCGCCTGTCCCGCTGCCGAACGGAGCCGACGGCACGGCGAATGTCGCGCCGACGGCGTACCAGTTCGGAAATGCACGACGACCAGCTTCGCCGCCCGGCCCGGCTCAGCCCGGACAGATGCCGCCACCGGCCGGAGGAGCCTATCGGGGAGAGGCGGCCGGCTATCGGCAGCCGGCAGCCGGTGCGGACTATTGGAGATATGGCCCGAGCGAGGTGCGACGATGACCCGACTCTACCTTCGAGCAGCCGTTTCGCGGTTGGCGAGACGAGCGGCGGTGGCGATGGCGACAGGCTGCGTGCTGGGATTGGCCCTGCTGACGGCCGGTTGCAGCTCGGTCACGCCGAGCACCGAATTAACCAGGTCATGGTTCCGTCCCGAGGCAACCTATGAAGTGCCAGAACAGATGATGGTGGTCTGGACGGATGCCGTTCAGAGCATCCCCGGCCAGCCACCGCGTCGTGGTTGCGGTGCTCGACTCTATTTCTTTGACAAGAAGAGCCGTCCCATACCGGTGAAGGGGACGCTGGTCGTCTATGCGTTCGACGACGCGGCCGCGAGCGATGGGACACAGCCTCAAGCGCGCTACGTCTTCTCGCCCCAGCAATTCACTCGGTCGTTCGCCGAGAGCGAGTTGGGGGCCTCGTACAACATCTGGGTTCCCTGGGACGAGCTGGGGAATCCTCAGAAGAAGCTGACCCTGATGACGGTATACCGGGATGCCTCCGGCAAAATCATCAAGGCCGATCCGGCATTCGTCGTGCTGCCGGGAAAAGTGGAGCTGACGGAACGCCAAAAGCGGGGGTTTTACGAGCCTGACCCGGTGCCCGGAAGTCGGCGGGGAGTGGCGCCGGCCAGCTATGACAGCGGCGAATCGAGACAGCCCAAACGAAAGCTGAAGACCACCACCATCCATGTGCCTCGAGCCTTTTCGGAGCGGATGGCCGCGCTGCCTCCTGCCGAATCGCTCGACTTGGTGACGCGACGCGAGCGATACAAGAATGCCCAGCCGTGGAGTGTCGATCTGTCCCAGCCGCCGACGCGGCCGACCGTGGCCCCACCTTCCTCGTCGTTGGGTTACCGGGGTTACACGGCTGGATCGCCGAGCCAATCCGCGTCGGCGCGAGCTACGGCGTGGAGCCGCCACGATCCACGGTCAGCTCGTTTCGAACGGACTCGATCCCCGGCTCCAACTTCACCAAACGCTCAGCCAGCTCCTTCTGGTGGTCGCTCGCCACAGAGCCCACCAGTACCGCAGTGGAACCTTCCAAGCGGAGCTGGACTCCGGCGGCCCGTTCCCGCAGTGCCCGCTGCAGCATCCGGTCGATCCGATTCAGCACTCGGGAACGCAGCTTTCGCACCTGGGCAGCATTGGCCGGGTCCTGCAGCGGGTGAGTGAAACCGATGACGACATGAGTGCGAACTTGCCGGTTCCCTTGTTGCTGTTGCTGCTGCTGACCCAGTCCGCCGGCGCCGAACATGTTACGGCCGCGGCCCCCCCCGAATGCCCCCAAGGCTCCCAGTCCTAAGAGCTGATTGCCGATGCCGCCTCGACCGAATGACTGTCCCAGTCCGCCGGCTCCTCCGCCGAACACGCCCTGAGCGGCCGTCATGCCGGCGGTGGTCTGCCCGAGTCCCTGGCTTCCCTGGGTAAAGCGATTCTGGTTGCTCTGAAAACGCTGGCTCAAGGAGAGCGACGAGCCGCCTTGGGCGGCTGCGGATCCGCTGGTCGACGAGCCGAGCCGCGAGCCTTGAGTACCAGAGCCCAGTGCGCCCCCCGCCGTGATTCCCTGTTGCTGAGCCTGGACCCAGCCGCATGTCAGCAGGGCTACGAAAATGGCTCGAACGATCGTCGTCAGAATGTCGCGTGCCATGGGGCCTATCTCCGCTTGGTTACTCGCCTACGATTGGATCGAAGCCGAAAACAAGACCTGGGGCCGCAGGGATTACCAGGCAAGATGGATGGTGAAGCGGCCAGACCTGTCACGGCCTTTAAACCATCGTCGCACCCAAAAGGACCGCTCAATCGACCGATTGGATTGTAACTCTTTTTTCGATCCCCGGCCAGCGATCGTAGCGAGTGGGGGAATCTTGCCGGTTGTTCCGGACGATGCCGAGGATACTCTGAGCTCGATTTTTGTAAGCGCCCATTTTGACCGTGTCGGGGTGCCGAGTTACCTTGGCGAGTGTTTGCTGATTTGTGCGGTTGCGGCAAGCGAGCGGTCCGGTACGGATTGGCCGGCAAATTCCCGTAGGTCAGGCTTTCCAGCCTGACCAGGTTGGGCCCAGAGCTTTCCAGCCTGACTACGCTACGGCATCCATCTGCCTATCGAAAAACGCGCGACTTCTTGGCAGGCGTGGCTGTGCCGGCTCGGTAACCGCACGTTGGACGAGCCGGTCGGGGTTGGGGCGTCCGGTTGTCGGCGCGGGCAAGCCCCCAACACGACGGTTGCCAACGACCCGCCGTTACCGGTTCCAACTAGTGCATCACAGTAGCATCGACCGGGCTCGGTGCCGACGTAGATCCAGATGCGGGACGCCCGGCTTCCTTTGCCTTCACCGGGAGTCAGCAGCGTTACCGTCGTATCGTCGGTGTAGACGATCGACCCGCCCAATACCTGCTCGATCATCCGATCCACCAGCGGAATCATCAGATCGGTCGCCGTGGCCGCCATCCGGCACAACGTCGAGCGGCTGGGGGTCCAGCCCAGCGCCGCGAGGGTCACCGGCCGTGTGTGACACTGTAGTGGCAGAATGTTTCAGGCTGCCCGTGAGTACCGCTTGCGTCTCTTGGCCGAACGCAGATCGATGCCGCCGAGCAACAGCGTCGGATCGACCGAATCGATCCCGATGCCGTGTTGCGAGTCGGGAGCCGAAGGGAGTTCGAACGTGCCGCCTTCGAGTTACTTGTAGAACAGAGCCAGGCCGTCCCGGTCCCACCACAGCAGCTTCACTCGGTCGCGTCGTCGGTTGAGGAACACGAACAAGTGTCCTTCCAGAGGATCTTTTTGGAGCACCTGCACGGCCAGGGCGTGGAGTCCGTCGAAGCTCTTGCGCATGTCGGTCGGCTCGGTGCAGAGGTAGATCCTGGTATGGGTGGGGATGTTCAGCATGACCGCTCCTCCGTGGCGAGGGCATGGCCGGTGCCGATGGCGGCCTCGAGGGCCTGGATCTCCGTCGGCGGGACATGGATGCGGACTCCGCTGGGGAGTTCTACTTCGATGCGAAGAGCGCCGGCCACCTTGAGGCGAACGAAGGGTGCTTCCGCCGACCCGTTCGCCGGCGCGCGCGTGTCGGCGGGCGCCTGCGCCGGCAGCCTGCCGCCGCTCGGCGAGCGGCGGCGTACTGGGCCACTTCTACCGAGTCGTTTTCGCCAGTGGTAGACGGACGCGGTGGAAACGCCGTGCCGGGCGGCGAACTCGGCGACGCTTTGGCCGCTCCGTTCGAGCCGAGTCAGTAGGGTGCGCCACCGTCGTTCGGTTTCGTGGGGGTTGCGTTTTCGGGCCATGATGAAGACCTCCTTGGCTGACAAGGAAAGAAACGAACATTTCCAGCCAAGGTAACCCGGCACCCCGACACGGTTAAAATGGGCGCTTACTTTGAGGCAGAACGGGCTCAGGAGTCCCAGATTAGGTGACACGGGTATCCCGCCGCTTTGGCAGCCCTCTTGAGATCCCGCCCTTCTTCCTACATCCTCAAAATCCCGCCCCCGCCCGGGTGCGTGCCCGATCGAGATGCGCCGGTAATTCGTTCCCTCGGGCGTGCGCATAAGAAAACGGGCGGGCCGCGGTTGCCTCCGCGATGTGCCCGCCCGCCACATCAAAAACCATGTCCAAAATGTCATCGATCTCCGAACGAGTCAAGGCCCATTCCCGAAGAATCGAGTCCGGGCAGCGTGCGCCCTACGCCCAAGCCTGCCCTCGTTGTGGCCACAGCGACCGCAGCGGCTCGAATTTCTCCCGTCACGACTGCCGGAATCAATCACAGACCCCCACCTTTTGTGTCGCGTCACTGAGATCGCCACCTGCTGGGTGTTAGGGTGTTACGACAACGCGGCAGGTGGGTGTCTGTGACTGCGGCCCGACGGAACGCTTCGCCCTTCCTCCGCCCGCCGCGGGGCTTGTCCCCGCGGAGGCGACGACGGACGGCTACCAAGCACTCGAAAACTCGGCTTTTCTCATGTCGCAGGCTCGGTGCCTG
>Ga0256839_1005177_pt1 | contig 12202 bp, 13 predicted proteins | sample 354166metaG_FD_185968 | JGI IMG/M metagenome (GOLD analysis project Ga0256839, IMG submission 185968) | Hydrothermal vent microbial communities from Mid Atlantic Ridge, Atlantic Ocean - 354-166 | ecosystem: Environmental > Aquatic > Marine > Hydrothermal vents | place: Atlantic Ocean: Mid...
TCCAACGTGCAGTTTCAACGCGAATCACAGTAAAACCTCGCAAATAAAGTTTGTCAATATTTTTGTTTATAAAGTTAATATTGAGCGGACATCGAAACACGGTACACTGAGATCATCATCACGATTCAGGAGGAAAACGTGCTCACCAGCTTCGGCGAACGCCAGCAGCAGTTGCTCGGCCTGCTGCTGGAAAACAAGTCCGGCATGACCATGGAGGAGCTCGCCCGCGCTCTGGGGGTGTCCAAACCGGCGGTCCATCAGCATCTGACCGTCCTGGAACGGGATGGCTACGTCACCCGCCGCGCTCTGGTGAAAACCGGCGGCCGCCCCAGTCAAGTCTATGCCCTCAGCGACCGGGGCATCCACCTGTTTCCCAAGCACTACGCCTGGTTCTCCCGCTTGCTGCTGGAGCAACTGCTCGAACAGATGGGCAGCGAGGCGGTGGAGAAACTGCTCTACCGCCTCGGCCGCGAAACCGCCGCCTCGCTACGAGAACGGCTCCAGGACAAGGAAGGAGTGGAAAGGATCCGAGAAGTGGTGCGAATTATGCGGGAATTCGGCTACCAGGCCCGGGTGGTGGAAACGGAAGACGGCCTGCCGGAGATCAGCGCCAAGAACTGCGTCTACCACGACCTGGCCAAAGCCCACCGGGAAGTCTGCGCCCTGGACCTGGGCCTGCTGGACGGCCTGCTGGAGGGCACCGTGGTCCAGAAAACCTGCATGGTCCGTGGCGGCGGCGACTGCCGTTTCTGTCTCCAGCGCCAGAAGGAAGAAAACCGATCCATCCCGAGAGGCCGGAACCCCCGCCAGTAGAACCGGATCCGCCTGACCCGCCCTTTGCGGCGAGAAGACGGCAAAGGCAAAGGGGTCAGGCTTTCGTTTTTTTGTTTCGGGGGAACGAGGGAAAGAAAAAAGAAAAGCCTGACCCCAAAGGCGGGTATCAGGGATTGCGGCGGTATTCCGCCGTCACGGTGGTATAGATCCCGCCGCGGACGTTGAACTTGGCTTCGATCCGCATCCAGCGCGGCTGACAGGCGGCCACCAGGTCGTCGAGGATCTGGTTGGTGACCGCCTCGTGGAAGGCGCCTTCGTCACGGTAGGACCAGAGATACAGTTTGTAGGACTTGAGTTCGATGCAGAGTCGGTCGGGAATATATTCGATCAGGATGGTGGCGAAGTCCGGCTGGCCGGTCTTGGGACACAGGCAGGTGAACTCGGGGGACTCGATGCGGATGGTGTAGTCGCGCTCCGGGTTGGGGTTGGGGAAGGTTTCCAGTTCTCTACTCGGCTTGGCAGTCATGGGGCGATCGTGAATCCACAATTGGTCGAGGTCGGTATAATACGAGATTTTACCCTCCTTGGACGATCGGTCCGGGCAAACATTCCCCCATGCGTCTGGAAAAGATCAAGCTCGCCGGCTTCAAATCCTTCGTCGATCCCACCACCCTGGTCCTTCCCGGCCGGCTGATCGGTATCGTCGGTCCCAACGGCTGCGGCAAGTCGAACATCATCGACGCCATCCGCTTCGTCATCGGGGAAAGCTCGGCCAAGCACCTGCGCGGCAGCGCCATGAGCGACGTGATCTTCAACGGCTCGGCCAATCGCGCCCCGGTGTCTCTGGCCTCGGTGGAACTGATCTTCGACAACGGCGACGGCCAGGCCGGCGGGGAGTTCGCCCGCTATGCCCAGATCTCGGTCAAGCGCCAGGTGACCCGGGAAGGTCAGTCCCAGTATTTTCTCAACGGCAGCCGCTGTCGCCGCCGCGACGTCATGGATCTATTCCTGGGAACCGGTCTGGGTCCACGCAGCTACGCCATCATCGAACAGGGCATGGTGTCGCGTTTCATCGAGGCCCGCCCCGAGGAATTGCGCCTGTTCATCGAGGAGGCCGCGGGGCTTTCCAAATACAAGGAACGGCGCCGGGAGACCGAAATCAAGCTGGCGCACACCCGGGCCAATCTGGAACGGGTCGCCGACATCCGACGCGAGCTGCAGGGGCAGGTCAACCGTCTGGCGCGCCAGGCGAGGAAGGCGGAAAAATTCCGGAAATTGGAACGGGAGATCGTCCGGCACCGCCATCAATTGCTCGCCATGCAATGGCGCGAAGCCGACGACGCCTATCGGCGCCGGCAAGCGGAACTGAGCGAGCTGGAGCGGCGGTCGAAGGCCGAAGAAGCCCAGTGGCAACTGGCCCGGAAGGCCGCCGCCCAGGCGCGCCGGGAAGTGGAAGAACTGGAAAAGCAATTGCAGCGCCACCAGGCCGATCTCTACCGGATCGACGCCGACATCAGCCGCTGCGACCAGGCGCTCCGCCACGCGGAACAGGCGAGACGTCAGCGCCGCCAACGCCTCGAGGAATGGCGCGAGGAACTCGAACGCACCCGCACCACCCTGGCCCAGGATCAGGAACAACTGGCCGAACTGAAGGCGCAGCGGGAGCGGCTGGAGGCCGAACTGGCCGAGGCGAGGCGCCGGGCCGAAAACGACCGTCAGGCACAGCGGCAGCGGGAAAACGAGTGGCGCCAGGCGCGCCGGCGTCACGGCCAATATCTCGACCGCCTGCGCCGTCTCGAGGAGACGCTTCGCCTGACCGAAGTGGAGATCCGACACCACCAACAGCGTCAAGAGGAGCTTCAACGGCATCTCGAAGGACTCGGGGCGCAAAAAGACGCCCTGACGACCCAGATCGGAGCGCTCGACACCCGCCCGGCGGAAACGGAACTCGAGGAGCTCGACAACCGCTACCGAGCGCTCCAGGAACGTCTGCGACGCCTGGAGGAAACCCGGCGGCGGCTGGAGCAGGAAATACAGCAGCACCAGGAGCGCCGGCAGCAGCTGGACGGCCGGATTCATCGTCTCGAGGGCCGGATCAGCGGCCTGGAAACCCTACAGCGCCATGCCTTGGGAAAGGACCGGCAGTGGCTGGAGCGCTGGCTGGCGCAACGGGGCTGGCAGTCCCGGCCCCGACTCGCCGAGACCCTGGTGGTCGAATCCGGCTGGGAGCGGGCAGTGGAAACGGTGCTCGAATGCTGGCTTCAGGCCCTCTGTCTCCCGGAACTGCCCGCCGATGTCGAGGACGTGCCGGAAAGCATTGCCATCGTCTGCGAGGCCTCCTCCGGCCGCCTTCCCCCCGACAGCCTGGCGGGCAAAGTCTCAACCGGGCACCCGGCCGCCGCCCTGCTCGCTCACTACCGCTGCAGCGACAGTCTGGCCGCCGCTCTGTCCCGGCGCGGCGAGCTGGAACCTCACCAGCGCTGGATCACCCCCACCGGAGACCAGGTCGGCCCCAACGCCCTCTTCGTCAACCGGAATCACTCCGAAGAACCGGGAATCCTGGAGCGCCAGAGCCTGCTGCGGCAATATGGGGACGAGTTGGGATCCTGCCGACACGAGCAGACGCAGCTGCGCCGATCTTTGGAGCGGCTCTCCGCCCGGCTGGCAGACACCGACGCCCAACTGGAACGGCTGCGCGCCGAGGAACGCAAGCTCGGCGCCGCCCGTATCCGGCTGCAGGCGGCGTTGCAGTCGGCCCGGCAACGTCGGCAGGAAATGGAGGAGCGTCTGGCGGGTTTGGAAGGGGAACATCGGGCCGCCGCCGGACGGCAGCGCCGCCTGGTCGAAGAAATCGACCAACTGAAACGACGCCGGGAACAAACCCGCCAGGAAGTCGAAACGCTCCAGACCGAGCTGCGCCGCTCGAGCGACGAGGTGGAACGGGCCGGTTCCGTCCACGAACAGGCCGCGCGGCAGGCACACCGGAGCCGCGAGGAGGTCCTGCGTCTGGAATCCGCTTTGGAACACGCCGAAAGCGCTCTGTCGCTGTTGCACAACCAGGTGCAACGGACGGAACGACAATGCCGGGATTTGGATTCCCGCATCCGCCAGACCCAGGGGGAACAGGACCGGGACGACGAGCCGATCGAGCGTTACCGGCAGGAACTGGAAGAACTGCTACGACAACGACCGCTCCTGGAAGAACGACTGGCTACCATGCGCACCCGCCAGCAACAGGCCGTCGAACGCCTGCGGGAGCAGGAAGGACTGAGTCAGCACCGGGAGACGGCCAGGGACCAGGCCCGGGAGGCCCTGGAAGCGGCTCGCCTGGCCGCCGAGTCGAGCCGGGTGCGCTTCGAAACCGTGCAGGAACAGGTCCGGACCGCCAGCGTCGATCTGGCCCGAACCCTGGAATCACTGCCTGAGGAAGCCGAACCGGAATCCTGGCGCCAGCGGTTGGCCCGCCTGGAAAAGGAACAAGCCCGTCTCGGCGACGTCAACTTCGCCGCCATCGAGGAACACCGGCTGCACAGCGAGCGGCTGCGCTTCCTCGACAAACAATGTCACGACCTGGAAAACGCCCTGGATCTGCTGGAAAAGGCCATTCGCACCATCGACCGGGAAACCCGGGCCCGCTTCCGGGAAACCTTCACCGCGGTCGACGGTCATTTCCGCCGGCGTTTTCCCGCCCTGTTCGGCGGCGGCGAAGCCCGCCTGGAACTGACCGGCAACGATCCCCTGGAGGCCGGAGTCCGCATCGTCGCCCGTCCGCCCGGCAAACGCAACAGTTCCATCCATCTGCTCTCCGGCGGGGAGAAGGCGTTGACGGCGATCGCCCTGGTGTTCTCCTTCTTCGAGCTCAACCCGACCCCCTTCTGCATTCTCGACGAAGTGGACGCGCCGCTGGACGACGCCAACGTGGATCGTTACTGCCGGCTTCTGCAATCGATGGCGGAGCGGGTACAATTCCTGTTCGTGACCCACAACAAGATCACCATGGAAATCGCCGATCAGCTGATCGGGGTCACCATGCGTGAGCCGGGGGTTTCGCGGATCGTCGCCGTGGATTTGCAACGCGCCGCCGAAATGGCGGCCTGAACGGGCTTGAAACCGATGGAAATGCTCGACAAGACCACTCTCCGTATCGTCCTGGCGGTCGCCGGCGTCGCCCTGCTGCTGGGGATCTATCTCTGGGACCGCTGGAAGAAGCGCCGGGAACTGAAACAGACCTTGGAAACCCTGGATTCGGCCGTCTCCGACGACCCTGAGCTGGAGGAAATCGATACCATTTCGATCAATCCGGCCGAGGAGACACTGCCGCCGGATGTCGAGACGGCGGAAAGCGAGCGCGTCCGCATCGAGGCGGAAGAACGACTGCCCGGGGAAGAACCGCCGGAACCGGCGCCCAAGCCCGCCGACCTGCCGGAAGTGATCCAAATCAGCGTCGCCGCCCCCAAAAACCAGCCTTTCCGTGGCCCCGAACTGGTGGCGATCTTCAAAGAACTGGGGTTGGAGTATGGCGACATGGACATCTTTCATTTCCATCAGGGAGAGGAGATTCTCTTCAGCGTGGCGAGCATGGTGAAACCGGGCACCTTCCCCATCGACGAAATGAAGGAATTCCACACCCCGGGCCTGACTCTGTTCATGCAGCCGCCCCTGCTCGAGGATCCGCTGCGGGCGTTCGAGAAAATGGTACAAACCTGCCACGTCCTGTCCCAGCGCCTGGACGGCCGCGAACTGGACGACCGCCGCCAGCCCTTGACCGCGGCGAAACTGTCCCAGTGGCGCCGCCTGCTGCGCGGGGAAAGCTGACGATGGCCGTCCCGGAGGCGATCCGTCGGCGCGTCGAACAGCTACGGCGTGAGATCGAATACCACAATTACCGCTATTACGTCCTCGATTCCCCGGTCATCTCCGACGCCGAATACGACGCCCTGATGGCGGAACTGCGGCGCCTGGAGGAACAGTACCCCGAACTGGTCACACCCGACTCTCCCACCCAGCGCGTCGGCGCCCCTCCGTCGGAGGCTTTCGCCCCGGTGCGCCACGAGGTGCCGATGCTGTCCCTGGACAACGCCTTCACCGACGAGGAGGTTCGCGCCTTCGATCGGCGGGTCCGGGAACATCTGGGGGTCGAACGGGTGGATTATTCCTGCGAACCCAAGCTGGACGGCCTGGCGATTTCGATCCTGTACGAAAACGGCCGTCTGACCCGGGCGGCGACCCGGGGCGACGGTTTCACCGGCGAGGACGTCACCGCCAACGTCCGTACCATCCGAACCGTTCCGCTGCGCCTGCTCGGTGCCGGCTGGCCGGAACGTTTCGAAGTGCGCGGCGAAGTGTTCATGCCCATCGAGGGCTTCGAACGGCTGAACCGATGGACCCTGCGCCACGGGGAAAAGGTGTTCGCCAATCCCAGAAACGCCGCGGCGGGCAGCCTGCGCCAGCTCGATCCGAAAATCACCGCCCAAAGACCCCTGGACTTTTACGCCTACGGCCACGGCGTCTTTCCGAGGGAGAAACTGCCCGACACCCACCATGAACTGCTCGACCGCTTCCTCTCCTGGGGCATCCCGGTCTCCCCCCTCCGGGAAGTGGTGCAGGGGGTGGAAGGCTGCCTGCGCTACTACCGCCGCATGCTGGAACGGCGGGACTCGCTCCCCTACGAGGCCGACGGCGTGGTCTACAAGGTGAACCGATTCCAATGGCAGGAACGGCTGGGATACACCGCCCGGGCTCCCCGCTGGGCCGTCGCCCACAAATTTCCCGCCCACGAGGCGACCACGGTGGTCGAAGCGGTGGAGGTCCAGGTGGGACGCACCGGGATTCTCACGCCGGTGGCCAAGCTGCGCCCCGTCCAGGTGGGGGGGGTCACGGTTTCCAGCGCCACCCTGCACAACTTCGAAGAAGTCAAACGCAAGGACATCCGCGTCGGCGACACCGTCATCGTGCGTCGCGCCGGGGAAGTGATCCCGGAAGTGGTCAAAGTCATCGTGGAAAAACGCCCGCCGGACGCCAAACCGGTCGAACCGCCCGAACGCTGTCCGGTTTGCGGCGCCGAGGTGGTGGCCGACCCCGGCGGAACCTTGATCCGCTGCAGCGGCGGGCTCTACTGCCCGGCTCAGCGCAAGGCCGCCATCAAGCATTTCGCCTCCCGCCGAGCCATGGACATTCAGGGGCTGGGGGAGAAACTGATCGACCAATTACTGGAGAAGGGCCTGGTCAGGGACGTCGCCGACCTTTACCACCTGACGGCGGAGCAACTGGCACGATTGGAGCGCATGGGCCCCAAATCGGCGCAGAACCTGATCGAGGCCCTGGAAAAGAGCAAACACACCACCCTGGCACGCTTCCTCTACGCCCTGGGAATCCGAGAGGTCGGCGAGGTGACGGCCCAGATCCTCGCGGACCGCTTCGGCTCCCTGGAGCGCCTCATGGAGGCCGACGAGGCCGAACTGGCCCGCATTCCCGGAATCGGGCCGGTGGTCGCCAAGCACATCGTCGCCTTTTTCCGCCAGCCCCACAACCTGGAGGTGATCGAAAAGCTACGCCGGGCGGGCGTCCACTGGGAGGCCGAGGAAAAGGCCGCCGCCCCCAAACCCCTGGCGGGCAAGCGCTTCGTCTTCACCGGCACCCTGTCCTCCATGAGCCGGGAGGAGGCCAAACGGCGGGTGGAAGACCTGGGCGGACACGTCACCAATTCGGTATCGAAGAAGACCGATTACGTGGTGGCGGGGGAAAACCCCGGCTCTAAACTGGACAAGGCCAAACAACTCGGTGTCAAAATCCTCGACGAAGCGGAATTTCTCGCTCTTCTCCGACAGGCTGGCGCTTGATGAACTACCCTGATTAAGGAACCCCCGATGACGAAGGCCGACCCCTTGGCAGAAATCGACGACCTGCAAACCGAGCTCTGCGTCCTGGAAAGCCATCTGCAGCGCCTTTTGCACCGCATCCGCCAGAACGACGCCAAACTGTACCGGTTCCACACCCTGGAAACCGAACTGCTGGCCCTCAACTCCCTGCGCGAGCTGGTGGAGCACGTCCTCGACGACACCCGCGCCGTCTTCGAGCTGGATTTCGTGACCCTGACCCTGGTGGACCGCAAGGGGGAACTCGAACAATTCCTCAAGGAGGACGGCCTGTCCCCCGACAGCCTGCCGGAACTGATCCTGATCCAGGACGACCGGCCGTTACAGCTTTGGTTCGGCCGGGTCTACCGTCCCTACCTGGGTACCTGCAAAAGCAAACACGAACTGGTGTTCCCCTACGAGGAAATGCCCGCCAGCATCGCCCTGCTTCCCCTGGTCCGCCGCGGTGAACTGCTCGGCAGCCTCAATCTGGGAAGCATCGAAGCCACCCGCTTCACCTACGGCATGGCCACCGACTTCCTCGACCGCCTGCGCGCGGTGCTGTCGGTGTGCCTGGAAAACACCCTCAATTTCGAAATGCTGCGCCGCACCAGCCTGATCGACACCCTGACCGGGGTGAACAACCGCCGCTTCTTCGAGCAGCGCCTGAGCGAGGAAATCGGCCGCGCCCAGCGCACCGGCGAACCGTTGACCTGCCTGTTTCTCGACATCGACCACTTCAAACGGATCAACGACAGCTACGGTCACCAGACCGGGGATCTGGTCCTGGCGGAGGTGGCCCAGGAAATCAAAGCCATGCTGCGCAACAACGACGTCCTGGCCCGCTACGGCGGGGAAGAATTCGTCGCCCTGCTCTCCGGCGCCGATCTTCGCCGCGGCATCGAGGTGGCGGAGCGGATCCGCTCCCGCATCGAGAAACTGCGCATCGTCGATCACAACCACCGATCGATTTCGGTCACCCTTTCCATCGGAGTCTCCGAATACGATCCCAAGCTGGCCTCGCCCATGAGCGAGACCGATCAGCAGCGCTTCCTGGAACTGGCCGATCAGGCTTTGTACGTGGCCAAACGCGGCGGTCGCAACCGGGTGGAAAGCGGGGGTACCTTTTCCCGCACGGAACCGGCGGTGGTAAAAAAGGCCGGATAAGGAAAAAGGCGCCGGTGGCGCCTTTTTCGGTCGGCTCGGTGCGTGGGAAGCTTTCCCTTATTTCCCGGACGAAGGTGCGGCCGGTGCCGGCAGCGGCGCGGACCCCTGCGCTTTTTCGGCGGTCAGCAGCTTGACGTCCGCCTTCTGCTTCAGATCCTGGATGTACTGCTGCACCAGCTTGCGCCGGAGCATCTGCTCGATCTGGGGCTTGACCTTTTCGAAGGGCGGCGGCGTCTTCTCCCTCGATTTCTCCCGGAGGATCACATGCCAGCCGAACTGGGTCTGCACCGGTTCCTTGGTGTACTGGCCGTCCTGTAGAGCGACGACCGCATCGGCGAACGGCTTCACCATGCGTTGCGGCACGAACCATCCGAGATCGCCGCCACTCTTGGCCGAAGGACCGATGGAGTATTTCTTCGCCAACTCGGCGAAATCCTTGCCCTGATCCAATTGCTCGATGATTTCCTCGGCCTCCTCCTTGGTCTTGACCAGGATGTGGCGGGCCTTGAACTCCTGCTGCTTCATCTGACCGACCAGGCGGTCGTATTCCGCCCTGAGCTGCTCCTCGGTGATGGGCTTCTGCTTGAGATAGTCGGCCACCGTCGCCTGGGCCAGCACCGCCCGCTCCGTGTAACGGAGCCGTGCCGCCACTTCCGGCCGCTTGGGAAGCTGTTGCTGAATCGCCTGCTGCCTGAGCAACTCCCGATTGACCAGCTCCTCCACCAGCTTGTCTTCCGGAATGTCGAGGTTGGCCCGCGGATTGCCCCGGGCGATTTCGGCCTTGACGTATTCCAGTTCCTTTCGGGAAATGGGGCGGCCGTTGACGATGGCGACGGCGTCCTTCTCGTCCACCGGCGCCAGCGCCAGGCCCTCGGAAGTCTTGTTACCCCCGGCGTTGCAGCCGGTCAGAATGGCGAAGGAAAGGGCGGAACAAACGAGCGTTTTCTTCATACGATCATCCTTTGGTTGAATATTCGTCGGGGGTGAAAGCCTGGATGCTCAAGGCGTGGATTTCGCTTTCCATCAAGTCGTCCAATGCCCGGTACACCAACTGGTGCCTCTGAAGCGGCGTTTTCCCCTCGAAGGCTTCGGACACGATGGTCAGATAAAAGTGTCCCGCCCCCCGGGCCTGTGCATGACCTGCATGGGCGGCGCTGGCGTCCACCAGTTCCATGTGCACCGGTGAGAGTGCCTGTTGCAATTTTTCCTGAATCCGTTGAACGCGATCGGTCATTTGGGAAACACCTGCAAAAAAGGTTTAACCGTTACTTTGGCATAGACACCCGCCTGATGATAAGGATCCTGGCGGGCCCACTCTTCCGCCTGTTCCAGACTGGAAAACTCGGCCACGATCAGACTGCCGCTGAAACCGGCTTCCCCCGGCTCCGGGCTGTCGATGGCCGGATGGGGACCTGCCAGCACCAGCCGCCCCTCCGCCTGCAACGCTTCCAGCCGTTGAAGATGGGCCGGACGCACCTCCCTGCGCAAAGGCAGACTGCCGGGGACGTCCTCGGCGAGGATGGCGTAGAGCATGGAATCACTCCTTGTCAGACTGTGGTTCAGGCAGATAACGGGACAAAAATAGAGCCTGCACGACAACGAAGGCCAGGGTCAGCCCCAGCATGCCGAAGAGTTTGAAGTTGACCCAGGTATCGGTATCGAAAGTATAGACGACGAACAGATTGACCGCCCCCAGGAACAGAAAGAACAGGGCCCAACTCAGATTCAGCCGACTCCAGACCGAGGAGGGCAGTTCGATGTTGCCGCCCATCATCCGCTGGATGAACGGCTTCTCGCCGACGAACTGGCTGACGAGGAAAGCGAGGCCGAACAGCCAGTTGATCACCGTGGGCTTCCATTTGATGAACTGTTCGTCGTGCAGATACAGGGTGGCGCCGCCGAACACCACGATCAGCCCCAGAGTGACCAGATGCATGGTCTCCACCCGGCGATGGCGCAGCCACAGCCATCCCACCTGAACGAAGGTAGCCACGATGGCCACCAGGGTGGCCACATAGATCCCCTGCAGTTTGTAGGCTACAAAAAACAGAATGATGGGAAAGAAATCGAAAAGCAGTTTCATACGTAGGTATCCACACCCCGCAACAGGGTCACCGGTTCGTTCAGAAGTTCCCGATGACTCAGATAGGCTTCCAGGGCCTGACGGACCCGGCGGTCGATCGGCCCATCCGCCAGTACCACCCTCGCTCCGAAAAACGGTGCCGATTTCTGCCGCCGGGCGGGGAAAACGGCGGCGACCGGTTCGACCGGCGCCGGTTTTCTGCCGGCGCCGGCGTGGGGTACCAACGATCGATGAGGGCTGTCAATACGCATGTCGAACCGCACGGGTCCCGTGTCGAGTTTTGCTATGCTATCCTGTTAACCTCGGTTGAGGCAAGCAACAACGAAACCCTTCCCACCCAGCGAGACGACTCCTATGGACGAAAAAACCCGGTTGGAAATCGAAGCGGCCGCCTTTCGCAGGCTGGTCGATCACCTTCGCTCCCACCCGGAGGTTCAGAACATCGAGCTGATGATCACCGCCGATTTCTGCCGCAACTGCCTGGCCAAATGGCTCAAGGCCGAGGCGGAAAAACGGGGTGTAGCCTTGGACTACGAACAGGCCCGGGAAATGATCTACGGTATGCCCTATTCCGAATGGAAGGCCAAATACCAGACCGAGGCGACCCCGGAGCAGTTGCAAGCCTACGAAGAGCGGCAACGCCGCAAACGGAATCAAGCGTAACTCAAGGTGACATCATGAAAGAGATTCGCTTTCTCCTCGTGCTGATCGCTATCCTTCTGACGATCGCAGGTTGCGGCGACCAAACGTCCGGTTCCGGCGGTTCAGGGCCCGTGACCATCCGCGGATTGGTCAGCGACGACCGCGGTCCGGTCCCCTACGCTCCGATCGAGGCTACCGACGAGGACGGCCGCCTCAAGGCGACCGCCGCCGCCGGCGAAGACGGTCATTTCGAAATCACCATTCCTGCCACCGCCACCTATCCCCTGCTGCTAGTCGCCAAACTGCCCAACGGCAAACAGTTGTCAGCCGTGGTAACCAGTAACCAAGTGGCGGAACAGGACATCAGCCCCTACACGGACCTGGTGGTCAAGACCGCCCGCCAGCTGGGAGGATTGACCCCGGGCAACATCGCCCGGGCCGCCGGGGCGGCCATCAACATGCGCCCCAGCCAGGGGGGGAAGCGTTCGTCCACCGGCTTCAAGGGCGATCTGACCAAACAGTACGGCGGCTGGCATTGAGCCGCTAGAAGGTACCGCCGTTCCAGCCCCAGTACTTGCGGGGAATGTCGATGAATTCGATATAGACCCGGTCTGGGGCGATCTTCAACTGATCTTGCAAAAACTCGCAGAGGAAGCGAGACAAAGGCTGGGTCTGGGATTCC
>Ga0256839_1005178_pt1 | contig 12202 bp, 11 predicted proteins | sample 354166metaG_FD_185968 | JGI IMG/M metagenome (GOLD analysis project Ga0256839, IMG submission 185968) | Hydrothermal vent microbial communities from Mid Atlantic Ridge, Atlantic Ocean - 354-166 | ecosystem: Environmental > Aquatic > Marine > Hydrothermal vents | place: Atlantic Ocean: Mid...
GGCTACCAGTACAGCCTCACGTGCTGTAAAACATCCGGCCGTATTGGGCAGCAGGGTATACCCCTCGCGCCGGAGCAAGGAGACAAGGTTTTCTTCCGAGGTATCCTTCAGGTTGATACGTCGGATAGCTACGGTTACCAGCTCGGTTCCTGAAGCTCGGAGCGCTTCCAGCATGACCTGGAGGTTCGGATATCGACTGGTACCGACAAGGATGCGCGATCGAAACTCGTAGGAACCGATCCGAAGAGGCGTATCCTCAAACGTAGTTGCGGGAGAGACCGAAGTTGTTTTCATCCGCCCTGGGTGGCTGTGATAATTTCTACGCGATCGTGGGGTTTTAAAGCAACGGTAGACCAGTCTTTCCGACGGACCACCTCTTCGTTAACAGCAACGGCTATACCCTGCATGGAAGGGTCAATGCCCTTCTGGTTGAGTAGTTCGTAAATTGTCGTGTTCTCCGGTACGGTGTCAGGCTCGCCGTTTATGACAATGGGAATGCCTGTTTGCGTTTCCATTATGTTGTTTCTTCTGGATAAAACCGGTAAGGAGAAAACCGTTCAAGCCATTCGGAAGTTTCGTTTTCCAGAATGAGACGCGTAAGAAGCTCGGCTGTATAGGGAGCGTGTAGAATGCCATGGCGGTAATGTCCTGTAGCGTAAAGCACTCCGGGAAGTCCTGTTTTGCCCAGGATGGGACGATGATCGCGACTGGCCGGACGCAGACCTGCCCATGCATCGTCAAATGGAAGATCGTAGATGGCCGGGACGATTTCCCAGGCGCCTTCCAGTAACGTATAAACACCTCCGGCCGTTACTGTCGTATCAAACCCCATCTCCTCGGAAGTTGCGCCGATGGGTAAGCGTCCGTTGCTCTTGGGAGCCAGGTAGGCCTGAGGACCACGGATTACGTGCCTGAGGGTAAAAGGGGATTCCATGTGTAGCTGCACCATCTGGCCTTTGACTGGACGCAGAGGAGGTCGTAGCTCCTCCGGTATTCCCTGGATATGTGCTGACCACACCCCTGCTGCCACAACGATTACATCGCCCCGGAATGTTGCTCCTTCTGCCGTTACCAGCTCAGGAAAAGGTTCGGACGGAATGATACGTGCCACCGGTGTTTCTTCCAGAAGCGTGGCTCCGTGCTGTATGACACTTGTACGTAAGGCTTCTACCACCTGTTGGTTGTCCACCTGATGATCGTCGGGCGAGTATACCGCTGCGACGATGCGATGGGTAAGCAGAGGTTCCAGAGCCAGCGCTTCATCCCGTGTTAGCCAGGATACGTTTACGTCCATACGTTGCTGGTACTCATAAACCCTTCGGAGCGCCTCGGCGCTATCCCGATCGTCAGCAACGACAAGCGTTCCTTCCCTCCGGTAATCGAGGGGAATGCCCGTCTCCTCTTCTAATTCCCGGGTAAACTGAGGCCATCGAGCCATACATTCACGTCCGAAGTGATAGAGTTCCTCCTCTTCAAACCAGAGCTCGGCCGAGGGAGCCAACATGCCCGCTGCTTTCCATGAAGTGGCTCTACCGGCTCGCCCTTTATCAAAAATGACGACCTCCTGGCCTTCCCTGCAGAGAGCACGTCCTAACGATAACCCGATGATGCCACCACCGACGATGAGAATACGCATGGTTCTTTTCCGGTGTGTTGTTATAGTAAGTTACTGAAGTCCCTGATGGGTTCATAGTATATCTGTCTCGGAAAACAAAGCAATCAAGGTTGGTTTCTTCTCCGGGCAGGAACACGCAGCATCTGTCAGGTGCTTTAAGCTTTCGTACCATCTGGTTCCACCATGATGAAAAAGATTGGGATCGTTGGGGGAGGTCTTGCAGGGGTGAGTATTGCGTGGGGGCTTGCCCAGAAGGCGGATCTGGTGCTTTTCGATGCCGGAGAGGCAGGAGCTTCGGAATTGCCGGCAGGCATGGTGAATCCGTTTATGGGGCGACTGGCACGTCCCATCTGGCGTATGGAAGCGATCTGGGATGCTTTTCATGCCTTCCTGCATCGTACAGGTACGGCATCGCTATTCAAACCATCGGGTCTGTTGCGCCCTGTACAGTATCCCCGGCAGAAAGAGTACTTCCAGCACATGGTGGCACGCTTTTCTCACAGGCTCAGCTGGTGGTCTGCCGAAGAGGTTGCCGAGCGCTTTCCGACCGTAGTGGCTCCTGATGGAGCACTCTGGGTAAAGGATGCTGGAATACTACCCATGCGTACGTGGGTGCATGCCATGCGATCCTTGATCCGCAAGACCGGGCACGAGGTCTACGAACGTATGCGAATAGTGGACTGGCAGGAGACTAATACCGGGGTACGTGTGCAGGCAGCGACGGGAGAAATATTTCAGGTAAGCCATCTCATTGTAGCCCCGGGTGCCGGATTTGTACATCTGCCTGCACTCCGGAAGCTGAAATTACACCGGATAAAGGGGCAGATGGTGGAGATTGTGCCTCCTGAAGGAACCATCCCTCCGCTGGGAGGAAGCGGATATGTGCTGCCTCTGGATGGTCAAACTTTTCTGGGAAGCTCCTATGAGCACACGTTTACAGATCTGCGTCCCTCTCCCGATAAGGCGCGCGAGATACTTGAGAAAATTGCTCGTATGTGGCCCGATGTTCACACGGCTGCGATCCGGGCGACCTATGTAGGCGTACGTGTTACGGTTCCTGGCACCCGGCTTCCCATGGTGGGTCCGTTACCCGGGCATCGCCGGGTGTGGATAGCAACGGGGCTGGGTACACGGGGCATCTTGATGAGCCTGTGGCTGGGTACACATCTGTACGACTGGCTTCAAGCTGGTCGTCCTCCCTATGCGGAGCTACATCCCCGGGAAACATAATCGTTACAGGCTCAGACTTGTAACACCTTCATCTTTTTTGTAGCCTCTCTTCTGAATCCACCAATCGATCCTGTTGCCATGCGCTATCGGCTGTTACTTATCGTCGGAGGCATCATCTTCCTGCATATGCAGGCCTATGCCCAGGCTCCTCGTTTCAAAGATGTAACCGGACACGATGTTGGTGAACGCATTACCGCACATCATGAAATGGTTCGCTATGTGGAGGCACTTGCTGAACGTTCTCCCCGTGTTCGCCTGGTATGGCAGGGGGAGAGCTGGGAAAAACGTCCCCTGCCGCTGGTTGTGGTTTCCGATCCCGAAAATCTTGCACGTCTGGATGCCATTCAGCGTGGGGCACAGGCACTGGCCGATCCGCGCGTGCTTACACCGGATGCAGCCGATACGCTTATAGCCCGGCAACCCGTTATTGTGTGGATGGGAGGGTCCATTCATGGCAATGAGCTTTCGGGAAGCGAGGCGTTGCTCAAGTTGCTGGAGCGTCTGACACGATCCGATGATCCGGAAACACATCGCATCCTTAAAGAGGCTGTTGTGCTCATCGATCCTATGCTCAATCCTGATGGCAGGGATGCGTTTGTACAGTACAATCATCGTCGGCTGGCGCGTATGCCCAATCCCGACCGGCGCGATTGGAATAACGACAACACCTTCTGGGAAAGTGTAGGCTTCCGGACAGGTCATTATTTCTTTGATACCAACCGGGACTGGTTTGCTCATACCCAGAAAGAAACACGCTTTCGGGTGCCCACACTTGTAAACTGGCATCCCCAGGTAAGCCTGGACCTGCATGAGATGAGTCCCAATGCCGAGTTTTATTTTGATCCGCCGGCACTTCCATATGGCGAAACCTTCCCCCGTTTTGCAAAGCGTTGGTTTGCCATTTTCGGGAAGGCCTATGCGGCGGCTTTTGACTCTGCCGGGTTTGAATATCTGACGCGTGAGCGGTACAACTATCTCTGCCCCGGTTATACAACGTCATTCTCCAGCTATCAGGGTGCTGTAGGGATGCTTTTTGAGCAGGGATCCAGCCGAGGTCTGGCCATTGAGCGGCCCGATGGTTCGGTACGTACCCTTGCCGAGGCGCTGGAGCATCAGTACACGGCTGCATGGACCGCCTTGCGAACAGCCGTTCGGTACAGGAAGCAGCTCCTGCGCGAATATTATGAGGCTATACGCCAGGCTCTGCAAGAAGGGCGAGAGGGTATCACGCATTACTTTTTGCCGCAAGAAGGAGCAGATGACGGATTGGTTCGAGAGCTTGTGGCATTGCTCCAGCGTAACGGCATTGAGGTTTCACGGCTTGAGGAGAGTGTTCGAGTACGGGGGGTGCGCGATCGTACCGGGCAGTTTGTGGGCGAGATGACGTTTCCAGCCGGGACCTACGTCGTAGCGGCTGCTCAACCCCGGAATCGGCTCGTCCGTGCGCTTCTGGAGCCGCACATACGTATTTCAGAAGCTTTTCTGGAGAAAGCCCGTGCCAGGGTGGAGCGAGGTGAAAATCCACGTTTCTATGATATTACGGCATGGTCGCTTCCGCTTATGTTCAACCTTCCTGCCTACAGCGGACGGGTTCGGGCGATGCTTCCGGTGGGGTCAGCTACTTTCCCGGCATCTTCCTTTCCTCGGAAAAGGCCGGCGTATGCCTACATTATAGATGGAAGTGAGGTGGCCAGCATGGCTGTGTTGCATCAGCTTGTCAGGCAGGGATACCGTGCCCGTGTATTGTGGGCACCAACACGTGTACGGGGCCGGTATATTCCTTCGGGCAGTGTCGTTGTGCGTGTGGGACAAGATGCCGAGTCCCTTGAAGCTACACTTCGCAGACTGGCAGATACCTATCATGTGGATGTCTGGGGTGTGGATACAGGAGTATCGGAGGAAGGATACCCTGCGCTTGGTTCGGCGGATTATACGATTCCGGCTCGGGATGTGCGCGTGGCGCTGGTGGCGGAAGACCCCGTACATGGCTATTCGTTTGGCTGGAACTGGTACATGCTGGAGGAGCAGTACCATATACCGACAACGGTCATACGCATGGCCTCGCTTGCGCAAACGCCGCTCAAGGATATCGATGTGCTCGTGTTTCCGGAGGTTTATGACACCACACGTGTCCGGCAACTTCTGGGAGAAAGTGGTGTCCGGCGTCTGAAGCAATGGGTGCGTGATGGGGGTGTCCTTATCACGCTGGGTTCAGTCGTCGATGTGGCGCGCAAGCAATGGGGGCTCCTGCATCTTCGGTCGTGGTACGAAGTGGAAAAGGAACGCGGGAAGGTCCGGCGTTTCACCGTCCCGGGAGCCATGTTTGCCGGTGTGGTGGATACAACCGTCTGGTTAACGGCCGGTGTTCCTTCGCAGCGCGTGCTTCCTGTACTGGTTACTTCGAGTCGGGTGTTTCTGCCGCCGGAAGGTCCTGTGACACCTGCCCGGCGTGTAGCCGTTCAGCTTACTTCGGGACAGGTGCTGCTTTCCGGATTTGCCTGGCCGGAGTCCAGGGAACGTCTGGCTGGAGCCGTCTTTGCCTATGTGGAACGTGTGGGTAGAGGGAAGGTCATCGCGTTTGCCGAGGATCCCGGCTTTCGCGGATACTGGCGAGGGACCGACCGGCTTATGCTGAATGCCGTGCTCCTCGGAGCTACTTCACCCTAGTTAGCGGGATCGGGATTGGGGTTTACGCGCACAAGAGGGTAGACTTTGTTGACTTTTTGTCCTTCCTTGAGAAGATCGACCTCCTGCCCGTAGTTGTAGTTACGGTCTTCATCCGGATTAATGAACAGGAAGATGAAGGCAAACTCTCCCGTAGGCTCATGTTTCAGATAAAAGAGGCCCTCGCTGTCTGTCTTGGTAAGCTCGAGAGGCGTACTGCAGTTGCGCGCGTTATTCAGGTCAACGCATCCATTACGTCCATAGATGCCCACGGCAATATTGGGGATGGGTTTATCGGTCTTAAGCTCTACAACTTTTCCGTTGACCTCGATGGTTTTGGGACCGATGCCGAGCATATCGCAACCGCTGAGGAAAAGTAAAAGAACTGCAAGAGGCAACCAGGTACGTATACGTCTCATGGGGATTAAGTCATACGGCTTGTTCGACTTAAGGTAATCAACCTGAACCTGGTAGCTCAGTTCCCTTAACACGGGCCAGTTCCTGCCAGAAAGAGGGGAAGGAGATACGTACCGCTTCAGCTCCTCGAATGGTTACCGGTGCTTGGGCGCGGAGTGCGGCTACTCCCATGGCCATAGCGATACGATGATCATCAAAACTTTCCACTTCTCCTCCCTGAAGCGATCTTCCCCCGTGAATAATAAGGCCATCGTTCAGCTCTTCTACACGAACACCTAATTGTTGCAGATTAAGAGCCATAGCCCGGAGGCGATCGGTCTCCTTAACGCGAAGCTCGGCTGCATCCCGGATGTGTGTGGTGCCTTCTGCAAGAGCAGCTGCCACAGCGAGGACGGGGATCTCATCGATAAGGTTGGGAATGCGACTACCTCCTATCTCTATGCCCCGTAACGATGCCGTTCGCACGCGGAGATCCCCTACCGGTTCATGATTTTCCGTTCGCCGGTGCTCGATGGAAATATCGGCACCCATTTCCTGAAGAACCTCGAGTAAAGCAGAGCGGGTGGGGTTAAGTCCGACCCCGGGCAGAAGAAGCTCACTGTCCGGTACGATAGATCCTGCCACCAGGAAAAAAGCAGCTGCTGAGAAATCCCGCGGAAGCCGCATATTCAGGGGTTCAGGAGTCAATCCTTCAGGCAGGAAGATGTAACGCTTGTCCCCGATACGTTCGACGCGTAGGCCAAGCATGCGTTCAGTGTGATCCCGCGTGGGTACGGGTTCTATGACAACCGTATCGCCCTGAGCAAACAGGCCAGCAAGCAGGATACACGACTTGACCTGAGCAGAGGCAACGGGAAGCTCATAGGTTATCCCCCGGAGAGGACGTCCTGTGATATGGACAGGAGCATGTCCCTCTGTTAAGTGCAGTTGGGCTCCCATGGCTCGCAGCGGACGGGCTATCCGCTCCATGGGGCGTTTACTTAGCGAGGCGTCGCCGGTCAGAATGGAAGCAAAGGGTTGGCCGGCCAGTACGCCGGCGAGCAGGCGCATGGTGGTTCCCGAGTTTCCGCAATCCAGCGGTTCCGAAGCAGGTTGTAACGGTTGGCCGGTAATACGTACGGTGGAGTCTTCCTGCTTGATGGGGATGCCAAGCTGGCGCAGGCAGGAAAGCGTGGATTGGGGATCGGCGGCCCCTGAAAAGGCTTCTATGCGGGATGTGCCCGGTGCCAGTGCCGCTACGATAGCAGCCCGGTGGGCGATGGATTTATCGGCTGGCAGTGCTACGGTCCCTCGGAGTCCTGAAGAAGGCGAAACAACAACGGTACTGCTCATGAAACGGTGGAAGCCTGTAACTGCGTTAGTTCCCTGGATACGGTGTCCACAAGTTCCTGTTTCTCGTCATACGGAAGAAAAGCATGGCGAAAGCCATTCAGAACGATGGTGGTAAGCTCATCGGCGGAGAGTCCACAGTACGTGTGGGCACGCCATAGCTCTTCAGTAACCGATGTACGACTGAAGAGGCGGTTATCCGTGTTCAGGGTAACCGGAATGCCATAGCGTACGTAGTCGGTAACCGGGTGATGCTCATAACCTTCCACTACATGCGTCTGTACATTGCTTGTGAGGCAGACTTCCAGGGGGATCTGGCGATCGCGCACAAAGCGCATGAGGTCCGGATCCTGATAGAGGGATGTTCCGTGACCGATGCGGTGAGCACCGCACCAGAAGAGAGCCTGATGGATGGAGTCCGGTCCCCAGGATTCGCCTGCGTGAACCGTCAGGTTCAGAAGGTTATTACGTGCGTAGTAAAAGGCATGTAGATGTTGTTTGGGAGGATGGCCGGCCTCGCCACCGGCCAGGTCAAAGGCAACAACGCCGCGGTCACGGTAGGCAACAGCCAGCTCGGCCTGGGCCAGGGAGGCACTTTCATAGCGATCGCGGAGTCCGCACACGATAACAGCGGTTCGGATGTTATATTGCGCTTCAGCAGCCCGAAGTCCTGCCAGTACCGCTTCCATGACTTCCTCCATACTCAGTCCTTCTTCGGTATGCAGAATGGGACCGAAGCGCACTTCCAGGTAGCGGACATTTTCCAGGGCGTTGTCTTCGGCAAGCTCAAAGGCGATACGCTCCAGTGCTTCCCTGGATTGCATCAGCGGAATGGAATACTGAAACCAGGTCAGATATTCCTCGAGGGAGTTAGAGCCGTCGATCTGTTGTAGGATTTCGGCAAGGCCTTCTTCCGTATCCGCAGGAAGCAGCGAAAGCTTTCCCTGTTTGCGTGCCAGATCAAGTAAGGTGGAAAGGCGCAGAGACCCATCCAGATGACAGTGAAGCTCTGCTTTAGGCCATTGAAAGAGTTGATCGCGGGTAAGCGTTGGTGCTGAGATCATGGCTTTTTACCCGTGTAAGATGCCTGACCCACGTAATAGTTCCATCCACAGGCTCAGTACGCATTCTCATGGATGAAGCCCCGCCAGATGGTAAGCCACATGATCTTGAAGTCAAGTTTGAGCGACCAGTTCTGAATGTAATAGAGGTCGTATTCGATTCGTTTTTCAATGGATGTGTTGCCTCGCCAGCCATTAACCTGTGCCCATCCGGTTATACCTCCCTTCACTTTATGACGTAGCATATAGCGGGGGATATGCCTGCGAAACTGCTCAATAAATACGGGTCGTTCCGGACGTGGGCCCACAATGGACATATCGCCCTTCAGTACGTTAATGAATTGGGGAAGCTCATCAAGCGATGTACGTCGGAGGAAGGCACCTACCCGTGTGGCTCGGGGTTCGCCAGGGCGTGCCCATACGGGACCCGTTTCCTTTTCGGCATCGACCGGCATGGAGCGGAATTTAAGCATTTCAAAACGCTGGCCATTCAGACTCATACGCTCCTGACGGTAAAAGACGGGTCCAGGTGAAGAAAGCTTCACGGCTATGGCGATAACAAGGAAAAGAGGACTTAAGCCAATAAGCACGGCCAGCGAGAAGACCATATCGATGATACGTTTGACTACGCGCCGGAAATCCATGGGGGCTTCGTCAATGAGATGGATAACAGGAAGTCCTTCGATATCGGTAATGCGGCTGTTGATGATGTCAAACTGAAGCAGGTCGGGTACCAGATATACATGCGCCAGTCGGGTAGAGAGTTCGTCAAGCAGGCGCTCGATTTTCTCCGCATAGCGTAGTGGAACGGCAATGTAAACCTGATGAATGGGTTTTTCTGCCGCTTCCCATGTGTCCAGCAGACGGGGGAGGTCGTCGAGTTTTCCAATGATATCGGGACCCTGCTTGTGGTCATCGACAAAGCCCACGATTTCAAGTCCCATCCATGGGTACTGGCGGATAGCCTCTTCCAGACGTCTTCCAGTTTCTCCGGCTCCGGCTATAAGTACACGCCGCACATTTTTCCCCTGCAGGCGGTCGTGCCGCACTTTGGCAAAGATAGCCACCCGTAGTGTGACCATAAAGATGGAAGTCAGCGTGGCGAAGAGAATCATATGAAGACGCGAGAAGGAGAACTCCCGGTAGAAGAAGAGCGCGGCTACGGCCGCCACCATACCGAAGAAGACGGCACGCCCTACGGCATAAACTACGGAATGGAAGCGCTGTGCATGTTCCACCCGATAGAGGCCTGAAAGTACGAAAACGGTGCTCCAGAGAACAACGACACCGGGGAGAAATACCAGATAACGTGAAAGGGGAAGCCACTCGGGTGGCGTAAGTAATTCGAAACGAATATAGTAAGCCAGAATCCAGCTTACGATGATGATGAGCACATCCCCTGCAAAAAGAACCCGCTGCAGAAAACGACTCTGCTCCTTAATCATGGATAATTACGTTTACGATTTAAGCGTACGACCGTATACTAAGAACGAGCCCTCGGGGTCTCACGATTTCACAGAGCATGTTTTCATGCTCCGCCGCCGGCTTCTTAAATCGTAACGTTTTATCTATAATCAACGGGTTTCTGCTACACAGGGTACATGGAAAGGAGTGCGTACAATATACATCCTTTCGAAGCGGTGGTAAAGAGATGTTGTGTTAATTCTCGGCAGGATTTTCTTCGGAAGGAGGAATGAGCACGGCCTCTCCGCCCATGGTCATTTTGCCTTCTACGTAGGCATATACTTTGGCACGCACATGCTTACGGGCATCGATTTTCTCAACAATTTTTGCCTCAAACTCCACCTCGGAGCCTACCGGTGTAGGGCGCAGAAAACGTGCGCTTAAAGAAACAGCGATACTGCCATGTCCGGGGAAATCTCTCCCGAGCATTTTGGAGACATACCCGATCAGGAGAGCTCCATGCACAATGGGCCGGCCAAACCGTGTTTTCCGGGCATACGCTTCATCCAGGTGAATGGGATTGTCGTCTCCCGTAAGTTCGGCAAAGATGCGTACATCTTCCGCTGTAATAACCCGACGCATACGGTAGGTATCCCCGACCTTGAGCTGTTCGTACGTGTAAGCCATGAATCACGAGAATGCGTGCGTGTATGCAACCAAGTTATTGGATTTTCGGTAGAGACTCAAGATGCGCTCTACGATCTACACAATATTCGAAGAGGGTTATTCGTTACATAAGTACACCGAGCACGAAGCAGAAGCGGAGCCGAGCCATGCAGCCAACGGATGAGCAGCTTATGATAGCCTACCAGGAAGGGGATGTAGAGGCTTTCGAAGAGCTGGTCCGCCGCCATCAAGCGCGTGTGTTTACCTATCTTCTTCAGCTGGTAGGTGATCGCGAGTTAGCGCATGATTTGTTTCAGGAGACGTTTATGCATGTCATTGAGGTAGCTCGTAAAAGGCGCTACCGTCCGGATGCCCGGTGGTTGACCTGGGTCTTTCGGATTGCCCGCAACGTGGCTATTGATGAATTCCGACGACAACATCATCGACATACATACGATCTGGACGAAGTCGAGGTGGCGTATGAACCTGAGGAGCATCTGGAGCAAAAAGAACTGGCTGCAGTTCTGGAGCGCTGTATCGCTCAGCTTCCGCCTGCACAACGCGAAGTAGTGTATCTCCGCCATCATGGGCGGCTGACATTTAAGGAGATTGCCGAAATCACGGGAGCCTCCATTAATACCGTGCTCGGAAGAATGCGTTATGCATTAAAGCATCTTCGTCGCCACCTTACCGCTATGGAATGGAAACCAGACCATCAGGACCATGCATGAATCTATGCAACCATTTTTAGACTCTGAGGAGCAGGTGCTTCTGGGTGCCTGGAAGCTGGAAGAGCCCGATCGCAAAGTGGTAGAAGAGGTGCTTGCTCACGCAGCCCGGGTAAAGACCAAACCGCTGCGGCGCATCTACCTCCCCGTAGCAGCCACGCTTTTACTGCTTGTATGGGCGCTCTGGGCGTTTTACACCCGCGTAGAGGCACCGGCTTCGTGGGAAGAAGTCCTGCTGGTACAGGAAGAACCCGAGGTGGTCCTGAGCTGGGAAGTGCCCCAGGTAACGTTCCTTATGGCACGGACTCGGCTTCTGGAGCAGCAGCTGCAGGGCCAACAGCAGCCGGTCCTGGGTGTCTATACATCGATGCAACAGTCTGTCTCACCCTACGAACCGATGCCATGAAAAGACGGATACCGGTACTTCTTGTGGCGTTCATGGTTACCAGTTTTGTGGTCGTGCCAGGGATAGCACAGACCTATCGGGTGGAGATCCGCGATGGGCACGTCTGGCTTAATGGGCAGCTGATGCCGGATGATGAATTGCCTCCGGGACTCCTGCTCGATACGCAGAGGCAGGCCAAGATTGTCATTCAAGGCAAACAGGAGCCCCTTATCAGCATAGATGGCTATCGTCTGTGTATTCGAAACAACCGTCTGGAGTGGATACCTGAGGAGGCACCTCTTGTGTCTCCTGATCTGATGGCCCTTGTACATGCAAGCGAGGCACGCCTGCGCAAGTTAGAGGAGCATCTGCAGGCACTTTCCGATAAGCCGGAAATGCGCATGATGGAGCAACAGATGCAAGCATTAGCCCGGCAGCTCGAATTGCTTCAGAAAGAACTCAGGCGTTCTGCAGAGACGCTGATGGAAGATGCCGGTGCCTGGGGAGCGCGTCTCTATGGCGAGCGCATAGCGGAGCAGCATCTGGAAATCAAAAGCCGGCAGCTTGCTGCCCGTATCCGGCAGGCACAGGATAACAGCAAGCAACTACGCCTGAGGAAAGAACTCCGAGAGCTTCTGGAAGAGCTGTTTGAGCTGAAGCAAGAGAACCGGCGTAACGAGATCCGTATGCTTCGTGGTAAACT
>Ga0256839_1005179_pt1 | contig 12201 bp, 16 predicted proteins | sample 354166metaG_FD_185968 | JGI IMG/M metagenome (GOLD analysis project Ga0256839, IMG submission 185968) | Hydrothermal vent microbial communities from Mid Atlantic Ridge, Atlantic Ocean - 354-166 | ecosystem: Environmental > Aquatic > Marine > Hydrothermal vents | place: Atlantic Ocean: Mid...
GGAACATGTACTCCTTCTTGGCAATCGCCGTCTGACCGCTGCGGCTATGCGCGATGGTCGGCCGGATGTACGCGCACCGCTCGTGCTCCACCAGCCGGTCGCCATAGTCGGCCGTCATATGAGTCACTCCCTCTTCGGCCAGATCGGCTTCGATCATCTCCCAGATGGCCCTGGCCATGCCGGGTACGGTGAACGCTGCCAGTCCCGCGTCGGGATCGTCGGGCGGAAGCACCTCGATCGGCCCGAGCCGTTCGGCGAGCGCTCGAGCGATCTCGCGCGTGTGCCGCGAAGCCCAGATGCCCGAGCAGTTGATGCAGCCCCTTCCCGCGTTGATGTAGATGCTTTCGGCCATCAGGTCGATGTACGACTCCCAGTCGTCGACCACATCGTCTCCCAACAGGATCTTGGAGAAACCGGGGCCGTGAGCCTGCACTTTGGGATTGCCTCGGTATTGCTCGACCGTCGCCGTTCCGCCGAAAATCATCGAACGAGGACACGATGCCAATAGCGCCGCCCCCGCCTCGGCACCGCCGGGATAGAGTGAAAAGACTTCGGCCGGGATGCCTGCTTCCACGAACGCCGACATCATCCGGTAAGGCGTCCACGGCTCCTGCGGTCCCGGCTTGAGCACCAACCCCAACTGCAGGGCGATCGCCGGCAGCCAGAGCGTATGCACTCCCGGAGAATTCGACGGCAACACCGCGCCCAACACGGGAGACTGCGCCTGGTAACTCACCACCACACCCCGCGATTCGATGCCGTAGCCTCGCGAGAGAATGTTGAGGTCCAATCCACGCGTGAGACAATCGAGGATCTCGGCCATGTGCTTGAGCACGAACGAGTTCTTTTTCATATTGGCCAGGCACATGTGCTCGGGAAGTCCCGTACTGGCCGACTGCTGGTGAGCGAATTCCTGAGGCGATTGCCGACCATCACCGATCGGCACCGTCCCTTCCGAATAGAAGTCGGCCGCCTTTCCCAGCCGCTCGATCAACTCGGCGCAGGAAAACTGCTTCAGGGCGGCTCGAGCCGCTTTGGCCTTGCGCATGTCGCGCTGAATGATGCCCCCATTGGCCTGGCTAACCTTGGCAATCGGTTCGCCCGTGGCGAAATGCACCACGTCGTCGATCTCCAGCGACTCGTACGGCTTCCCCCAACGAATAACCGGTATATTCAACATGGATCAAGACCTTCCCTTCACCCTTCACCCTTCACCCTTCACCCTTCAATAAACTCCCACCGTGGTGGACGAAGCCAGTGCGTGGTATGGCCGCACGCCGCTCACACCATCCCAAGGGAATTTTTCGAAGGGTGGCTCGCGCTCGCCTTCGTCTCGCTCCAGGAATCCGGGTACAAAAAACTCCTTGGTTAACGTCGTGAGTTTGACGCGTCCGGTTTCGCCGTAACCGACCAGCCGGTTCGGATCGTCGAAATCCACGACTTCGGTGACGGCTCGGGGCTGCGGGGCGTAGTAGCTGATCTTGTATTTCTCTTGGGCGGTAACCGGCTTGCTGCAAGCCAGGCCCATCAGGGTGTTCCCGTAAGTCGGTGTCATATAGACGCCGCTCTCTTCCGGCGGCCCGCCCAGCATTTCCTCCACGAAGTAGCGAGTCCACTGCGGTGTGAATTCGGTACCGCCGGAGAAGATCCCGGTGATGCCCACTTCGGGAATCGATGTCCCCCGCTCCTCGAGTGCCAGTGCCAGGGAATCGAGCAGCTTGGGCGTGGCGAACATGCACTTGATGTCATGGCCCGCGTTGAGAATGGTCAGCGCCTGATCGATGCAGTGTTGCTTGTAGGCCTCGAGATGTTCCATCCATCCCTTCTTGATCAACTTGACGACCCACCTCGGGTCGAGGTCGATACAGAAACAGATACCGCCCCGGTACTGGGCCAGATGCTCGACGGCCAGTCGCAGCCGTCGCGGTCCGCTCGGCCCCAGCATCAACCAGTTGGCTCCCTTGGGAAAATACTCGTCCGGCAATGTATCGCTGAACAGTTCGTAGTCGATACGATGGTCTTCGATGACGACCCGGCTCTTGGGAACCCCCGTCGTTCCCCCCGTTTCGAAAACATAGATCGGCTTGTCGGCATAAGCCTTGGGCACCCACCGCCTAACCGGCCCGCCTCGCAGCCAATCGTCTTCGAACAGCGGGAACTTCTTGAGGTCATCGAAGCACTTGACCTCGGTAAGCGGATCGAATTTCAGCTCGCGTTTCTTTTCCAGCCAGAAGGGACAACCGGTCGAATCGTGAAAGTGCCACTGGACGATCTCGCAAGTGTGCGCATCGAGTTTCTCGCGAGCCGCACGTTGGAGTCCCTCCAGAGATTCCGCCGGGGACGACTGTGCAGGTGGTTGGCTCATGGGTCTGACTTTTCCCGTCTTGCAAGTGAGAATGGCTCGGCATTCACGCCAAGAAAGGGGGGCGAACTGCCTCGCGAACCATGCTGGGCAGTGGTGGGATGCCGGCCGCAACCGACAGCAGAGCCATTGTAGCGAGTCGGGCTATCGGCCGAAACCGAGTCACTCGGCGCGTCACAAAGCGCATCACACATGGGTTGCAGGAGCCTGCCGAGCGAAAAGGCGAAGTGAGAAAAGCCCTATAAAAATAGGGTCTTGCAATCTGATGCCATCCCCTGCAAAGAGGTAGGAATGGGCGATACTGGATTCGAACAGTGGCAACCATTCAGCCGTCTCAGCGAAATCGGACACTGCGCGGCGCACTTTTGCGCGCGCCTCGGAACCAAACGGCCTCGCCGACTCTCGTCTTGCCATCATCATCGCCGCGTGGCCTGACCTGCCGGACGATCTCAAGAACCGCCTCGTCGACCTGGTGCGAGAGGAGGTGGACGAGTGACGACCGGAATCCACTGCCCTCGGTGCGGTGCTGCGGACATGCACGTCGTCTACACCAGGAAGGGATACGGAGTTGTCCGTCGGCGACGAAAATGCACGCGATGCGGTTACCGTACGACCACATTTGAGCGTTCGATCGAGTGCCGCGATCGGGGGGAAGGGTCTATATCTGTAACCATGATCGCCTCGGCTGTAACCGAATTGGCAAAATCGGTCGGAATCATGCGTCAGATCGCTTGCCAGTACGAGCACGAGCGGGACAATGAGTCCAAAGGAGGCTAGCCCATGCACCCCGCACTACGTGACAAGTCAGAACTGACCGCGGACGTCATGAACTGTCTGCAGCGACTCATCTCAGTCGGAGTTCGTTTCGGTGGCGATTCGTTCGCCGAACCACTCCGGGATGCAGTGATCACGCTGTGGGGGCAAGATGTCTGGGATGACTGCTTCGCCGAGATTGCCGATTTGCCGGACGACGAGGAGATCACAACGGCACCTACGGACTGGATGGGCATGTCGCTTGACCGACAACTCCGCCGCGAAGTGCAAGACCTCGTGCGCCTGTCCAAGGCTACCGTCGACGAAGCACGGGACGTATTGAAAAAGCTCGCCTCGGGCAACCGGCAGTCTGTCGAAGTATTCGTCGAGTCACGCAAGGCGATCCCGGCTGGTGCCTGCGGCGACATCAGCGAGAAACAAGCCAGCACGATTGCAAAGGAAGTCCTGAAATGAGCAAACAATGGAATGCGACGAACGCCCAGGTGCTCGGCGTCAGCCGGCCACGCGTCACAGTGGAGTTTCGGTCCGATTCTCCATGCGACGTCTCTCTCGCCGATGAGGCCTGGGAGGAAGCCCGAAGGCAGTTCGCCGACAGCGATGAAGCCCAACGCGTCATCGCTCTGCAAGCCATCTGGGAGGAACTGGCACAGCACATCGCAGCCAGTCAAGAAGGTTTGAAAGAAGCCTCCGGCAGTCTGGCACAGGCGGCTACCCTCGATGACGTGGATGCCGGCATGAAGCAGCTGCGAGAACACAGCTGGAACGCCGAAAACTGCCAGTGGGAAGCACGCCTCGTGCAAGAAGAGCTTGGACGGGCTCGCAACGCGGCAGTCGACAGATATCGCAAGCTGGTAAGCGATACGATGTCCAAGCTGGCGGCCCACGCAGAGGAGATGCGGCAAAAAGCTCTGGCTGACATTGCCAGCCACACTGGAGAGGCCCTCAGCCTGCTGGCGAGTGCCGCGGCAATTCACGCCAAAGGCAAGTTCGCTGGATTTCGTGTTGAAGATGTGCTCGGTGATGAACCGGCTCCAATCGACACTGAGAAGCAGAGGAACTCTGTACCAGAGAGGAACCGACATTGGTTCGTCGGAGCGATGCGCCCGTCTGCCGTCGGCACCTTCTGACCTCCAAGGAGCACAACGCAATGAGTACCGCCACGACGCCCTGGAAAGCCACGATCGTAAACCGGATCAACTTCGGTACTCCGAGCCATGCACTGGAAGTACAGTTTTCCCGCACCAGCAGTCAGGACACGACTACTGACCACATGGCCAAGGTCCGGAAAGCCTTTTTCGCGTCCGAGGAGTACCGCGCCTACGAACAAGCTCTGAACGAGCTCATGCAGCTGGATGACGATCTGGTCTCTGCGTCACGAGACGCTGCGAATGCAGAGAACCGGTTGCTGCGTGGTGAACTGACGGCTGAGCAGGCACAGGCAGTCTCCAGCCGCTTTGCGGAACTGCAACAGGCTCGATCGGAAGCATATTCGGCGATGCAGCTGGCGTACAAGAAGCTGCCCAAGACGTGGAACCGAGTCGCACAGGAGAGCGTTGCACAAGCCCGTGGTGCGGCGATGCGGAAGATGCAGAACGGGGCCACGTTGCGGGCCCTCGCCGAAGCAGCGGCTCCGTACCTGGATGAGTTGGCGACCGCCGCCGAAGAATTGAGTCGAGCCGACAGCGACACACTTCCGTCATTTGGCGAGATTGTTCCGCCGCCGGCAGTACCTATCCGGTCGGCTGTGTGACACACAGTCCGTTCAGTCTACGCCGCGCCACCGCGCCGTGTCCTATCACTCCGACATGGGGCACGGCGCCATTACACCGTGAGCCATTCGGAGCCGCCGCACTCCCCTCCGTCGGCCAATCCCATGGGGAGTGCGGTGCTTTTTGCCCCGCTCCGCCACACCCCACGCGCGCGTATGTGAGGATAACACATGGCCAAGACACATAAGCCACGCCCATCTGCTCAGGCGAAGCAGCGAGCGTTGATCAAGCACTTGCGAACACACGGGAGCATTTCCGCAGCGTGCGAGGCCGTGGGTTGTCACCGGCGGACACACTACCGCTGGATGGAATCCTATGAATCCTACCGGCTGGATGTCGAAGATGCTCTGGCAGACTTCGTCGACACCCTCGAGCAGGAAATCGACCGCAGAGCGTTCCATGGTGTGGAAGAACCGGTGTTCTTCAAGGACCAGCAGGTGGGCACCATTCGCAAGTTCTCCGATCAACTCGCAATGTTTCGATTGCGGGCACTGGCGCCAGATCGATACTGCGACCGCAGACAGTCGATCGTCCAAGCTGACGTTCGGCATACCGGCCAGATCGTTCTCTACATGCCGCACAACGGCCGTGAGCCCGGGCAGATCTGCGCCGGAAAATGATCGGAAGTGCGCCGCATTCTGCGCCGCGTCCGACAGTCTCGTCGTATTTCCTGGGAAATACGCACGGTGTTCGGGTCAACACTCGACTATTCGGCCCGTTTCCACGAGCCCCGTAGCGCCAGTCTGACGCGTTTTCTGGTCAAGATGCTGAAGTCGAGATCGGGGTAATTCGTGAGCGAGCAAGGCGGGGAAGTTGCTACATGAAGTGCAACGGCGTGTGGCACGTTGATATGGGGCGGCAACCGGTATAGGATCGGTAAGAGATGCTATTCCTCGTGGTTGACTACGTCGCCATCGGGCTAGGCCGTAGAGGGGGGAGCATCTCTTGTTTCTCTGGCATCCGCTACATGCATTATGGCAGGTGAAAGGTGGACCCGTTCTTGACAGAGTGCCCCTACGCCAACATCGATCGCCCACCGGTCGGTAAAGACCATTTCTACATGCAACCTGGTGACATGCCTGGCGTCTGGGTGAGCGCTGACAGTAAGCCGGGAGAGAACATCAAATGGATCCAGCAGGCCGACGAGGTCCCCAGCATCCGGTTCCAGGGACGACTATGGGGCTCGCCGCAGGTAATCCACGCTCGCTGGACAATCGGCACATGCGATGAGTCGACGCGATTCAATGAACTCTGCCCAATCCGTCCGTGGCCCGCTCACTTCCACACGTCGATTGCCGCCCCCTTCGACAAGCTGGTTCACGTGGACTTCTTCGCGACCCGGAGCTATGGACCGCTGAGCGGCATTGAGGAATACCGGGTGTCCGTTGCCGGCCACGAACTGCGGCGCGGTGGCCACTACGTTCACGTTCCGGCGGTCTTCCATCGCTGCTTTCCACTGGCCGTCGTTATCGGCAACCGACTGCTCCTTATCCGAGACTTCCTCACTCGAGCCAAGGCGTTCACTCATCCCGACACGTTTGACGGACTCACGGTGTGGGAAGAGATCGGCGACGGCTAGCATCGGCACTCAGTCACTCGGATCATCCGACACATGGGACCGCCCCGCCCCCCCTTGACAGCCCGCAACGTTTCTGCAAGAATTCGGGCGCTAGAATTCTCAATCCCCAGGAGTCTCTGTGATGCTGAATCACTGGCCAAAAGGCCTGGTAGCTTGTCGTGCCGTCCAAGTGTCGATCCGCGTAGGCGGGGAGCAAGGCGGGGCGGGGCGGTCCCCTGGGAGCCGCCTTAGCAACGAGTTACCAGGCCTTTTGGCTTTTCTTGTGCGCGGAGCGGTCGTCGGCGAACAATTCGTTGAACAATACGTTATCGGTCTTGGTGTGTCGCAACGTGTGATCACGCAGGACTGACGGCCTGTCACCGGGTTCCAATGGTGTCACAGCGACCGGCGCCGCTCCGCCGCACAGGAGGTGCGAATCATGTCTACCGACTCTCGTCTCGAGTCTCCGAGCACTTGTGCAGACCGCACGCCCGGCGAGCGGAACACCAAGACGTTCGACCTGGCCGCTGTGACGTACCTGGCGTCGCTACACTGGCCGGAGGTCCGTGTCGAACCGGACCTGGAAATGCAGCTGCCGAACGATCCCGAATCCGCGGGGCACCTCTACACGGCCTACGTCGACGACCACGACGAGCCGACGTGGATCGTGCTGGACGATCGTAGCGACAAGCCCGTGTCCCGGCAGCTCATCGAGGGACTGATACGGGTGGCCGAAGTGCATCTGGCCGCTGCGGTGGGAATCGCGTGGCACTCCGCATTCCTGAAGGAAGACGATATCGAGGTGGACGCCAAGGAAGAAGAACCGCCCGAGTTTGTTGGGTTAGGGCTGTACGATCCGAGCAGGCCGTTCGCCCGCCCGGAAAAGTTGCGAGGACCGTTCAAGCTGACGGAAGAAACGCTTCGGTTCTTGGTTCGCCGAATCGAGATGTTCAACAAGCTGCTCCCGGCCAGATCCGACGTGTTCTTGAAGTGGGGAATCTTTCCATGGTGCGGTCGGTGTGATGAAGTCGTAAGCAGGAACGCGTATGATGACCAGGCAGACGGCTGCGGTAGCGATCCCGGCGACGCGCCGGCGAGGATTGCATGACTCTTGACGGGCCAGCGGCTGATCACCGCGTTGGTTCGTGCGTGTCCGTGGTGCCCCTTGCCCGCGGTGCGCACGAACCGGGTCTGTCCCAACCACAAGGGAACTCCGAATGGACAAGACCACGAAAGAGACGATTCGGCGAGCCGTGGCGGCGGGTGTCTGCCTATGTGCCGCCGAGGCCGCGTCGTTCCTCCGGGAACTGGCGGAGACATGCGGATACGACCCGGGCCTGGCTCTGTCACGTGCGAAGCCTCGCTTGGCCGTTCTCATGCAAGGCATTGATGTCTACAAAGGGATCGACACCGGCGCGCCACGGCGGGAAGTGCTTGCCGTGGCGGACATCAAAACGACCGTGGTACATGGGATAGCGTCTGATGTACCTGGGACGCACGGATTTGGGTGGCCCCGGCCGATCTGGGAAGTCGCTGCGCCCCTGATGCATGCCGTGCTAACGGCGGGCGAGGAATGCATGGACGAATATGCGCTGGATCTGCAAGCCGTCTTGGATATGGACGACAACGTGTCAGTGGAAGACGGGTCATGGCAAGCGGCCATGCGATGGGTACGGGAACTGCGGCCGCTGGTCGATAAATGGGGACAGGAAGAGCCTGAGAGCGCACCGGCAGAAGAACATGCACAGTCTGAGAACGAGGTCGGAGATAGTGCCGGTGTGGACATCGCCGAACTCGAACGCACGACGCCACCACTCGACGTGGAGTCTGGCGAGTGGATTGCGGCGGCGGATGTGGCAATGAAAGAAGGGCAGCCTGCGCTTGAGTCGCTGAAGAAATACCGATCCACCAGTATGGGTGGTCACACAACGGGGACAGGGGAGTTCGGTGTCGACCGACAAGGACGTGTGTGGCGACGGGGGCCGGACAAACGAATCTACTATCGTGTGTCCACGCTGTGAACGGATGTATAGGTTCAATCAAAGGGGATTGAACGGTTCAATTTCGCGATTGAACGGTTCAATGAACGGTTCAATTTCTGGATTGAACGGTTCAATCCGGCGATTGAACCTTGTCACACCGAATGGGCGCGACAGAATCATGGCGGGCAGCGACGGGCTGTCACGCGACATTCGAGACATCGGAGGATATGACATGACGCAGACTGTTTCGCCGGAACTGCTCGATCGTGAAGTCGTGGGCCGGATGCTGGGCGTGCATCCGCGGTCGTTGCTTCACTTCGTCCGACGCGGCCAGATTCCCGCACCGGTGAAGATCGGGCGCCTCGTCAAATGGAACCGTCGTGAACTGGAGAAGTGGCTTGATGCGGGTTGCCCGTCGTTCAGCCCGGATAGCGAAAGGAGCAAGGCACAGTGACGACACAAAAAAAGGCGGCGCCCAGCCAGACAACCGCCACAACTAAACCACACGGATTATACCAGCCGCCACTACCTCTTGGCGAGCCCACCGGCGAAGAACTCAAGAAAGCCGCTCTGGCCGAGTTCGAGGAGCTTAGACGCGAAATCGTCCTTCGTGCGCGTCGGGCCCTACTTATGCACTTGCTCGTTTACGGCATCGCTACTGCTGACGACGTCCGCGACCTTGTGGAACTGCCGGACGGAATCTCTCCAACCTGCCTGGGAGCCGTCCCTGGGGCTCTGGCGCGGGCGGGCATCATCCGGCGGGCCGGTTACATCCCGTCGAAGCGTCCGGAGCGCCACGCGTCTCCTACGGCCGTCTGGGAGCTCCTGAGTGAGACTGCGGCCGTAGAGTGGCTCGCTGAGCATGCCACTACGAACGGAGTAGCGACGTGAGCGGCGGATATATCGTGATCGAACACGATGCGATGGACGACGTGATAGGTGGAGACTCCACGCACGGACTGGCGTCGTGGGCAGTGTTCTGTCACTTGGTCCGGAGAGCGGGCCCCGACGGAACGTGCTGGCCATCGATAGCGGATGTTGCCGACGGAACGCGGCTGAGCCGCGCGACCGTCAAGCGGGCACTGCGAAGCCTCACCCAACGGGGGATCATTGACACTGTGCAACGTGGTCGTCGCACGGTCCGTCGCATTCTCCGACATCGACCGCAGTGGCTCACAGATGCTCCTCACAACCCGAAAGAGTGGCTCACATGTTCCCCGCGTTCCCAAGAGTGGTGGCACATTGATGAGCCCGAGGTGGCTCACCTACGAGCCACCACCTGGCTCACCGGTGAGCCACGGAAGAATAACCAGAGAACAATAACCAAGAATAATAATACCCCCCCACAACGCTCGCTGCCGCTCGCTGGGGGGGATGCGCGCATTCAGGGCGGCGAGACGATATCGGACGAGTTCGACGAGTTCTGGCGGGCGTACCCTCGCAAGGTCGGCAAGCGGGCTGCTCAGAAGGCTTACTGCGCGGCACTCAAACGTGCGGACGCCGCTGCGATCCTCCAAGGAGTGCGAGTGCTGGCGAAGGAGTTCGCTGCCCGCCCACCGGACCAGCTCAAGTTTTGCCCCCACCCGTCGACCTGGCTAAACGCAGATCGCTGGGAAGACGCCCCTGTCACCGCAGAGGCCCCTCCACCACTTCTGAAACCAGTCACATGCACCAAATCCAACAACTGACCGAAACAACGACGGAAGCCGAACGCGGCCTGATCGGGGCGCTCATGCTCAGCCCCAACCTGATCGACGAAGTGGCTGGCGACCTGTCCGGTGCCGACTTTGCCGATGCCGACCTCGGGAAGCTATTCGAGGCCCTCGCCATCGCACGAGAGGCCGGGATTCCTATCACCGACGTCAACGTCCTGGTGAGCGAACTGCGGCAGCAGCGCGTGCCGGCTAGCGTGTCATCCACGGCGTTCCTGGCCAGGCTCGTGACCGACGCCGTAGCAGCGAATGCCCCCCACTACGCCACGATCATCAAGAACGGGTCTCTCAAGCGGCAGTGGTGTGCCATCGGACATGAACTGGTCCGTCGTGCGGCAGACAGAAGCACCACACCGAACGGAATTGCCGAGTGGGCAGAAAGCCGCATCGCCACCGTAGGATTTCAGGGGGGAACGAAAGTGCGCATGATCGGAAGCATCGCCGACGAGATAATCGCGGATTTGCGAACCACCAGGGAACAGCAGCGAATCCTGATGACCGGAATCGAAAGCCTCGACACGACCGTAGGCGGATGGCACGGTGGCGAAATGATCGTATTGGCGGCTCGACCCGGCATGGGAAAGACTGCCCTTGCCTTGCAGATTGCCGAGTACACCGCCAGCCGTGGTCGCCCGACACTGTTCGTGTCCCTCGAAATGCGAGACAGGGAACTGGTAACTCGCATGCTGTGTGCCCACGCTGGAGTAGATTCCCGGGTGTTGCGGACCGGCACTCACGGTGAGGACTCCATGACTCGTCTGTGTCATGCTCGAGAGATGGTCCGTGATTTCCCGTTGCTGATCTGGGATGCACCGCGTGCCACGATGTCCCAGATCCGAGCAATCGCACGGCGCGAAGCGTCGCGACATGACCTGCAGTTGATCGTCGTCGACTACATCGGTCGCGTCATACCGGAGAATCCACGAGCCAAGCGACACGAACAAGTTAGTGACATTTCCCGAGGCATGAAGTCCCTTGCGAGGGAATTAGACGTACCGGTGCTGGTGCTCGTGCAGCTGAATCGCGAATCGACCCGCTGCCAGCGGCCACAACTCTCGCATCTCGCCGAGTCCGGCTCGATCGAACAGGATGCCGACGGCGTGATGTTCATCCATCGCGGGGATGCGTCGGAGAAGGAAAGCGAGCTCATCGTGGCGAAGCACCGGCATAGCTGCACTGGACGGATCGAACTGGAATGGCGTGGCAGCCAGACGCGGTTCATCGGATAGCAATCTACCTCAAGCCGAAAGGACGCTCCGAATGGCATCGATTTCGACGGACAAACGCGGGTACACCCGCATTCTCTTCATCGGCACTGATGGGAAACGCCGCACGATCCGCCTCGGCAAGTGCGGCAGAAAGCAAGCCGAACTGTTCCGGGCTCACATCGAGCGCATCACGGCAGCGCAGCGGACCGGGTCCGCGATCAGCAAGACGACGGCTGCCTGGCTGTCGGAACTCACTTCCAGACAGTACGACGCACTTGTACGCGCCGGCCTGGCAGATGAGCAACGACTGACAACGCTGGGGGCCTTCCTCGATGAGTACATCGCTACGTGTCGCGATCTCAAGCCGGCCACGCTGGTCGTGTACGGCCACAGCCGCCGCAACCTGGTGGACTTCTTCGGGTATGACACACCTCTGGCATCGATCAGCGAAGGAGACGCCGAGAAGTGGCGGCGGTGGCTGATCTACGATCAGGAACTGTCCGACAACACGGTGCGCCGACGCTGCGGGATGGCGAAGCAGTTTTTCCGGGCGGCGATTCAGCACCGCTATATCGATCGCAATCCATTCGAGCATCTGTCATCAACGGTGCGAGGGAACCGTGAGAAGTTCTACTTCGTTACCGTGGAAGAGTCGGAGCGCGTGCTGGACGCGTGTCCAGACGCGGAGTGGCGACTGATCTTCGCCCTCAGCCGTTTCGGTGGTCTTCGCTGTCCCAGCGAACACGCCCAGCTGAAGTGGAGTGACGTCCATTGGGGCGCCGACGCCATCACGGTCCGGTCGCCGAAGACGGAGCACCACCCAGGCAAGGAAAGCC
>Ga0256839_1005180_pt1 | contig 12200 bp, 9 predicted proteins | sample 354166metaG_FD_185968 | JGI IMG/M metagenome (GOLD analysis project Ga0256839, IMG submission 185968) | Hydrothermal vent microbial communities from Mid Atlantic Ridge, Atlantic Ocean - 354-166 | ecosystem: Environmental > Aquatic > Marine > Hydrothermal vents | place: Atlantic Ocean: Mid...
GCGGTGCATCTCGCCATAGACTTCAATGGCTTTTACTACTTCGCTGCGGTAGGCTTTGAGGCCGCAATTGAAATCATGCAATTTAATGCCCGACATCATTTGGGTGACTTTATTGAAAAAGCGCGAAGGAATGGTTTTCGACAGCGGATCGTGGCGCTTTTTTTTCCAGCCCGACACCAGGTCATAGCCCTCGTCCGTAATCATCCGGTAAAGTTCAGGTATCTCGTCAGGGCTGTCCTGCAGGTCGGCATCCATGGTGACGACCACCCGGCCGCGTGCATGCCTGAATCCTTCGTTCAAGGCCGCACTTTTCCCGTAGTTGCGTCTGAATTTAATCCCTTTCAACTGCGGATATTTCGAAGCCAGCTCACGAACGACCTGCCAGGAACGGTCGCTGCTGCCGTCATCTACCATGATAACCTCATAGCTATAGCCATGCTCCTGCATCACGCGGTCAATCCATTCCATCAATTCCGGCAGCGACTCCTCCTCGTTGTAAAGAGGAACGATCACCGATATGTCTACGCTCATTAACTTTGTCTTTGGTATATAGCTGCAGAGATCAGTGAAACCACTGCTCCCAGAATCAAATTAAACACAAAACCCATTAAGGCCATTACTCCGGGCTGTATAAATACCCTCCCTACTTTCAGGGCCTGCTCCATTTCCTCTCTGCTCATGTCTCTTTCGGCCATTTGCCGTTCCATCTGCCTTTCGGCCTCCTGCAAAACACCCGGATCGATAAGCTGCAGGTAAACGATCGTGAATACCGCACCGATGGCAGCCATAATCAAAACAGTGAGAAAGCCCACCGAAAAGCCTTTACCGAAGCTCATCACTCCGCCCAGTTTCTTGTCGCGGTGTGCCTTGGTAGCCATCATAATGACGGCAATAAAAATGACAATGCTGATGACCGTATTCAACCAGCCTGCCGATTCCTGCAAGTTGCTCATATAAGCAATCACCGACCAGATGGAAAGAATCACCCCGCCAATCAGTCCATAATAAAGGGCCGTACTAAAGGCACTTGCCTTTACCTCGGGAACGTCATTGTAATTTTCCATTTCTTCCATAGCGATCTAATTTTGGGTTAATCAATGATGCCGCAATATATTGCGCTTATGCGCTTAATACATATTGCGCCCGGCTAAAAATAGCTAAAGTTTTTCCTTTCAGCCTTGTATTTAGCAAAGGATGATTAAATGCTTTGGAGTGTCGGGTATGCTCTGAGGGCACCCATTCCAACTCCGGATCAAAGAGGGTAAGTTCTGCCGGGGCTCCTTCTTCTATCACAGGGACTTCCATTCCGAGCACCTGCCGCGGCCCCCGGATGAGTGCATGAAGCAATGTATCCATATGCGCGGGCAGGGCAGCCATTGCCAGCGGGAAGCAGGTTTCAATGCCGGCCATTCCCGGGGCGGCAAATGCAAACTCCCTTTGCTTGGACTCGGGGTCGAGCGGCTCGTGGTCGCTCACTACGGCATCGATCACTCCGTCAATAAGGGCTTTTCTCAGTGCTTTCACATCCTTCTTCCCTCTCAGCGGAGGCGAGACCTTGTAATTTTCGTCAAAAGAAAGCAATGATTCTTCATCCAGCAACAGATGATGAGCAGCTACGGAAGCCGTGATGCGCAACCCTTCTTTCTTTGCCTGACGGATCAGGGAAACACTGCCGGCCGTGGAAACTTTAACCAGATGCATCCGGGTTCCGGTGTAGCGGGCCAGTTCGATGGCTTCGTTGACCGCCAGTTCTTCGGCCAGGGCCGGACTTCCTTTCATTCCCAGCATGGCACTGATCCGGCTTTCGTGAACGGGCCCGTCTGCCAGCTTTTGCATCAGCGGGCGGTATATCAAAACCCCGTCAAAAGCCTGCAGATACTGAAGCGAACGGAGAAGGATTCCGTTGCTTTCGAGGGCCGCCTCACCGTTTGAGAAAGCTGCGGCACCGGCATGGTGCAGGTCCATCATTTCCGTCAATTCGGCTCCGGCCGTATGGCGGGTGAGGGCACCCATGGGATAAAGTGCGACCGCATGGCCGCGGGCCTTGTTGATTACAAACTCTATTTCGCTTTTTCCATGCAGGGCAGGCCGGGTATCGGGGCGTATCAACACGGCCGTAAACCCACCGGCAGCAGCTGCATTCAGGCCGGTGCGTATCTCCTCCCGGTGTTCGTATCCCGGTTCGCAGAAGTTGGCATAAAGATCAAACCAGCCCGGAGAGAGGTGCAGATTGGGAAAATGAATCTCCCGGGCATCCGGGGCCTTCAGTCCTTCTCCGATTTTTGCGATCTTTTTTCCTTCAATCAGAATATCCCGGACTTTCCGGTGCAGGGGCGAATCCGGATCCAGGATGCGGGCAGATCGAATGAGATATTTCATTTGAGCGCTAAATTAATCGCTATGGAGCATAAAGCCCAATATGAGCCCCCATGGAGGCCGATAATTATTCAGGCAAGAATCTCAGAAGCAGTACTTCGAAGAAGAGAAAAAGCAGCACGAGGAGAAGGCTGGCCTGCCAGAGAGAGCGGCCGTGCTTGATCTCCGTAATGCGAAGGACCAGTTCGGGGCCGCCCGCATCAAGCACCGACACCGCTTGCGGATATAGCGAAGCCAACTCCGCGGGGCTGTAGCTGCTGATATCCGACTCGCTGCGGTCGTAATTGAAGGCCAACAAGCGCAACAAGGTATCTTTTCCCGGCTCATAGAGTCCGTAGATGCCCGCGCGCTCAATACCCAGTTCCGAGTCGAAATTCAAAAGAAGCCTGCGCCCGAGGAGGCGCTGTCGCGGAAAAAGATCAATGCCCGCTTCACTGATGCTTTTTAGTTTCAGACTTTCTGTTCCCGGGCCGGGCGGACGCGGAACGGTCAGCACTTCGGGCCGGCCTATGACAAAAGCCAGATTCTCCGTAGCCTGCCCGCTGACGGCAATTTGAAACAGTGTGACGGCAAAAAGCGAGTGGCGCGGAAGGTTGCTGAACTCAAGATCGGGAGCCACAGCCGAAAGAAAGAGAGAGCCGTTGCCGAAAGCATAGCGCAACAATAGCGGATCCTTGTTTTTAAGCGTCAGCAGTTCCTCTCCTTTTGAAAAAGCCGGCCGCTGAATCCGGAAATATTTTTTCACTTCCGGATATTGCATATTGCGCGGTATCTCCTCAAATACATTGGCATAGAGGCCCGATTCGGTGTTGATCTGCCTGACACTTGTCTGCTCCTCCGTGAGTACGCCATAAGAGTCGGCACCTACAGAGCGCAGGAAATTGTTGACCGACCCGGGGTCCATCTCTCCGGAGGGAAAGAAAAGCACTTTGCCCCCGTTTTCGATATAGTTTCTCAATTCTGCGGCCAGGCCGCTGCTTATTCCTTCGGGGCGATTAAGGATGATCAGATTGTAGCGGTCAAATTCCGAATAATCTACCTGGCCGATGGCCCTGTTTACAAGTTCTGTAAAAGAGGCAACCGCCAGGCCGCTGATATACGGGTCGGACTCCCGGCCGTTCAGCGAGAGAATACGGATACGGGAAGGAGCGTAAAAAGTGAAGTAGTATTTGTCGTCAAAGGTGACCGGGTAATCGCTGATTTCGATGACACCCGAGTTCCAGCCGCTCTCCGGCACGGTAAAGCGGAGGGTGTCAATAATGGCGGCCCCGGCATCCACTTCGAAGTCCGAGAGCGCTTTGCGCTTGCCGTTTACCGATATACTCAGATGATCGCTTTCCACCGGATCGTCTCCATAGTTTCTGATTCTGACAAAAAGTGTGGCCGTTTGTCCTTTGAGATTGACGGGAGCCCGCAGCCAGGCACTGTCAATGGCAATATTTTGCGCTTTCACGGCCTGCACCGGAAGAAGGTAAAGATTCAGACCACTGTCACCGGGCAATTTTGTGATGCTTTTCTGAAAATCGGAGATCATAAAAAAAGCGGGATGCTCAAATTTACGAAGGGCATCGCGCTGGCGGGCAAGCACTTGTTTCAGCGTCTTCACCCGCGGGGTAAGCTCCAGCTCCTGCAGCTCGTTTCTGAATTCTTCTTTTGTCAGCAGTTGCTGATGCCTGCCTTCAAAGTCGTTGCCGAGCAACTGAAAACGTGCATCCGCCCCGTAGGCATCCAATATTTCGAGGGCTGCTTTTTTCCCCTCATCGAGCAGGGAAACTTCTTCACCACCGGCCTCCATACTGAAGGAATTGTCAAGATAAATGCTTACGGCTGCTTCCTGCATTTCTCCCTCCCCCTCTTCACCGGGCAGATAGGGGCGGGCAAATGCAAGCACCAGGAAAAAAACCGCCAGCAGACGGGCGAGCAGGACAAGCAGGTGTTTCAGCTTTGAGCGTGAGGCATTTTCCTCTTTAACCTCTTTGAGGAATCTTACATTTGAAAAATAGACGGTCCGAAATTTCCGAAAACTGAAGAGGTGAATAATGAGGGGAATCAGCAGGGCAAAAAGGGCCCATAAAAATTCGGGGTGCATAAATTTCATAGCTGGCAAAAATAGTGCTTTACCGATAGAAACGCCAAAGCGCTGCGGCAGTTGTGCAAGATGCTCAAATCATGTTTGAAAGAGTGCTTCCCCCCGGCTGATCTTCTTTCTATCTTTGGGCGAATATGAGCAATCTACCTCGTGTGGCCGTGATCATCCTCAGCTGGAACGGAGCATCTTATCTGCGTGAGTTTTTGCCTTCGGTATTGCGGTCGGGCTATCCGAACCTGGAGGTCATCGTTGCCGACAACGATTCGAGTGACGGCAGTCCGGAACTTCTGAAGGAATCCTTTCCGCAGGTGCGCCTCATCCAAAATGGAGCAAATCTCGGTTTTGCGGCCGGATACAACAAAGCCCTCAAGGAGGTGGAGGCCGATTATTATGTGCTGCTTAATCAGGATGTGGAAGTAGAAGCCGGATGGATCGAGCCCCTGGTGGAAGCCTTGGAAAAGAACCCGGGAGCGGCAGCCGCCCAGCCCAAAATACGGGCTTACAAAGAACGAAAGTCTTTTGAGTATGCCGGTGCGGCAGGCGGTTTTCTCGATCTGGCGGCCTACCCTTTTTGCCGCGGGCGCCTTTTTGACACAGTGGAGGAAGACCGAGGACAATATGACGAAGCCATGGAAATTTTCTGGGCTTCGGGGGCGGCCCTTTTTATTCGTTCGGCCGTCTGGCATCGCTTTGGCGGCTTCGATCCGGTACTCTTTGCCCATATGGAGGAAATCGACCTGTGCTGGCGCATCAAGCGGGCCGGATATTCCGTTTTGTCTGTGCCCGCCTCGCTGGTCTACCACCTGGGCGGTGGCAGCCTGCCCATGGGGCATCCGCGAAAAACCTATCTTAATTTCAGAAACAATCTTATCATCCAGCTAAAAAATGAAAAGACGGGCCGGCTGCTCCGGGCTTACCCTTTGCGCCTCCTCCTTGACGGAGTGGCTGCCCTGCGCGCGTTGCTGCAGGGACACCGGGCCGATTTCAGCGCCATTGCCCGTGCCCATTTTTATGTGCACTTCAGATACTTCAGACTCTTTGCCGCCCGCAGGAAAACACAAAGACTGATCAGGCAGCTCCGGGTGGCCCCGGACAATGAAACAGGTCGCTATCGCGGATTTATCATTGTCGATTATTTCATCAAAAGGAGGAAATATTTCAGCCGCCTTCGGCCCGGGGCCTTTATGCGGAAAGAAAAGGCTTCGTAAATTCAACGGAAAGCCAAGACCATGGACTGGGAAAGTTGCATTCGCGGATTTAAAGCCTATTTACAGTTTGAGAAATCTCTCGCAGACAACAGTGTGTCCGCCTATCTCAACGACCTTCGAAAACTGCGCAATTTTTTCGACCTTCCCGAAGGCGGGAAAGGCCCGGACAAGCTCGATTCGCATGATCTGAGCCAATTTGTGACCGCCATTGCCGGATTTATGCCCAGTCCCGGCTCACAGGCACGGATGCTGTCGGGGATACGTACTTTTTACAAATATCTTCTGCTTGAAAACATCGTGGATGATGACCCCACGGAGCTGCTGGAGGGTCCGCGCCTGAAACGAAAGCTCCCTTCGGTACTGAGTGTGCAGGAAATCGAAAAAATGATGGCCGCCATTGATCACAGCCGGCTCAAAGGCCAGCGACTTCGCGTCATGATCGAGCTGCTTTACGGCTGCGGCCTCCGCGTTTCGGAGCTGACGGGTCTCAGGCGCTCGGACTTGCACCTGGATGAGGGTTATATTCGCGTGATAGGCAAAGGAAACAAAGAACGCCTGATACCCATCGGGGCATCGGCTGCGGAGCAGTTGCAGCTTTACCTCGATACGGTGCGGGTTCACCAGGAAGCTCAGCGCGGATTTGAAGATTTTATCTTCCTCAACCGCTTCGGGAAGAATATCTCACGCATCAGTGTATTTACGGCCATCAAAGCCCTGGCAAAGGAAGCCGGCATTAAAAAAGAGGTCAGTCCGCACACCTTTCGCCACAGCTACGCCACCCACATGGTCAACGGAGGGGCCAACCTGCGGGCCGTGCAGCAGATGCTGGGGCACGAATCCATCACCACCACCGAGATTTATACGCATCTGAGCCGCGACTATCTTCGCGACACGCTGATGATGTATCATCCGCGCTACCGCAAGAAGAAAGATTAGAGATTGCCTCTGCGGGCCTGCTCTCTTTCGATGGCCTCAAAAAGAGCCTTAAAATTGCCTTTCCCGAAAGACTTGGCGCCTTTGCGCTGTATGATCTCAAAAAACATGGTCGGCCGGTCGAGCACCGGTTTGGTAAAGAGTTGCAGCAAGTAGCCTTCATCGTCACGGTCAACAAGCACACCGTGCTCCTTGAGGACTTCGATGTCTTCTTCTATCTCCCCTACCCGGTCGAGCAGGTCGTCATAATAGCTCCCGGGCACATAAAGAAACTCTACGCCCCGGTCGCGCATGGCCGAAACGGTCTCGATAATGTTGTTGGTAGCCACTGCGATATGCTGCACACCGGCTCCGTTGTAGAAATCGATAAATTCTTCGATCTGCGACTTTTTCTTTCCTTTGGCCGGCTCGTTGATCGGAAACTTGATCCGGCCGTTTCCGTTGCTCATCACTTTGCTCATCAGGGCGGTGTATTCGGTGGAGATATCCTTATCGTCAAAGCTGATCAACTGGGCAAAGCCCATGACACGGGCATAAAACTCAGCCCAGGTGTTCATCTCGTTCCAGCCCACATTGCCCACCATGTGATCAATGTATTTGAGGCCCGTCTCGGGCGGGTTGTAGTGCGATTCCCATTTTTCGAAACCCGGCAGAAAAACGCCCTCATAGGCACCCCGTTCCACAAAAATATGTACCGTATCGCCATAGGTATGAATGCCTGATCGGACTACATATCCATTTTCATCTTCTTCCCGTTGCGGCTCCAGGTATGATTTGGCGCCCCGTTTTGTGGTTTCCTCAAATGCACTTGTAGCGTCATCTACCCAGAGGGCAATGACTTTCACTCCGTCACCATGCAGGGCGAGGTGCTCGTTGATGGGATGACCAGCCGTAAGCGGGGTCGTCAGCACCAGCCGGATCTTATCCTGCCTGAGCACATACGACACACGGTCGCGCATTCCCGTTTCGGGGCCGGCATAGGCTTCGGACTGGAAGCCGAAAGCGGTTTTGTAGAAGTGAGCCGATTGCTTGGCATTGCCTACGTAGAGTTCTACGTAATCGGTTCCCTTGATGGGCAAAAAGTCTTTCGCTTCATCGAACAACTTTTCTTCCCCGTATTCTACGTTTGTGAGTTTGCTGTTTTCCATACTTCTGTTTTTTTCTGCTTGAATTCTTAAGATAGCCACGATTTATAATAATCGCCCGTGTCCAGTTTCAGTGCTTCTTTGGTCAGCTGGAGCGGGGCAAAGGTATCTACCATTACGGCCAGTTCCAGGGTTTCTTTTTTGCCGATGCTGCCCTCGTAGGTGCCGGGATGCGGCCCGTGTGGAATGCCGGCCGGGTGCAGTGTGATCATGCCTTTTTCAATATTGTTACGGCTCATAAAATTGCCTTCCACATAGTAGAGCACTTCATCCGAATCGATGTTGCTGTGGTTGTAAGGCGCGGGAATGGCCTCGGGATGATAATCGTAGAGGCGCGGTACAAAGGAGCAAACGACAAATCCGGCTGCCTCGAAGGTCTGGTGCACCGGTGGGGGCTGATGGATGCGGCCCGTAATGGGCTCAAAGTCGTGAATTGAAAAAGCATAGGGAAAATTATAACCGTCCCACCCCACAATGTCAAAGGGATGATTGGCATATACAAAACGATGCAAAATGCCATCGCGCTTGATTTTTATGAGGAAGTCCCCCTTTTCGTCATAGGTCTCCAGCTCGCCCGGTGGGCGGAGGTCGCGCTCACAGAAAGGAGCATGCTCCAGCATCTGGCCAAACCAGTTGCGGTAGCGTTTCGGAGTGTATATGGGTGAAAATGACTCGACAATAAAAAGGCGGTTGTCCTCACTGTCAAAATCTATCTGGTAAATGATACCTCTCGGTATCATGAGGTAGTCGCCCGGGGAAAAAGCAATATTTCCCAGCATGGTTCTCAGCGTTCCGCTGCCCCGGTGAATGAAAATCAATTCATCGGCCGAGGAATTCTTGTAAAAATAGTCGCGCAGCGAATGACGGGGGGCTGCCAGGGAGATATGCAGATCTTTGTTTACCAACACCGGCACCCGGCTTTCGAGAAAGTCATCGGCCGGGGGAAGCTGAAAGCCTTTAAAACTCCGGGCTTTCATATTTTCGGCTTCGGCAATTTCTGGCCTGACATCTATGGCTTCCAGTATTTCTTCGACACGGGTCGGAGGATAATGATGATACATCAAAAGCGACATCCCGTCAAATCCGATGGTTCCGAAAAGCTCTTCATGGAAAAGTGAGCCGTCTTCTTTCCTGAAAGTTACGTGGCGCTTGTGGGGAATGCGGCCCCGCTTCTGATAATAAGGCATGATTGAAATTTTGCTAAAAGTTAAAAAAACCTTCGGACATATTCAGGCAGAAAGCGGAAGCAGACAGGAGACTTTTTTTATTCTTCCCAGTCGGCAATAAAGACGTTCGTATCGCGGGTATCGCCATTGTTGCGGTTGCTGCACCAGACCAGTTTCTTTCCGTCAAAAGAAAACATGGGGAATGCATCAAAGGTATTGTCAAATGTAATCTGCTCCAGGCCGCTGCCATCGAGGTTGACAAGAAACAGGTTAAAAGTGCGTCCGCCCGATTTGTGGTTGCTGGCAAAGATGAGTTTTTCGCCCGAAGGGTGCCAGTTCGGGGCCCAATTGGCAGAGCCGAGGCTCGTCACCTGTTTTACATTGCTGCCATCGGCATCGGCTATGAAGAGTTCGAGATGGGTGGGCTGGATCAAACCCTGTGCAAGGAGTTTTTTATACTGCTCGGCCTCTTCACCTTTGGGCCGCGAAGCACGCCAAACAATCTTGCTGCCATCGGGTGAAAAGAAAGCCCCTCCGTCATATCCCAACTCATGTGTGATCTGCTTTAATCCGCTGCCGTCAAGGTTCATTACCCAGAGTTCAAGGTCTCCGCTTCGTGTAGATGTGAAGATCATCTTATCGCCTTTTGGCGAAAGCGTGGCCTCGGCATCATAGTAATCGTTGTTTGTCAGGCGATGCTGAAAGGAACCTTCTCTGTCCGTCAGCACCAATTCATAGCTGTTGTAAATGGGCCAGACGTATTTCTTCAGCTTGCGCATGTCGGGCTCGGGCGGGCAGGCCTCGTCAAAGTAGGCCGTGCTGGCATAGATGATGGTATCATTGCCGGGATAAAAATAGGCACAGGTTGTGCGCCCCAATCCTGTACTCACCATTTTGTAATCAAAAAGCTCACCCGGAGGGGGTATGACCCCGGCAAAAATCTGATCGCATGGAATAACGGAATCGCGGGTGGTGCGCTGAAAGACCAGTTTTTTGTTGTCAAAGCTGAAATAGGCTTCGGCATTGTCGCCACCGAAAGTAAGCTGTTGCACATTTTTCAGGTGCTTCTCCTGCGGATATCGCAGGGTATCTTTATACGCCTCCTCCCGGCTTTCCGGGGTCTTTGCTTCTTCCTTTTTTTCAGGACTTTCGCAGGCCGAAAGCACCGCCAGCAGTGCCAATAACAAGATAAAATGCCTCATAAACTCTGATTTTCGGCAAAACTATATATTTAAATAAGAATCAAATACCTAAATCGGGAATAAAGGCATGCGCCATTAAGCGGAATGCTTAATTTTGCAGGCATGTCGAAAAAAGTGATTTCATTTCTGATCCTGTTGTCGATGGCAGGGGCTTGCCGGCAATCCCCGGAAGCACCAGCTGCGAAGGAGCCGGGCCCGGGAAGTGAAGAAATCAAGGGATTGACTGCACTGAATGAAGAGATAAAAAAGAATCCGGGGGATGCGGAGCTCTATTACAGCCGGGCCGACCTCTACCTTCTGAACGGAAAGACACGTGAAGGACTGGCCGACCTCGAAGAGGCCATCGCCCTCGATTCCTCGCAGGCCTATTTTTACCTGCGCCTTGCGGATGAGTTGATGCGCATCGAAAACAAAGAGCTGCAATTGCCCGACAGCAAACGGGCCATCGAGACCCTGCTTCGCTATCTGAAGCGCGACCCCGAAAACGAAAAAGTAAATCAGAAACTGGCAGACCTGTATATTTATACAAAACAGAATAAAGCCGCACTCGACTTGCTCCAAAGCATGATTGACCGGGCGCCCTACCAGCCCCCGGCCTACTTCAAGCGGGGTTTTATTTTCAAATCGATGGGCGATACGGCAGCGGCCGTCAGGGCATTTCGCAAAGCCAGTGAACAAGACCCTTCCTATTTTGAGGCCTACATGCAGCTGGGGCTGCTGCACAACCGGAGCCGGCCGCGACTGGCCCTGCAGTACTACAACAATGCCCTCGACATACGGCCCGGCAGCAAAGAAGCCCTCTATGCCAAAGCCCGCCTGCTGCAAGACCTGAAAAGATACGAAGAGGCAAAAAAAATCTACCGCGAGATGGTACGGATTGATGCCCAGGACGAGCAAATCTTTTACAACCTCGGCTATCTCTATTATGAGCAGGACTCCCTCGAAAAAGCGGAAAGAAATTTTAACATTGCCATCGGGCTCAATCCCGCATTTGATTTTGCCTACTATGCCCGGGGTGTGGTGCGCGAAAGCCGGGGAAATCCGGCAGGAGCCGTGAGCGACTATCAAAATGCGCTGCGCATCAATCCGGAACATCCCTATGCCGGAGAGGCCCTCGAAGAATTAAAAAAGAAAAACTGAAATATGTCGAAAATAAAAATCACTTTTCCTGACGGAGCGGTACGTGAATTTGAGAAAGGCACAAGCGCCCTGGAGATTGCCCGCTCGATCAGCGAGGGGCTGGCCCGCGTGATCATAGGCGTAAAAATAAACGGAAAACTGGCCGAGCTCAACCGGCCGATCGAAGAAGATGCGCGTGTGGAGTTTCTGAAATGGGAAGACAAGGCGGGCAAAGAGGCTTTTTGGCACTCCAGCGCCCACCTCCTGGCACAGGCCATCGAACACTTATATCCGGGCGTGAAGCTGGCCATCGGCCCGCCCATCGAAGCCGGCTTTTATTATGACATCGATTTTGGCGATTACAGCATCTCTGAAAAAGATTTTCCGCGCATCGAGAAAAAGATGAAAGAACTGGCCTCACGGAAAGCCGAGTTTCGACTCAAGAAAGTTTCGAAGGACGAGGCACTGGACTATTACAGAAAGAAAAGCCCCAACCCCTACAAGGTGGAGTTGATCGAAAATCTGGAAGACGGGGAGATCACTTTTTGCGAGCATTCCGACTTCAGCGATCTCTGCCGGGGCGGCCACATTCGCGATACGGGGCTCATCAAAGCCGTGAAAGTTTTGAGCACTGCCGGAGCCTACTGGCGGGGCGATGAAAACAGAGAACAACTGACACGCATCTACGGAATCTCTTTCCCCAAGCAAAAAATGCTGGAAGAATACCTGCAAATGCTCGAAGAGGCCAAAAAACGCGACCATAAGAAACTGGGCAAAGAACTGAAACTTTTCACTTTCTCCAACAAAGTGGGGGCAGGCCTTCCGCTCTGGCTGCCGAGGGGCTTCGTTGTTCGCGAAAGTCTCGTTCGTTTTCTGAAACAGGAACAAGCAGCCATGGGCTACGAGCAGGTGGTCACCCCGCATATCGGAAAAAAAGAACTCTATGTCACGTCCGGGCACTA
>Ga0256839_1005181_pt1 | contig 12197 bp, 13 predicted proteins | sample 354166metaG_FD_185968 | JGI IMG/M metagenome (GOLD analysis project Ga0256839, IMG submission 185968) | Hydrothermal vent microbial communities from Mid Atlantic Ridge, Atlantic Ocean - 354-166 | ecosystem: Environmental > Aquatic > Marine > Hydrothermal vents | place: Atlantic Ocean: Mid...
TTGGGCAAGAAACATCATCCGCACGGATTGGTATGAGGACTATTGGCGGATTTACGATCAGGAGCACGGGGGAACAACGAAGATTCGCCCAGACGCCGACAAGGCACTAAACTACGAGAACACTCGCGGCGGTTGGCGAATGAGCGTGGTAGTTGGTGGCGGTTTCGCTTCGCACCCGAACTTCATCATCATCGACGATCCGTATAACCCGAAAGAGGCAGCAAGCGAGCGCGAACGGCGACAGGTCGAGAACTGGTATTTCGAGACGATCATCACGCGAGGGGCTGCGCTGAACGCCGGGCACTTGATTAACCAGCAACGGTTGCACCCGGAGGACTTGCCTGGGCTGGTCAAGAACTTTCCGGACTACACGTTCCTCGTCCTGCCGATGGAATACGACCCGAAGATCGTCATGCAGATGCCTGGAACGACGCCTGATCCACGCAAAGAGCTGGGCGAGCTGATTTGCCCAGATATGATCAGCAAGGAAGAGCTGGAAGCGCTGCGACGGATGCCGGCCCACACTTACGCCGGCCAATTCCAGCAGCAGCCACGGGCGTCTGGCGGCGAGATGTTCAAGAGGGAGTGGTTCACGGACAACATTGTCGACAAGTTGCCGCCCGTCGAGAAGATCGTCGCGTCCTGCCGGTTCTGGGACAAGGCATACTCTGACACGAGCCGGTCCGATTATACGTGCGGCGTTCTGATGCTTTACGATGGCGAGTATTATTACGTGGCGGACGTTGTTCGCTTTCGCGCAAAGCCACACGATCGGGACGCTAGGATCAGGCAGGTGGCGGAAAACGACGCTTCCCACTGGCCACGATATGTGGTCGCAATGGAAGAAGAGTCTGGGGCTGGTAAGCAGTCGGCTGAGATGAGTGTTCGGTCGCTGGCAGGCTTCAGGGTTCGCTTGCGTAAACCGCCAGAAGGCAAGCCAAAGCCGGGAGAAGAGGACCCACGTGTTTGGGAGTCTTATATCATCCAGCTAGGCATGGGCAACATCAAATTCCTTCGCGCGTCATGGAACGATATACTGATTAAAGAGGCGATCGACGCGCCTGGCGGGACGCACGACGACACGATTGACGCAACGGCAGGAGCGTTTCGCGAGCTGGCAATACACAGCCAGAGGCGCCGCGTGACGCGACCGCTATTGCTTCTGAATTCAAAAGAACGTAACCTATTAAAGCGACAAGAGAAAGAGCGTCAGCGAGCCGTTCCTGTTGACCCGATTAAGGAGGCTCTTGAGGACGTGGCGACGATAAACGACATGTCCGGGCGCTGGGTGGACAAATACTGGTAGCCGCACGATTCCATAAACTCTAGCAGGATCGCATGTCACGGATAGCACGCTGGTGGCAGAAATTTCGGGCGGTGCGAGCGAAAAACAGGTATGAGCGGCTTAAGTCTCGCGTCACCAACTTGCGGGATCGGGTTGTCCGGGACTTGGAGCGCGAGCTGGAAGAGACTCGCGTGGCCCTGAAAGAAGCCTTGATCGACAACCGGATGCTGAAGCGCGTGATTGAGCAGCAAGAGTACGTCATCAATCGCGACCGGCATCGCGTCATGCAAGAGATTCGTGATTTGGGCGGAACGCCTGACACTCAACCTGCGGAATCTGACGGAACATGACATTTTCCTTTGCGAGCGGTTCAGTCCTCGACTTTCTGGATGAGGTCGAGAGCCAAGTACGCCAGCGTGCTGACAGTATCCGCTTGGAGCAGGAAGCTAGACGCCTGCCCCAGTCGCCGCTGGAGCTCTCTTCGCGATACCAGATTCCCCGTTCGGAGGTCTTTGAAGGTCGCGGGCGCGGCGGGTTTTCGATTACCGAGACCCGCAATCAATACAAGCACTTTCAGGGTGAAGTCTATGCCACCATTCGCGTGATCGCCCACCGCATCTCCGCTCAGCCCTTTTACGTAGCACGCCGCACGAATGACGAAGAACGCTCGTTGGCAAGGCGCATTCAGCAAGGGCTGTTCGAGAAGCGGGCGCTGCCGGGCTGGGTGTCTCGCTGGGTTGACTTGCAGAACTACGAGGTTCTGGATTCGCATCCGCTGATCAACTTGCTGGAAGTCCCGAATGACTGGATGGTCCATCAGAACATGATGGACTTCACACTGGCGAATCTGCTGGTAACTGGTCGCAGCTTTTGGGTGCTCAGCCAATCAGCAAGTGACGAGCGAGCTTATGACATCGTGCCTGTCCCGACGACGTGGGTGCAGCCAGTCCACACGCCCAAGCCGTTTTCGGCGTGGCAGATCAAGCCGCCCAGCCGGACTGATGATCAAGGATTGATTGTTGATCGCCGATTCGTGCTCCACTTCTACCTGCCCGATCCGTCTACGCCGTTCGGGGCCGTGAGCCCGCTGAACATGCTGGCCCGCGCGATCCTCAACTCGGAAGCGATCGCCGAGGCGCAGCACAGCGCCTTTCGCAACGAGGGAATGCCGAGCGTGGCGTTGCTGGCTGGTGATGAAGCAGACGCGGTAGCTTCCGGCGCCGGGGCTGGCCCTGTCGCCCTGACGCCAGAACAGCGGCAGGAAATCATCGACTGGTTCCGACAGGAATATGCCGGTCCAGTGCGTCAAGGCCTTCCGATTGTCCTCGACGCAATCATCAAGGACATCAAAATCCTGTCGCGAAACCCGAAGGAGATGGCGTTTTTGGAGTCGTCCGGTGTCACCAAGGAGCAGATTTTCAGCGGGTTCGGCGTGCCACAAGTCGCGGCAGGAATCTTCGAGAACGTGACGCGAGACGCGGCTGCTGTCGCCGACCGGCACCTTTGCCAGAACGTGCTGAACCCGATCATCAGGATGCTCTCGCAGACAATGCAGCGGGTCCTGGTGCCGCTCTTCTCGCGTCGAAGCGAAGACCTGATTTTGTGGATCGAGGAAGCCTATCCCGCAGATCAAGAACTGGAGCTCGAAAAGTGGCAGCGAGCGGCTGCGTATTTCGCCCCGACGCTCAACGAATGGCGCCGTTTCATCGGTTTGCCCCCTCTGCCTGGTGGAAACGTGATCGTTGTCCCGCAACGGGCGCGACTTGTCGATATCACCAGCGAAACGCCGCGCGAGGTGCTTGGTATTGGCGACCGCGAAGCCAACTTGCGCGACGCTGGTACCCCCGATTCGCCTGAAGAGGACATGAAGTTATTGCTACCGACGAATGGCAATGGGAAACCAGAAGTGGGTTTTCCCCTTGCAAGACGATAGGACAAAAACGTACATTTGTGGCGCAAGTTGTTGTAGTATCACGACTTGCGTAGACGGAGAAGACGAATGGACGTACCAAAGACGCTGGACGAACTGATTGAGACCGTGAAGCAGCGGCGTAGCCGATCGGTCTATGGCATCAAGACTGCCGACCGATACTTGAGCGAGATCAACGCCTGCTTGAATCGGCGTGGCCCGTGCCCGTTGCGCACGTTTGGCGACAACGCGCCGGAACAGTGGGCGGACATGCTGAAAGAAGCGGAGCACAAGCTGGTTTACGCTGCCCGCGGCGCTGGCATTGACCGGAAGTCGATCGTCAAGAACGGTGACGAAGACGATGAGGATCGCGGTCCCGTCTTGATGACGTTTGAGGCGATTGTGACCTCTGCCCGCAAAGACCGCGACGGCGATGTGCTCGACACTCGCGGAGCTCGCGTCGATCCCAACATGCCGCTGCTTTGGCAGCACATTACGATCCAGCCGATCGGGAAGTACGTTCGAACCGTCTTGCACACTGACGAGCTTCTGAAAGCGCGGTTCGAGCTGGCTGATTTGCCGCTTGGGAACGACGCCGCCGTGCTGATCGAGATGGGCGCCTTGCGTATCTCGCACGGGTTCATCCCCGACATGGACGAGATGCAGCCGATGGAACGTGGAGGGTTTTACTTCGGCGCCTTTGACATCTACGAAGCATCGCTGGTGAGCGTTCCGTCGAATATAGACGCGGTTATCACAGCCTACAGCCGAAAGCAGCTTAAGACGGGCGTCTTCCGCCGATGGGCCAAGAGGTATTACGACAAGCGCAAGAAGGTGTTTGCTAAAACGCAGAGCAAAAAACAACGGTTAGCAAAAGACTCGGCAAAAGAAAATGGTAAAGCAGAAGATTTAGCGACGAAGGAGGCGCTAAAAAAGGCAAGAAAACGCGCTTTGGAGATTTTGCACGAGGCGGAATCGCGTCGAAAGCCTTGCGAGAAGTGTAAGAAGCAAAAAATGTTTTTGCCGATGGTTGCTGGCGTTGAAGGCTCGTGGGAATGGACGACTGCTCACCTGCAAGCGGGACTGCACGAATACATGGAAGAGGCTGGCGTCCTTCCTGAAGACGGATGGTGCGAGCTGATTGCGACTTGGAACAACAGAGCATTGGTCGCCACCATTGGACCAGATCGCCCGTGGCTGGAAGACGAGGTTTATCGTTGTCGATGGGCATACGATGAAGAGACGAATTCACCGCGATGGGTCGGCGAGCCGACGCTTGCTGAGATTGCCGTAACGGTTCGGGAGCGTGCCATTGAGCTCGCCAGCCGTCGCGGTTTCTACAAAGGCTACTTGCGACGCGCCCGGACTCCATCATTCAACGGCATCGAGGAGACGCCTTGGTCGAAGCCCACGCTGTCCGACTATCGCGCGGGGCTGGACCTGCCTGATGGTGCCAACTGGGAAGACTTGACGAAAGCCCAGAAGCAGCGGATTGTTTCGCACACATTGATCGGTGACGCGAATGCTGAGACGTTCGCAGAAGCCAACGCCTTTCCAGTTGTCAACCCGCGAACGGGCAAGCTGAACGCGAACGCCTTGCGGAACGCGATTGCGAGGGCGCCGCAAGCAAACATTCCAGAGGAGACAGCTACCAGCATCCAGACGGTTGCTCGTCGGTTGCTGGATCAAAACTTCCGCGAAGAGCGGAGCTATGACGTTTTGGAGAAAGACCTGTACTTCGCCGCGATGCGGGAATCGTGGCGTAAAGTTGCACGCACGTCCGACAACCTGTCCTTGCTCGCGGATGCCTTGGAGCGTGATGCTGAGCGGAAAGAGTTGGAACGTGTCTTGTTTGAGTGAACACAAAGAGAACACAGGAAAGGGAATCTCGAATGAACGAAAAAGTCAAGCAGTACCTTGTCGAGCAAGGTTGGGTGAAGGCGGATGCGTCCGACGACGAATTTCGTCAGACATTGGCGGACAAGCTTGCGTCTGGCGACATGACGCCAGACAAGTTCGCCGAGCTGTCGAAGTCTGACGAGCCGTCGAAGGCTGAGCAGTTGCTGAAGGGGCTGGCGGAAGACATCAAGAAGGGTGTCGCCGATGCCATCTCGTCCGCGCTGCAAAGTCAGCAACCGGAACCGAAGTCCGATCCTGAGCCAAAGGCGCAGGCTCCCGACATCGACGAGTTGCGCAAGCAAATCCTTGAGGACGTTACGAAGAAGGTCAAGGCGGAGCTGGCTACCAGCACCGAGCCGCAGGCTCCTGATATGTACGACGTGATGAAGGGGCTGGACGAGTCCAACGACAACCCCACCTTCATTCGCGTCAAGAGCCGGATCGAGAACTACGATCATCGTCCGACGGCTGCCCTGTATAAGTCTGGTCCAAAGAAGGGTCAGCCGATTCAGTACATGGGCAAGAGCCTGAACCAGCCGACTCCACGTCGGAACAAGATGGTCGCCGTCTGGACCAAGTGGCAAGCCCTCCAGATGGGCCTCGTCAGCAAGCCCCTGTCTGACGAAGAGAAGGACATCCTGATGTGGATTCTCCACAAGGAGCCCTTCTACGCCGACCCTGATCGTGTCGAACCGCGTCCGCTCAAGGAAGCGGAACGACATTCGCTCTGGACCAAGGGCATCGACCGATGGCGGAAGGCCCTCAAGGCCCCGCTGATTGATGACTCGATTTCCGGCGGTCAGGAAGCGGTCCCTGAATTCTTCGACGAAGAGGTCATCATCACGCCTGTTCTGGAAGGCGAGGTTGCCCCGCTGGTCAACATGCGGGACATGCCGCGTGGCTCGTCCGTGCAGGGCTGGGCGATCGGGAACGTGACGTTTTCCGCAGCCACCGAGGGTTCGGCTGTGTCGCTTTTCGACGCAACGGGATTCATCTCCGACTACAGCCCGTCTGTGTATCGAGCCGCTGGTTTCATTCAAGTCGGTCGCAACTTCCTTGAGGATGCTGTCCCGACTGTGGCTGACGAGATTCGCGCCAGCTACACGCGGAAGCACAACGAATGGCTGGATCGTGTCATCGTGGCTGGCAATGGGACCAACGAGCCGCAGGGCATCACCAATGCCTCCGGGACGGTGGACATCACCGCCCAAAACGCAACGACTGGTCCTGTCCACATCCTTGACGCGATCAACTTGCTGTTTGGCGTGACGGCTGCCTATCGGCGGGCTTATCCGCGTCAGAATCTGGCTTATGCCATGACCGAGACGACCTACAAGCGATTCCGGTCGATTCAGGTCAACAGCTCGTCCGATCAGCGACTTGTCTTCGGCAATGAAGGGCTGACCAACAGCTTGCTGTTCGACTTCAAAGTCGCGTTGGAAGAGCAGGGGCTGAACAACAGCGACGCCATCTTTGCTCAGTTCTACGCCTACCGTCTGTATCGTCGGCAGGGCTTGCGACTGATCTACGAAGATCGCGGCAGCACTCTGGTCCGGTCGAACACTGTCTTGATTGGTGCCGACATGCGATATGCGGGTCAGATCGAGAAGGGCGCCTATGCGGCTGTCTGCGACAGCCTGCTTTCGTAACCGATAACTGACAACCCGTTTACCGGATAGCGCTGGGCGAGTCGAAAGGCTCCCCAGCGCCCTTTCCCCTTTTACGTTTCGGCGAACTCGATTTTGGAGGACTCAAATGGCTTGGGACATCGCTTTAGATGTTCGCGTCAAGCGGAACAGAAACCTTTTCTTTGCCCCTGCTGGTGGCGTTCTTGCTACCGAGCTGCGAAGCGACGAGCTGCGTGGTGCCAGCGGCAAGCACTTGACTGCTGTTGGCGGGTTCATCCCCGGTCACCGGATTGAGATCGACACGAGGAACAAAAGGGTCCGCGTCGTCGATCGCCTGAAGCTCAAGGAGCACTCAGAGCTTCTGGAGCGAATCCGGGAGCATATGCGAAACTCGGATGACTTCATGCGCAAAGACCTCGCGCCAGACTTCCAGCGCGAAGGGTGTGTGCGCGAGTTTGAGCGCAAGCTGACCGGGCAGCCACCGAACAATCTGGCGACGTGGCTTTATCACTGCCGGCGTGAAGTTGAAGCCGGCAAGCTGCACGTTGTTCGCGGCGAGCTGCCTAGCTATGAGGAAATCCAGAAGAGTGCCGATGGAGACATCTATCTTGGCGACCGGGCCGGGCTGACGGCAATTAACAACGACCCAGATTTCGACAAGATCAAGGTGGAGCCAAAGCTTCAGAAGAGGAATGCCTAAGACGGGAGGAATCACGTGCCAGACGAACTGAAGGAAAACTCGCCAGCAGCTTTCGGAGATGAACAGGTTCAGCAAGACGCTGGCAGTGTCAGCAAGACGGAAGCGGACGAGACTAGCGTAGATGAAGCTTACGCAGCAGCAGTCGATCAGGTTGTCAGCGACCCGACGGCTGCCAGTCTGCCAGCATCGGCTGAAGACGACATCTATATCGAGTTTGTTCCTAACGTCAAAGGCGACGTAGCGACGACCGAAGACGCACACGAGCCGCCCCATGAGCCCGAGCCAGAGCCTGCCCCGCTGACAGCAGACGTTGTGCGACCTGATCCCACCAACGTGAAGGGGCTGGAGAAGGTGGTTGCTGAGTGCCCGGATGGCGGAACAGTCGTCGTGCGTGACAGCAAGCTTGCAGAGGAAGCGGCGCTGATCGCCGCACGAACTGGCAAGCGCGCTATCATCAAAGTGCGACCGCAACTGAAAGTGGACGCCATTTGGCGGTTTACAACTCCAGCGCGGTAACGAGATGAATGTTTGCATCGTCCGATCCGAGACAACGCGATGGCCGAAAATGAAATGGCTTGCTGACGCCTTCAGGGCGGCTCAGCACGACGTTCGAGAAATCTCGCGTCCTCACGAACTGGATGATGCCGACAAGTGGGCCGACGTTTGCCTGTTCCAACAGCGCAGCGTAATCCGCTATCCAAATCTGCGACTTATCGCTGATCGGCGGCGAAGCATCTGGATTCAGTTGTGGTTTGATCTGCTGCAAGTCGAGCGCGGCGTTCCTCTTTCCGAGCAACCAGACATCAAGAAGCACCGCAACTTGATGCGGTTGATGGACTGCGTTTGCGTCAAGGAATCTCTTCCGCTAGACGCCTACCAGCAGCTTCGTCTGAATACCGTGTTTTTGGACCAAGGCATCCCAGAGCGGGTAATCATTATTAAAGGCGACCTTAACAATAAATCCGTTATTAAAGGTTGCCATGAACACAGCATCGCGTCGGTCCCTCCATCCTCCTGTCGCTGGGACGTAGTAGTGTGGGGGCAGGGAGCCCCCCGCTACTCCCAGCGTTTCAAGGACGCCAAAGCGCTAGTCGACGCAGGGTTCAAAGTTGGCTGGATCGGCCCACACGGGCAGACACCAGATGGAGTCGAGTGCATCGACTGGTCGCCACCAGACGAGCTCCCATTGATGGCATATTACAACGCTCGCGTCGTCTTGTCTGTCGGCTATCGCAATGACGTGGAGGGTTATCATAGCGACAGCCTCCTTCTTGGGCTTGCAAGTGGGCGCCCAGTAGTCAAAAGAAGCGAAACTGCATTTGCCACAGCGCCTTATATTGGCTACAAGACGCATGACGAGCTAATCAGGATCGTCCGCTGGCTGTGCAACAACCCGGAGAAAAGCGAAGACCTTGGAAAGAAGGCATGCCGATGGCTACGCGAACACAAGACGTTGAAACAGACGGTCAAAAGTCTGGAAGCCCTGATTGCCCGTATTGTAAAGGCAAGGGATTCTTGGCTGTCACAACAAAACGAGGAAAGTCCGTTCGGCGAGAGTGCGTTTGCAAGCGCGCCGGCTTAGCCGAGCGAATTATCAAAAAGTGAGCTGACCCATGGCACTTGCCACGATCATCAGCGACAACGAGCTGGACAATGTGTTCAACTCTCCGGGAACGGCGGACATGAACCTATTGCGCCTGATCCGCGACAACGTGGAACAGATGGTGCGGGCTTACGTCCGCCACGACATCACGCAACCATCCAGTGACTATGTGGAATACTACCCGCGTCGCACGATGGTTAACCCTGTTGGCGGCGAATGGGATGAGTGGTTCGACATTGCTGGAAGCAGCGTTACGTCGAACAAGGCCCGTGCACCCAGCAGCATTATTGTCCTCCGCCAGAAGTACGTGAGGACGATCACAGATGTCTGGGAGGATTTGTCGGCTAACTACGGGAAGGGAAGCGGAGACTTTGATTCGACCACCAAGCTGACAGAAGGCACGGATTACGTCCTTGATCTTGTCCGGGACGACTACTGTGACACAGGACGATTGATCCGCATCAACCGCTCGTGGCCGTCGACGCCCGGAACGGTCAAGGTGCAATACATGGCTGGCTTGACGCAGACTGAGCTCAACGACGAGTTCCAGTTCGTCAAGATGGCCATCCTGGACGAGATCGACTTGCGTTACAGGTATCGCAAGGGGTTTCGCGATCGTGCTGGTCCGGGAGCTGGACCGTTGGAATCGTTCTCCATCAGCGGCGATTTTACAGAGAGGTACGACACAACTCTTGTAAACGCGATGATGCTCGGAACGTTGCTGCCGGGAACCAAGAAGAAGCTGCAACCGATCCGGCATCGGATTGTGGCGCTGTAATCGCCAATTTTGGACGCAATTTGCGATTGGACATGCCAAATCCACTCCAAGAAACAACCCTGACGATCAAGCGGATAGACACCAGCGCATCCGTCAACGCGCTCGGCGAGCTGGAAGACACGAGCTCGAAGTACACAACCGCAAATCGCGGGAGCCTGACGACGAGCGTAAAGGCTCGTGCAACCTTGATGACTGCGGAGCAGCAGATTGCCTATGGCGTGGAAACCAGCAAGCTTGGCTGGATTTTTCGATCAAAGACAGACATGGAATGCGACACGCAAGACTTAATCGAGTTCACGGACGACGATGGGACCAGCCACTCTGTCCGCGTGACCGTCAAGACACACAAGAAGAGCCCGGCAAGTGATGTCTACCGGACAATCGGAGAAGAAGACGCTGCACGATCTGCGTGACGTGCGGTTCAGTGACGTTGAATCGTTTTTCAACGAGCTGGCGTTTGCCGTTGAGGCGTCAGAAGACGATCGTCCCGATTGCGTCAGGATGGACATCGAGACCGACGATACGATGGACGGTATGGTGCGTTACGGCGTGCGAGCTGGGTTCACGCAACAAGGATTCCTTCGCGAGCTATTCCTAGACTGTGGCGCGGATTATCAAGGTTGCGGGGAAGAAGCGAAACATCGAGCAGAGCAAGTCGCCAAGCGGATTGCCGAGTTCGTTGCTAGCTTGGGTGTCCGTGTAGCGGGTGGCACATACAGGTCGAGCTGGTCATGAGTCGCGTTCAGTGGCATTCTGAAGGTCTGAGGCAAGTATATCAGCTTCTCGACACGAAGCTGGGGCATATTGCTAAGCGCATCGCGCATTACGCGAGTGTCTATACAAGACCAGTTGGCGCCGTTCCGCCGCGATTTGGGGGGCTCCCGGCTCGCGGTCGCACTGGCGAGTTGTCGGCCAGCTACGAAGCGTACCCCCTGCCTGCTCCGCTTCACTGGCGGGTCTCGACCGACAGTAAGCACGCGCTGTGGACCGAACTTGGGACTGGAGTATACCACACAGTTCCCGCTCAATCCGAAGACTTCGAGCTGTCGCCAGACTACAACCCAGTGATTCGCCCCGTACACGCCTCCTATCTTCGCGTGACATTCTGGGACGGAACGATCCGGCTGCTGCCTTACGTGTATGGTCAACCGCCACGACCGACGCTGCGGCATGCGACAACCAGAGCTGCCAGAGACATTGCACGGATCATGAGTACAGGCGAACGCAAGGCGTTCTGATCCATGAGCATTGAAATCCCCAAGGCAATCGTGGCTCGTTGGAATGCAGCAGGCTTAAACACAAGCCTTGGCGCTCTGCATCCTGGAAGCTCGGCGCTGTCCGACTCGGTTCGTTTTGCCCAGTCTTCGGCTGAGCAACCGCGTTCCGTGTTTGGCGGCTTGCCGGAATCAACGCTGCCGCGTTACGAATACATCGTCGACTTTAGCGATCTTCACACGGAAGCCAGCCACGCTCGCGTTCAAATCGTGCCCGTGCGTTTTCTCGCATGGACTCAAACCGCTATTAAAGCGTGGCAGGATATTGATACAATACAATCGAACTTTGTTGACGCCGAGTTGGCGTCTACGAGCCCGCTTAGTATCGACTCGACGGTCGGGTATATCCTGGCCGTCCGATACGACACCAAGACTGCCATTCGCGTGGACAGGGCTGTTTGGATGGGCGTGCTACAAGTACAGGTCGAGTGGTTAGAAAAGAAAGTAACCCCGTCTTAACTGAAAGGAACAGCCCAATATGGCAACACCTAATGGCATTTCCGGGAAAGCGGGCCGCGTTTTAGTCGGCTCGTGTAACGTTGTCGATCTGACGGCGTGGGACTTGAATTACGGGGCTGACCCGCAGACCTACTTCCCTGCGTCGGCCAACGGCGCACAGGCTGCGGTAGCTGGCCCGGAGGGTGGAACTGGTACCTTTACGTTTGCGATTGATACCAGCAACCCGCCCTCTGCGACGTTCCAGACCGGCGACACGGTGACGTTGGAGTTGCGACACGACACAACGGGAACGTTGGTCGCAACAGGGACGGCGGTGATTGGACGGATTCGGATCGGCGCCGATCTGTCTGGTCCCGTCCAGACCTGCACTGTTGAGTTCACCACGGCCGACAAGTGGAATATGCCGTAATGTAGGCATATCGTAACTAACAGATGGCGAACTTTTAGGCTGGAGAGACGAAAAACATGGACGGAAGTTCGAGAGCGTTTGGTGTTGGCCCGGAAATCGAGCTTTGTGGCGAGAAGTTTCGGGTCCACGCAATGACGATCGAGTGCTACGCTGAGGTAGAAGCGTACATCCGACAGCAGCGTGGCGATCCTGCGGCTATGTTGGCTGGGCGAGCTAAAGAGTTCGCCCAGTTCAACATGGCACCCGTCTACGA
>Ga0256839_1005182_pt1 | contig 12197 bp, 10 predicted proteins | sample 354166metaG_FD_185968 | JGI IMG/M metagenome (GOLD analysis project Ga0256839, IMG submission 185968) | Hydrothermal vent microbial communities from Mid Atlantic Ridge, Atlantic Ocean - 354-166 | ecosystem: Environmental > Aquatic > Marine > Hydrothermal vents | place: Atlantic Ocean: Mid...
CGCCGGTGTAGCTGCCGCTCAGCGTGAAGGTCACGGCATCGCCCACCAGCAGCGTGCCCGAGGGGCTGCGGCTCTTGCTGATTGCCAGGTCGGTGCCGCCGGTGACGGTTATGTTCCCGGTGTCGGTATTGTTGCTGCTGACCGGATCGGCCGGGCTGGCGTTCTGCACGGCGCCGGCACCGGTGATGGTCGAGCCGCCGGCCGCCGAGATCTGCCCGTTGAACACGAACTGCGTCGAGGCACCGTTGGCCAGCGCCCCGGCCGGACAGGTAAAGACCGTCCCGGACAGCGAACAGCCCGCCGGTGGCGTCACGTTGGTGATCCCGGCAGGGATGGTAAATGTCAGGTCAAAGCCCGTGGCATCGTTTGGCCCGTTGTTGGTGGCCGTGAAGGTGAAATCGACAAAACTGCCCGAGGCGGCCGTGGGCGGCACGCTCAGCGCCACGCCGATGTCGGAACCCGCGGTGATCGTCGTCTGCTCGGTCAGCGTGTTGTTGCCGGGCAGGATGTCGGTCACGCCGCCGGCACTGTTGGGCACGGTTGCCGTCAGCGCGATGACCCCGGCCGCCGAGGATTGCACGCTTGCCACCATCTGCGCGTTTGCCAGAGACGCCAGGGCCGGCACGTTACAGGTGACCGTCGCCGGGCCGGCAACCGGTGCCGCCGGCGCACAGCCGGAAATCGCGCCCGAAGTGGCGACCAGTTGCGTCCCGGCCTGAATGTCCAGGTCGACGGTCGTCGCGGGCGCGGCATCGAAACCGTTGTTGTCAACCCGCACGGTATATTCGACGATCCCGCCGGCCGGCGACGGGTCAAACCCGGCATCGTCGATATTGACCAGCCAGTCGACGCTTTGCGCCTGGGCCTGCGCGGCGAGCGCCATGAAAACCAGAATTGGCAGCAGAAGTTTCTTCAGGAGTTTCAACTTCAGGGTATTCGCAATAAACGGCCCGAATTCGCCAGCGACACTCTTTAAAATGGACAACGTACTGCTCCCGATCGAAACTACAAGAAGTTGCGTGCGCCGCGTAGATGCCAGAGCGGTTTCCGGAGGGGAAGCCAATACTCGCCCACACGCAACAATCGGTCGCAAAACACCTTCAGATTGTGTCATATCCGCAATATGGCTCGGCAACAGGGCAACATGTTTCGCCGATGGTTCAGTCATTCATGGGCCGGAGGAGCCGTGTTGCAGGGATCAGAGTCCGGCTACAGCGCCCCTCACCGGAACTTTTCAGGCCGGTGCCGTCCACGACAAGATGGACCCTGCCTGTTCTTGTCGCCCCCGGGTTTGCCGGAAGGCGCAAGGCCGTGTCGATGACATCAGCAACAGTCGGATGGGCAAATGCCGACGGTCTAGCGCGCTGCTTCGCTCACCGATTCCAGCGCGTATCCAAACCCGCGGATGGTGCGCACGACATTTCGTGCCCCCGCCCTGGCCAATGCGCGTCTAAGCCTGCCGATATGCACATCAACCGTTCGGGTGTCCAGTTCTGCGGTAATGCCCCAGGCCTGATCGAGCAATTGACTGCGGGAAAATACCCGTTCGGGATTTTGCATCAAAACCACCAACAACCGGAATTCTGTCGGCCCCAGGTGAATGGTTTTCTCGTCAAACCTCGCCTTGTGCGTTTCAATGTCGACTTCGATGCCGCCGACCACAAGCTTTCCGTCCGTGGATCGTGTCGTCGGCCGGCGCAGCGCGCTGCGAACGCGCGCAATGAGTTCCTTGATGGAATAGGGTTTGGTCACATAATCGTCCGCCCCAATATCCAGACCTCTGATCTTGTCGCGTTCTTCTGATCGTGCAGTCAGCAGGATTATCGGAATTTCGCGGGTCTTCCTTGCTTTTCGCAACCGGCGGCAGGCTTCGATGCCAGACAGATTGGGCAGCATCCAGTCCAGCAATATCAGGTCGGGCGGGTCTTCCAATGCGGCCTGGACACCTTTTTCACCATCGGTTTCGACGCTGACCTCATACCCGGCCTGCTCCATGTTGAAACGCAAGATTTCAACCTGTGCCGGCTCATCTTCTACGATCAGAATGCGTGGTGACAACAGGCTCACTTCGGTTGTTCCCTGATCATTCCCGTGCCTTGAGATCATCACCTTCGACAATCTGATTCACATAGCGCGAGATGTTTACAATATGGTCGCCAACCCTTTCAAGGTTTCGCGAAATCAGCACCAGGTGCACATAGCCGGCGACCAGTTCTTCGTCTCCCGACACATTGGCAAGTGCGGAAATTACCAGTTTCAGCACCGCCTGATGCAAGGCATCAATCTCGCGATCCTGCATCCTGACTTCCGCCGCTTGCCCGATATTGGAATGGTCATAGGCGATCAGCACTTCGGACAACATGACCTGAACAATCGAACTCATCTTGACGATGGTATCGAACAGTTTCTGGTCGGGTCGGTTCCTGGAAAAGACAAAGGCGCGCCGGGCCGCGGATTTGGCATGATCACCAATGCGCTCCAGCTCTCCGGCGATATTGATCGGGGCCAGGGTGCGGCGCAGATCAGACGCAACCGGCTGACGCCGGGCAATCAGTATTTCTGCGCGCTCATACACTTCCCGGTGCAATCCGTTCACCCGCAGATCCAGCGCAACGATCCGGGCAACTTCGTCTGCATCATGGTTGATCCACATGGCGGTTGCATCCCGCACCTGGGCGCCTACAAGTTCCCCCATTTCAAGGGTTTTGCTTTTGATTTTTTCCAGGTTCTTGTCAAACCGCCTGACGATATGTTCGTTTTCCATTGCCTGCCCCTATCCGATCCGGCCGGTGATGTAGTTTTGGGTCCGTTCGTCTGCTGGATTGGTGAAAATGGTTTTCGTGTCACCGAACTCCACCAGATTACCCAGATGAAAAAATGCCGTGCGCTGTGAAATCCGCGCCGCCTGCTGCATGGAATGGGTCACGATGATGATGGTGTATTTCTTGCGCAGATTGTCGATCAGCTCTTCCACAACGGCCGTTGCAATCGGGTCAAGGGCCGATGCCGGTTCATCCATCAGGATCACTTTGGGTTCCACGGCGATGGCGCGCGCGATGCACAGGCGTTGCTGTTGTCCGCCCGACAGCGAATTGCCCGACTGATCCAGCCGGTCCGCCACTTCGTCCCAAAGGCCGGCGCTTTTCAGGCTCCATTCCACCCGGTCCTCCAATTCGGACCTGGACGTGGCAAGTTTGTGTATCCGCAGCCCATAGGCGACGTTTTCGAAGATCGATTTGGGAAACGGGTTGGGCTTTTGAAAGACCATGCCCACCTGCACCCGCAGCGCGACCACATCCACTTCGGGGGCGTATATGTCCTGACCGCCGATCCTGAGCTCCCCGTCCATTCGGCAAATCGGGATCAGATCATTCATCCGGTTTATCGCCCTTAAAAAGGTGGATTTTCCGCAGCCCGACGGGCCAATGAACGCCGTGACCTTGTTGGGCAGGATGTCCATATCGACATCGAAGATCGCCTGCTTGTCCCCGTAAAATATGCTGACATCACGGGCTGTGATAATCGGGTCGTCCATATTCAGAACCTTGTTTCAAGTTTGCGGCGCAGCAGGATGGCAACCAGGTTCATCGAGACCAGAAAGATCAGCAGAACGATGATTGCCGCTGCGGTCTTTTCGGTGAACGCGCGTTCGGGGCTGTCTGCCCACAGGAATATCTGCACTGGCAAGGCCGTTGCCGGTTCCAGAATTGACGTGGGGATATCGACGATGAACGCCACCATTCCGATCATCAGCAATGGGGCGGTTTCGCCCAGGGCCTGGGCCATTCCAACGATTGCTCCGGTCAACATGCCAGGCATGGCCACGGGCACTGAATGATGGAACACCGCCTGAACCGGGCTGGCACCCAATGCCAGTGCCGCCTCCTTGAACGACGGAGGAACGGATTTCAGAGCGGCGCGCGCGGCAATGATGATGGTGGGCAGCGTCATCAGCGCCAGAACCATCCCCCCCACCAGTGGCGAAGATCGCGGCAGGCCCATGACCCCCAGAAATATCGCGAGCCCCAACAGGCCAAACACGATCGAAGGCACTGCCGCCAGGTTGTTGATGTTCACCTCAATCAGATCAGACAGACGGTTGGCGGGCGCAAATTCTTCCAGGTAGATTGCCGCACCGATGCCAAGCGGGAAGGAAATTGCCAGACACACGGCCAATGACAGGGCCGAGCCGACCAGGGCGCTCAGAATACCGGCAATTTCCGGTTCACGGCTGTCGCCCCCGGTCAGGAATTTCCAGTTGAGCACCCGGCGCAGTCGATCCGCATCTTGCAGAGCATCAATCCATTCGATCTCGGCGTCCGAAATTCGGCGTCTCTTCTGCGGCTGGTCCGTATCGATCTTGCCGCGCAGATACAGATCCAGATCATCGGATGCGCTGACCCAGATCTGCCGCTTTCCGCCCAGCAGGCCGGGATCTTCGGCAACAATTCGGGCAACTTCAAATACCGCCTCCGGGCTGACCAGATTATACAGCCGTTTCTTTTCGGCCCGTTTGGTGACGTTAGGGAACATGTCACGCAGGCTGGCCTTTACAAGCCCGCCATAACTGGCGCTTTGCGGATCAGCGGGGTCAATCCTGTCGGGCCCCAGATCAACAGCCAACGCAATTTCGGTGCGTTTGATTGTGCCGCTGGCAGTGATCATGATGTCACCAACCATCACCAGCAGAAACGACAGGGAAATTCCGATGGCAAATCTGCCAACCCACTGGAAACGGCGTTCGGCCCGGTTTCGGGCTGTCAGGCCAAAGCCTGCCTTGCGGCCAAGATCAATCATAGCGTTCCTGATATTTTCGCACGATGCCAAGGGCGACGACGTTGATGAACAGGGTGATGACAAACAGGAACAACCCAAGGGCAAAGGCTGACAGGGTCTTGGCGCTGTCAAATTCCTGATCCCCGGTCAGCAATGCCACGATCTGCACGGTGATTGTGGTGACCGCGTCCAGCGGGTTCAGCGACAGTTTCGCGGCCATTCCGGCGGCCATGAGGACAATCATGGTTTCGCCAATGGCGCGGGAGGTGGCCAACAGGAGCGATCCGGCAATTCCCGGCAATGCCGCTGGCAGAACAACGCGCCGGATGGTTTCCGACTGGGTCGCCCCCAGCCCGTATGATGCATCGCGCAGGGATTGGGGAACGGTGTTGATCACATCATCCGACAGCGACGAAATCAGCGGCACAATCATGATGCCCATGGCAACGCCTGCCGCCAATGCGCTTTCAGATGCGATTTCCAGGCCGAATTGACCGCCGGTCATGCGGATGAAGGGTGCAAGGGTCAGGGCGGCGAAAAACCCGTATACAACCGTCGGAATACCGGCCAGGATTTCCAAGCCCGGTTTGATCCAGTCGCGCGCCCGTTTGCTGGAATATTCCGACAGGTAGACCGCCGACATCAGCCCCAGCGGCGTGGCCACCACCATGGCGATTGCCGAGATCAACAAGGTTCCATTGATCAGCGGAACAACCCCGAATGAGCCACCGGAACCCACCTGATCGGCGCGGATGGCGGTTTGCGGGCTCCAGTTCAAACCAAACAGAAAATCGCCGGGCGGGACCTTCTGAAAGAACTTCACCGTTTCAAAGACCAGCGACAGCACAATGCCGAGCGTGACAAATATTGCCACGCCCGCACAAGCCCCGAGAATGCCGACCACAATGCGGTCCGGCCACTTGGGCCGAACCGCGGTCGTCAGGTTTATTGGCCGGGTTGCCATCCGTCTTACATGTTCATCGGCGTGAGCGCGCGGACGCTCTGACCGATCTCGGAGCGTTCGTCTTCAGGCAAGGGGATCAGACCCTTGTCGGCAAGATAGCCATCATCACCCCAGGTGTCTTCGGCGGTGAATTCCTGCAGGAATTCCTCCAACCCCGGCACTTGTCCGACATGGGCAGACTTGACATAGAAATACAGCGACCGGGCAATCGGATAATTGCCACTGGCAATTTCTTCGAATTCCGGCGCAACACCGTTCACCAGCGAGCCTTGAACAACGTCGGAGTTTTGTTCAAGGAAGCTGTATCCGAAAATGCCCAGGGCATCCGCATTGGCGGCCAGTTTCTGGACAATCAGATTGTCGTTTTCGCCAGCTTCGATATAGCCGCCATCTTCGCGAACCGTGTGGCACAGGGTCTTGTAGGCCGATTTGTCACTGCTTTTCAGCGCCTTCACCCAATCAAATGTCTTGCAGCCGCCTTCCATTGCCAGTTCGGCAAAAGCATCGCGGGTGCCGGATGTCGGCGGCGGGCCCAGCACTTCGATCTTGATCGCCGGCAGGGACGCATTCACCTGATCCCAGGTCATATAGGGGTTTGGCTGGGTGGTGCCGTCGGCATTTGGAATATCCTTGGCCAAAGCCAGGAAAATGTCGCGCAGGGTCAATTCCATTTGCTCGGCTTCAACCGAATTGGCCAGGACGATACCGTCAAACCCGATCTTGGCTTCCACAATTTCATCAACGCCGTTTTCGGCACATAGCGCAACCTCGGACGCCTTGATGCGCCGCGATGCATTGGTGATGTCCGGCGTGTCCAGCCCGACTCCGGCGCAGAACAGTTTCAAACCGCCACCGGACCCGGTGCTTTCAACAACCGGCGTTGGAAAGTCGGTCGATTTGCCAAACCGTTCAGCAACGGCTGTGGAAAACGGAAATACTGTGGACGAACCCACAATGTTGATCTGCTCCCGTGCCAAGGCAGGGGCTGCGACAGTCAGCGCCAGTGTGCTGGCGCATATCATCATTCGTAAAGGCATCTCGATCGTCTCCTGGATTGGAACTTGCCTCGGGTGAGGCAATGCCCTTCTGGGTCAGGAACGATTCAGATTTATGACAGCTACGTAACAGTTTGATGACAGCGAGTTATTTTTTGATGGGCAGAAAAACTGTAAAGCACGATCCTTTGCCCAGTTCACTTTCAATCACCAATCTGCCCCGGTGTCGCACCAGAATATGCTTCACAATCGCGAGGCCCAGCCCGGTGCCACCCAAATGGCGCGACCGGCTTTTGTCCACTCGGTAGAAGCGTTCGGTAAGCTTGGGAATATCTTCCGCCGCAATGCCTTCACCGTCATCGCTGACAGAGATGAACACAGCCGGTTTCCCCAACGGATTTGACGGGCTCGCAACACCGGCCTGCACGGAAACATGACCGTTATCCTGGCTGTAGAAAATTGCGTTCTCCAAAAGGTTTATGAAAAGTCGCGTAATGTCATCAGGTCGTCCAGCAACAACGGGCAGATCTTCTGCAATATTTGCAGTCAGTTTTTTCCCATGTTTGCGGACGAGCGGCGTCACCGTTTCAATGGCCTGAAAGATTGCGCCATTTGGGGCCACAATCCCCTTTGGTGCCTTGCGTTCCCTGGCTTCGGCCTGTGAGAGGGACAGCAAATCACTGACCAGGCTGGTCATTCGTTGCACTTCCCGAGCCATCATGTCCAGAAATCTTGTCCGCATTTCAGCGTCTTCGATCGCAGGCCCCTGCAAGGTTTCGACAATTCCGGATATCGCCGTGAGAGGGGAGCGCATTTCATGGCTGACATTGGCGACGAACCCTTGTCGCATTGTCTTCAGTGCCTTCTGCAAGTTGCGGTCTTCAAAGGTCGCCAGGACAACGGTCTGGTCATCACCTATTCTGGTCGGGACCGCGTTTACCAAGTAGTTTTTGTGGTCACCGATTTTTACCTTGGCCTTCTTTTTCTTGCCCGTATCAGCAGCATCGCGCAGCAGATTTTTCAGCCCCTTTGTCGTCGCCAGGAACCCGCGAAACCGATCGGATGTCGCGGTTTCAGGCAATGCTTTCCGCAAAAGAGTATTGGCTGCCAGCAAACCACAGTCCTTGTCGACCGCCAGGACCGGCACCGCGATTGCATCAAGAATCGAACTCAGATTATCCATGGAAAAGCCGCACCCAGCCGGCATCGTCAAACTGACGGCCGTTCCACCTGACCATAAATGCCCAACACGACAAGTTGCAACAATTTGGTATTTCCGTGATTTCGACGTTCTGCTTTCCAGGCGGGGTTTGAGCTGCTCCCCAATGTCTGGACAGGTTTTCGCGTAGCTTGAGCTGCTCTTCGCTCCTGCTGATCGGGTCGGGTTTCGTCCATTCTCAGCTTCTTTCGGCAAGCCTGACCGGAACCGTCGTTAAAGGTAAATGTGCAAAAAATTCTGTGTGTTATCATGTCGGTAGTTGACGTGACAGCACCCTTTTGGATGCAAGGCCGGGACTATCAAATGTGGAGCATTCTGCAATCATGTGGCAGAAGTTCGCGACAGAACCGCGAGTTCCGCGCAATTCAAAGGCTCAGGGTTCCTATACTGGCACCGCCACAGACATACAGCGTTTGTCCGGTGACAAAGCCGTTTTCGGGGTCACAAAAATACAGGAAAGCGTTGGAAACATCGCGCACTGTCCCGAGCCGCCCGACCGGCAGGGCTGCGGCCAGTTTTTCCTCTCGTTCCGAACCCTTGGGGATTATCCCCCAGAAATTGTCCGTTTGAACAGGACCGGGGGCCACCACATTGACCGTGATGCCATGTGGCGCCAGTTCCAGTGCCCAGGTGCGCGCCATGCCGATCATCCCGGCCTTTGATGCGGAATAGGCCGTTCGTGTCGGCACACCAAGAGCAGCGCGTGACCCGTTAAACAGCACGCGGCCGAACTGGCGCGCCTTCATGGCGGGCAGAAACGCCTGCAAGAGCGTCAGGGCAGATCCCAAATGCAGCTGTGCAAGGCCGGTGATGTCACCGGGCTTTGCGTCTTCCAGAAGATTGGGCCAGATCAGCCCGGCATTCTGCACGAAATGCGAAACCTCGTGGTTTGCAGCGATTTCCCTTGCAGCGACTGACACGGCATCTTCGTCCAACAGGTCGGCAGAAATCTGGATCAATTCGGATGGCGCATCATCCGCGACCCCACGAGCAATTGAAATGACCGTGTATCCCTTGTCCAAGAGCCGCTCGGCCAGATCGCGGCCGATGCCCTGGCTGCCCCCCGTGATCACGGCGGTGTAATCAGTCATGGCTTTTCTCCACCAGCGCCAGCACGCGCAGCGGGCTGCCGGTTCCACCCTTGATTTTCAGCGGTGACGCCAGCAGGAAAGCGCCTGTTGGCGGCAACAGGTCGAGGTTCTTGAGACACTGGAGCCCGTATTTTCCGGCCCCGTGCAGGGTGAAATGCGCGGGATATGGCGGCGTGTAATGCATGCCCTGCCCAGCATCCGTGCCCACGGTTTCGGTCCCAAAACCACGGATGTTGCGTTTTTCCACCAGATACCGGATGCCGTCCGGAGTTGGCCCCGGTGAATGCGGGCCATCATCGCGCATGTTGAGATATGCGGCACCGCGACGTTTGGACCAGTCGGTGCGCATCAGAACCCATGCGTCTTCCGGCACTGGCCCGTGTTCTTCTTCCCATGCCTGAATGACCTCTGGCGTCAGTTCAAAGTCGTCGTTCGTTGCGGCGCCCGCCGAACAATCGATGACAACCACTGGCCCGGTGAACATTTCGGCCGGAATTTCATCAACCGCCCCGTTTGGCACATCCCGCCCGGATATCCAGTGTGAAGGGGCATCGAAATGGGTGCCGGTATGTTCTGACATCGAGATATTGTGCCATTTCCAGGCCGGGCCGCGGTGATCATAGGCGCTGACTTCTTCCATCCGGAACCGGGCGCATTGGCCAAATTCCGGGGGCAGGATGATTACCGGAAAATCCGGGTCAAGCGTGTGGGTCAGGTCAATCACTTCAATCGACCCATCGGCGATCTGGGTTGCCAGTTTGCCAAGGGTGCTCATGCGCCGCCCTCCCCGCCGGTCATTTCCCGTTCAAGGATCTTGGGGCCGGCTCGAAACCGTTCCACCAGATCCTTGGCGACATCGCCGCAATAGACATCTTCCAATCCGTCGCGCAGGCCTTGAACGACTGAATTTGCAACGGCGCGCGGCAACACCTTGGGCGGCGGCAACGGTTGATGCCAGTCGTCTTCCGTCGGCCCGACAAACACGTTCATCAGGCGCAAGCCGCTATTGCGAAACTCGGCGCGCAGGGATTGGCTGAGCGACAGGGCCGCCGCATTCGAGGCTGAAAAACTGCCGTAGTCCGGCGAATTGACCAAAGCATAGGCCGACAGGATATTTACCCATGCAACCGACGCATTCACGCCGTCCGCTGTTCGCGAACACATGCCGGGGCCAAAGGCCTGTGCCAGACGCATGAGACCCAGATAGTTCACCTCGATTTCATCGTGTGCAAAGCCGGTATCGCCGCGCGACAGCACGCCGCCGGGGCGGATGAATTGGACATTGTTGATCAGAATGTCGGTCTTGCCGCCGATTTCACCCGCGAGTTCGCGGGTGCTCTTTGTGTCGGTGACATCCAGCGGCAGAATTTCCACATTCGCCAGCTTTTCCAGTTCGACACGGTTCGGGTTGGGTCGCCAGCTTTCGGATTCACCGATGAATATCATGGACGCCCCGGCCTCTGTCAGGGCAGCGGCCAGGGCCGGGGCATTGGCATTGCGCCCGTCGGTGATCAGAATGCGACGGTGCTTGGGGTCACAGGTCATGGCACGCAATTGGGGGTCATCCTCCATATTGGGGGTATTGGTTTCCGGCACGGCCAGCAGCACACCTTGCCCCGAGCGATCCAACCGGTTCCAGATCGTTACCCGCGAGCAGGGCTCCACATCGCCGTGAACGTGACAAATGATTGTCGGGCCCGCGTCCAGCTTGACCGACCCGGTGCGCCAGGGCGCGCGTTCGCGGAAAAACTGGTTGGTAGATGTGCGCACCGTGGTTTCGGCCAGGAGCTCGCCGTGGGGCGATATGTCCTGCCAGTTCAAATCTACCGACAGGCAGCGCGAACAGGCGTCACGCGCCGGATACTGGATGGTCTTGCATTCCTCGCAGACCTGCAACATGAACCGCCCTTCGGCGGCAGCGGCGCTGATGCCGAGCGACGCACGGCTGCGCCGGGCCGGCGGCAGGGTCGGGCTGACCGTGCGTTTTTGCGGGTTCTTTTTCGGCGGGGGCGCAAGTGGTTGGGTCATGATCCCGATCCTTTCAGGATTGCCGCAGCAGAACAAACGCCCCGGTCATAGTTGATCATGCCAAACCCTGAAACCATCGCGGTCCTGGCGTTGGCCACCTGGGTGCAACCAGCTTGCCCGGTCACTTGCCGGATTGCCTCGACCAGGCCAATGAACCCGCCTGCGGCCCCGGCCTGTCCGCCGGACAACTGGCCACCCGAAGTATTATGCGGAAAATCGCCGCCAATCGTCAGATCGTGATCGCGCACGAACTGCGCTGCACCACCTTTTTCGCAGAACCCAAGATCCTCGATCTGCATCATCGAGATCACCGGATAGTCGTCATAGGTTTGCAGAAGCTCGATGTCTTCCGGCCCACATTCGGCCTGTTGATAGAGCTCGTCAATATCCACGGTCCATCCGCCACGCAGCTGTATCGGATCTTCGGCATGGGCATTGTGCCGCTCGATCGTGCCGCCGATCGTGGCATGGGGCAGCCCGCGCTTTTCCGCTTCATCCACGGTCATTACCAGAAACGCTTCGGAACCGGCACAGGGCATGACACAGTCAAACAATGCAATCGGATCGGAAATCGGGCGGGCGTTCAGGTATTGATCCATGGTCAGCGGCTTTTTCATGATCGCGTGGGGGCTTTTCAGAGCATTGCTCCGTTGAGCCACGCAAATCCTGCCGAAGTCCTCGCGCGTTGCGCCGTATTCGTGCATGTAACGATCGGTCAACAGCGCGAAATTCGCATTCGGCCCGCCGTAACCGTAAGGATATGACGCATCCATGGCAAAACGCGAAAAGCTGGAAAGCATCTGGCGAAAACTGTCGATATGGTTGGTGTCACCCGCCACACAGGCCACGATATCGGCGTCCCCGGCCTGAACGGCGCGCGCCGCACGACGCAGGGCAACCACACCGGATGCGCCCCCCATGGGAATACTGTCCAGCCAACGCGGCGACAGGCCAAGATGCTGGGTCAAGCCGACGGCGGTATCCGGGAAAAGCGTGAAACTCGCGACCGCAAAACCGTCCAGCTGGGCCGGTTTCAGCCCGGCGGCGTCCAATGATGCCCGCAAGGCGCGGGCGATCCACCAATGGGCAGTTTCGATCGAATACCTTTGATAGGGAACAGTCAC
>Ga0256839_1005183_pt1 | contig 12194 bp, 11 predicted proteins | sample 354166metaG_FD_185968 | JGI IMG/M metagenome (GOLD analysis project Ga0256839, IMG submission 185968) | Hydrothermal vent microbial communities from Mid Atlantic Ridge, Atlantic Ocean - 354-166 | ecosystem: Environmental > Aquatic > Marine > Hydrothermal vents | place: Atlantic Ocean: Mid...
CGCCCGCCCTGCCGGGGCCCCGCACCGGGACCGGGGGCTCGGGACCGGGGGCCGGCACCGACGCCCCCCCTGCGGGCGCTGCGCCGCTCCCCGCGACTGGCCGCTCCGCGGCCCCGTGTCCGCGGCGCCCACCTCACACCACCACGTTGACGAGGCGGCCCGGCACCACGACGATCTTGCGCACGGGCCGGTCGCCCACGTGACGCCGCACGTTGGGCTCGGCCAGCGCCGCCTGCTCGATGGCGGCGCGGTCGGCGTCCGCCGGCACGCGGATGCGCGCGCGCAGCCTGCCGTTGACCTGCACCACGAGCTCGGCCTCGTCGGCCTCCAGCGCCGCATCGTCAACTTGCGGCATCGGAACCACGGACAGGTCCTCGCATCCCTTGGTTTTTTTCCAAAACTCCGCGAACCCCAGCTCCCTCCACAACGAATGCGCGATGTGAGGGGCGATCGGATATAGCAGCCTGAGCAGAATCTCCCATATCTCCGTCCGCAGCTCCCGACGCGTATTCCCAACCGGCTCGTAGTTATCGTCCTCGTTCGGGGTCTTCATCCCCTGGAGGACCTTCAGAAGCTTCATGCAAGCGGATACGACGGTATTGAACTGGTATCGCTGGTAGTCGAAAAGCGCTTGCTTCAATAGCTCGTGAGCGGTTCTCCTCTGATCCCGAAACACTGGGTGAGCCCTTTCCCAAGGAAAGGGCCGCGTCCTTTCCCCGAGCGTCGCCTTCACGAGCGCCACGTCCTCATAAGCTTCTCTCCAGACGGAATTCAGGAAACGGAACGCGCCCGCTATGCCGGCGTCCGACCACTCCAGGGACTGCTCGGGCGGGGCGGCGAACATCATGTACAGCCGCACGGTATCGGCCCCGTAGCGGTCGATCATCTCCTGGGGGTCGACCGTGTTGCCCTTGGACTTGGACATCTTGGCGCCGTCCTTGAGCACCATGCCCTGGGTGAGCAGGTTGGTGAAGGGCTCGTCGCAGTGCACCAGCCCCTCGTCGCGCATGACCTTGTGGAAGAAGCGCGCATAGAGCAGGTGGAGGATGGCGTGCTCGATGCCGCCGATGTACTGGTCCACCGGCAGCCAGTGGTCCACCCGCCCGTCGAGCATGGCCTCGCGGTTGTCGGCGCAGCAGTAGCGCGCGTAGTACCAGGACGACTCCACGAAAGTGTCGAAGGTGTCGGTCTCGCGCCGCGCCGGCGCCCCGCATTCGGGGCAGGCGGTCTCGTAGAAGCTCGGCAGGCGCGCGAGCGGCGAGCCCCCGCCCGTGAAGTCCACGTCCTCGGGCAGCACCACCGGAAGCTGGTCATCCGGCACCGGCACCGCGCCGCAGCGCTCGCAGTGGACGACGGGGATGGGGCAGCCCCAGTATCGCTGGCGCGAGACGCCCCAGTCGCGCAGGCGGTAGTTGACCTTGCGCCGGCCGAGCCCGCGCGCTTCCAGCCAGGCGGCGATGGCATCGAAGGCCTCCTCCGAGGTGAGGCCGCTGAACTCGCCCGAGTCGCGCAGCACGCCCTTCTCGGTGTAGGCGCCCTGCGTCAGGTCCGGCTCGCTGCCGTCGGCGGGGTAGACCACCGCCCGGGTGGGGAGCCCGTGGCGGCGCGCGAACTCCCAGTCGCGCTGGTCGTGCGCCGGCACGGCCATCACCGCGCCCGTGCCGTAGCCCCACAGCACGAAGTTCGCCACCCATACGGGCACGCGCTCGCCGGTGACCGGGTGCACGGCCTCCAGCCCCGTGGGCATGCCCTTCTTCTCCATGGTCTCGATGGCGGCCTCGGCCGCCTGCACCCGCCGGCATTCCTCGAGGAAGGCGGCCAGCCGCCCGTCGCCGCGGGCGGCCTCGCGCGCCAGGGGGTGCTCGGCCGCGACGGCGAGGTAGGTGACGCCCATGAGCGTGTCCGGACGCGTGGTGAAGACCGTCAGGCGCTGCTGGCGGCCGGCGATGGGGAACTCCAGCTCCACGCCCTCGGAGCGGCCGATCCAGTTGCGCTGCATGGTCTTGACCGCCTCGGGCCAGCCCGGCAGCCGCTCCAGCCCCTCGAGGAGCTCGTCGGCGTAGGCGGTGATGCGCAGGAACCACTGCGGGATCTCGCGCCGCTCCACGGGCGTGTCGCAGCGCCAGCAGCGCCCGTCCACCACCTGCTCGTTGGCGAGCACGGTCTCGTCCTTCGGGCACCAGTTGACGGCTGCGGTGCCGCGGTAGGCGAGCCCCTTGCGCAGGAGGCGGGTGAAGAGCCACTGCTCCCAGCGGTAGTAGTCGGGGTCGCAGGTGGCGAGCTCGCGCGACCAGTCGTAGCCGAAGCCGAGGCGCTTGAGCTGGCCGCGCATGTAGTCGATGTTCTCGCGCGTCCAGCGCGCCGGGTGGACGCCGCGCTGCATGGCGGCGTTCTCGGCGGGCAGCCCGAAGGCGTCCCAGCCCATGGGCTGGAGCACGTTGCGGCCGCGCATGCGCTGATAGCGGGCGATGACGTCGCCGATGGTGTAGTTGCGCACGTGCCCCATGTGCAGCCGCCCGCTGGGATAGGGGAACATGCTCAGGCAGTAGTGCTTGGGGCGGGCGGGGTCCTCCAGGGCGCGGAAGGTGCCCTGCCGCTCCCACCAGGCCTGCGCCTCGGCCTCGACGCGTTGGGGGTCGTAGCGTTCGTCCATCGGTGCGCTTGGCATGCCACGGTCCCGGAAGGCGGACCAGCATACAGGAGCGCCCTTCGCGCCCACAACTTGCGCCCGCCCTGCCTGCCACCCGCGTCCAGGCCACGACTGCCCGATCCCCTTCGCAGAAGCCAGCCCCGCCTCCTGCGGGCGCCGCGCGCTCCCTGCCACCGCGCGCTCCGAGCGCCCGTGTCGGCGCCGCCCGCCTTGCCTGGCGCGCCTGCCGCCACCATCTCCCATTACGGCGAGGCAGGCCGCCGCGATCCGGAGGGACGCACCGTGAGCAGCGAGCAGCAGCACCCCGACGCCCCGGAGCACGAGCACCCCCTGGCCCGTGCCTACGAGCGCATGCTCGAACGTGTCCGCCATGGCCTCGAGGATACGGAGGCGCGTCTCGAGCACGCCCTCGAGGCGGCGCGCGAGAAGGCCGTCGAGCTCGGCGAGCTCACCCGCGAGGAGGCCGAGCGTGTGGCCGGATGGGTCCGCCGTGACCTCCACGAGGCCGCGCGCCACGCCGCCGGGACCGGTGAGGACCTGGCCCGGTGGCTGCGCTTCGACCTGGAGCTGATCGAGGCGCGGCTGTGGGAGCTCTTCTCGGCGGCGGCCGACCGCACGCGGCTGGAGCTGATGGCGCTCGAGGAGGCCGCGGGCGCGCCGCCCCCGTACCGCACGGGCGAGGTGGCCGGCCCGGGCACGCTCGTATGCCGCGGCTGCGGCGAGCGCCTGCGCTTCCGCCGCGCCGGGCGCATCCCGCCCTGCCCGCGCTGCCGCGGCACCGAGTTCGAGCGCCCGCGCGCCTGAGCGCGCTCAGGCGGGGCCGAAGCGGACCGTGACGCGGGCTCCGCCGAGGGCCGCGCTGCGGCCGATGGCCACGCCGCCGCCGTAGGCGGCGGCGATCTCGCGCACCACGGCGAGCCCGATCCCCTGCCCCTCGGTGCGCGTGTCCCCGCGCACGCCCCGCTCGAGCAGCGCCGCCCGCGCCGCCTCGGGGATGCCTGGGCCGTCGTCCTCCACCGTGAGCGCCAGCAGCCGCCCCTGCGCGTCGGTCTCCGCCGAGACGCGCACCCGGCCACCCCCGTGCTTGCAGGCGTTGTCGGCGAGATTCCCCACCACCTCCATGAGGTCGCCCTCGTCGCCGAGGAAGCGCACGCCCTCGTCCACCGCGTTCTCGAGCCGCACGCCACGCGCGGCATGGACCTTCGCCAGCGTCGCGAGCACGCGGCCGACCACGGGCGCCACCGCCACCGCGCGGGCGGCAGGGCTGCGGCCGGCGGCCGCGGCCCGCTGGAGGTGGTAGTCCACGAGCCGCTGCATGCGGCCGGCCTGATCGGCCACGGTGGCGCGCAGGGCCTCGGGCCCCTCGCGCCCTTCGGCGGCGCCACGCAGGACGGCGAGCGGGGTCTTCAGGCTGTGGGCGAGGTCACCCAGGGCGTTGCGGTAGCGCTCGATGAGCGCACGCCCGCTGCGGATGAGGGCATTGAGCGCGTCCACCAGCGGCTGCACCTCGGCCGGGTAGCTCCCGGCGATGGCCCCGCGCTCGCCCGCCTCCACGGCGGCCACCTCGCGCGCCAGCCGCCGCAGCGGCGCGAGCCCCCAGCGCAGCAGGAGCGCCTCCACCACGAGCAGCACGAACGTGGCCGCGCCCAGCCACAGGACGAGGCTGCGGCGGAAGCCCGCCACCTGGGCCTCGTAGGCCGCCGTCTCCTCGGCCACGCGTACCACCAGGGGCACCACCCGCTTCCCCGCCTCCCACTCGACGCCGAAGGCGTAGGCGAACAGCGCCTGGCCGTCCGAGGCACGCACGGTGGCGAAGGCGGCCTCGCCGGGGTCCGGCCCCGGCGGCCACGGGATGTCCAGCCCCACGGCCGAGGCCGAGCGCCACAGCACACGTCCGTCCGGGGCGGCGATCTCGGCGTAGAGGCCGGAGCCGGCCGTGGCGTAGCGGGCCTCGGGCAGGGCCGGCGGCATGACCACACGCCCCCGCTCCACCTCCAGGGCCGCGAGCAGCGCGTAGACCTGGGCCTCCAGGCGCGCGCGCTGGGCCTCGCGCACCCCGTCGCGGAAGGCGCGGTCCAGGGCGAGGCCCGTGAGCACCAGGAAGGCCGCCAGCACGGCGGTCGCGGCCGCGAGCAGACGGGCGGCGAGCGAGCGCGGGGCCCTCACGCGGGGGCACGCTCCAGCCGGAAGCGGTAGCCGCGCCCGCGCAGCGTCTCGATGGGCTCGAGGCGCCGGTCGGGATCGAGCTTGCGGCGCAGACGTGCGATGAGCACCTCGATCACGTTGCTGTCGCGGTCGGCATCCTCCTCGTAGAGGTGCTCGCTGAGATCGGTCTTGGAGACCACCTCGCCTGCACGCAGCATGAGGTAGCGCAGCAGGCGGAACTCGTAGGCGGTGAGCTCCACGGTACGGCCGTCGACGCGCACCTCGTGGCGTGCCGGGTCGAGGGTGACGGGACCACAGCGGATGACGGGGCTCGCCCAGCCGGCCGAGCGCCTGAGCAGCGCGCGCAGCCGCGCGAGCAGCTCCTCCATGTGGAAAGGCTTGACGAGATAGTCGTCGGCCCCGGCCTCGAGCCCCTCCACCTTCTCCTGCCACCGCCCGCGCGCGGTGAGGATCAGCACCGGGAAGCCGCGTCCGGCATCGCGCCAGCGCCGGATCACCTCGATGCCGTCCATGCCCGGCAGGCCCAGGTCCACCACCGCCGCGTCGACGGGCAGCTCGAGGCCCTGATAGAGGGCCTCGTCGCCGTCGGGGGCCTCCTCCACGGCGAAGCCCTCCTCGCGCAGACGCGCGGCGATCTGCGCCCGCAGCGCCGCCTCGTCCTCGACGACCAGCACCCGCATGGCCTACCGGCTCACTCGAGCACCTCGCCCGTGCGCCCGTCCACCACCACGGTGCGCACCCGTCCGCCCGGCAGCAGGATCTTCACCTGGTAGGCCTCGGCGCCGGGCCGGCGGGGCCGCACCCGCAGCACTCGGCCTCCTGCGTGCTCGCGGGCGATCGCGGCCGCCTCACCCGGCCCCAGGCCCTCGCGAGGCCGGTCTGCCCCATGAGAGCCGCGGCGTGCCGCGAGCAGGGGCATCGGGCCAGCCCAGGCGTCCGCCCGGTGATGGAGCGGCTCCGCCTGGACCGGGTTCCCTGAAAGAGCGAGCGCCCCGGCCAGGACCAGGGCGCCCACCCCCGTGCGGACGGTGGCGCGCATGCGTGGACCTCAATCCCTCCGGATCAGTCGTCCCAGACGGGGGTCACCCGCACCCGCACCCGGATGCGCCGGCCCGGCTCGTAGGGCATGCGCGTGACGAAGGTGTGGCCGCGGTAGCGGTAGGTGACCCTGTAGCCGTCCACCCGCTCCTCCTCGTCGTAGACCTTGCGCACCCGGCAGCGCGTCTCGGTGGTGTAGTGGACGTCCTCGTGGGCGTCGGCGCGGGCGATGTCGCGGCCGATGGAGGCGCCGAGCAGGGTGCCGGCCACCGTCGCCGCGTCGCGCCCGCGGCCCTTGCCGATGTGGCTGCCCACCACGCCGCCGATGATACCGCCGACGACCATCGGCGTGTAGGAATCGCCGCCGTGGCGCTCGCGCACGGCCACCCGCTCGTCCCAGCACTCGCGCTCCTCGCGCGGGATGCGCACCGTGCGGTAGAGCGGCTGCACGTCGATCACCCTGGCGTAGTCGTAGTACACCCGCCCGGCGGGAGAGGGCCCGGCGCCGGCGGGCGCCGAGGCCAGGCCCAGCACCGCGGCCAGCGCGGCGAGCGTCGCATGGGCGCTGCGGCTGCGGATCTTCATGCTGCGGCTCGTGCTCATCGGTCCTCCCTCCTTCTCGCTTTCGCCTGTCAGGCGCCCGGGCGCTCCCCAGGCTTGGCCCGCAGGCTAGCGGAAGGGCCCTGAACCGATCCTGAACCGGCCTGCGCGGGAGGGGGATGAGGGTATGGCGAGACGGCGCGCTCAGCGTGCCGAGACGCTCGGGAGAACGATCTCGAGCGCGTCGGCCAGCCCCAGCGCCGCCTCCATGGCGAGGTCGTCGACCATGTCCGGATGGAGGCGGCACAGCTCGCGCGCGGCGGGCGCGACCGAATCCAGAGCGTCCACCGGCGCCACGCCGCGGTCCACCTGCCAGACGAGCAGGTCGGCCGCGTGGACGATGCCGGCATCGAGCGCATAGCGGCCCGCCTCCTCGGGCGCGTGATGATGCTCGCACACGCGCGCCAGCCACTCGGGCAGGCGCCAGGCGCGCATGAGCGCAGCTCCGGTGTCGGCGTGGGAGAAGCCGAGCAGGTCGCGCTCGAGCTGGGCCTGCACCACCTCGTCCTCGCCCGCCGTCACGAGGACCTCGCGCACCACGTCCGGGATCTCCAGGCAGTGGACGAGCTGGCCCACGTCGTGGAGCAGCCCGGCCACGAACAGCCGTTCCGGGTGCAGCACGTCGCAGTGGGCCGCGAGCAGCCGCGCCATGACGGCGGCGTAGGCGCTGTGGCGCCAGAAGCTCGCCATGTTGACGAGGTCCTGGGGGATGCGGCTGAAGGCGTGCACGGCCGCGGTGGCCAGGATCAGCACACGCAGGTCGTGCATGCCGATCACGGTCACGGCGCGTTCGATGGTGTCGATCCGTCCCGCGTAGCCGTAGAAGGGGCTGTTGACGACCTTCAGGAGGCGGGCGGTGAGCGCCGCGTCCTGGGCGATGACCCGCCCGATCTCGGTCACGCTCACCGAGGGATCCTCGATGAGCTCGTTGACCCGTACGCACACCTCGGGCAGCGAGACCAGGCGGACCACGTTCTCCACCAGATTCTCCGGGGAACGGTGGGTCTGGGCGGCGACGGACTCGGGCACGCTCATGGCACCTCCTGCAGGCTGAGGCTCACGGGCAGGGACGGACACGATCCGTCCTGCCTCGAACACCCTAGCGGCAGAGGGCGCGGTATCTTTAGCCTCCGGATCGGCTCTGCGAAATCAGTCAGATACTCGATCAATCCGCTGCGCGGATTGATCAGCGTGATGGCGCTTCGCGGTCATTTCGACTTTTCTTCGTGTCGTCATGCACTTCCCTGTGCATGGGCCGTCCCTGGCCGCGGGAAAAAATAGAATTTAAGACCTTTCAGTCACTTGCGCCGCGGCTGGCGAGCCACAGGCGCAGCCGCAGACCCGTCCCCGTCGTATAGCCCACGGCCCGATGGCGGATGCGCCCGTCGGGGCCGACCACGAAGTAGGCCGGCACGCCGCGCACGCCCCAGCGGGCGGCGAGCTCGCCCCGGGGATCGGCGAAGGTGGCCCAGCCCGCGTGGCCACGCTCGCGCAGCCAGGCCGCCACGGCCTCCCGGTCGCCCGATTGCATGGCCACGGTGACCAGCGGCCAGTCCCGGCCGACGGCGGCCACCGCACCCTCGGACAGGCGGCAGATGCGGCACCAGCTCGCCCAGAAGTAGACCAGCACCGGACGGCCCTCGGCCACGGCCCGGCGCACCACACCGGCGGGATCGCCCGCGGCGACGGGCCCGGAGAGCGGGGGCGCGGGCCCCTCGGCCGCCCCGCGCAGCTGCCAGGCCTGCACGGCGACGACGGCAAGCGCCGCGGCGGTGGTCCAGCCTGCCAGCCGCAGGAGGTGGCCGACGAGGGCGCGCCCGCATTGCCGGGGCTGCCCGCACGCAGGTCGGGTCCGGAGCCGGTGCCGGGAACGAACCGCTCCACCTGCGGGCGCTGCGAAACGCCCCCCTACCACGCGCTCCGCGCGCCCGTGTCCGCGCCGCCCGCTCATGCCGCCCCGTCCACGCGCCGCCGGTGACGGGCGAGGTTGCGCACGAGCCGCCGGCGCGTCGTGGCCCAGGGGTCCTCCCACGGCAGCCCGGGCCGCGCGAGCGCCCGGCACAGCCGCAGCGTGGCCGCCACGTCGCCGAGGTCCACGTGCTCGGGCGCGGGACCCTCGCGGCCGCGGCAGTCCGGCCCGCCCTCGAAGCCCTGGTTGTGGTAGTTGCCGAGCGGTACCGAGATCCCCACCGCCGGCAGGCCCCAGGCGGTGGCGGCGGTGGCCTCGCAGGCGCCGCCGTCCATGAGCCGGCGCTGGTGGGCGTCGGGCAGGGCCCGTCGCGCCGCGAGCGCCAGCACCTCGGTGGCGGCCGTGTCGAAGACGGTGCGGCGGTCACCCAGGCGCACCACGGGCCCGGCCCCGATACGCGCACCCGGGAGCTGGCGCGAGGTCTCCAGGCTCACCACCACGACCCGCCGCCCGGCTGGCAGGCGCGGCTGGGCCTCCAGGTGGGCCACCAGCCCCGTGAAGCCCACCTCCTCGCCCCGCGTCAGCAGCGCCGCCACGGGTCGCCCGCGCGCGAGCCCCCAGGCCACGGCCTCCAGCGCCGCCCACACGCCCACGAGGTCGTCGGCCACCCGAGCGTGGAGGCGCCGGCCGCGCCGCCACCAGGGCGCGCGGAAGTCGAGCCCGCCGAAAAGGGCCCGCGCCGCCGGCCGCCGGCCCGGCGGCAGCGCCTCAACGGCGATCTCCAGCCGCTCCGGCCAGCGCCGGGACTGATGGAGACGCGCGCGCACGATGCGGCCGCGACCGGTCCCGCCTTCGGCGTCGGTGAGCCACACGGCCGCCCCGCGCAGGTGCCGCACGGGGCCGCCCCCGAGCCAGCGCACCGCAAGCCGCCCGCCCGACAGCCAGCGCAGGCCGTGGAAGCCCGGGTGGTCCATATGCGCCACGAAGAGCCGCACGGGCTCGGCGGCTGTCCCCGACCGCAGGAGCCGCGCCCATGCCGCCGGGGTGGCGGCGCCCACCGCCAGGTTGCCGAAGGCGTCGCGGTGACAGCCGAGCCCCCGGCGCGCGCACCAGGCCTCCACGGCGGCGCGCACGTGCATCTCCCGGAAAGGCGCGGTGGGCTGGCCGAGGAGCGTGGCCAGCAGGCGCGGGACGGGCGGCGCCTCAGCCACTGCCGTCCCCCTTCGCAGGCACGCCCAGCCAGCGCGTCCAGGCCTCGTACAGCCCCCGGTCGAGGGCCGCCACTGCCGAGCGCCCTTCGAGCGTCGCCCGGAAGACGGGCTCGCCCGCCAGCGTGCAGGAGCGGCCGCCGGCCTCGGCCAGGATCAGGCTGCCCGCGGCGAAGTCCCAGATGCGCTGGCGGCCATGGACATAGACGTGGCCGCGGCCGGCCGCGATCCAGCACCAGTCGAGGGCCACCGAACCGAAGCTGCGCTGCGAGGCGTAGGGCCGCTCGGCCGCGAGCCGCGCCGCCAGCGCGGGCTCGAGCCGCTTGAGGTCCACGAGCGCGATGCAGCGCTCGAGCGGCGGCGCGGGCGGGGCGGCCAGCGGCGCCCCGTCCAGCGTGGCACCGCCGCCGCGCACGGCGGCGAAGGTCTCCTCCCGTGCCGGATCGTGGACCACACCGAGCACCGGCACGCCCTCCTCGACCAGCGCCAGCGAGACGGCGAAGAAGGGGATGCCCGAGGCGAAGTTGCTGGTCCCGTCGAGCGGGTCCAGGCACCAGAACCGCCCGCTGGCGCCCGCGAGCAGCGCCCGCTGTGCCTCGGGCGCCATCTCCTCGCCCAGGAAGGGAATGTCGGGCCAGCGTTCCGCCAGCGCCTCGCGCACGCGCCGCTCCATGGCCGTGTCGGCCTCCGTGACCACGCTGCCGTCGGCCTTGTGCGCGCGCGCCACCTGGCGGAAGCGCGGCGTGAGCTCCTGCCGCGCCGCCTCGGCCACCAGCGCCGCCACCGCCTCCATCGTGGGCCGCCCCATGCCTCCTCCTCTCGCCGCCGACCGGATTCCGGGGCGGCATCCTAGCAGGAAAACCCGCCGCCGCGCCCATGCCAGGCCGGGATCGGCCGCCAGCCGAGAGCCCGGCCATGTCAGCCGAGCAGAGGAGCTGCCGCAGCACGTTCCCCTCGCCGTCGAGGACGGCCAGCAGCCGCGGGCCTTCCCAGAGGTAGCACCTCCGCACCACGGTCCCGTCGGGGTGGTGCCATTCGGAGGCGATGCGACGGCGCAAGAGGTCGTAGCGGTACCGGGCGAGCAATCTGCCGGTGCGAAGGGCGTGGACCGCGGCGAGCGTGCCGTCGGGGTTCCAGACGTACCGGAAGCGGCCGTCGGTGAGCCTTCGGCTCGCGGCGTCATTGAGCCATGGGGCGCATTTCTCCGCTGCGCGGTGCTCTGGAGTACACCTAGCCTCGTTTCAGTTTGGTCATGGCGTAAATGGGCACCGATGTTGCTACTACAATCATCACGACCACCAACACTTCACCGAACCACTGTGCTTGAAAGCCTTCTGAAGAAAACGAATGGACAACCACGACAAAAAGCACTATTTGCATGAGCCACGCGGCTTTTGCCGCAGGAATAGAAAGACACATAACACCAGATACCACCAACAATGCGTACACCGCCATCAAAAGCAATTCACCACTTTGGGCACTAGTCCCATAGAACACATTAGAGATACTCTTCGGCTGACATCCCATTTTTAGGACGAACCATATAAATGAAATAAAAAAAATCGACGCCGTAATGCTGCAAAACGCCCCCATCAAACTATCGCGAGAACACACCAGATTTTTCAACATATGAATTAGCGCCCAACAAAAAATCAAAAAGAACCCTCCATAAATCGCTATGGATATTTCAAGAGGCTCTGAAAATCGTACTCCTAAGTATGTACCAAATTGAGAGGCAATTAACGAAACGAACAAGACTATAATCGCAGTCCCCAATGACTTGGCGAATAATATAAGCGGCCATATGACCACCGGCGCAATAGAAACCAAGAAATACAAATGCCCTCGCAAATCAACGCTTGGGAGGGGGCCCGACAAGACTATATAACTCCAATAAATCGAGTAGACCAATAGCAACGCTACCATAACGATGAGCATTAACCGAAAGAATTTGGTCAGCATTGCAACCCCACTTATTTAAATCGTGTATTTTCCGGTGGACCATATGCGTCGAGATTTGCTGCCGTAGTTGGATTCATAATCAGCGTCCACGGAAAACCTTTTCTATATGCCTCCAGAACATCACGCTGCGAATCTCTAAACATCCCAGCCACCGCGCTGTATTGCCCAATTGCATTTGCAGCTTTGAGTAGAAGATCTATTACAGGACTATCCTCGTATACATATTCACCGTAGGATCGAATCCATTCCAGAATGCCAGAGACCGCCTTTTTCTCATCGGTAGGGCAAACACCGTGCTTCAGCGCAAACATCTTGACGAGTAATTTTCTATCGCGCTCATATTCAGACAACATCTTTTTGTATTTGAAAATTTTTAACAAATCAAACGGGGTTACTTTTCCTTTCGAAAAAATCTTCTTCAAAACATCTTTAGCGCCTTCGTTGAACAATTCGTCTGTATCCGCAAACTTCAAAACATAGGCCCATTCGTTCCCGCGACCACGCACCCGCACAACCCATGCATCAACTTCTAGCAGGCCGAGCGGGTCGATGCGGTTGACGGGGTCGGCGGCGGCGTAGGCGTAGGGGTTGGGCCCGGCGGCCAGGCCCAGGGGATCGGGGCTGAGGTAGCGGGCGGTGTCGGGGTCGTACCAGCGGGCGA
>Ga0256839_1005184_pt1 | contig 12193 bp, 11 predicted proteins | sample 354166metaG_FD_185968 | JGI IMG/M metagenome (GOLD analysis project Ga0256839, IMG submission 185968) | Hydrothermal vent microbial communities from Mid Atlantic Ridge, Atlantic Ocean - 354-166 | ecosystem: Environmental > Aquatic > Marine > Hydrothermal vents | place: Atlantic Ocean: Mid...
TGGGGCGGGCGGATCCGGGAGATCCGCGAAGGCTCGGCCGGGCGCGACCTTCCGGTCTACGCCGGCGAGCTCAACCGACCGTACAGCATCGCCGTGGACGCCGTCGGCCGGCTTAGTGTACTGGCCTCGCCCGATGACAAGAGCAGCGCGGTCTTGATCGTCCGCGAGGGGGGTCGAATCGAAACCCTGGTTCCCGATCTGCCCACGTCGGAAGCGCCAGGATTCGAGGGGTTCGCGCCACCCTGGTCCTGGCCTGACCGCTGGCACACCTACGTCGCAGGGTGCGGGAGATGGGCGACCGATCCCAAGCTTTATCCCGAACTCCCCTACACCCTGGCGGTGTCCGTGGGTGGGCTCGGACTCGAGCTCGGCGTTCCCGAAGAGGGTGGGCGCTTCGCCGAACTCGACGTGCTCGCCAGTGGGCTGGGCTACACCGGCGGGATGATCGCCCACCCCTCCAACGGTCTTCTTTACGTGACCCAGCCGGCGCGGGGCGAGGTACTCGCCCTGCGCGAGCCCCGCAACTACCACTTCGACCCTCCGGTGGTTCGCGGCCTTCCCATGGCCTCGTGCATTCGGTTCGATGAGCGGGGGGAAACCATGTTCGTCTGCTCCCCCGCAAACGGCGTGATCTGGCAGGTGGAGGGGGCCGTACGGGCTTGAGCCTTGGCCTTCTCCTGGCCGAATTCCTGAGCAACGCGGGTACCGGCGCTGGGTTTAGCGTGCTCGGCCTCGCCCTCGCGAGCGAGGGCGAGGCCTGGGCGCTCGCCGCTTTGGCTTCGCTGGGCTACCTCGTACAACCGCTCGGCCTCTTCACCGGCCTCATCATCGACCGTGCGAACCCGCGAACCCTGATCGCGCTGGGGAAGCTCGCCGAGGGCGGCGTATGGCTTGGGCTGATGCTGCTTTCTCCGGCATCCTGGATGGGACTTTTCCTCGCCTTCTTCGCCGTGCTCGGCCACGACCTCGCTTACGACGCCCTGAGCGCGGGGCTCACCCGCCGGTTCCGGGAAGATCTGCTCGCGCAAACCGGCCGGTTCCAAAACGCTTGGCTCCTGGGCAACTTGGCGGGTACGCTGGTGGGTCCTGCCCTCTACCTATCGGCCGGAAAAGCGGTGCTCAGCTTGGCCTCGGTCTTGCTGCTTACCGGAGCGCTCGCCTTTGCCCGGTGGCGCGCCCTCGACGACGCGGGACCCGAACGCGCGCCCAGGGCGTTTTTGCCGGGGGAGCTCTTCGAGGGCTTTCGCTGGGTCATGGAGGGACGCACCCTGCGGACGCTGGTGGTCTACACCCTGCTCGTAGTCTTCGCTTTTAGCCTGGGGCGCGCCCTGGACCCGATGATCGGCCTCGCCCTCGGGGTCCCGCCCGAGCTTTTGGGCTTCTACCTGGGCGCGGCGACGATCGGCAGCGTGGCCGGCAACCTGGCAGGGCCCGGCATCGGGACCGCCCGCAGCGTTTGGCTAGGTTTCGGGCTGGCGCTCATGGGAACGCTTATGCTGATTCTTACCCGCCACCCCTGGGCGATGCTTGCCGCGCTGGTTCGGGTAGGCGGGTTCACCCTGGGGCTGCTTGGCCTTCGGGTTTTGCGGCAATGGCACCTGCCCGACGCGCTGGTCGGCCGCGCCACCGCAGCCATGAACCTCGCGAGCGGGATCGCCGGGGTACTGGGGGCGGCGCTGGCCGGGGCCCTGGGAGGGCAGGACCCCTTGCGCACCCTCTACGCATCGAGCGGCTTGCTCGCCGTCGTTTTGGTGGGCCTTGCCTTCCACTTCCCCGCCCCTAGGCTACGGGAGCTGGAAGCACGTTTGCGGGAGGGCGGGAGCTTGCGATGAGGGTTCCGCGTCGTGCCTACGGGGGCGAGTTCCTGGGCGTGCTGGGAGGGAGCGCGGCCTTCGCTGCCCTCGCCCTTCGCCTGGGTGAAACCGGGGACGCCTTCTTGGTGGCGGCGCTCAGCGCGCTGCCCCATGCGACGCTCTTCGTGGACCTGGCGGCGGGGCCGGTGCTCGAGCGGACCAACCCCCGGCGCTGGCTCGTGCTCGGCGCGCTCCTTCGGGGGCTCCTCCTCTTCGCAATGGTGCCGTTCCTCGCAGCACCCGGGCTCCTCCTGATCCTGCTCGCCTTCCTTTTTCACGCCCTCCTCTCGGTGGAAGAGCTCGCATGGAAGGTTTACCTGCCCCGGGTCGCGAACGATCGGCTGACCTCGGAGAACGCGCGGCTCCGGGCGGTGCAGCTCGTCTCCAACGGAGCCGGGGACCTGGTCGGCCCCCCGCTTTCCCGGGTCCTGGTTAGCCTGCCCTTCGCGGCCGGCGGGCTTTTACTCCTTTTGGGCGGCCTCCTGCTCCGGGCGCTCCCGGAGCCCGCGCCGGCGCCGAGACCGGAGGGAAAGGACCGCGCCTACCTAGGCTTCCGGCCGCTCCTCACCTCGAAACGGCTCCGGCACCTGCAGCTCGTCTGGACCGGCCTCGCCTTTCAAACCGCCCTGGGGCTTGGGCTGCTCGCGATCCTCGCCCTCAAGAAGGGCACCCCCCCGGAGCTCTTCGGTCTTCTATTCCTGGGGCTTTCCGCCGGCGCCCTCGCCGGCAGCCTGGTCGCCGACCGGCTTTCGGCCGGGGCGGCCCTGGGCCTCGGCGTGGGACTCCGGGGGCCGGCCTTCGCCCTTCTGCTCGCGCCCTTCCCTCTGAACCTCCTCGGAACCCTGCTCCTCACCTTCGGGATCAACCTGGCGGCGGTGCACCTGCTCACGTTGCGCCAGCGCTGGGCGCCCGAAGGGCTGCTTGCCCGGGTGCAAGCGGCGAGCGGGGTGCTGGTCTCGGCGGGGGCGCTCGCCGGGGCGGCGCTGGCCGGGTGGCTCGGTACATCCGATCCCGGCCTGCCTACCCTGCTCGCCCTCGCGCTCACCCTGCCGCTTTGGCTGCTGGTACGCCGGCTCGAGGTCGAGTAAAAAAGCCACCCTGCCGGGCGGCTGGCGGAGGGGGCGGGATTCGAACCCGCGGTACCCTTACGGGTACACCGGTTTTCGAGACCGGCCCGTTCAACCGCTCCGGCACCCCTCCGAGCGCAAACGGGCGAAAAACCCGGATAGAAGTTTAGCACTCGTGGCGGCGAAGCGTCCAGGCACCACGGGAAAGGGGGGCCTCAGGCGGTGGACGCTAAAGGCCCCCATCTTCTCGTTCTCGGTGGCGTAGTAAAGGGTTCCGATCCCCGCCTCAAAAAGGGCCCCGTAGCACATCGGGCAGGGTTCGAGGCTAGCGAAAAGGGTCGCCCCCCGGGGATCGAGGCCCTGCTCGAAAACGGACCTCAGAACAAGGAGCTCGGCGTGGGCGGTGGGGTCGGCCCTCTCCCGGACCCGGTTGTGGTCCTCGGCAAGGACCGCCCCGTCTTTTACCAGCACCGCCCCGATGGGCACCTCGCCCCTTTTTGCCGCCTTCTTTGCAAGCGAAAGGGCCCGCCGCAGGAAGCGGTCCTCGGGCGGCTCGGGATAGAGGTCCTGAATCCAGACCACGCTCCCTTCCTCGCAGGCAAGGGGCCAGAGCGGCCTGAGCTCGGGCGGCACGCCGCGCGTACGAAAGAACGCGTCGAGCCGGCCGCCTTTTTCGAGCTTGAGGCCCTTCCGGTAGGTGCAGGGCTCGAGGCCCCGAGGCGACGGAAAGGGAGGAGCTGCCTTTGGGATCAAAAAAAGTGCCCCCGCGTAGCCCCGGGCAAGAAGCCCGCCCGGTAGGGCCATCTTGCCGCCCAAGAGGGCCTTTTCCAAGGCCTTTAGATGGCGGGCCTCGGGGCGGATCCGAGCGGCTTCCAAAATCTGCCGGAACGCCCTTTCCCGAAGCGGCGACGGCGCCTTGAGAAGGGGGAGCGCGCGGTAGTTGGGGACGAAGAAGCGGGGGTCGGAAAGGAGAAGGGCCCTCGCCTCGGCCTCGAGCCAGTCCTCCTCGGTCTGGCGCGCCTCGGCGAAGCGGCCGAGGGCGGCCACCGCCCCCGGAAAGCGGGCCTCGACCCGGGGCAGGACCTCGTGGCGGAGGTAGGCGCGGTCCCGCGCGAGGTCCAGGTTGGTCCGGTCCTCCCGCCAGGAAAAGCCCCGGGCCTCGAGGTAGGCGCGGAGCTCGGCCCTCCTGGCAAAGAGCAGGGGGCGCTTGACCGGACCCCGGGACCTCCGGATCCCGAGGGCACGGGCGGTGCCGGTAAAGAGCTGAAAGAGCACGGTCTCGGCCTGGTCGTCGGCGGTGTGAGCGGTGAGGATACAGCGGGCGCCAAAGCGCCGGGCCACCCGGGCGAGAAAAGCGTAGCGGAGCTCGCGGGCCACCGCCTCTAGGTTTTTCCCCTTTTCCCGGGCGATCCGGGCGACGTCCACCCGCTCGATCACCACCGGAAACCCGAGCCGCCCGGCAAGCGCCCGGACGAAGGCGGCGTCCTCCCCCGACTCGGGCCTAAGGCCGTGGTCCAGGTGGGCGAGGACGGCCTCCCGGCCGAGGCGGTGGACGAGTACGGCAAGCGCCACCGAGTCGCCCCCGCCCGAGACCGCGAGGACCAGGGTCCCCTCGGGGCACAGTCGCGTTAGCTCCGCCTTAAACCGTTCCTCCACCGGGGTTAGCATAAGGCGGTGCGCCCCGACTTCGACGCCCTCCCCTACCTCACCGCAGATCTGCCCGGCACCGGCGAGCGGATCCGGGCGGAGCTCGAGCACTTCCAGGTCGAGGAAGTCCCCGCCTACCTCCCCACGGGCTCGGGGGAACACCTCTACCTCTGGGTGGAAAAACGCGGCCTCACCACCCGCGACCTGGTGGACCGCCTCGTCGCCCTCGGGGTTCCCGAGGTGGGGATCGGGGTCGCGGGGCTTAAGGACAAATACGCCGTCACCCGTCAGTGGCTCTCGATTCCGGGGCGCTACGAACACGTGCTCAAAGCCTTCGAAGAACCGGGCAAGATCCGGGTTCTAAAAACGGACCGCCACACGAACAAGCTCAAAACCGGCCACCTAAGGGGCAACCGCTTCCGGATCTTCGTGGTAGGGGCGGAGCCCGAGAAGGCCAAAGCCGTGCTCGATCGGCTCCGCGAAAAGGGCGTTCCCAACTATTACGGCCCCCAGCGCTTCGGGCTCCAGGGGAAAAACCCCGAAAAGGGGCTCGAGCTCATCCAGAAGAAAAAAGGGCTAGGCCGCCCCTGGCTAAAGCGCTTCCTGATCGGAAGCGTGCAAAGCCTCCTCTTCAACGCCTACCTGGCGGAAAGGCTCCGGCAGGGCCTATACGACCGGTTCCTAAAGGGCGACGTCGCCAAGAAGCACGCGACCGGCGGCGAGTTTCGGGTGGAAGACCCCGCGCGCGAAAATCCCCGGGCCCAAGCCCTTGAGATTAGCCCTACCGGGCCGCTTTTTGGCAAGAAATACTTCGAAGCCGAGGGCGAATCCCGCGCGTTCGAAGACGCGATCCTCGAGCGCTTCGGCCTCTCCCGCGCCGACTTTTCCGCCCGCCGGGGCACCCGCCGCCCGATCCGGGTTCCCCTGGAAGAAGCACAGCTCGAACCCGCCGAGGGCGGCGTTTGGCTCTCCTTTTTCCTCCCCAAGGGAAGCTACGCCACCAGCCTGCTCCGCGAGATCATGAAGCAAAACCCCGGGCTCCAGGAGCCCGGGACTCGGGATGCGCTCGGTTTCAAAAGCGAAGCCCTACCTTGAACGAAGCGAAGGGACCGGCGAACGCACCCTTGGTCAGGGCGAAGGCGTATCCGGCGTCCATACCCACGAACGCCGGGGCAGGCAGCCCGGAAAGCGGCAGGTCAAACTCGGCGTCCAGCCGCACGAGTCCGAAACCGCCGCTTTGGTAGCCCAGGCCAGCCCCTCCCCCGAGTCGCAGGCCTTCCCCGCCCGGCGCGTCCATCAGGTAGCGCATCGCGAAGGCGGCGTTCAGACCACCGCCGGTCATGCCCAGGTTCAGCGCCGGGCGCAAGGCCCCCACCGGGGGCTGATAGAGCTGGCAGTTCCAGGAGGCCTCGAGGCCGAACGAAACGGCCCCGGCGTACCCCGCCCGCAAGGCCAGGGAAGGACTTAGGTTACCGGTCGCGAACACGCTGGAAAGGGCAAAAACCGCACCAATCAGTACGAGCGCTCTTTTCACAACCGCTCACCTCCTCCCCTAAGTTAACCCATATCGCCGCCAGAGGTGGGACCCGGGTCCATACAATGACGCTGTGACCGGAAGCCCTGCCCGCCGCTACCGACTCCTGTTGCTCAGCTTCCTGGTCGGGGTCATCGCCGGCCTCGGCGCGATCCTGTTCAACGACCTGGTGGAACTCGCACAGCAGTTCTTCATGGAACAGCTCGCGCAATACCAGCCCCCGACCGAAACCGGCGAGCCCCCCCGCCTGGGACCGCTAACCCGGCTCCTGCTGCCCCTGGTCACCGCCCTAGGCGGGCTTCTCGCCGGACTGCTCGTCTACTACCTCGCCCCCGAGGCCGAGGGGCACGGTACCGACGCGGTGGTTCGCGCCTACCACGAAACCGGGGGCGTGATCCGACCCCAGGTTCCCCTGGTAAAAACCCTGGCCTCCGCGATCACGCTGGGCTCAGGCGGCTCCGGAGGCCGCGAGGGACCGATCGCCCAGATCGGCGCCGGACTCGCCTCAGTCGCCTCGGGCTGGCTCCAGCTCAGCGATTCCGAGCGCCGGATCCTGGTGATGGCCGGCGCCGGGGGCGGCATCGGCGCGGTCTTCCACGCCCCCCTGGGGGGAGCGCTCTTCGCCGCCGAGGTGCTTTACGCCAAGCTGGACTCCGAGCACGAGGTGCTGATCCCCAGCATCGTCTCGGCGGTCACCGCTTACTCGATCGCCGGCTACGTCACCGGCTACGGCTCGCTTTTTCAACTCCCCGAGGTATCCTACCACCAGCCGGCGGTCCTTCCGCTCTACCTCCTGCTTGCGCTTTTAAGCGCCGGGGCAGCCTGGTTATTCGTAAGGCTTTTTTACGCCGTACAAGCCCGCTTCCGAGCCCTTACCCTCCCCGCCCCCTTAAAACCGGCGCTGGGGGGCTTTTTCACCGGGGTGCTCGGCGCGTTTTTGCCCCAGGTCCTCTCCGGTGGCTACGGGTGGATTCAGATGATCTTCGAAAACAAGATCCCCTTAGTCCTTCTTCTACTCATGGTTGCGGGAAAAATGCTTGCCACCGCGATGACGATTGGATCCGGCGGCTCGGGAGGGGTCTTCGGCCCCAGCATCTTTCTCGGGGCCGCGCTCGGCGCCGCCTATGGTCAGGCGGTCGCGCATCTGTTTCCGGTGCTCGAGCTCAACCCGGTGGACTTCGCCCTGGTAGGCATGGCGAGTTTCTTCGCCGCCGCCGCCAAAACCCCCCTTTCCACCATCGTGATGGTCACCGAGATGACCGGGGGCTACGGACTCCTGGTACCGCTCATGCTCTCGAGCTTCACCGCGTTCATCCTCCTCCCTCCCGAGATCACCCTCTACCGCTCCCAGGTCCCCGAGCGCATCGACAGCCCGGTCCACGCCCACGAGTACATCCGTCTGGCGCTCACCAGCCTGGCCGAACGAGGGCTTCCGATCCCCAAGGACGTGCCGCTACCCCAGGTGGCCCGCTTGCTCGAGACCGGCCAGCCCGTCCCCCTCGATCCCGAAGGCAATCAGATCGCCTTCACCATGCAGCTCCACGGACATCACCCCTGGGTGGGTCGCCGCATCGTCGAGCTCGGGCTCCCGCCCGACGTCCTGGTGATCTCGGTGCTAAGGGAAAAGGCGAACCGGGTCATCGTTCCCCGGGGCCACACCCGGCTCGAGGCCGGCGACACCCTGATCCTGGTCGGCCCGCCGGAAGCCCCCGCCGACGTCGAGCGGCTCCTCGGCGAAAACGGGAAGGCCGAGAGCGAGTAACCTACCCCGCCTCCAAACATCGCCGAATCGCGGCCGCGTCGGGGGCGGGGCAAACCGCCTCAAGCCCCATCCGATCCCGGAGCACCTCCCCCACCCGCTCGCCGTGGCCCCGCACGAGGACGCGATAACCGTCCAGGTTCAGCATCATGATGAGGCCCACCACGAACTCCGCCTCCTCCTCGGGGCCGAGGGGCACGCCCTCCGTCCGTCCCCGGCCGGGAAGGTCCGGGATCAGGTAGCGAAAGCCCCCGGGGAGGGGGTCCTTCCAGTCCTCTGCCGAGGCCCCGAGCAGGAGGACCGCGGGCCCCTCACCGAGGTCGTCGTAAACCAGACGGGTACCATAAAGATGGATATAGGCCATCAGGAAGGCGCCTCGGGATCAAAGCGCAGGGGAGGGGTCGGTCCCGCGTTTCCTTCGTCCTCCCGCCAGTGGGCCGGTCCCTGCAGGAAATCCTCGTATCGCTCGATGAAACCCCGGGCCAGGGCGGCGGCCTCCGCGGGGTTTTCCCAAGGGGCGAAGTGCCCGGCCCCTTCGATCGTCACCAGCATCCCCCGAAGCTCGGGAACCCACTCGGTGACCTCGTGGCCGTAGCGCATCGGGGTAAAGACGTCCTCGGCGCCGACGGCGACGAGCGTGGGCTGCTCCAGGCGGCGAAGCCACTTGCGCACGTCCCCGAGCGAGAGAAGCCCCTCGAGCCAGGCCTCCAGGTCGCGCCCCTCCAGCCCCTTGGCCCAGGCCTCGATCTGGGCCTGGCCCCGCCCGAGGAGCAGGGAACCGAAGAACCAGGGTGCGGCGGCGGTCACGAAGGAGGGGAGGCCGCCTCGCGCGTAGGCCTCGCGGAGCGCCCGCAGCCGGGCGAGGAGGGCGTCGTCCACCCGGAAGTAGGGGGAAAAGAGCACGAGGCTCTTCGCCCCGACTTCGGGCGCGATCCGAACGGCGGCGACGCAAGCCTCGGAGAAGGCCACCAGGTGGGCCCCTTCAGGAACCCGGCCCCGCCACGCCTTTTCCGCCTGGGCGGGGGTGGGGTGGGGCGCGGCCTCCAGGAGGCGGCACCCGGCGAAGACCTCCCGAAAGGCGGAAAACCCCGCGGACGGGCTCAGGTAGCCGGGGAGGAAGACGATCGTTTCCACGTCTCCATCCTGGCATAATCGGCCCATGGACCTTGAAGGGGGACTCGGGAAGACGCTCTCGATCGAGATCCTGGAGCTCTCCGAAACGCGGGCCCGGGCCCGGATGCCGGTGACGCCCGCCCATCACCAGCCCCTGGGGTTCCTCCACGGGGGGGCGAGCGTGGCCTTGGCCGAGCACCTCGCGAGCTTCGCCGCCCACCTCCACGTCCCCGAGGGGCACGCCGCCTTCGGCGTCGAGATCAACGCGAGCCACCTGCGAAAAAAGCAAGGCGGCGTGGTCTACGCCGAGGCCCGACCCCTCCGGGTGGGCAGGCGGCTTCAGGTCTGGCAGGTTGAAATCACCGACGAAAAAAACCGGCTGGTCTCGGTCTCACGGGTAACCCTGGCGGTGGTTCCGCTTGACACCGGCGCAAAAGAGGCATAACTTCGCAGCATGAGCGCCGCGAGGAAAGGGGGGATGGGCGTGGAAGACGGCTATCCCGGCTATTCCCCCTCTCGGAAGACGGCGCGGCACTAGGACCCCTTTTTAAAACCCGAAGGAACCGAGGTTGAACCATGCTGATCGTATTGAAAAAGGAAGCGGATGAAGCAGCACTCGAAGAGCTGAAGCAAGAGCTCAGGCGCTTTGGTTTTCGCCCCCACGTCTCCCAGGGCGTGGAAACCACCCTGGTGGGGGCGGTGGGCAAGGGCCCCACCCCCGAGATCATGGAGCATTTTAGGACGCTACCCTACGTGGCCGAGGTCATCCGGATCTCGAAGCCCTATAAGCTCGCGAGCCTCGAGGTGCATCCCCTGCCCACGGTGGTGGCTTTTCCCACCGGAAAAACCGGCGGCGGCCACTTCATGGTGGCGGCCGGCCCCTGCGGGGTGGAGTCCCGGGAGCAAACGCTCACCGCCGCCCGCTACGTCAAGCGTCACGGCGCCCAGATGCTAAGGGGCGGCGCCTTCAAACCCCGTACCAGCCCCTACTCCTTCCAGGGGCTCGGCGAGGAGGGGCTTAAGATCCTGGCCGAGGCCCGGGCGGAGACCGGGCTCCCGGTGGTTACTGAAGTTACGAGCCCCGATAAGGTGGAACTCGTCGCCGAGTACGCCGACATGCTCCAGATCGGCGCCCGAAACGCCCAGAACTTCGCCCTCTTGAAGGAGGCTGGGCAGTCCGGGAAACCGGTGCTCCTAAAACGCGGGATGAGCATGACGCTCGAAGAGTTCCTGATGAGCGCCGAATACATCCTCTCCGAGGGGAACGAGCGCGTGATCCTGGTGGAGCGCGGCATCCGCACTTTCGAGACCGCGACCCGGTTTACCCTCGACGTCTCGGCGGTGCCGGTGCTCAAGTCCTGGACCCACCTCCCGGTCTGGGTCGACCCCAGCCACCCCGCCGGCAGGCGCGAGTGGGTGACCCCGCTTGCGCTGGCCGGAGTGGCGGCGGGCGCCGACGGGCTCATCGTCGAAACCCACCCGAACCCCCAGGAAGCCCGCTCCGACGCCGCCCAGCAACTCACCGAGGAGGAGTTCGCCGAGCTCATGAGCCGGATCAAGGCCCTGCTACCCGCGGTAGGCAAGGCGCTCGATGCGGCCGCGGTACGCTAGGGCCGGGATCTTCGGCATCGGGCTCCTGGGCGGCTCGGTGGCGCTGGGTCTGAAAAGCCGCTTCCTTGCCGGCGAGGTCCACACCTACGACCGCGACCCGCGCGCCCTCGAGGCCGCCCTCGCCCTCGGCGCCGCCGACCGCACCCACACCGAGCTGGGCCCCTGGGTGGGCGAGCTCGACCTCGCCGTGCTCGCCGCCCCGGTAGGGGCGATTCCCGCGCTGATCGAGGCGATCCGCCCCTACGCCGGCGAAGGCACGCTTTTTACCGACGTGGGAAGCGTGAAGGGGCCGGTGGTGCGGGCGGCCAAAGGGCTCCCCCGCTTCGTGGGCGGCCACCCCATGGCGGGTAGCGAGCGGGCCGGGGTGCAAAACGCCCACGCCGGGCTCCTCGAAAACGCGGTTTGGGTCCTGACCCCTGCTGAGGAAACCGATCCCGCCGACCTCGAGGAGGTGGAGACCCTGGTCAGCGAGCTAGGGGCCTACCCCCTCGTCCTCGACCCCGAGCTGCACGACCGTCTCGTTGCCCGGGTGAGCCACCTTCCCTACCTGCTCGCGGTGGCGCTGAACCTGCTCGTCTCCCGCGACGAGAAGAAGGACCTGCTCATGTTTCTCGCCGCCGGCGGGTTTCGCGACCTCACCCGGGTGGCCTCGGGTAGTCCCCGGATGAGCCGGGACATGATGGTGGAGAACCGGGAGGCGGTGCGGGAGGCGCTCGCGGACCTCAGGGCGGTGCTCGAGGAGCTCGATGCTGCGCTCGAGCACCCCGAGGTGCTCGTCCGCCTCGCCGAAGAAGCCAAGCGCACCCGGGATGCCCTCCCGGTGGTGAAGCGGAGCCTCCTCCCGGTCCGCCACGAGCTCGTGGTCCAGGTGCCCGACCGCCCCGGCGAGCTCGCCCGCATCACCACCGCCCTGGGCGAAGCCGGGGTGAACATCAAGGACATCGAGGTCCTCACCATCCGGGACGCGGGCGGCGCGATCCGGCTTGGGTTCGCCGAAACCGGCGAAAAGGCCGCCGCCAGGAGGGTCTTGGAGGACATCGGCTACCGGGTCGTTTCCCCGGGGTAAAATCGCCGCCGTGAACGACGTTCTCCTGCGCGCGCTCCGGGGCGAGCCCCCCCCTTACACCCCGGTCTGGTTCATGCGCCAGGCCGGGCGCTACCAGGCCGAGTACCGCAAGCTCCGGGAGCAATACACGATCGAAGCGATCGTGCAAAACCCGGAACTCACCACGTACGTCACCCTGCTGCCGGTGAAAAAACTCGGGGTGGACGCGGCGATCCTCTTCGCCGACCTATCCACGCCCTTTTCCGGCCTCGGCTTCCCCACGAAGCTCGTCGAGGGGAAGGGACCCGTCGTCGAAAACCCCCTTCGAAGCCCCGAGGACCTAAAAAGGCTCCGGGAGTTCTCGGCTGAAGAGGAAACGCCCTATGTTCTCGAGGCCATCCGGATGCTTAAGGCCGAGCTCGAGGTCCCCCTGATCGGCTTCGCCGGCGCCCCCTTCACCCTCGCCTCCTACCTGATCGAGGGCGGGCCCTCGAAGCACTTCGCGGCCACCAAGCGCTTCATGTACCACCACCCAAAAGCCTTCGAAGCGCTCCTTTCCCACCT
>Ga0256839_1005185_pt1 | contig 12193 bp, 10 predicted proteins | sample 354166metaG_FD_185968 | JGI IMG/M metagenome (GOLD analysis project Ga0256839, IMG submission 185968) | Hydrothermal vent microbial communities from Mid Atlantic Ridge, Atlantic Ocean - 354-166 | ecosystem: Environmental > Aquatic > Marine > Hydrothermal vents | place: Atlantic Ocean: Mid...
AATACTCTCCTTCCTGCTCTGCGGAACGGTCGGCGCCTTTACCAGCCGCTACTTGCACCGGGAACCCGGGTATGTACGGTTCTATGTCTGTTACTCGATCTTCACGCTGGGAATGGTGACCAGCGCCTTGGCCGGGACGATCGAAGTGCTGTTTTTCGGCTGGGAGCAGGTGGGCTTGTCGTCGGCACTGCTGGTAGCCTACTTCCACGAACGCACGGCACCGGTGCGCAACGGGCTTCGCGTATGGAGCGTCTACCGGGTAGCCGACGCCGCCTTTCTGCTGGCGGCGATTGCGCTGCACCACCTGACCGGCGCAGGAGACTTCGCGGGATTGATGGGAAGCGGCTCGTGGCCCGATGGACAGGCGTCGCTGCTGCCCAGTCAGGCCCTGTTTGTCGGAATGCTGTTGCTGGTGGCCGCGGCCGGCAAATCGGCACTCGTTCCGTTTTCCGGCTGGTTGCCGCGAGCCATGGAAGGGCCCACCCCTTCCAGTGCCATCTTTTACGGTGCTTTGTCGGTCCACTTGGGATCCTACTTGCTGCTGCGAGTCAGCCCGCTGCTGGAACGATCACCGTTGCTGGCCGCCACCGTGGTCGGGATCGGATTGGCCACCGCGTTGCTGGGGGCACTTTCCTCACGAGTGCAGGCCGACATCAAGAGTGCGCTGGCCTTCGCGTCGCTGACGCAGGTCGGTCTGATCACGGCCGAAATCGGTTTGGGCCTGCGCTATATCGCTCTGATCCACATCATCGGACACGCTTGCCTCAGAACACTTCAACTGCTGCGAGCGCCTTCGCTGTTGCACGACTACCACACACTGGAAAATGCCATCGGAGGACACCTGCATCCGGAACCGACGATTTGGGAGCGGATCATTCCGTCCAAAGCGCGGAGTTGGGTCTATCGATTCGCACTGGAGCGGGGTTATCTCGATGGGTGGCTCGACCGCTACATCGTGACACCGTTCCGCCAGGTGTTCGCTCATTGCGACCGATGGGAACGGAGTTGGACCGATTGGTTGGCGGGAAGAAGCTCGCGCGTGTCCGATCGCGTCGAGCCGCATGAGGAAATCGTGGACGAACTTCGACTATGAAACCACCGGTGGCGAACGACCACCGACCTCTTGAAAAAGTGGGATGACCCTATGCTGGGATTGCACTTGCCGTGGCTGGAATTGGCGATCGTCACACCGCTGGCCGGAATGCTGCTGGTCTGGAAGGCGCACACCGCCGACCAGGCTCGAGCCCGCGCCCTGGCGGCCGCGGGACTAGCGCTCTTTCTGGCCGTTGGCACCTGGGAGGATTTCGGCACACTTCATACCTTCGATGCTCATGATCGCTGGGACTTGGTCTCGCGCTGGATGGGAGAGGACTTCCTTGTCGTGGACGAGCTGAGTGCTCCGCTGCTGCCGCTGGCGGCGTTGCTCTTTTTCGCCATGATCCTGGGCACGCTGCGCACCAAAGTACACCGTTTTCCCTTCGCCTGGACACTGCTGTCGGAATCGCTGGTTCTCGCCATGTTGAGCACGCGATCGGGATGGTGGATGATCCTGCTGGTCGCGCTGCAGGCCCTGCCGCCGCTTTGGGAACTCCGCAGTCGTGGTCGCCCCGTCCGCCCATTCGCACTCCACATGGCGGCGTTCGTCGCGCTCCTCGCGGGCGGGTGGGCAATCCATCGGACCGGCGAGCCAGGCGGGTCGGTCGGTTGGCTGGGTATGAGTCTGGTGGCCGTGGCCGTGCTCATCCGCAACGGCGTCATCCCGTTTCACTGCTGGATGACGGACCTGTTTGAAAACGCGACATTGGGCACGTCGCTGCTGTATGTGACACCGATGGCCGGCGCCTATATCTTCATGCGGCTCGTTCTGCCCGATGCACCGCCCCACTTGCTCGCAATCATCGCCATCGCGTCACTCGTAACCACCGTCTACGCGGCGGGAATGGCACTGGTCCAACGAGAGACTCGCAGGTTCTTCTGCTACCTTTTCCTCAGCCACTCTTCGCTGGTACTGGTCGGGCTGGAAACCCTCTCGCCGATCGGTCTTACGGGTGGCCTGTGCGTCTGGTTGTCGGTCGGCCTGACACTGGCCGGCTTCGGTTTGACGCTGCGAGCGATCGAGTCGCGAACGGGACGGATTTCCCTTGCCGACTATCACGGCTTGTACGACCACGTACCGATGCTGGCCGTCTTTTTTCTGCTCACCGGATTGGCCAGCGTCGGGTTTCCCGGAACGGTGGGATTCATCGCCAGCGAGTTGCTGGTCGAGGGAGCGATTCAGTCGTATCCCTACGTCGGTGCGCTGGTGGTCCTCGCCGCTGCACTCAATGGAATCGCCGTGCTCCACGCCTTCTTCCGTCTGTTTACGGGAACCCAACACACCACCAGCGTGTCGCTGACCGCGCGATGGCCCGAACGGTTGGCCGTGCTGGTCTTCTCGCTGCTGATCCTGGGGGGCGGCCTGTTTCCGCAACCGGGAGTCCATTCGCGATACCACGCAGCGTCCGAGTTGCTCTCACGGCGCGCCCGATCGCAGGCAACTCCCGATTCCAACTCGCATCATGTGGCCCAACGCTCGCCACCTCCGGCAAACGCGCCCCCGTAATCCGGCCAATCCTCCGGTGCGTTTTCGAATCCCGTTCCCGTTCACTCCAAGGACGCTCCAACCATGTCGGCAACCGAATCTCATGATGCTCTCTCGACTTCCCAGGAAAAGCCGGTCGGCAATCTGTCCGGCTTCATCCGGTATTTCAAGCACGACATTCTCTCGGGTTTTCTCGTTTTCCTGATCGCCCTGCCACTCTGTTTGGGAATCGCCCTGGCTTGCAACTACCCGGCCATCGCCGGCATCTTCACCGCGATCATCGGCGCGATCGTGGCGACCTTCATCAGCAACTCGGAACTGACCATCAAAGGGCCGGCCGCCGGATTGATCGTCATCGCGGCCGCCACCATCGACGCGTTCGGCGGCGACGGTGCCATCGGGGGGTTCACCGAGGCCGACATGGCCGCCTACCGGATGGCACTGGCCGTGGGCGTGGCAGCGGCCGTGCTGCAGATCATCTTCGGCTTGGTGCGTGCCGGGATCTTGGGCGAGTTTTTTCCGCTTTCCGCCGTCCACGGTATGCTGGCCGCCATCGGCGTGATCATCATCATCAAGCAGGTGCCCGTGGCGCTGGGCGTGGAAGCGAAAGGCGAGCCGCTGGAGATGTTGCGCGAGTTTCCGACTTACTTCAAGGAGCTGAATCCGGAGATTGCACTCATCGGCGCCGTGGGGCTGATCATCATGTTCGGCTGGCCACTGTTGCAGCACCGATTCCGCGGCCTCAAAGCCATCCCGTCGGCGATGGTCGTGCTGGCAGCCACGGTTCCCCTGGGAAGTGCCTGGTGCTTCGACCTGCTGCACCAGCACACCTACTCCTTTCATGGACACAAATACGAAGTCGGCGAGTCGTATCTGGTCAACATGCCCGATCGGGTGTTCGGCATGTTCGAGTACATCACCACTCCAGACTTCTCCGCATTCACCAATCCGGAATACCTCCCGGCCGCCATCCAGTGGACGTTCATGTTCTTCATTATCGGCAGTCTGGAATCGCTGCTGAGCGCGAAGGCGATCGACGTGATCGACCCGTGGAAACGGAAGACCGATCTCGACCGGGATATGATCGCCGTCGGCGCCGGCAATTTCCTCAGCGCATGGCTGGGCGGGCTGCCGATGATCTCGGAGATCGTCCGCAGCAAGGCCAACATCGACAACGGAGCCCGCACCCGCTTCGCCGACTTCTGGCACGGTATCTTCCTGCTGGTCTGCGTGGCCCTGATCCCGACGTGGCTCCACCGTATCCCGCTCGCGGCACTCGCCGCCATGCTGATCTACACGGGCTTTCGGCTGACGCACCCTTCGGAGTTCTTGCATGTCTACAAGGTCGGGAAAGAGCAGTTGGTGATCTTCGTCGCCACGCTCGTCGGCGTGTTGGCGACCGATTTGCTGTGGGGAATCGTCATCGGAATCGGGGTCAAGTTGCTGATTCACCTGCTCAACGGCGTTCCCCTCCGGTCGATTTTCAAACCGTACCTCGACGTGGAACTGCTCGATTCCAAGACAGCACTGATTCGAGCCCGGTTCTCGGCCATCTTCACCAACTGGATCTTGTTCCGCCGCCAGTTGGCTCGACTGGGTCTCAAAGAAAAAAAGAACGTGATTGTCGACCTCTCCAACTGCAAACTCGTCGATCACAGCGTGATGGAAAAGCTGCACGAACTGCAAGACGATTTCGTGCGGGAAGGAGTCTCCTTGGAGATCCGCGGTCTGGAAAATCACCGGCCGCTGTCCGACCACGAACTGGCGGCGAGAAAGCGCGTGGAGGAAAACGCAGACCGTTCGCAAGAAACGGTGGGCCACGGCCATTGACGGCGACCCCGCGCCCCGGTGCGGCCTGGCATCACGGGCACTCGGGTACCACCGGCCGGAAAATAAATGGCTCGACCCAACGTGCGTGCCTCAACAACGTTACGGCGAAACCGGTGCGCCCATTTGAAGAAAAACCCTGTTTTCCCATCGACAGGCTGCCGATAGGCGTTATGATTGATGCACGCTCGGGAACAAACGAGTTCGCACGACGGGTGCGATTGTCCCTGGCGAGTTCAGGTTGATCCGAAAGGTTGAACGCTCAGGCATATTTGAATTGGTTACGGTAACGGTCGAGTCGGATTTCGGGTTTGGGCCGGGCTTTCTTCCGAGTTTTCTCTGGATCCCTGTGAGTCGAATCTGCTGATTGTTCCAGCGCTTGCTGGCTGGAAGCTGCTTGGCGTCCTCTGACGCCGCTTGGTTTTTGGGCAACGAGCCGTTGACGACGAGCCGTCCACTACCCTTCCAACGTGTCTGCCGGCGCCCACGAGCCATTCCGGACGATCCGGGATAGATTTTTGAGCCTGTGACAAAACCTGCCGTACCACCTCCGAAGCTCGGATGTGTTGCTTGCGGCATGGAGTTTTGTGACAGCCCCTTTGTTTCTTTTGCAGGAGTTCTTGAATGAACATTTATGTAGGCAATCTCAGCTTCGATGCGACCGAAGCCGACCTCGAGCAGGCATTCGCCCAGTTCGGCGACGTGAAGTCGGTCAACATCATCACGGACCGCGAAACGGGTCGTTCGCGAGGCTTCGGCTTCGTCGAAATGCACGACGACCAGGCCGGCCGTGAAGCGATCGAGCATCTGAACCTGAAACAGATTGCCGGTCGCGCAGTCACCGTCAATGAGGCTCGCCCGCGTGAAAATCGCCGCGGCGGTGGCGGCGGCGGACGTCGCTGGTAAACGACGGCGCCGAGTATCTCGGCAGTCCAGACTCGAGCCCGGTCCCCGCATCTTGCGGGACCGGGTTTTTTCGTCGATGCGCCGCGCTGCCGCGGAAACGGGGCGTTCGCGGTGCCGGGCCATTCGACCGGCATTGTCCGGGGTCGACGACGGCGGCGCCCCACGCCGTGCCGGCACGTTCGTCCGCCTGGAACGGCGGCGGAAAGGCTCCGGCGTGGGTCGGTGTCGGCTACCGGCAGGCATGCTGTAAAGTGATCGTCGAAATCTTGTGCTCTTGGTTGAAAACCTTCTCAGTTCTTGGGAGCCACCATCATGACCTCGCCCTTTGCATCGCTGCTGGCCACGGGAACCCGCCTGTGGCTCGATTCGGTCGATCCGGAGCTGGTGCCTCGACACCGCGACTGGGGATTCACCGGCGCCACATCCAACCCCGTGATCATTTCGGGGATCGTTCGGTCGGGAGCCTATGCGACGCGGCTCCGCGAGCTGATGGAAGGCGAGCCCGACAACGACGCCGTGGCCTGGCAACTGACCGACCAGATCGTTCGGCAGGCCCAGCAGGTATTTCTCGATGTGTGGCGCGAAACCGGCGGTAACGACGGCTACGTCAGTTTCGAAGTCGACCCGCTGTTGGAAGACCCGGAGCTGGCAATGCGTCATGGTCAGCGCGTCGAGCGTTATATCGAACTGGCCACCCGGTGGGCCGAGGGCCATGACAACCGGATGATCAAGATACCGGCCACACCGGCGGGCATCGACGCTCTGGAGGAAGTGGTGGCTCGAGGCGTCACCGTGAATGTCACGCTGATCTTTACGCAGGAGCAATACGAGCGGGCTCGCGATGCCGTCTGGCGGGGAGCTCAGCGGCGCCCCGACCTGGCTCGCTTCAAGAGCGTCTACAGCGTGTTCGTATCGAGGTTGGACAGTTACACTCAGGCGCACGTCCCCGAGCTTTCCGAGGACGCTCAAGGTGAAGTGGGCATCCTCAACGCCAAGCGGATCTGGCGAGCCAACGTCGAGTTCTGGAAGCAGCACCCCACGCCGCTGAGACAAGAAATCGTGTTCGCCAGTACGGGCACCAAACGCCCCGAAGATCCCCCGTGGAAGTACGTGGTCGCTCTGGCCGGCAGCGACATCCAGACCAATCCCCCGGCCACCAACGAGGCGGTGGCGGCAGCCGACCTGGAGTTCGAGCGGCAAGTCGATCAGTGGCCGCCAGACGAAGTCGTCCGGGAAATCGACCGGAAAGTCGATAGAGACCGACTGCTCGAAGTGCTGATGGAAGAGGGCATTCGCAAATTCGCCGATCCGCAAAAGGAATTGCTGGCCGAAGTCGGCCGTCAGAGATCGGCGATGTCGGGGAGCGGATACTGAGGCAACCATCCCAGCGGAAGCACGGCGCCGGTGATCCAGCGAGCCTCATCGGAGGCGAGAAAGGCGATCGCCGCAGCCACATCGTGAGGCATCCCCATACCCAGAGGATGGCTGGCCAGAATCTTCCGCTCGGTCTTCAAACTCCATTTGCCGATATGCTTGGCCGTCATCGGTGAGAACACCAGGGCCGGCGCTACCAGGTTCACTCGGATCTTCTGCGGCGCCAGTTCGATGGCCAAGGACTGCACAAAACCGGTCAGCCCCGCTTTACTGGCACTGTACGCCGCGAACCCCTGGCATCCGCCCAGCCCCAAGATACTGCCCACGTGAGTAATCGAGCCCGGCGATTTCAGCAAAGGCAAAGCCAACTGAGTCAATTCGATGGCGGCGCGCAGGTTGACGTCGAGTTGACGCGCGACGTCCTCCGGCGGCATCGCTTCCAGGGGGCCCCGTGCTTCGATCCCCACGTTGTTCACCAGCGTATCCAGATGGTCGGCGTCCCGGTGAACCGTTTCGATCAATGTCTCCAGTGAATCGCGTCGTCCGACGTCGCATGCATGCCAGCAGACCCGATCCGTGAGTCGGCGGAGGCGCTTGAGCAGCCGCGACGGCTCGCGGCGGGAGGCCAGCCACAGCAATGCGCCCTCACGCGCCAACCGCTCGGCCGTGGCACCCCCGATCCCCCCGTGACTGGCGCCGAAGATCAGAGCATGCTTTCCGGTAAAGCGGCGAGGCAGATCTTGGTGCGGACTCATGGGGAGTTGTCGAGTGCGAAGGAACGGAAGATGATGAGCACCATGGCTGGACGGCAGGCAGCCAGCGGACCGGCCGAAGACCGGCGGAACGTTCGAGTGTAGGATGTCGGCGGGAGAACGGGAACCGGGAGAACGGCGGTAGCCGATGAACGAACTGGAGAACTCCATCGTGTTTACGGGACTGGTCGAGGGTATGGGGAAGCTGGTCGAACTCATCGACGAGCCGCCGGGAAAGCGGCTGGTGATCGATGCCGGAGAAATCGCCTCCGGCGCCGCCATCGGAGACAGCGTGGCCCTCAACGGCTGCTGCCTCACCGTCGTTGCCGTGTCGGGATCGGTGCTCGAGTTCGAGGCGGGGAAAGAAACACTCCGTCGCACGAACCTGGGCGGGTTGCAGTGTGGCAATGCGATCAACCTCGAACGAAGCTTGCGAATCGGCGACCGATTGGGCGGCCACCTGGTGACCGGCCACATCGACACGGTGGCGCGCGTCGCGCGGCGGGATGACGAGGGGGAGTGGTCGACGTTCTGGTTCGAACTCGACCGGCAATGGATGCACCATCTGGCCTCCAAGGGTTCGGTCGCCGTCGATGGTGTGAGTTTGACAGTAGTCGATGTGAATGACAATAAGACGGCGTTCAGCGTAGCTCTGATTCCGCATACATTGGAAGTCACCACCTTGGGGCGGCGACAAATCGGTGACTCGGTCAACATCGAAACAGACTTGCTGGCCAAGTATGTCGAGCGTCAACTGGCGCGGGAGACATCATGAAACGGCAAACGGCATCGTTCCTGATCGAACGTTTCGATGCGGCCGGAATTCGCCCCGATTCGCGACGCGGCCAGAACTTCCTGGTCGACTTGAATCTGGTAGCCCTGCTGGCCCGATCCGCGCGGCTGGACCAGCGCGACGTCATATTGGAAGTCGGCACGGGAACGGGCTCATTGACGGCCATGCTGGCCTCCCAAGCCGCTCACGTGGTAACGGTCGAGGTCGACACTCGACTGCACGCGATGGCTCAAGAAACGCTCGGCCCGTTTTCCAACATCACGTTCCTGCGGCAAGATGTGCTCAAGAACAAGAACCGCATCGACGCCAACGTCAAAGAGGCGATCGTGGCGGCGCTGGAAGCCGACCCGGAGCGGCGTTTCAAGTTGGTCGCCAATCTGCCGTACAACATCGCCACGCCGATCCTGTCCAATCTGTTGGCGGCACCGCCCCGCCCCGCGCTGATGGTCGCCACCATCCAGAAGGAGCTGGCCGACCGCATCGTGGCTCGGCCGAACACCAAGGACTACGGGGCGCTCAGCATCTGGATGCAGAGCCAGTGCGACGTGGAAATCGTTCGCGTGCTGCCGCCCAGCGTCTTCTGGCCTCGTCCCAAAGTTCACTCGGCCATCGTCCGCATCCGTCCGGTCGCCAACAAGTGGCAGCGGATCTCCGATCTGCCGTTTTTTCAGGAGACGGTCCGCGCTCTGTTCTTTCACCGCCGAAAATACCTCCGCAGCGTGGTCCAAAGTGCGTTCAAAGGACGCCTCGATAAGGCGGAGGTCGACAGGCTGCTCGAAGAGTGCGGATTCCAGGGCACCGAGCGAGCCGAACAGTTGTCCGTCGAGCAGATGATCGGGTTTTGCGAAACCGCCCGTCGCCGATTATCGTAGAAGATGGGCGGGAGGGTCGGAGTGACCGTTCCCATAACGAAGCAGAGGTTGGGACCGTCAAGAGGGACGGACGCCATGAGATTCATCGAAATGACTGGCAAAGTACTGGCCGATATCGTTCAAGATGACGAAATCCACGCGCCGTCGCTCCCCGAGGTCGGCATCGGGGACGAAACGGTGGTGCGCGTCAATGAACAGGGCGATATCGAGATTCGTCTGGCCGACCGCTGGGACGTGATCGGCGGACTGCTGGGCAACTACGAGGCCAGAATCAAACGCCGTACCGGTTTGGACTGGGTGCACCCTTGCAACTGACCGGCGGCCTCACCCGGTTGTTCCCTTCCAGCAGTTTTCCGCCTAGAATCGAGTTTCACGTCACGTCGGCTCACCCGTCCGATCATCCCTCCGGGTGAGCCCCCTTATTCGGGAAGTGCTTGCACGGCTGGTGCCGGCCACGGTCTTCAAAATCGCTGGGCCGTATGTCCACCATACGGTCGGTGGGTTCGATTCCCATGCACTTCCGCTTTCCCTTGCCCTCGGGAACAACGGTGAAACGGCAAAGTCAGTTTCTGGATGTCGTCGATTGCGAGACGGCTCAAGCCCGCTTCGAATCGGCGCTCGACCTGCGCCCCATCGGGACCGAACAGGTGGCTCTCCCGGACGCTCTCGAACGCGTGTTGGCCGAAGACGTTACGGCGCCGGTCGACGTGCCCGCCTTCGATCGCTCCAACTTCGACGGGTTCGCAGTGCGTGCGGAGGACGTCGTGGGAGCCGACGAGGAGTCCCCCCGGCTGCTGACGCTGCTGGAGGAAACGGCAACGGCCGGAGCCGTTCCCCGCCGGGAGGTGCGTCCGGGCATGGCGATGCCCATCGCCACCGGAGGCGTGGTGCCTCGCGGCGCGGACGCCGTGGTGATGGTCGAGGACACGACGATCCGAGACGGGCAACTGGCCGTAGGCCGCCCGGTTCCGGCCGGATTCGGCCTTACCTTCGCCGGCACCGATATCGCTCAAGGCGAACGCGTGCTGTTTCAGGGAACTCAGCTCAGCAGCCGAGAAACGGCCGTCCTGGCAGCTTTGGGACTCGACTCGGTTCCGGTCGTCCGGCGACCTCGCATCGCCGTGGTTTCCACCGGTGACGAAATCGTGGCTCCCGGGAATCCCCTGCAAATCGGCCAGATATTCGACTCGAACCAACGCGTGATCGCCGACGCCTTGCGCGAAGCGGGAGCCGAACCGGTGGAGTTGGGCATCGCTCCGGACGACGCCCACGCACTGCGCGCGCTGATCGAGCGAGGGTTGCAGCAGTGCGATGGCGTGCTGCTTTCGGGCGGAACCAGCAAGGGTGCTGGAGACATCTCCTATCGGGTTGTCGACGAACTGGGAGAAATCTGTGTTCACGGCGTCGCCATCAAACCGGGTAAGCCGATTTGTCTGGCGGTCGCCGATGGCAAACCGCTGGTCGTGCTGCCCGGTTTTCCCACTTCCGCCATCTTTACATTTCACGAGTTCGTCGCGCCGGTGGTTCGCCGCATGGCGGGATTGGCTCCCCGTCCTCGTCATACCCGGATCACGGCGCGGCTGGCTGTCGGCGTACGGTCTCAGATGGGACGGCGCGAATATGTATTGGCCAGCCTGGTACGGTCCCGGCTCGCCGATTCGGAACGAGCGTGGGTTGCCTATCCGCTGGGAAAGGGTTCGGGATCGGTTACCACCTTCAGTCACGCGGACGGCTACCTCACCATCGATCAGCGGTGCGAGTTGGTATCGGCGGGTAAGGAGGTCTCCGTAAAGCTGCTCTCGTCGGAGCTGAAACTGGCGGACTTGTGTGTGATCGGCAGCCACTGCATCGGGATGGACTGGCTGTTGTCGCAGTTGAACCGGGCCGGGTTCGTGGTGCGTTCCCTGGCGGTAGGATCGACGGCCGGTCTGGAAGCGGTCCGCACGGGTCGCGCGGACGTGGCCGGCATTCACTTGCTGGATCCTGAAACGGGCCGGTACAACACGCCGTTTCTATCTGACGAACTCGAGGTGATCGGCGGTTACGAGCGGCGGCAGGGGATCATTTTTCGGCCTGAGGATTCGAGGTTCGCGAACTTGAGCTTGGCGGAGATCCGGGAAGTCGTCCGCGGTGACGCCGCTTTGCGAATGGTGAACCGCAATGCGGGAAGCGGGACGCGCGTCCTGATCGATCTCCTGCTGGGCGAGGCGCGGCCTCCCGGATATGCTCAGCAACCGCGCACTCATCATGCGGTCGCCGCCAGCGTGGCCCAAGGTCGGGCCGACTGGGGAGTTGCCGTCGAGTGGGTCGCGCGCCGGCGCGGTCTGGGATTCTGTCCACTTCGTGAGGAACGATACGAGCTGATCGCGCGCCGCGACTCGACCGACAGAGCTCCTCTGAACAGGTTGCGGGAACTGTTGGCTGCCGAGGAGACCCGCCAGGCTCTGGAGCGTTATGGACTGCGCATGTTGGACCGATCGATGGGACGGCCGGACGAGGCGCAGTGAGGCGAAGCATGGTCGGCTATGGTTACCACGGACAGTACTTGCTGGTCGACTTGTCGTCGGGAACGAGTCGACGGCTGCCGTTGGACGAATCGGTTTTGCGAGCGTACATCGGCGGTGTGGGGCTGGCCACCTGGTTGATGCTCCGCCATTGCCCCCCCGGCGCCGATCCGCTGGGCCCCGACACGCCGCTCGTGCTGGCGTTCAGTCCGTTGGTGGGCGGGCCTCTCACGACATCCGCCAAATTCGCGGTGGTGACCAAGTCGCCCTTGACCCGGCGGATCAGTGACAGTCTCTGTTCGTCTCGTTTCGCCCTGGCGGGGAAACGAGCCGGAATCGACGCCCTGGTGGTGACGGGGCGTTGTTCGGAACCGAGTCTGCTGGTGGTCGATGAGGACCGGGTCGAGTGGCCGTCGGCGACGCCGTGGTGGGGACGAACCACGTCGGATGCGCAGCGAGCGATCGAGTCGGCATTCGGGAAGGGCTGGGAAAGCCTGGTCATCGGCCCGGCCGGCGAACGGGGAGTGCGGTTCGCCACGATTTCTCATGACGGTCGCCACGCGGGACGTGGAGGTGCCGGAGCC
>Ga0256839_1005186_pt1 | contig 12192 bp, 6 predicted proteins | sample 354166metaG_FD_185968 | JGI IMG/M metagenome (GOLD analysis project Ga0256839, IMG submission 185968) | Hydrothermal vent microbial communities from Mid Atlantic Ridge, Atlantic Ocean - 354-166 | ecosystem: Environmental > Aquatic > Marine > Hydrothermal vents | place: Atlantic Ocean: Mid...
GGAGTGCCCCGGCTACGTCGCCGGAGAGCTCCAGGGCCAGCGCGCCGTCGTAGCGAAGCCGGGCCCCGCCCCCGGACCTTCCGGCCCGCCAGGAGATCTCCCCGGAAAACGCCCGGGGGGCGCCGGAAAGGTTCCCTGAAAGGGAAAGGGGTCCAAGGACGAAGTCCCGGAGCTTAAGGGAAAGCTCCGAAGGGCCGAGCGCGAGCCTGAGCCCCTCACCCCGGGCGAGAAGGCGCGTCCCTTCCACCGCGAGGGCGAGCTCCTTCCCGGCGGTAAGGAGCCGCCCATCAAGCCAGCGCCCGGGGAAGCGTCCCCCGGCCTCGAGCCTCGCCACGCCGGCGGGTAGCGGGCCCCGGTAGGCCCAGTCAAGCGCGGGCACGGAAAGGTCGAGCGTCCCGCTAAGGGGGGAGAGCCCGCCCTCTCCACGGAGCGCGATCCGCGGCCCCCGTGCGTCGAGGACGACGGCGCCGGCGCCCCCCGCCCGGTAGCGGAGCCTCCCCTCCGCTCGCCGCTCCCGGATCCAGAGGGTGAGCGCCCCCTCCGCCGCCCCCTCGCCCGCGAGCTCGAGGCGGAGGTCCTCGCCAAAAAGCCGGCCCGAGAGGGCCCCACCGGGCAAGGGCAGCGTGAGGGCGAGGGCACCGCCGGTCCCCTCCCCTCGCCGCCAGGTGAGGGTGCCCTCGATCCGGGGCTTGGGAATCGCGAGGGTGAGCCGGGCCTCCTCAGGGCCCGCGGCGAGCTCCGCCCGCCCGCCGTAGACCGCCCCCGAAAGCGCGAGCCGGAAGCGGGCAGGGTCCAGGGTGCCCGCAAGCGAAAGCCCCGGCCCCCCAAGCCGAAGTGGAAGCGAAACCCCACCCAAAGCCCCCGCGCCCCGGGCGGAAAGCGTAAGGGGAAAGCCCAAAAAGGGCCCGAGGTTCAGAGCATCGAGTTCGGCCTCGAGAAACCGGCCCTCAAGCCGCACCAAAGCCCCCGGGCCCGAGATCCGGGCCCAGGCCCCCCGCCGGTAGCCAAAGGCGAGCGCGAGCTCGGCCCCTCGGCCAAGAAGCCTCCCCTCGCCCTCGAGGCGGGGATCCAAAAGCCTGCCGTCAAGGCGATAGCGAAGCGAGAGGGTGCTTTGCAAAAGCTCCCTATCGAGCTGCCCCTCCCCACGTAAGGAGAGATCCGGCTCCAAGCGGAGGCGCGCCCCGCCCCCGAGGTAGGAAAGCTCGGCGAAAAGGGCCCCGGCGCCCGAGAGCTTCCCCCCCAAGGGCCCGGCCTCGAGGGCCATCGCCCCGGAAAACCCCTTTTCCGGCCGGTAGAAAAGCCGTCCCAAAAGCCGCCCGCCCCCGGCAAGCGCCCCCTCGCCCTCGAGGGTGAGCCGACCCGCGCGGTAGGCGACCCGTAGCGGCGCCTGCCAGACCGCCTCCACCCGGGCGCCCTCGCCGCTGAGACGCACCGGGCCGGTCTGAAGGAGCAGGTAGCGGGTGGCGAGCTGGCCCTCCCCGCGGTAGCGGAGCCCCTCCCCCGAGAGCTCGAGCCGCCCCGAGGCGTAGGGCCCGTCCAGGCGAAGCTGCCCCCGATAGGCGAGCCCCTCGCCGGCGACCGCGAGGGAATACCCATCCCCTTGGGCGGAAAGCCGCCAGCGCGGGGCCGCTGGGGAGCCGGCGAGCAAAAGCTCAGCTTGCATCGGCCGCCTAAGCGTAAGCCGTCCCCCCAGCTGCCCTTCCTCAAACACGATCCGGCCTGAGAGGGCCCCGAGACCCTTGAGTACCACCCCATCACGGAACGAAAGCCAAAGCCCCGCCTCGAACCCGGGCAGCCAAACGAGCCCCCGCCCCCGGCGAAAGGAAAACCGCGCCTCCCTGCCCCATAGGCCGAGGGTGCCGGCGATCCCCGTCCCGTCCTCGAGCCTTCCCGCCACGCGTCCGGAAAGGGCGAGACCCAGGCCCTTACCGAGCGCCGCCAGGTCGAGCCCGGGCACCTCGATCCGCCCGGGGCGCGCCCGGACCTCTCCACCCGGAAGGGCAAGGGTGAGGGCGTAGTCCCGCCCCGCGACCCGGGCCCGCACCCACGCTTCGCCCCGGGGCAGCACGAGCTTGCCGGTAAGGCCCGCCCGGATGCCCTCGCCCTCAAGGGCACCGGAAAACGCCCCGAGGAGGGTCTCAAGCGCAAAGCTCCCCCGGTAGCGCGCCCCCTCGCCCTTGACCCGGAGCGCCCCATGCAGTTCCCACCGAGTGCCCTTTAAGGCAAACCTCCAGGGCGCGGGCCGGGTGCCGGGCAGGCGAAGCGTCCCCTCCCCCCTTCCCCAAAGCCCTTTTTTGCCGTAGCCAAGCCGGAGGGCGCCGGCAAGCCAGGGGTGGGCAAGCGAAAGCCGCACCTCCCCCGCCCGGGCGCCGAGCGTTCCCTGGCCGGAAAGCCCGGGTCCCTCGAGCAAGAGCGCGACCTCGCCGTTCCCGGAAAGCCGGGCCCGGTAGTTCCCGAGGGCGAGCTCGAGCTCGGCGAAGGGCGCCCCCCGGTAGCCGGACTCGCCCGCAAGCCGAAGGGGTAGCCCAAAGGGCGCCAGGGAAAAGCCCTCCGCCCGCAAGCGGAAATCCCCGGGAACCGCGGAGATCGCGAGCGGGCCCCCGGAGACGAGCCTCCCCGAAAGGCGAAAGCGCCTGCCCTGGCCGCTCAGGGCGAGGGCCCCCTCAACCTTCTCGAAGCGGGCCTCGGCACGGTAGGAAAGCGCAAAGGCGTCGAGCCGCCCGGTGAGCGAAAGACCCAGGGGCCGGACCCCTCCCGAAAGGCGGAGCGCCCGCCAGGGGCCGACCGCCTCGATCCGGGTCCCGGCCCCGGGTAGGAGCAAGGCGGCCCGCCCGGCCTCGAAGCTCCCCCGGGCAACCATGCGCCCCGGCTCCCCCCAAAGCGCGAGGGGAAGCTCGACGGCAATCCGCCGCGCCGCAAGGTCGAGCACGCTCTCCCCAACGCGGAGAGCCGACCCACGGAGGGAGACGGGAAGCTCCGGCACCGAAAGGGGCCCCGCCCGGAACCCGGCAAACCGCCCGGCGAGCTCGGGGTGGGGCCAGAGCCTCCCGGATAGGCGAAGGAGCCCCTGGCTTCTGAGCCAAAGCGCCCCCTCCCGGGCGAAGACCCGGCCTTCTACCGCCCCGGCGCGAAAGGCCATCTCCCCGAAAAAGCGACCGTCGTACGCAAGCGCGCCGTCGAGCACGAGGGGCCCGTAGCGGAGCTGACCCTGGTAATAAACCCGCCCCTCCCGGTAGCCGAGGGCAAAGCCCTCCCCCAAAAGCCAAAGCGCGCCGTCCTCGTACGCACCGGAAAGGGGCAAGACCCCATAGGGGCCCCGGAGTTCGGCCTGAAGCTCCGCCCGCCGGCCGGCGAGCGCGGCCCGGGCAAAAAGGTGCGGCGCGCGCGCCTCGAAGGCGCCGTCCCAGCCCCCCTCGCGGTAGACCGCCCGGCCTGAGATCAGGGCAACCTCGCCGAGGCGGACCGGAAGCGAGGCGAGGGTGAGGGTGAAGACCCCTTTGGCGTAGCGCCCCTCGCCGTAGGGGGCGACAAAGCGCCACCGCCCGCCCTCCTCCTCCACCTGGATAGGAAAGGTAGTGTAGGGCGAGCGGTAATCGAGCCTTCCGGAAAAACGCCCGCGGTAGAAAAGTTCGCCCTGAAGCGTGCCCACCACCATGGGAAGGGGCAAAAGGCGCAGCTTGAGGTCCGACCACCGGCCCGAGACCGAAACCGGCCCAAGCCGCCCCGAAACCCGGTCCCCCTCGCCCTCTAGCGTTCCCGAGAGGGAGAAGGGCCTAAAGCCGAGAAGCCCTACCTCCCCCGCCTCGACCCGGGTACGCCATCGGTTCCCCTCGATTCCGACCTCGACGCGGGCAACGCCCTTTAGGGGCTCGGGCAGGGGGAGGGCGCCCGCGCCACGGGCGCCCGGTCCCCGGCCCTCGAGGGCGAAGTTCCCGCCCTTTTCGTCCTGGTAGGAAAGCCGCCAGTCTTCGCCTCTGAGGCCAAAACGCAGCGAGACCTCGCGGTCGTAAAACCGCCCTCGGCTTTCGGCCGAGAGGCGAAAGCCCCCGTCGTAGCGCAGCTCGCCCCGGGTAGGGAGGGCGTAGCCGAGGAGGCGGGGGGTCCCGGAAAACTGCCCCGAAAGCCTTAGCGCTTCCCAGCCCTCGCCGGCAAGCCTCAGCTTTCCCCGCCCTTCAAGGGGGAGCGCGGCGCCGAAGTGGCGGGCCAGTGCGCGCCAGGTGGGCTCGGCCTCGACGGAAAAGCGGTAGCGCTCCTCCTTCCAGCTCGCCGTCGCCCGGGCGGCCACCGGCCCCTCGAGCCCCAGCCCCTTTAGGTCGGCCTCGAGGCGGTCGGGGTAGAGCCGGAGCTTCCCCCCCACCCCGGAGATCGGAAAGCCGACGACCCGCAGCCACCCCTCCCGCACCTCGCCCTCCCCCACCGCTCCTTCGGACCGGAAACGGACCCGGCCCCGGAGGGTTCCTCCCTCGATCTCCGGGTACCAGTAACGAAGCGCGGTGAGCGGGGCCTGGAAGCGAAGCTCGGGAACGCCCTCAAGGCGGAGCTCGCCGGTGACCTCGCCCCCCGGGAGGCGGGCCCGGATGCGGTAGGGCCCCCGGCCCGCGACCGTCGCCGAAAGCGGCGGGAGGTTCCAGGGGCGGTCCTCGCCGATCCTCACCCACACGTGCTCGAGCTCAAGCCCGGTGAGCACCGGTCGCACCGGCGGCGCCGCCCCGCCCCCGCCCCCCGGGGGAAAAAGGGTGCGCCAATCGAGGGCGAGCTCGGCGTCCGAAAGCGCGACCCTGAGGGGAAGCCTTCCCCCAAGGAGGCCGAGGAGCTGGTAGTCGAGCCGGAGCCGGCCGGCCCTTAGGTCAAGGCCCGGCCCCTGGAGACGGACGTCCCTGAGCTCGAGCCCAAAGAGCGCATACCCCCGGACCCGCCCCACCTCAAGGCGAAACCCCGCCCGCTCGGCCCCGTAGACGAGGCCCGCCCGGAGCAGCGGGGGAAGCCCGGGGAGGAGAAGCAAAACCAGAAACAAAAAGGGCCAGAGCCGGCGCACGACCTACCAGCCTACCCCCCGCCGCGGTGGGATAGATTAGGCGGTATGAAGCGCCGACTGGTGGCCCTGGTGAGCGGTCGGGTACAGGGCGTAGGCTACCGCGCCTTCGCCCAGCGAAAAGCCCGGGAACTCGGTCTTACCGGCTACGCCGAGAACCTCCCGGACGGCCGGGTCGAGGTGGTCGCCGAGGGCGAGGAGGACGACCTCAAGCGCTTTCTCGAGTTCTTGAAGCAAGGTCCCCGCCTCGCCGAGGTCGCGTCGATCGACGTCACCTGGTCCGAGCCGGTGGGGATGCAGGGGTTCCATGTCTACTGAGGTTCCGGTCCTCGACCAGGGTTTCGTCCGGCTCGTCGAAAAGATGGGCTCGGACGCGGCGATCGTCCGCGCCGCCCGGGTCTCCTACGGCGCGGGGACCAAGACGGTGCGCGAGGACGCCGCGCTCATCGACTACCTGATGCGCCACCAACACACGAGCCCCTTCGAGATGGTGGAGTTCACCTTCCACGTCCGGGCCCCGATCTTCGTCGCCCGCCAGTGGTTCCGCCACCGCACCGCGAGCTATAACGAGATCTCCGGCCGCTACTCGGTTTTGCAGGAGCGCTTCTACCACCCGGCCGCCTGGAGAAGCCAGGACGAGGTGAACCGGCAGGGCTCAAAAGGGGCCTTTAAAGACCCCGAGGCCGATGACCTCCTAAAAGAGGCCTACAAAAAGTCCTACGAGGCCTACCGAAGGCTCCTGGAAAAGGGCATCGCCCGGGAGGAAGCCCGGATCGTGCTGCCGCTCGGGCTCTACACCGAGTTTTATTTCAAGCAAGACCTGCACAATCTCTTCCATTTTCTCAAGCTCCGCCTCTCCGAGGACGCTCAGTTTGAGATCCGGGAATATGCGAAAGCCATCGCCGAGATCGTAAAGGAACTCGTTCCCCTCGCCTGGGCCGCCTTCGAGGAGCACGTCCTTTACGGTGCAAACCTTTCCCGTAGCGAGCGGGCCGCGCTCGCCGAGCTCGTGGACCGGGATGCCTACGCCGAGGCGCTGAAGGCCCGGGGCCTCAAAAAAAGCCGCGTTCGCGAGGCGCTCAAGAAGATCTGGGGCGACTAGCACCCAAACCAAGCACGAAGCAACGAGCGACCGAGCGTGCGGGCATAGAGGTAGCCCGCGAGGTATAAAAGGGAAGCAATCCAAGGAGGAAAGCCGCCGGGCCAAGCGACCACCAAAAGCATGGGAAATACGAGAGGTTCCAAAGGCCAGGTAGGGCGCCCGTAGCCGAAAACGGGGAAAGGCTGGTAAAAGAGCAATCCGCCCCAACCGAACATCAGGATCCAGGCGATGATTTCGGCCCCGGCGGGCCCGAGGAGGACGGTCCCGAGCGCCCCGTAAAGCATCCCCCGTTCGGCGGCAAACTGCGCGCGCCACCCCCGAGCGCAGCCTGCTATTCGGTGCTCACCTCCTGGTCCTCCTGGGCCCTCAGCGGCACCAGCATCAAGAAGTGCCGCTCGGGCCGGGCGGCGAGCAGAGCGATCTGGTCGGCCCGCTCGTGGCGCTCGGCCTCCCTGAGCACCTCCTCGTAGCGGCCGAGGAGTTCGCGCACGTCGCGCGCCCCCTCCTCATCCAGGGGTAGAAGTTGCACCTTGGCCCCCTTGGCGAGCCGCCGGCGGTAGGCGGCCTCATCGAGCCCCATCTCGGGCCAGTAGCGGAGATAGACCCTTCCCCCGGTCATCCCGCTCGCCATCCAGGGCCCGGGGTCCCCGAGCACGATCGCCCGTCCCCGGGTCATGTACTCGAAGGCAAAGCCCTTGAGGTTGGCCCGGGCGCCGAGGTTCCCGAGGTCGTCGGCGAGCGGGCGCTCGGGCTCGCCGGCGAGCACCACGTCGGCCCCGGAGAGCCGGATGCAGCAGCGGCTATCGGCGTTGCCCTCGACGATGAAAAACCCCCGGATGGCGCCGTAGGCGAAGGACTTGCCCACCGAGCCGTCCACGTACACCCCGTAGGGGTTCTTTCCCTTCATGACGAAGACCTCGCCCCCGAAAGCACTCTTTGCCACCCCGTCCTGGGCCCCACCCTCGACCACGATGCGGACGGGATCGAGGTTGAAGGCACCGAGCCCGTTCCCGGCCACGCTCCCGGCGTCGAAGCGGAGCTCGATTTCGGCCTCGAACTTCTTGCCGGCGAGGCGGCGCCGGGCGAGCTCCCCGGCGAGGTGGGTGCCGAGCGCCCGGTCGGCCGAGCCCACCGGCCCCTCCTGGAAGACGAGCTCGCGCTCCCCGCGTTCGTAGGCGGCGAGCACCACGCGGGTAATCGAGCGGGTGAGCTCGTTGGTGGGACGGCGGAGCACCCGGGCGCCGCGGTCGTTTCGCCACTCGGGCGGGCTTACCGGCTCGAAGAGGTAGTCGAGGTCGAGGAGCTCGTGCCCGGCGACCTGCTCGAGCAGCTCGCTTTTGCCCACGAGCTCGGCGAGGCTCCGGGCTCCCAGTCGGGCCACGTGCTTCCTGAGTTCCTCACCCATCGCCCCGAAGAAGGTGACCAGGTGCTCGACCGCGGGGTCGAATCGCCGGGGCACGAAGCGCTTCAGGCCGAGCCGCCTTGCCTCCTCCTCGCTCTCGATCTGGGTGGCGATCCCCACGTGGCAGGTGTTGTACTGGCATCCCCGGCAGATGGTGCAGCCGATCGCCACCATGCTGAGGGTACCGAACCCCACCCGGTTGGCCCCGAGCAGTACCATGCGCAGCACGTCGTAGGCGGTTTTCAGCCCCCCATCGGCCCATAGCTCCACGCGGTCGCGAAGCCCGGCCCGAACCAGCGCCCGATGGGCGCGCCGTACCCCGATCTCCACGGGAAGCCCCGCGTACTTGAGGGCGTGTTCTCGGGCGGCGCCGGTACCCCCTTCGAAGCCCGAGAGGGTGATGATGTCGGCCCCGGCTTTGGCAATCCCGATGGCGATGGTGCCGATGCCGGGGATCACCGGCACCTTGACCGAGATCTTCGCCTCGGGGTTTACGGTCTTGAGCTCTTCGACGAGCTGGGCGAGGTCCTCGATCGAGTAGAGATCGTGGTTATTGGAGGGGCTGATCAGGTCCACCCCGGGGACCGCGTTGCGGGCGGCGGCCACCTTCTCGGTGACCTTCTTGCCGGGCAGGTGGCCGCCTTCGCCAGGCTTTGCCCCCTGGCCGATCTTGATCTCGATCACCGCCGCCGAGTTCAGCATCAGCGCGTGGACCCCGAACCGACCGGAGGCCACCTGCTGACCCCGCCAGCGGTTGTAGCGGCCAAGCAGGTCGGGGATCTCGCCGCCTTCGCCGTTCATCGCCAGCATGTTGAGCTCGCGGGCGGCCTCGACGTAGGCGCGGAAGGCGGTCTCCCCCTGGGAACCGAAGCTCATCGCGCTGATCACGAAGGGGAGCGAGTGTCCCCCGACCGAGAGGTCCACCTCCGAAGGCTCGACCTCGGAGCGCTCGGGGAAGCGGACCTCGAGCAGGTGGCGGGCGGCCACCGGGGCCTCGCGCTCCAGCGCCCGGACCTTGGCCTCGTAGTCCTCAAAGGAGGCCTGACCCATCGCCACTTGCTGGGCCGCCTTATAGACCCGGGGGTAGAAACGAAACTCCCTGGGGGGACGCACCTTGTTCTCGCCCAGGAAGTCAAGGCGGTCAAGAAGCGTGCGCTCGAGCGCTCCAAACCCGTACCCCCGTCCCTCGGAGGCGAAGAAGGTGCGCACCCCGAAGCGCTCCGCGAGCTCGGGGGCAAGACCGATGGCGGAGAAGATCCGGCCGTAGCCCCTGAGCTCGTGGATCCCCATCGTACTCATCACCTTTTCGATGCCCTTCTTCAGAGCGTCGAGCAGGTTCAAAACCCCCGCCTCTCCGGCTACCGCTAGAGCCTCCGCCTGCATCAGCCAAGGCGCCACCGCGTCGGCACCAAGGCCGAGGGCGAGCATCAGGTCGTGGAGGTTCCGGATCCCACCGGAACGAACCAGGATCGAGGTCCGCCTGCGGAAGGCAATCCCTCGCTCGTCCCGGGCCTCGGCGAGCCGACGCTCCACCTCGGCGAGGGCCAGGTGGATGTCGATCCAGACCCCGCCCTCAAAAGCCTCGCGGTCGTCGAGCACGAGCAGCTCGGCACCTTCGCGTACCGCCTGAACGGCCGCGTCGCCCAGCCGCTTGAGCCCGGCGAGCAGCCCCTCCTCGACCGAGAACTGGGGAACGAGTACGGTGTGCCGGAAGCGCGCGAGCAGGGCGTCGGTGGTAAGGGTGCCCCGTCCGGCCGCGATCTCCTGGGCGCTCGGGAAGGTGGGCTCGAGCACCACCGGCAGGAGCAGCTCCACCACCTTTCCGCCGCCGCCCGCGTCCGGCAGCGCGCGGTGGCCCAAAAGCACGCGGGTGGAAAAGTGCTCGACCTCGCGCTCGCGATCGAGGGCGGGGTTGGTGACCACCGCGACCGTCTCCTTGAAGAACTCGGCGAGGTTCGGCCGCTCGGGATCGAGGGCGGCGAGCGGGGCGTCCCAGCCCAGACTACCCACCGGCTCCCACCCAGTCTTGGCGAGCGCCGCGAGATAGCGCCCGTCCCAGCGGTCCCAGCCAAACGCGCGCTTCAGCCCCATCGAGGGCGGGGCGTAAACCGCCGCCTCCTCACCAGACCCTCCGGTGAGCCCCGCCGGCGCCCCCGGCCCTCCGAGCCGGACGCGCACCCCCTCGACCAAAGCGTTCCGGCGGAGGGTGCGCTCGAGCACCAAGCGCTGATGCCGATCAAACGGCAAGACCCGAACGGCCCCTTCCTCCACACGCACGGTGATGCGCTCCCCCGGAGCCAGGGGCTTCGGTTCCCGGACGAACTCCTCCGCGCTAAAGACCCCCCGCTCGGAGGAAAAGACGTACTCGTAGGGGGTTTCCACGAACCAAAGCGGGCGAAGCCCCATCGCGTCGGTTGCAAAGACCGCCTCCGAGGCGTAGCGAGTGACCAGCGCCGCGGGTCCCTGGGCGAGCGGCCCGAAACGCTCGCGCAGGCCCACGTAAAGGTCTTGAAGCGCCGGGGAATAGTTGTGAATTTCCCCGAGGATCGGCGGAAAGACCAGGTCCATCGCCTCCGGAAGGCTGAGCCGGAACCGGAAGATCAAGGTCTGCAGCATCCGGTTCAGGTCCTGGGAGTCCGAGCCCCCGGAAAGCGGCACGCCATAAGCGAGGAGCTCCCGCCGAAGCCGCTCGATGGTGTTGATCTCGCCGTTGTGGGCGAGAAGGCCGAAGGGCTGGACCTGCTCGAAGGTGGATAGGGTGTTGGTGGAGTAGCGGTTGTGCCCCAGGGTGATCCGGGAGCGAAAGTTGGGGAGCGCGAGTTCGGGGTAGTAACGCTTCAGGATCTCCGCCGAGCCCCGGACCTTGTAGACCACCACGTGCGTGGAAAGGGAGACCACGTGAACCGGAAAACCCTCTTCCAGCAAAAGCCCGAGCTCAAAAAGCTCGCCGTCGCCGCCCTCGGAAAGACCGGCGATCTGCAAGAAAATAGGCTCGGTCCGCCGTCCCGCGGGACCCAAGACCCGTGGATTCGTCTCCCCCCGCTGGTCGAAGAGCAGACGCACCCCGTGCCTTGCGCCCTCGACCCGGATGAAGTCAAGGATCTCGGGAATCCGATCCGCCTCGCCCCGGGGCACGAATAGGTGGCCCACGAAAAATCGCGGGTTCATCGGAAGCCTGGGGTCGAGCCCGGCCCGGTCGAAGCGCTCGACCCAAAGCTCCCGGGGCAGGTCGGTCATCACCCCGGTACCGTCGCCCTCACCGAGGATGGCGCCGGCCCGGTGCGCCATCCGGTAGAGGGCGTCGATCGCCCGGAGTACGTTCCGGTGACGCGGAACCCCGTCCTTCTCGACTATCGCGACGATACCGCAGGCGTCTCGTTCAAGCTCGTACATCTTCCCTCCGGTCCGGGTTTTCCAGGGAGTTGCTCGGGAACGACGGGAAGAAGATGCGTACTTGTTGCGTAAATTATACAAGCCGGCGAAAAAGCGGTCAACGCCGGTGTGCGTTTTCGCTTGACACCGAAAAAAGCCGCCGTCTAAGATACTTCTCGTAATCGCGACTTCGTGGGGAGGTTGCTGTGGAAACGTTACGCGTGTCCGGTAAATCCAGGCCCAACTCCGTTGCGGGCGCGATCGCCGCGCTTCTCCGCTCCCAGGGTGAGGTCGAGGTGCAGGCGATCGGTCCGGCGGCGGTAAACCAGGCGGTAAAGGCCATCGCCATCGCCCGAGGTTACATCACTCCGGACAACCTCGACCTCTACGTCAAGCCGGCCTTCGTCAAGCTGGAGCTGGAGAACGAGGAACGTACCGCGCTGCGCTTCACCATCAAGGCGCAGCCCCTGAACCCCTAAGGCGCGAATCGGAAGCCGGTGCTCAGTTTTCCCATCCGGATCCGGTTAGGCTCGAGGGAGCATGATGCTGTTCGGACCCTTCACCTGGCTCGTCTTCCTGGTGTTCGTGGCGAGTCTGCTAATCCAGGGATGGCTCCATAAGACCTACGCCACCTACAGCCGCGTGCCCAACCGGCGGGGGCTCTCCGGAGCCGAAACCGCGCGGATCGTGCTCGAGTCCGAGGGACTCCGTCAGGTGCGGATCGAGCCGGTACCCGGGATGCTTACCGACCATTACGATCCCTTGAAGAAGGCGGTCCGGCTCTCCGAACCGAACTACGCCTCGGCGAGCATTGCGGCCCTTGCGGTGGCCGCCCACGAGACCGGCCACGCCATCCAGGACGCTCGCCGCTACACCTGGCTCGTGGTGCGCCACCAGCTCCTGCCGGCGGCCCAGATCGGCTCGAACCTCGGCCCCTGGCTCTTCCTCATCGGGCTCGTCATCGGGGCGCTGGGGCTCGCGAAGCTTGGGCTCTATCTCTTCGGGGCCGCCGCCCTTTTCCAGCTGGTCACCCTTCCGGTCGAGCTCGACGCCAGCCGGCGGGCGCTCAAAAAGCTCAGGGAGCTCAACCTGCTCTCCCCCGAGGAACTTCCCGGGGCTCGCAAGGTGCTCACCGCCGCCGCCTTCACCTACGTCGCCGCCCTGGCGATGAGCGTCGCCTACCTCCTGCAGTACGCGGCCATCCTCTCGACCGCGCGGGAGGAATGAAAAAGCCGGGGAAGCCGCGCGAGGGCCCTAGGGCCCTCGCGCTTCGCGTACTTCTGC
>Ga0256839_1005187_pt1 | contig 12192 bp, 11 predicted proteins | sample 354166metaG_FD_185968 | JGI IMG/M metagenome (GOLD analysis project Ga0256839, IMG submission 185968) | Hydrothermal vent microbial communities from Mid Atlantic Ridge, Atlantic Ocean - 354-166 | ecosystem: Environmental > Aquatic > Marine > Hydrothermal vents | place: Atlantic Ocean: Mid...
AAAAACGCACATAGTCGCCAATGTTTATATTTACTCCGTAATTATTTATGGGGTTGCTTACAAACCAATTAAAGGTGCGGGTTTTGTCTTTGTTTTTAACCACACTGCGTAGCCTGCCGTTAGATACGTTTGTTAAATGTTTGGGCACGGTAATACTAATAAGCATACTGTCGGGCTCGTCATACATATGATCTTTGCAAGGCCACCAAAGGCTGGCACCATCGCCTTGGCAGGTGGTGGCAATAAAATCGTTTCCATTATCATCTTTGCTCCAGGTAACACCTCCACCCCAAGGTGGGCGTACGCTTACTTGTGGGTTGCCTTCATAAAAAACGATGATGTTGTTTGTAGCTCCTTTTACTTGTGGCGTGTTAAACGATACATAATAAGCGTTGCCATCTTGGGTAAAAGACAGCTCTTCCTTTCCTTGCATTACTTTGGTAATTTTGAGCGGAGGCTGTAAGTCAACCTGTAGCCGTTTGCCAGACTCAAGTACCGTATAATGAATAGTATTTTGCCCTGCAAACAATTTGTTGGCAATATCTACCTTAATTTGGAGGTGGTAGTAGGTTAAATCCCACCAAGCACGCTCGGGGGTTATGGAGCCACGAATACTGTCTTGATGTGTGAAATTTTGACTTTGTGCAAAAGAAGAAGATAAAAAGACTAGCAAAAGGAAGGTAAGGCTGGCTTGTTTTCTCATGCTATAAAGATTAATAAAAAATGCGAGAGTTCAAATGCAAAGACAATATGTCTAACCTGATTAATTCCTAACGCAGCGTAGTTGCAAATAAAAGTTTTAACAAGGCAATCAAGGTCGGACGATAGTCAGACCAAAAATAACAGCCATCTGACTCTTGTATGATATATTTTATGGAATGAACTTGGTCTATTATAATGTTTATTTAAAACCGTTCTTGTGGTTTAGGCTAATATCGCTCACGGTTTAAACCGTGAAATTTGGTTTTTTTAGGTGTCAAATGTAGTCTGCCTGAGTTGTCTATTTCTACTCTTAATATTCTGTCTTTTTGGTTTCTGTCCATTTTGCTTAATCTACCGTTACAGTTCCAATAATTATATAATCAAAGTTCTCAGAATTATCTTCTATCAAAGCTCCTCCAACAGTTACTGAATAATTCTGTAAAAGAGGTTTAAAAGTTTCCTTTTCATACCTCGGTTTAAGTTCTATTAAGTCACTTGTCAGTTTTTCCCCTTTGATTTTATTAGTCAACCTTACTTTTAAGGTTTTGTCACCTCTATCATCTTCAATTGTTCCAAAGAGATTCCCATAATTCCATTCGAATGGTTCATGTACAATTATTCTAACGGTTTTTCCTCTTAAGGTCATTTTAGTTTTTTTAATGAAGCACAACTACTGAATATAGGTCATTTCTAACGTATTGGGTGAAATATCAAACTTATACCTTAGTTCTGTATCTGTTATGCTTATAATGCGCCAAACTTCATTTCTTGTGTCTGAATCATCATACGTTATACGTAACGTGAGTTCGTCTTGATTTCCACTGAGCGACCAGGTTCCATTACCGTTTACACCAAGCAATTCATCAGTACAGGTACCATCACTAGAAAAAGAAAGCACATTGCCTCCATAGGTTATTTCATATCCTGAATTTAGAAAATCGCTCCCTGCTTCCACACTATTAAAAGTCCAGCTTCCTTTGGTTAGTTTTACAGAGAGGTCTTCCACAATAACATCCTCGGGTGTACACGCATTAAATAAAAGCAAACTGATAACGGTTACACCTATAAACGCCCTATATAAATTTTTCATTTTCTCTTATTTTATGCCAAAAAAAACGCTTTGCATAAAGTTAGCAAAATCTATTCTACCTAATTAATGATATACAATTTTATTAATGTAAAACACTTTTCGGTTAAGTTTTACACCGGAATCTTTCAAGTTTTTAATGCGCTGAACCCCATAGGCAATAAACGTATTGCCATACCATTTTTCGAGGCCTCCAATTTTGGTTGATGTATAATTATTTACTTTATCATCTTCAAAACTTAATTTTAAGTCATCAAATTTCTTTCCTTCAATTACCTCATTGCCACTAATTATTTTACTTCTGATTTGGTTATCATACAGGTATAAAAGAACGATTCCATGATCGGTAAATGCAGCATGAATAAACTGTTCTAACGAATAAGAAAGCACATCTTCTATTTCAAAACTATTGTCCCAAAGCATTATACCCTTTGAGTCAAAAGCGGCCACCACGCCATGGGTATAACGGTAGCCTGCAAAATTCAATGGCATATAATCCTGCGTACCATAACCATAGCCTCCATATTGACCGGGGTAAAAACCAACATTGGAGGCTGAAGGTGAAGAGTATTTAGGATAAAAGGCCTCCCCAAGCAAAATATATGTATCGCCTTGTTTAAATACCTCATGTACCAACAGGCGATAGTTAAATTTCACCTTTTTCCCTTTTACTTTTTTCCTGTCTATTTTGTCAGATATTCGTTTCTGCCTTTTGGCTTTCATATAGTTAAAAAAATTATCAAAATCGGCATAATTAAAATACTCTATATTTTGCTTATTTTCCTGATCAACCAATCCTAAAAAAAGACCCTGCGAATAATCTGATTTTTTGGCTCCATAAGTACCTACAATAAGGTTTCTAATATCTTCCATTTCGGCTAACCGACCAAAAATTAGCCCCTTATCATAATCTGGGTTAAACCTAAAAGTATTCAAATAATCGCCCTCAATATCATAGGATTTAATGGTTAATGTGTTTCGTTTATCAAATGTGCGATCGCTTACCAGCACCGTTAACGATTCATCATCAACTTTTAGCTGAACTAATTCTGTTTTAGAACCAAAGATGCCTGGCAACACTTTAATTTTATTTTCTTTAAAACTATAGTGCATAACCACTGGCTCTCTATTATAATAACCTCCAATAATGGCAGCCCCATCAGTAACCTCAAACTCTGTGAGTATGAGTGGCACTAAATTTTTAATTGTATATCTAAGCGTATCCCCATTAGCGCTTTTCATTTGCATTAACTTAAGATCTTTTGAGTTTCCGCTTGTTTGTTGAAACAAGAAAAAATAACTCTCCATTGAATAATCAAATCCTTTAAAGTCAATATTTTTTTCTAAATAAACACGCCTCTGCCAAGTAACATTAAGTGCCGTGTCAAGCCGTACAAAATCCCATAACTGGCCCCCTTTTTTATCATATTCGTTTAAGGCTCTGTATAAAATAACCCCGTTTGTTCCTCCAATAATAATTTCATACTCTGCATCATACCCTTCTAGTTCTGTTTCAAACCGTTGAGGTTGTTCTAATTGGGCGTAACCAAAAAATGGGAGGATGAAAAATAAAAATAAAAATTTATGCATTTGTTAAATTTTTACAGCCAGAGCTTGCAAAGTTTACGTATCACAACAAAATAAGTTGATTTCATTGCCTTTATCGCATTACTAAATAAAAATTTCAACTACTTTTAAATTCTATCGCATAATGTGAGTTAAAATCAATGAAGAATAAAGATATAATTAAACTGCTTAGCAATACTGCTGCTTTTATGGAGCTGCACAACGAAGATGATTTTAAGATTAAAAGCTACAGCAATGCGATTTATAATTTAGAGCGCACTCCTCTAAAATTAGCAAATCTCGAATTATCTCAATTAGAAACGATTGAGGGCGTTGGCAAAAGCATTGCTAATGCCATCGATGAAATTAATAAAAACAAGACGTGCAAAAAATTAGAAGAGCTAAAGGCTCAAACGCCTATTGGGTTACTTAAGCTAATGAAACTAAGAGGCTTAGGTGCTAAAAAGTTAAAAACGTTTTGGTTAGAGCTTGGCATAGATGGCTCCGAAGCCTTAGGATTAGCCATACAAAACGGAAAAGTTAGTAAGCTCAAAGGGTTTGGTGCTAAAACTATTACTAATATAAAGGAAGTACTTGCTTTTGCAAAAGAATCGGAAGGCTACCTTCATTATGCAGTAGCAGAACAATTGGCTACCCATATCCGAAAAAAGATAAAAAGAGAAATGCCGAATGCTGCTATTGAGTTTGCTGGGAAATTAAGGCGAAAATGGGAAGTAATCAATCAATTAGAGTTTGTATTTGCATTCGATAGCCTAATAGCTGTTAATGATATATTGATGAGTTTTGAGGATATTGAAAAAAGCCCTTCCAAATCAGGGCTGTTTACCTGGCGTGGGCAAACCATTGAAATAGAGCCTGTTGAAGTGGTTTTTCATTTTGCGAGTACAGAAAATTTCTATTCCACCCTGCTTTTAAAAACAGGAACACAAAGTCATTTAACTCACCAATTCGCAAAAGGCTCTCTAAAATCAATGGCCGAATCGAACTCATTTAACTCTGAAGAAGAAATTTATGAAGCCGTGGGTATTTCGTATTGCGAACCCGAACTTAGAGAGGGAACTTGGGAGCTAGCACTTACTCAAAAAAAGGAGTTACCCACATTAATTGAGTACAAAGACCTTACAGGTCCGCTCCATAACCACTCCAACTACAGCGATGGAGAAAACACCTTGGAAGAAATGGCGCAGTTCTGCAAAGAGGAGGGGTATCAATATATAGGGATAAGTGACCATAGCAAAGCAACAAGCTTTTATGCCAACGGTATGTTTGAAAAAACGGTTAAAAAGCAACACGTGGAGATAGACGCACTGAACAAAAAGATGGCCCCTTTTAAAATTTTTAAAGGCATTGAAGCTGATATTTTAGCCGATGGCGCCTTAGACTACGATAATGACACCTTGGCTACATTCGATTTTGTAGTAGCCTCTATCCACTCCGGATTAAGTATGGACATTACTAAGGCCACCAACCGATTGCTAACTGCCATTGCTAACCCATTTACCACTATGCTGGGGCATATGACAGGTCGGCTACTTCTTATTAGAAAAGGCTACCCCATCTACCATAAAAAAATTATTGATGCTTGTGCTAAGTATGGAGTTATTATTGAAATAAATGCACACCCTCAAAGATTAGATATTGATTGGCGGTGGGTGAGGTATGCCTTAGAGAAAGGTGTGATTTTAAGTATTAACCCCGATGCTCACGCCACCGATGGGTTTAAGGATATGTATTACGGAGTTTGTGTGGGCAGAAAAGGGGGGCTAACCAAAGCACAAACATTTAATACGTGGAGTGTTGCCCAAATTGACACTTATTTTAAAGAAAGAAGGTTAAAGGTTAAAGATTAAAATCAAGAGTTCTACGTTTTATTTCATCTCTCACATTTCATCTTTCTCATTTCATCTCTCACATTTCACCTTTCTTTATGTTTCTTTTGCACTACATTTTTAGAATCAACAATTATGGCGAATCCTGTATTACAAACCATTGGCAACACACCTCTTGTAAAGCTTCAAAAAATTAACCCATATCCCCATATCAATATTTATGTTAAACTCGAGTACTTTAACCCAAGCGGTAGCATTAAAGATAGAATTGTAAACCATATTATTGATGACGCCATTGAAACAGGCAAACTAGTTAAAGGAGGTGTTATTATAGAAAACACTTCGGGTAATACAGGAGCAGCAGTGGCAATGAATGCTGCCATTCGTGGCTATAAAGCTATTTTAACCATGCCTGATAAGGTTAGCATTGAAAAACAAAATGCGCTTAAAGCTTTTGGGGCTGAAGTGGTTGTTTGCCCTACCTCAGCCGCACCAGATTCGCCCGAACATTATGTAAATAAAGCAAGAAGCTTAGCCGCTGCAACGCCTAACAGCTTTATGCTAAACCAATACGATAATAAGAAAAACCCTGAAGCTCATTATAAAAGCACAGGGCCTGAAATTTGGGAGCAAACCAATGGAAAAGTAACTCATTTTGTGGCTTCGGGCAGTACAGGTGGCACTATTAGCGGCATTGGCCAATATTTAAAAGATCAAAATCCGAATGTAAAAAACATAATGCCCGACCCATTTGGCTCTATTTATTACGAATATTTTAAAACAGGGGTAGAGCCTGAACCAGAGGAAAACACCTACCAAGTAGAGGGCGTTGGCGAAGACCATATTGCCCACGCCATGGACTTTTCGGTAGTGGATGAAATGTATCAATTTACAGACCAAGATGCATTTGAAATGGCACGTAAACTTGCCCGAGAAGAAGGCATTTTTGGAGGTGGAACTGGGGGTGCCAATGTGTGGGCTGCATTAAAACTTGCTGCCACGCTTAAAGAACCAGCAACCATTATTACGGTTATTCCTGATAGTGGCGTAAAATATATGAGCAAATTTTATAACGACCAATGGATGTTGGATCAGGGACATAGCTTATAGAAGAAGAAATACAAAATCAAGTTAATACGTCAATGCGAGAAAACGTAATTACATATAATAGAATTATAAATTACATGTTTTCGTGGCATTCTGTTAATCTTGAAAAGATTACCACGAAATTTTAAACAAAATTTCTCGTAATGACGGACTAAAAAATAATCGAATAATAATGAAATTTTCTACCAAAGCAATACATATAGGGCAAGCCCCAGATAAGGAAACAGGTGCAGTAATTCCTCCTATTTATATGACTTCTACCTATGCACAGGAGTCGCCAAATAACCACAAGGGTTATGATTATACCAGAGCTGGCAACCCCAACTTTACTAATTTAGAAGCCACATTAGCTGCCTTAGAGCAAGGCAAAGTGGCCACAGTGTTTTCTTCAGGTATTGGGGCAACTACAGCCATCGTTTCCAGCCTTTCTAAAAATGATAAAGTGGTTATTGCTAATGATTTGTATGGCGGCACTTACCGATTATTTAGTAGGGTTTTTAGTCAGTTTGGCATTGATTTTACTACCGTAGATACGCAAGATTTAGCTGCCGTTGAAGCAAAGCTAAAAACCAATCCAAAGCTTTTATTTTTAGAATCACCTACCAATCCGCTTTTAAGAATTTCGGATATTGAAGCCATTACTACTATGGCTAAAAAATATAATGTGCTTACGGTGGTTGATAACACCTTTGCCACACCTTACTTTCAAAACCCTCTTAATTTAGGTGCCGATTTTGTAATGCACAGTACCACCAAATACATTGGCGGGCACTCCGATGTAATAGGTGGGGTGGTGGTTACCAACCACGAGACTTGGAAAGAAAAACTTGATTTTGCTCGTATGGCCATTGGGCTAAACCCCAGCCCGTTTGATAATTGGCTTACCACAAAAGGAGTTAAAACAATGGGCATACGAATGGAAAGGCATTTTGCCAATGCAACCAAAATAGCTGCATATTTTAATAACCACCCTAAGGTAAAAAAAGTATATTACCCGGGGTTGCCCAGCCACCCCAACCACGATATTGCCCAAAAACAAATGAGTGGTTATAGTGGCATTGTTTCGGTGGAGTTCGACTTAAGTTTAGAAGATTCAATGAAACTGGTTTCCTCCTTTACCCTTTTTACCTTAGCAGAGAGCTTGGGTGGGGTTGAATCTCTGGTGGATCACCCTGCTAGCATGACCCACGCTTCGATACCTAAAGAAGAACGTGAGAGAAATGGACTTTCGGATGGACTTATTCGCTTCTCAGTAGGCATTGAAGATGCAGAGGATTTAATTGCCGATTTGGACGAGGTGTTGAAGGGATATTAATTCACTGTTATTTAGGTGCTGCTGAAAAAGCCACAAGTGCAATATATTCTTTATTGACAAATAAAGTTATAGGTTGATACTATGATATGAAGTCAATGAAGAAGATGTCATGGGGGCAGTTGTTCTGAGATTTAGCCTTTATAAAATAATTTCACTTTAAAAATTGCGTTATCTTTACCAAAACAACCCTCTTACTCTATGAAAAATAAAGTACTCCTTTTATTGCTTGGCTTGGCTTTAAATCAACCTCTTTTTGCACAAGATGAAGAGATTAACGTGGCAGGATTAGTTTTTTTAAACTATACAGGTTCTTTGCCCGAAACCATTCGCAACGGTAAAACTATTGTGCTGGTTAATACCACAAAAGTTTTAGCCGAGCAAACCTTTAACAAAACGGCTGAACCTTTAATTGAAGAAGCCCAAGAGGTGTTTTCAAAGGCAGGAATTGATGTGGTGGGTTATTACAGCCTTAAACAAGTTTTTGCTGGCAAAGACAGCCAGTACGGGTTTTCGGAAGCGTGGAAAAAACGGGAGATAAAAAACATCATTGTGCTGAGCCGAGTGGTGTATCAAAAAAAGAATAAAGAAGTAACAAGATATGTGATTTTAGCCTCTAAGTTTAATGGGAAGCCCTCGCTTTACTCCAATGGGCAAGTGGGGTGGAAAACCCAAGGCAAAGATTTTGATAAAGTACTCTCTAAGGTGGCTTCGGCTGCGAATAGATACGACCGCAAAAATTTGCTCATTAACGACTCTCCCGAATTTTTTGATGATGTTAAGATGGTGTGGGGCGAACATGTGGAAGGCTACCTAACCGACCTTGATTTTGGAAAAATGGCTGTTCCTACCTTTAAAATGGTGGATATTCCAAGCCCAAAACCAAGTGGTGTAATTAATAACCTAGTGGCCAAGCAAGTAGAAGAATCGAACATGCTGAATGTAAAAAACAATAAAGTATTGACCGAAAAAATGAAAGGGTATGATTATCGTTATGAATTGGTTGATCCTTCTATTTCGGATATTGAATTGAGCAAAAATGGCTTTAGTTACATTTTATTAAGACTGCATGCACCCGGTATCGACATAAAAAAATTACTTAATTATAAGGTAAACGAAGACCAGGATACTTATACCACTCAAATTTATAATAATGGCAAATTAACGGTACGAAGAATTCCTGCCAACGGCCTTGTGTATAAGTACTATATTAAGCATCTACGAACCGGAAACATCTACCTTGGCCCCAAATGGGATGCAGATGAAACCTGGAGTGAAGCATTAGACCATATGCTGTATAATGTTAAAGTTGAAATGAAGCGATAGAATTTTCCCCAATAATTGCAAGGGTAATCCACATCCATTTTTACGATAGAAAGCAAGTTAGTTGGGTTTTTTTGTGGTTTTCAAGACCAAGTTGGTAAACAAAATGGAGTTAATAGAGATGCCCTTAAAATAACTGGGTAAGCAAACTAACCCCAAATCCAATTAGAATAACCCCAACCACTTTGTTTAAGATGCTAATAGCCCTTACCGTTAAAAAGCGTTTTAACTTTTGAGCTAAAAAGGATTTGGTAAGGTCGGTACTTAAAATAGTGGTTAAAACCCCACTAAAAAACATCAATTTTTGATTGCCCGAGTAGCCAAAATTGATTTCTACAATAGAAACCAAACTCAACCAAAAAATAACGGTGGAGGGGTTAAACAAATTAAAGAAAAACCCTGTGCCTAAACTTTTCAGTTTCCCTTCGGGCGTATGGTTTTCTGATTTCACATTGATTTTTGGTCGTTTAAAAAAGGAAAACAGTCCAAAGGCAATTAAGAGAGTCACACCAATAATACCTGCCCAAAAACGTATGGATGGCTTTTCTAACAAAGAGGTTACTCCCCTCATAATCATTACTACATAAAGGATATCGGCTAAAGAAATGCCAAATGCCACCAAGGCTGCTTTTTTAAAGCCTTGCTCTATGCTTGTTTGAATTAATAGAAAAAAGGCAGGACCAATCGAAAAGATAAATATAATGCCAAAAGCCAACCCGTTAAAAAATGACAACATCCTGTACAATTAAGAACAACAAATATACTTGTTCCTCTGTATTTATAGTGGGTTGTTCTGTTTACGAATTACCAATAACAGTTATGCTCTTTCTCTTAGGAATTGTAAAGAAATAACTCATCGTTTTGACTTTTTCTCTTGCTCGTTAATTTTGTTAAAAATACTCGCAATAGCGTTGCTATTGCTGTGTTTTTTGCCTTATTAACACCTAACGCAGCGTAGCTGCAAACAAAAGTCAGTTGTTTTTTTAACAAGGTAATCAAGGTCTGACAATAGTCAGACCAAAAAATAACAACAATCTGACTCTTGTATGATATGTTTTATGGAATGAATCTAATGTTTTATTTAAAACCGTTAAAACGGTTTTTGTGGTTTAGGCTAACATAGCCCACGGTTTAAACCGTGGGCTATGTTAAATTTATAATGTACACAAATGGTTTTAACCATTTTTCGTACACTTCAGTCTTCGGGCAAAACTTGCCAAAAAAAACAAATTTTTACGGAGTGATGGCATAAAATAACTTCGACTATTCTGTAGCCTTTACTTATTTACACATACTTATTATAAAAGACCCAAGCAACTAAAAAGATATAAAAACCAATAAGTAGCAGCATTATTGAAATAGGCAGTTTAAAAAGAGCTATCAATAATACAAGCAAAAGGGCTATGAGAAGTGATAGCCAAAGGCTTGTGCTAGAAAGCAGTTTCTCCAGTTTACTAAACCAGTACTTTTCGAAGTTGGTGGTTTCGCTAATGTTTTCTTTTAAATTGGGAGCAAGTGCTATGCCAATAATTATAAACAACACCCCTTCTGAAACCAAAAATACGGCCAAGAGTAACGTGCCAAATTGAAGCACTCCAATGCTTTGGAGCATATACTCAAAACTGAGCCCTACGAGCCAGGTAGAAACATCCATAATGCCAATACTTATAAGTATGGATAAGATGATAAGCAGGGTAGTTCTAACGGCCACTTCGGTAAATAATCGAAAACTAGAGGTGCCAAGGATTTTTCGTAAACCCAATTTTTCAGCATTGCCAAACCCTCTTTTGGTAAGGTAAATAGAAAAAGTAGTAATTGAAAAAATAATAATGAGTAGCTCCAGTACTATAATAAGTGCAATTCCTAGGTTAGAGTGAATGGTTTGGTGAATGCTAAATAAAAACACACCAAAACTAATGGCCGATGACATTCCTCCTATTTGTACCCAAAGAGAAGGCTTTAAGGCCAAAAGCTCGTGAAGAATATTTTGAAGTGGTTTTTTAATCACATACGTAGGTATTCAAGAACTATACCGTAAAAGTACAAAACCAGAACAATTACCTTTCCCTCCTTTAACGACAATTTAATTGATTTAGGCCATTTTTTTCACCCCTGTTTTTTTGTTCGTAAACGAACGAAAGTAACTAGGACTGGTCGGGTTTTAGCCATTTGAGTACTGCAACAGGTGCATAATTTTTAAGGCTTGTTACAAGTTGTTCGGGGGCTGTGCCTTCTAATACCATTGCCCGGTTTTGGGGTTTTAAAAACTCCTCTTGTACCATACCATCCATTTGCTGTAAAAGCGAATTGTAAAACCCATTAATATTATACAGGCCAATGGGTTTTTGGTGCAAGCCAAGTTGACCCCATGTAAGCATTTCGCTTACTTCTTCTAAAGTGCCAAAACCACCTGGCATGGCAATAAAAGCATCTGATAGATCCTCTATTTTTTGCTTACGCTCGTGCATCGAATCCACCAAAATTAGCTTACTAAGAGCCACGTGACCCACTTCTTTTTTATTAAGGAAATGCGGTAAAACACCTGTAACTTCCCCACCTGCTTTTAGTGCTGCATTGGCAATAATACCCATTAAGCCAATATTGCCTCCTCCATACACCAAATGAAATCCGTTGGCTCCCAAATAGGTTCCGAGCTCTTCCGCTTTATTGGCATAAGCTAGGTTAACTCCAGCACTGGAGCCACAAAAAACCGCAATGAATTTAAGCGTGCTCACTAGGCTCCAGCAAAAGATCCAAGTCCCATCATATTAAGCAACACCATTAAAATGGTTACAGGAATTACGTACTTAAGCATTATTACAAACACTTTAGAAGGCACAATGCCCATATACGATTTATTAAACCCTTCAGAGCCATCGCCAATATGCTTTACAACGGTGTTAATATCGAGTACCCAACCCACATAAACACTCGTCATTAGTGCTACCACCACAATAAAGAATGAACCAAAAATAGTATCTAAAATATCGAAGAAGCCTGTAACTGTGGTTCCTTGGAACCAAGGCATCGTAATTTCATTAAAGAAATTGCCATCAATGGCGGTGAGTGCAGAAGGAATGCCTACTACAAACGCTAATATACCCACTACCCAAGCAGCTTTTTGACGGCTCCATTTTTTCTCATCCATAAAATAAGAAGCTGGTACTTCTAAAATGGAGATAGAAGAAGTTAATGCGGCAACGGATAGTAATAAAAAGAATAACCCACCAATGATATGCCCAAAA
>Ga0256839_1005188_pt1 | contig 12192 bp, 9 predicted proteins | sample 354166metaG_FD_185968 | JGI IMG/M metagenome (GOLD analysis project Ga0256839, IMG submission 185968) | Hydrothermal vent microbial communities from Mid Atlantic Ridge, Atlantic Ocean - 354-166 | ecosystem: Environmental > Aquatic > Marine > Hydrothermal vents | place: Atlantic Ocean: Mid...
GAATCACGTCCGCTTCGACATACTTGGTGACGGCAATCAGGCGTACCGAGTCGGCCGAACGCCCGGCCCGCTGGGCCGCTCGAGCGATGCGCTGCCGTACGCACTGGACATGGTCGGCGACAATGGTGGCTACATTTTCCATGGCGATCGCACACGCATCTGTCGTTTGGGACCTCATCGAGGAGGATCACGGTGGTTGGGCGGCGGGGGCCGCAACCCGCGCCGACGATGCCCGACTCGGCTGACGCGGCTCCCCATCGCTCACGAGGCGTCGTCGGATTCCACTTCCACATAGGGCACGGCTTCGCCCGTGCGATGGAAACGCCCGGCGAAAAACTCGGTCACCAGATTTTGTCCGAGCAGGGTTCGGCTGGCGGGGGCCGCCAGCGAGCGATAGAACAACCACTGTTTCGATCCGACCTGGACTCGGTATCCTACCGCCTCATCCGGCTTCACAATGCGGAGCCGCTCGGCCACCGTCAAAGCCCGCCACGTCCGCAGCCGCTCATCGCGGCGCGAACCGTGCAAGTCGACCAATACGGGCAGATAAAGGGCCCGCCCCTTGCCGGCGGCCCGCACCGTCAACGCCTTGTCCACCTGCTCGACAACCGGCGGTTCACCGCCGACCTTCCACTCCGGCGCCGCCAACGGCACCAGCCAGGCCTGTCGCTTGCCCTCGGTAACCAGCCAGCCGTCCTGCGTCTCCTCTTCCGAAAGCCAATCGACGTCCGAAGCCAGCGGCAGCGTGAGTTTCATTTCCAACTGGGCCTTGTGCGTGCCAAGCAGAGCATCTGCCAGCAGAACCAACCGTTGCCGCCGTACAAACATCCACTGACGTTGAAGCCGCCAACCGGATTCCAACCGCTGTTCCAATTCGAGATAGTCAACGCCGTCCTCGCTGAAAGCGCACGTTTCCACCCACTCGCCGGCTGCACGCAGCGGACGACCGTCTACCCGGATCGCCTCTGTCACGATGCCGCCAGCCAAGACCTTGCGGCGAATCCCGAATTCGGCGCGGCACTCGGTCCGATCGAAGGCGACCGCCAGATAGCCGCTCTTGGGCTTCCAACCCGATCGCATCACCGCGCCTTGAGCCCACTCCGAAAACTCGCTCGGATCCGGTTTCTCAAACCGGTTCTCCGGATCGACCGATGACCGGCAAACGGGCAGACGCAGACTTCGGGCCAGGAATTCCTCCGTTGCGTCCTCACACCACGCCAAAGCCGATTCCAGGAACGCTTCCTCCCAGGCGGGACCGCATGAGAACATCGAACTCCCGTCTCCTCGAGTCAGTTGCAGTGCTCGTCGCAACAGCCATTCGTAGTCCTCTCCGGGGTCGGCTCCCGGCCAATCGATCGACGCCTCGCAGGCAACGTCCCGGACTCGCGTCCACGCCGCCAACCACGGTCGAATCGACGACCAGTGAGCGCAATAGGGAAGCCCGGTGCCGTCGAGATAGACTTCGGCGATTCGAGCCAGACGAGCAGCGCCGCTCTTTCGCAGCCGCTTCCCCGCTCGCCTGAATTCCGCCAACACCGTCCCCAACACGAAAGGGAGTTCCCCACCGAGCCAAACAGCGGGAAGGAAAGCATGCTCGATCGCCTCGGCCGAGGGAGATTCGATCGACGCCAGATGCTCCACCATCTCCCACCAGATGTCGTCGTCGGTCGATCGGGCAAGGTCGGGAAGAGCGTACGCTGCGGCCAGGTTGACGATGGCCCCCTCTGTGGCCGTTCCCGTTTCCAGAACCTCACGACACATGGTCAACCACTGACTGGCGGGGGGTACGTCGGCTGCTGCAAATAGTCCCTTGACCAAATTGCCGATCTCGGGCGAAACCGATTCGTCCGCCATGCCCCACAGCAGGGCCGGCCGGCCCGATCGGTCCCAGGAGTCGCGCAGGGCGTCCAGCCACCTGGACTCGGCGACTGCCGCCTGCAATTGCCGCCGCTTCTTCGGGCTGCATTCGAGCCCACTGAGGTTCGAACTGGCCGGCGATTTCGGTGATGTCGTCTTGGAAGATGTGGTGGTACTCATTCCGTCGCGAGGTGGACTTGTCCTATAATGGGGGCAAGACTGGGTCGGCGTCTTATTGCTGGTTGAATGCTGCCATCTTAGCGAACAACGATCAAGCGAAAAGGACCCGTGCCACGATCCCTTTTTCTTAAGGAATTCTCGCATGTTCGCCATCCGCAACCTGGCCGGTCGCACGGCCGGCCATCGTCTCGGTGCGAGTGTCATGGCCGCCCTTGTTCTTCTGGCCGCTTTCGGCGGCATTCGCGCCGACGACCCGCCGGCCGATGCTGCCAAGCAAAAAAAAGCACCGGACTCGGCCACCCAAGACCGGCCTCCCGCTCCGTCCTCCGCTCGGCCCGCGAAACCGGACGGCGGCGAACTACCGATTCCAGTCGCCAAGTCATGGATACGCGTCGCCAAGGGTTACCCGATCTGGGTCGATCTGAAGAAGAAGGAAGTGATCGTCAAGGGACGGGTGGCGATCCAGCGCGGGCAACTGGAGATGTTCGCCTGTCCCAAGGGGACCAAGGAGCACGAATCGGTGGTGGCGGTGGAATCGCCGGCCAAATTCGTCCATCTGGCCTTGTTGGCGGTGGGGGCCCGGCCGGGAAAGCCGGTTTCCTTCGATCCCAAGTATCGCCCCGCCAGCGGAACGCCGATCCAGATCGACGTCGTCTGGAAAGATGGCAAGGGAAAGGTCCACCGCGATCGAGCTCAGGAGTGGGTAAGAAACGCCCGCACCGGGAAACCGCTCAAGTACGACTGGGTCTTCGGCGGCAGCAATTTCTGGACCGATGAGACGACGGGCGAGCGGTACTACGCGGCCGAGGGCGGAGAACTCGTCTGCGTCTCGAACTTCTCCACTGCCACGCTCGACCTGCCGGTGGAAAGCACGGCTGCCAACCAGGGATTGGTTTACGTGGCCAACGACAAGAAGGTGCCGCCACGCGGCACGCCCGTCGTGATGATCTTGCGTCCCAAGCCCAAACCGGACGAAGCCACGAAAAAGAAGTCGAAATAATAATGCCTCGCGCGGGGCTGTCGGTTGTCACCACGCCTGACAGCCTCGCGCCTTGCGGGCGCAGCCCGCGTCAGGCGAGTGCCTCCACCAGATCTTCCACGAGACGGAAGAAGACTTCCCGCGTGAACAGAGCGGGGACGGGAGAGCGGGGTTGTCCCGGGGTTACGGCGTACCGCACCAGTTCGATCTCGCCTCCGGCTCGTACCAGCACTTCGAAATACGACCGCCCCGCCGGCGTTGCCGATGGCGGCACCGACCGCATCTGCACCACTTGCGCCTGGCCGTCCACCTCGACGACTCGCAGCGGTTCGAGCAGATACGTGAGCCGCGCCGCCAGGTCGTCGCCGATCCTGGCCAGCCGGTCGGTCGACGCACCTGCCAGGCTTTGAGAGGACACCAGCAAGCTTCGAGTTTCGCAGCCAACCCGATCGACGACCGGGAGTTCGCCGCGCACCTCTCCGTCGTCGAGCGACACTTGCAGCGTGCCGCCGACACCTTGCAGGCGCCGCCATTCCCGATCGAGTTCAGTCTGCAGGTTCATCGTCGTCACTCTTCGACTTCGTGCCGGCAACCACCTTGGTCGAGTACGAATGCCCGTCGTAGGACAATCGAGTCGGCTGCTCGTCCACGACCGTTTCGACGTGGACCGGGCGGGTCCACAGTCGTTGTAGGTTGACCAGCGTGTCTCGCGCGTAGTCCTGCTTCAGTTCCACACCGTTGTATTCATGCACCAGGTACAGTTCATTGCGATTCTTGTAGTTCGCGTCGACCAGCCGGATGATCGGCCGTCCCATGTTGGTCAGATTGAATAGGAGGGCCTGCTTGACTTTGGGAAACTCGCGGCTCTCGATGGCGTAGTACCCCGCATCTTCGTGATAGCCGAACTGGAACAGTTTGTAGCGTCGGCAGAAATCGAGCGTCAGGAACTCGTCGATGAACGTCAGATCGTTGTGAATCCTTCGCACTTCGAAGATCTTCTCGCGCCCCAAACCGAGTTCCCGATCCCATTCGGCTCGCGCCCGGCGATCGGTACACTGCTCGTACTCATCGCCGAAGCAGCCGCGATTCCAGCGATCCTCGATGTCGCGGAACAGCTCCACTCCGAGTTTGTACGGATTGAGCCGATTCGGAGAAGTGGCCAGCGTTCCAGCGCAGTGGTCGGCATAGGAAATCACATCGGAGGCCGTCATCGCGTGACGCGTCATGATCGTGGAGTGCCAATAGGTGGCCCAACCTTCGTTCATGATCTTGGTCTGTCCTTGAGGCGCGAAGTAGTATGCTTCTTCGCGGATCATCGACAGCACATCGAGTTGCCACGACTTGAGCGGAGCGTGTTGCAGTAGAAACCACATCACGTCCTTGGTCGGTTCGCTGGGAAACCGTCCTTCCGCAGCCCGTTTCTCCTCTCGCCGCCGCTGCGCCTCCGCCTCCAGCCAGTCCGACGGATTGATGTACGGGTCCATGTGAGGGCTCGCTTTGAGCTTCGGCACGGAGGGCTCGTCGCCGGCTTCGCCATCGGTACGTCGCCCATCATCGCCTCGCCGGATAAAGGGAGAATGGATGTCGATCAAATCCTCGATGCTGAGGCAGATGTCGATGAAGTTCTCGACTTCTTCCACGCCGAAGCGGTCCATGTAACGCCGGATCCGGTTGCCATGGTTCGCCATTTCATCGATCATGTTGCGAGGCGTCTGAGAGAACCAGGCGTTGCACTTGAAAAAGTCGCAATGGCCGTAGACGTGAGCCATCACCAGTTTGTGATCGGTGAAGGAGTTGCTGGCCAGCAGATAGGCATAACAGGGGTCGTTGTTGATGACCAACTCGTAGATCTTCTGCAAGCCGTAGGCGTACCCTTTCGACAGCCGCTCGTATTCCATCCCGAATCGCCAGTGAGGATAGCGAGTGGGGAATCCGCCGTAGGCGGCGATGGCGTTGAGCTGATCGGCACTGACCACTTCGAAGATGGTGGGAAAGAAGTCGAGCCCATAGCGCCGCGCGTGCGCTTCGATTTCCTCTTGAGCTTTCCGCAACTCAAGGGGCAATTCTCGTAGTTCGGGTACCGTGGCCATGAAACTTCTTCCCCACCGGTTCGAGGGTTCGACAGGCGACTTGGAATCTCAGTTCGTGACATCTGCGTGCCGTACGCGCATGTTGCCGGCAGTGTCCTCTCCAGCCGCCATCGCGTCACCTCACACTTCACACCTCACACCTCACACCTCACACTTCACACTTCACACCTCACACTTCACACCTCACACTTCACACCTCACACTTCACACCTCACACCTCACACCTCACACCTCACCCTTGCGTGCCCAGCCCGCGTTAGGCGGAACGAAGACGCAACGGCGCCGCCGCCCCTGGGGTTTCCTCCGTGAGAGGGCGGACCGTGAACCGGTCCCGCGACAGCGACTCGATCACGTCCCACAAACGGGGAAGCTGCCGGCGCAACTGGCGGCGCGCCGCGTCGATGGCTCCTTCGGTTCCGGTGGCCTGCACTTGCAGACGCCAGTGGCCCACCGAAACCTCGAAGGTCGTCGCGGGTATTCGCGGCGGCAGATCGAGCGGGCAATGGTGTGGTCCTCGTCTGGTCGTCATCTCACTTTCCCTTTCCCAGAAACGCCTTGATCGAATCGTAGATGCCGTCCCGGTCTTCGATCACGGACAAAATGACGTGGTCGTGCTCCTCGGCGATCGGCTCGAGCGACCGGATGAACTCGCCGCTACCGTAGGGACTCTCGACCTGGCCGTAGCAAAATAGATTGGCCAGCGGCAGCAGGGATTCCCTCAGGATCGTCAAGGCCGACCGATTGTCTTCGCCCCAATTGTCTCCGTCGGAGAACTGGAAAAAGTAGATGTTCCACACTTCGGCGGGAAACTCGCGTTCCACGAGATGGCGGGCGACTTCGTAGGCCGAACTGATCCGAGTCCCGCCCGATTCGCGCGTGTGATAGAAGGTTTCTTCGTCGACTTCTTTGGCCGCGGCGTCGTGGATGATGTAGCGGCGCTCGATGCTGCTGTACTGTTTGCGCAGCCATGTGTCGATCCAGAAGGCTTCGGTGCGCACGATCTGCTTCTGTTCGTCGGTCATCGAGCCGCTGACGTCCATCATGTAGATGATGACGGCACTGGCTTGCGGCTCCTGCTCTCGTTCCCAACTGCGGTACCTCCGGTCCTCCTTGATGGGAACGACTCGCGGTCGTTCGGAGACGTAACTCCCTTCCGAGATCTGCCGGCGCAGTGCTTCGACGTAGGTTCGCTTGAAATGGCGGAGCGACTCGGGACCGACCCGTCGGATACTCTTGTAGCGAGCTTTTTCCTGAGTCAGATTGGCCTGCCCTTTGGGTTCGATCCGGGGAAGCTCGAGTTCGTCGCCGAGCATGTCGGCCAGTTCATCGAGCGTGATATCGACCTCGAGCACGTGGGCACCTGGTTGGTCGCCGGCCGGCCCCGCGCCGCTGCCGTCCCCTTCGCCCGGTCCGATCGGCTGCCCGATTTCGCCATCGCCCTGACCGACTCCCTGGCCCCCTTTGTTGCCGTAGCGAAAGCGGGGAATGTCGAGTTGGGGGACGGGAATGCTCACCAAATCGCGCCCCTTGCGGCCGATCATCTCGCCATGCGTCACATAGCGCCGGAGGTTTTCCCGCACGCGTCCGCGGACAATGTCGCGAAACCGCTGCTGATCGCGCTCGATTTTCATCGCCATGATCGCCGTCTCCCCTCCGATCAATCCTCCTTGGTATCGCCTCGAGCAAAAATGCTGGCGACGAAATTCAATACGTCCGTGGCACTCTCTTCGTCGTAGCCGTAATCCCGGATCATCCGAGCCTTGACCACATCGATCTTGGCCTGAGTCTCCTGGTCGACCACGTTGGAGACCAGGCTGGTCAGTTTGATCGAATCCTTCTGATCCTCGAACAGCTTGAGTTGCAATGCCTTGTACAGCCGTTCGTTGGTCTTGTAGTCGAACGACTTGCCGTCGATCGACAGTGCTCCGATGTAGTTCATGATCTCCCGGCGGAAATCGTCCTTGCGGCTTTCGGGAATGTCGATCTTCTCCTCGATCGACCGCATCAACCGCTCGTCGGGCTGCTCGTATTCGCCGGTGAACTTGTTTTTCACTTTTTCTCGTTGTGTGTAGGCCTTGATGTTATCGATGTAGTTCGCGCAGAGCCGCTTCAAGGCATCCTCATCCGCGGCAATCGCCCGCTGCACTTCGTTCTTGACGATGTTCTCGTACTCCTCCTTGACGACGCCCAGCAATTCCCGGTAGCGCTGCTTGGTCTCTTCGCTGGTAATCAGCGAGTGATGCCGCAGCCCCGCCTCGAGTTCGTTCATGACCATAAAGGGATTGATCGAGCGGGCTTCGGGATGAGCCACCAGGGCATTCGAAATCTTGTCCTGGATGTAGCGAGGCGAAATCCCCTGCATGCCCTCATTCTTGGTTTCCGCCTTCAGTTCCTTGACATTTTCCTCCGTGAACCCCGGCAGCGACTTGCCGTCGTACAGTTTCAACTTCTGCAGGAGCGTCAGTCCCGCGTTCTTGGGTTCCTCGAGTCGCGTCAGCACGGCCCACATCGCCGCCATTTCCACCGTATGCGGGGCGATGTGCTTGCCTTTGACCCGTTCGGGGTTGAAGTCCTTTTCGTAGATCTTGATCTCGTCACTGAGCCGCGTCACGTAGGGAATGTCGATCTTGACCGTCCGATCGCGAAGCGCCTCCATGAACTCGTTGTTCTGCAGCCGCCGGTACTCCGGCTCGTTGGTATGCCCGATGATCACTTCGTCGATGTCGGTCTGAGCGAATTTCTTCGGCTTCACTTTGTGCTCCTGGCTGGCGCCGAGCAAGTCGTACAGGAATGCCACATCGAGCTTCAGCACCTCGATGAACTCGATCAGACCGCGATTGGCGATGTTGAATTCACCGTCGAAGTTGAACGCGCGGGGATCGCTGTCGCTTCCGAACTCCGCGATCTTGCGGTAGTTGATATCGCCGGTCAGTTCGGTCGAGTCCTGGTTCTTTTCGTCCTTCGGTTGGAAGGTGCCGATCCCGACGCGGTCCTGTTCGGAGAGGACGATGCGCTTGACCCGGACGTCCTGGACGGCTCGAGTCCAATCGCCGTTGTACTTCCGCAGCCGCTCGTGGTACATGAAGCGGCAGAAAGGATCGAGATCGCCGTGGATCGTCACCTGGAAATCGTCCGCGCCGTGAGCCGCATTGAGTTCGGCCGCCACCTGCTTGCGGAACCGGTGCGGGATAATGTGGAGCGGCTCCTCGTTCATCGGGCACCAGTGCACCTCGCCCGACTCTTCGTCCAGCCAGCCGAGCGTGTACAGAGCCCCTTCATCGGTCTCGCTATACTTCTCCAGCCCCTTCTTCAACAGGCGGGCGATCGTGCTCTTGCTGCTGCCCACCGGACCGTGCAGCAGCAACACCCGCTTCTCGATCCCGTAACCCCGCGCCGCGCTCTTGAAAGCGTTGACCAGGGATTCCAGATGCTCGTCCAATCCGAAGACCGCATCGTGGCCATTGTCGAACGGATCGTCGAAAAAGTGATAATGAACCCGCTTCTCCCCGCGAGACACTTCGTAGGTCTCGTAACCGTGGGAGATGATCATGTCGTACAGCCGCTGGAACGCATTGCGAGTGACCTTGGGGTTCTCGGCCACCAGATCGAGATACTCCTGAAAAGTCCCCTCCCAGTTCTTCTTGCGAAACTGGTCCAGGTCCTGTTGCTGAGCCACCAGCGAAATAATCTGTTGACCTTTCATCATTCCATCCTCAAATAAAAACTGCGCATGCCGCAACGCAGGAGCGCATCAACGGTCGGTTGCCCGGTCACGCAGTCGATGAGTGCCCAAAGCGCACGCACAACGACAACGTGCCTTGGATCGCGTGACGACAAACCGTGCTTGCCGCTTCAGACTCCCGCTTGACCGCTGTCATCCCAGATCGCGGAGCGGAACCTCTACACAGACGCTTGAAAAAGAACGTTTGGCATCAACGGAAGCTAGGATCCCATTGGCCAGACAAAGAGCCACCGCCGTGTGGACTTGGGGGAAAATGCGTGGGCGTGCGCACTTTCCTGGGCCTCTGTCTCCAGTACAAGCCTATTTCGAGTTCGCCAACGTGGCAATAGAAAGTTGCCGACGGGCCGCAAGCGGAATGTTCCACCAAGCGGACCTCGAAGCCGCAACATCTTCCGGGGAAACAACTTAGAAAGACACCTTGGCCCACAATGCCGGCGGCCGCGGCCCATTTTTTTCTCCGGCCGCCACGGCCATGTCCTGCTTACGCCGAATCCAACGGCAGCAGCCGTTCGACCGCACTCAGCAGACGGTCCATGGCGAACGGCTTTCGGATGTAGTCGTCGACACCCAGCATTTCGGCATAAGCTTTGTGGCGACTCCCCTCGTTGGCTGTCACCATGATGATCTTGGTGGGAATCTTCCGCGTCCGTCGCAGTCGCTCCAAGACCAGAAAGCCGCTGCGCTTGGGCATCATCATATCGAGAATCACCAAGTCGGGTTCTTCCCGCTCGGCCATGGCCAGTCCCTGGTTTCCGTCGCGCGCGATGACCACGTCGTAGCCACGGGACTGCAGCGTGTAGCGCATCGCCTCAATGACTTCTGCGTCGTCGTCGACCAACAAAATGCGACGCCCTCGCGTCGAACTCTCCACCGCTGCATCATCGTTCGGCTTTTCGTCCGTCATGGTCATCTGTCCGCAGGCTTCGTAGACTCGGAACACTCCTCCTACCGATGTAGGGGACCCCGATATCTTATTCGGCCGTGCCGACGAATGCTACGGGGGAGTCCGCGAGGGTCAGTCGCCCCGTTTGAGTCCGAACGCCATGTAATGGAGTCCCGAGGCATCTTGCACCATCACGCCTCCTGCCGGAGCGAAGTACTTGGCGATTTCCGCATAAGGTGGCAATGGATGGTTCTTCATGGCTCGCAGGAGTGCCTGAGCCACCGGGTGCTCCCGTCCCTGAATCTGCTCGCGGAATTTGGGCGACACCGCCAGTTGGTAGATCCCTCGCAGCGTTTCCTCCGGGCGCGTAAAAGCGATCAGACTCGGTTTGTCCGTCCCCAAGTGCGTGCGGATCCGACTCTGAATCAACTTGAAATCAAGCTCTTGGCCCAGCGATTTGCCGGTCGCCATGGCAGTGATCGCCGCCTTCAGGCAAGGCTCGCTATCGCACACGATCAGGGAATCCCCGACCACAGCCACACACGGCGTCGGCTCGCGGACGAACTCGGGAGGCCCCGATCCTGTGCGCTCGCGCCGCCGACGGGCCATCCGAGACTCGAAACGAAAGTAGGTTACCTGGCGAAACCGAGCGGTCTTGGCGGAATCGGTGAACTTATTGATCACACCTTTCAGCGTGCTGCGGAACGCCTTGGGGTCCTTGAGTTGAATGGCCAGCAGGTTGGCCTGGTGGTTTACTTTGTCCGGCGACTCCACCCAATTGAGAAAGGTGATCCGGCCCCCCCACTGATCCAAAACGTCCTTTTGGAAATCAAGTCCCAGCGGCGCGGCAAACCGCGACTCCGCCATTCGCAACAGCGCCCCTTCGCCGCGAACTCGGGAAACCACCCGATCGGCCTCGGCAAAGGCCGCCGGAAAATCGAAATAGGCCGACATGTAGGTCGACGCGTCGGCCGGCACCCAAGGTTCGGGGTCGCCGTCTCCCGTTTGAAACTCCACCAGTTTCAACAAGCCCCGTCGCGGTGAATCAAGCATCAGATGGATGTGCTGCAGCGACTCGAACTCTTCGGTATCGAGGATCATACTGCCACCAATGGCTTTGATTCCGTCGATCCCCAACAAGGGGAACAACAGCAAGGTCGCCTGAAGACCGGTGTCGTTCTTGGCAGCGGTTCGCAGGAACAGCATCGGGTCGGCGTACCACGCCAACTGCGGGCGCTCATCTCTTGTCCCGCGACTGCGTCGCAGGATGCTGGCGAACTTGCGATTCTCGGCCAGCTTGCGTGTCTCACTGATGCCGTCCCACGTCTGAATGATGTCCTTGGCAGCTTCGACATCGCTCGTCGCCACCAATGTTCCCTCACGAATGAAATAGACCCAGGGAATCTGGCTGCCGCTGGGCGTAACGACTGTCAACATCGTCTCCCCAAACGCCTCGGTTTCCTTCGTCCCCCCCTCTCCCTCGATCCGGCCGACCACGGCCGCCAACACCGACTCGGCATCGGCCCCGCCCTTGCCCACATCGAGGATCGCAATCAGCACCGGCTGAGTGTTCGACGACTCGTAGACGCCCGGATCGACGAGCGCCACACAAAGTTCACCTTGAGGAATGGCCAGCAGCCGGTCCACCGACACACCGATCTTGCTCTCCAGTTCGGCCTTCTCGAATTCCCCGCGAAACGACTCGAACAAATCCTCGAAGAAAGGTCGCACCTTCTCATCCTGCAGAACTCGGCCGAATTGAGTCCGCTTGTATTTCTCGACGAATTCCCGCGTGTCGTGTACCCGAACATAGGCCAGCGTCCGGTCGGGCAGCAGTTTGGGGGCCGCCGGTCGCTGCGACCAGGCGGGCGGCACCCACCACAGGGCACAGACGACAGCGGTCAACAATCCGGAACGCAAAGGCGGAGCGGCCACCACCGGCAATCGATCGTTGCCGTCATCTGCGGAAATAGGCGCCACGGTCGCAGTCGTGTTCATGGAACGGGATCCCCTCGTTGGAAAACAGGATGGGACGACCGGCCATGCCCGACACCCGCAGCCGGGTACCCGTCTCAAGTGGGACGAAAGCCGGATCGTCGTCTGGTTGGTTGTTGGGCTTACCTTGCTCGATCGGCCCGAGTTTCGAAAAGGGAGAGTTTGCCCTTGAGTTTTCGACACGCGTGCGGATTCCGGGGCTGGTCGAAGTCGAGACTCACACCAACCGGCAACTCGATACGAGTTTCGATCTGATGGATACCGCAGCGTCGGTCACGCTTTCCAGTCTGACGGGCCCACGAGTCGGGCCGACCATCCCGACAGGGACGCAACCGCGGCGAATGACGACTGCCGACAACAGAGAAAGACGCCGAATCCGCCCCTCACTTGGACATGGGTGCCCCCTCAATCCCCCGATCGGCTGGATTGCCATCGGTCCCCAAATCGGTAAAACTCACCCGCGATC
>Ga0256839_1005189_pt1 | contig 12191 bp, 16 predicted proteins | sample 354166metaG_FD_185968 | JGI IMG/M metagenome (GOLD analysis project Ga0256839, IMG submission 185968) | Hydrothermal vent microbial communities from Mid Atlantic Ridge, Atlantic Ocean - 354-166 | ecosystem: Environmental > Aquatic > Marine > Hydrothermal vents | place: Atlantic Ocean: Mid...
GTGTGTGGTGTGGGGTGTGGGGTGTGGGGTGTGGGGTGTGGGGTGTGGTGTGCCACTTGCACTTGCACAAATGACAGGCACAAAAAAGCCCCGCTATTAACGGGGCTTACTTGCCAGCCTTAGCTTACTTGCCAGCCTTAGCAGCTTTTATAGCTGCCTTTTCCGCTTTTATAGCTTCCTTTTCCGCTTCCTTTTCCGCTTTTATAGCTTCCTTTTCCGCTTCCTTTTCCGCTTTTATAGCTTCCCTTTCCGCTTCGATTACCGAGGGTAATTTAGCCTGTATGGGTTTAAATAGCTCTCGTAGCTTTTTTAGCTTATTAGTAGATGCACCAGCCTGTAGTGCCTCATTAAAGCGTTCTGCGTCAGCTATTAAGATGCTCATAGTGAGGCGGATTGTAGGCACAGCCACGACGGGTTTTATCTGCTTGTTATCTACGCCTTTTGCGTTTGTAGTGGTTACAACGTGCATAGCCTTAGGTACGGTACTTGCATTGTCTGATAGGTTCATTATCAAAGCTTTACCATCAGATGTTATACCTTCTAAAGGCGTGGCTTTAAGCTCCTTTAGGATTTTATCGTTACATAAACCAGCCCCGCTCATAAGTCCTAGCACACTCCTAAGGTAGTTATCAGTAACAATCTGTTCAATGGTTTTCTGTTGCGTTTTTGACGCTTTAGAGTAGTAAGCCATGATAGAGCGTAAATGACCCCTATATAGCTTGCTTGCGTCAGTATCCCAACTAGGATCACACCACATAAAGGCAATTGCCTTTTTAGCGTTAGCAACCGTCGAGGCTGTCCTAATGATCTGGACAAACGTGGATCTTTTAACCATCTCATTTGACTGTAAGTTATTAGCACCATTTTTCAAAATCTTAGCCATTGCTGGATTAGCCACCTTGCTTTTAGCCAGCGCCTTTATAGCAGCTTTTTGTTTAGTCGTGTTTTTCGCTGTGATTGTAGTCATTTTAGTGTCTCCATTTTAGAGTTTAACCTTGCCGTTAATCCCAACGATTAACGGTCAAGGGTGTCGAAGAGTAACTAGCTCTTTGATGTGGTCTATTATACGTGCCTCGTTGATGGTGTCACTTAATACCAGACGAGCGGTATAATTGTTATTATAAGTGGTTATAGTGTGTCTATGCGTGCTACAACCGTACTAATAATATTATTGATAGTGTCTGCTTGCTTAGGGGTGATATAAGCTTTTATAGTATGCTTATTACCCTTAGTTACGGTAGATAAGGTTATAGCATGGCGCATACAGTGCAGGGCTACAACGTCAGCTACTACTGATTGGTTATTAGCCCACGTATAGAGATTGCTATGATCTATACTGTATACATCTTGATTATGTGCCTGCATTTTACTACCTCTATCGTATGTACCGTTCATCGTGGTGATGAACGACTTGTTAAGCTATACCTAGTATATTGCATAACGTGTGCCAACTATTGGTATTCTATTATAAGTCATTGATTTGTATATGTTTATTTGTTTTTGTGCGGGGTCTGGTTGGGTAATGGCGGGGTAATGGCGGGGTAATGGGTATGTCAGATTGTGACACTTTTGTCAGGTTGTGACAGGATTTTGTCATATTGTGACAGGTAGGGGTGGGGGTGGGGGGTGGGGGGTACTTTTATGGGTTATTGATTTTGTGTGAGGGTGGTGTTTCCCCCCACCCTCACCCCCACCAAAAAACCTCCCATTCTACCCTTGACCAACAAACTCTAACTCCCTATACTCATCCAGCAACAACACCCATAACAACAGATAAAGAGACCCCCGACATGCCCCGCAATTTCAACACCAATACGGATAACAATGGCGAATGGCTGACACCGCCAGACCTCATAAAAGCGCTTGGGGTATTTGACCTAGACCCTTGCGCACCCCACCCCTATAAACGCCCATGGGACACCGCTAAGACCCACTACCATGCAGAAGGCTTAGAACAGCCTTGGACAGGTAGGGTATGGTTAAACCCCCCTTACGGTCGTGAGACATTTAAGTGGATGTCAAGACTAGCAGCACACAAGAAAGGGGTAGCGCTAATATTTGCGCGGACAGAGACATTAGGTTTCCACGATGAAGTATGGAGTAAAGCTCACGCGGTTTTCTTTTTCAAGCGACGCCTTAAATTCCATAAGGTTGACGGAAGTTTGGCATCCACGGCGAATGCACCTTCCTGCCTAGTAACCTACTCAGAAGAGGACACTCTTGCCATTAAAGAGTCAGAACTATCAGGGAAGCTGATATGCCTGTAATACCCCCAGTCCCAGCCCCAGTCCTACCAGACTTAATACAGGAGACCACCCTCTTGTCAGATTACGAGGTACTGACTGCCAAGGGTGTGCTGAGGGTCAGAGAGGAGGAGGTAAATATGGTTGACCCGACATGCCGCCAAGTAAGGAGTTCTGCCATGAGCTATCACCTTTCTGCACCGTGGCTAACCAAAACCTTAGCGGAGGAGTATCGTAGATACTTGTTTAATGCCACGAAAATAAAAGCATGGATGGTGCCTAAGTGACGCACTTGACGGTCTTATCCCTGTTCGACGGCATGTCGTGCGGGCAGGAGGCGTTACGTCGTGCTGGTATCCCTGTAGCCACCTACTACGCCAGTGAGAACGATAAACATGCCATAGCTGAAACCCAAGCCAATTACCCTGCCACGAAGCAGATAGGCTGTGTCACCGAGGTGGCTGCTACTTGGGATAAGCCTAGCCCTGATCTTTTGATCGGGGGGTCACCGTGTCAGGGCTTTAGTTTTTCTGGCAAGCAACTGAACTTCAGCGACCCGAGGAGCAAACTGTTCTTTGATTATGTGGCGGTAAAAAAATGCCTTAGCCCCGCGCTACTTCCTCTTGGAGAATGTGGTGATGAAGTCGGCGTATATTGAGGTGATTTCTGAGCACATGGGTTGTGAGCCGGTGAAATTAAACAGTGCTTTGGTATCCGCGCAGGGGCGGGCGCGTCTGTACTGGACGAATATCCCCATCGCCCCCTTAGAGGATAAAGGGGTAACGCTGTCTGACATCTTGGAGGAAGTGGTGGACGGTGAAGGGCTTTACCCTGCGGGGATACGGGGGCGGCGTTTGAATAAGGATTACGATAAGACGGTACCGATTACGCAGTGCCTAGAAGTACGCAAGACGAATAGAGAAAAGAGCAATTGTTTGACCACGGTGGAGAAGGACAATGTCTTGACCCCGTTAGCGCCAGGAAGGTATCCAGATGCGTTTAAGAGGAAGTTGCCTTTTCGGTATTACACCTTGAAGGAGAAGTGCAGACTCCAGACAGTGGTGGATGATTTTTTCAAAGTCTCCAGTAAGACTCAGGCGAATAAAATGTTAGGAAATGGGTGGACGGTTGATTTGATCGCTCACATTTTTGAAGGACTAAAAGAGAATAGGTAATAAAGTATGTTTATGTTTATGGCATTTGTTTTTGGTATGACCGTGGGGTGGAATCTCCACAAAAAGAAATCAACCCTTTTGGGGTTTTTAACAGTAAGAAAAAAAGGAGAAAATAGCAATGAGAAATAAACTAGCACTAGGGATTATGAGCCTGTTAATTACGTCTGTAGCGAGCGCGTATGTAGTAACCACTGGATCTACAACGGGCACGTATTATAAGGTGGGGGCGAACCTGACCGGATTGGTCCCTGGGGGTGAGGTCGTAGCCTCCAAAGGTTCGGTGGAGAATCTGGAGCGATTGATGGCAGAAGAGGCAGACATCGGCTTAGTGCAGATGGACGCGTTGGCTTGGTTCATGGGCAAGCATCCGGAGGCAAAACAAAAACTGGAGGTCATGGGTTCACTGTACCATGAATGCGTGTATATAGCGGTTAATAAGGAAGGCAAGGTACAGGACGAAGATGACCTCCAGCATGACGGAGTTACCATCGCCGTAGGTAAGCAGGGGTCAGGTACAGCGGTGACGTGGGATTACATGCGAAAGCTTGAGCCTGGCTATAAAAAAGCGGCTGTAGTTTTTACCGGTGGTAGCAGGGCATTAGGAAAACTGACTCTCAGTAAAAAGGGCGGGGATTCTGCGGTAGATGCGGTGCTCTGGGTGACACGTCCGACCGTTAATAACAAAATGCTCAGGACAGTACTAGCCAACCCTACACTGGATGTCATCCAAGTCAATGACAAGGATTTGAACGATACCTATAAGCCGTTAGGTCGTCCTGTCTACGAGTTCCAGAAGATACCTACGAAGGATGGTGTGCTCTTTAATGGCAGTATAAAGACCCCGTGTGTGGAAGCACTGCTGGTAGCGAGAAGCACTGCTGAGGAAGAGGTGCTGGACAAGGTGGCGGACATTGTACTTAACTACAAAGCTTCCTTGCTCAAGTAGTGGCTGACGTATGGCATACCCCGTTTATGGCGTTGTGGAAGCACCGCTACTTACGGGGACACAATTTCAACTGTGTGATCATTACACCGCGTGGCTGGTATTGGTATATGGATGTAGATTTCATCGAGGTGGGAGAGCCACGGTGGGCGTATATTTCTTGGTGGCATCTAACCCCTGACGAGGTGAACCACATTATCAGCCACTCTGAGGTAGTACTTACGCCATCGCGGGAATCTGCGGAGGAGTTGGCGAGATACATCGCGGATGCTGACGCGACGAAGTTGAAGAAATGGGGTTATGTAATTCCTTTAGTATTAAGCAATTACAAGGAACGATTAAAGGGTTTTCTTAGGAAAAGATAAGACAGTGATATACCTTTTTGAGAAACCTCTGTGGGAAGGTTTGAGCTGAGGTAGGCATTTTAAAATTGAAGTAGAGGAGAAAGGATTTTGAGTAAAAATATTAAAGTAGTGGGAGCAGGTATCATACTTGCCACCATGGGTATTGTAGGCTGTTCAACCCAGTCTCAAGTAGAGAAACCACAAGTCGTAACAAAAAAGGTGTATGTAGCGAAGAAACATTGCCACACCTTCAAAGGGTACGGGTGGGCTAGGCGCGCTTGTCACTCCCATCCTGCCCCTCATCGGCATACAAACCCTACACCGAAAAGACGACCGACGGCAAAACATGCTTGCCGTCCGTGTGTGATGTCTTCCCGTTATAGGCGCTAAAGGAGATAACCATGAATGAAGAGAAAGACCCATTAGGGAGAAGTGCTCATCAAAAAGGGGCTAAACTAGATCACGGAAAAGCACGAGTAGGATTGGTGTTGGGTGATTTCGGTAAGGCGCTTATGGCGGTGAGTGAAGTAGGCACGTATGGCGCGAAGAAGTACACAGATAAGGGGTGGCTTAATGTACCTTACGGGGTGGAACGCTATACGGATGCCCTAGGTAGGCACTTGCTTTCAGAGGCCTCTGGGGAACGTAAAGACCCTGACACGGAGCTACTTCATGCGGCACACACCGCATGGAACGCCTTAGCACGGCTTGAGCTGATTCTCAGAAAAGAGGTAGCAGACGCGGATATGGACGCCATGCTGGAGGATGAATAAATGCGATTAAGTCAACTAGAACCAGGGGCATTGGTAGGGGATAGTGGGATTCGTTTTCTCCAGCATGATGGCTACCGCGTACATAAAAATCAACGACACCGTCACGCTATTTTCCGGTGCTTCTGTGGTAGGACGTTCGACGCTAGGCTGTCCAATGTAACCAGCAAGCGTACTAAATCTTGTGGCTGTAAAAGTACCAAGTGGATGAAGATAAAGGCAAGAACCCATCCGCTTTACCCATTGTATGAGCAGATGCTAGAGGACGCTCCCATGATACGTGCGTGGGAGACGCACCCGAACAAATTCTTCCAGTGGGTTATGGAGATCACGGAGGGCTTTAACCTAGACCCCGAGGTGCTAGGTCAAGCCAGGCTAATTAAGGCAGATAACAGCGCGCCTTGGGGTCTGTCAAACTGTCGCATAGATATGGGGAGGGGGCGTTGTGTAGAAAGGAAGAGCACAAAATGGGTGGTGCAAGGTAAAATGTATGGTTCTGTCAAGGAAGCCGCCACCGTATTAGGGGTGAGTCAAGCCACTATCCGTAACTGGTGCGGTGGCACCAATTACAAGGGCATAGTCCACCCGCCTAAGGAAGGGTGTTATGTGGAAGCCTCTTATAACGTAGTTGGGCTAGATTAGACTTAAAAAAATAAGACGCAGATGATACTATTGCGTAACTCACTCGCAATAGGATGTCACCATGCCCCAGCCTCTGAAAGATCAACTGATAGAACAAGCCCCAGGACCGGTATTAGGTATGTGGGCGTTAGATGACCCTATAAACACCACAATCCCTGCCTTAACCTACCCGGAAGTACAAGACCCCAGTGTGGCACTTACGCAGGTAGGCGCCATTAACTATCAGCAGTCTGAGCCTTTCTTTGGCGGAGGTACTATGGTCAAGATGGAAGGTCCTGGCCTCGGTCTACGTCTGACCATGCCGACTGACTCTATGGCTGTGATGTTGATGAAGTTCCCTAGCTGGGATGAGGACTCTGTGTCTAACGAGTACTGGCATGGTGACCTGAGTAGCTTAGCCTTATTCGGGATAGATTATGCGCGCAGTGAAGGTGGGGGGAGGTACTCCTCACCCTCAAACCCACCTCCGATAATGACAGGGTTACAACCGGTAGTATTCCGCAGAGGTTCAGATAACATAATTCACGTACATTATACCCTTCTGGAATCTGGTAGCGTAGATAATAATGGCGTAATTAATCTGGACGGTAACCCAGGAGTATGGGTATCTAACCTCTTGGTGTTTGACGCCACAGGGGTGACAGTTAGTACCGCCTTGGATTACGCCTACCACTGCATGTCACCTCATAGCCGTTCAGGAAGCCCTTCCTTCACCGCTATGGCTGCGCTGCTAGGGGCTGATTTCTTGTTGGGTGAAAGCTTGACGATGCCAGAACTACCCACCACTAATCGGTTAGGTAGATTTCATGTGGATGGGTCTCCAGCGTCCATATTACCTGACCCGTTATGCACTAAGGTAGAGGTGTGGATTCAGGATGCTGTGCCACCCACCACGGATCAGACCATAGCTGTAGAAGTTAATGTAGATACTTTGTTTTCCTTGCAACTCACTAAAGCCACCAACACGCTAAGCCTAGCAGGGCAATCAGGCGTGATCACGGACTATACGTTGGTAAAGATTAAGTTCGCGCTGTCTGGCACCAGTCACGTCACGGTTACGGTAGTACAGGGAACAGCAGAGGTTGCTGTATTGACAGCCTCTATACCTCTGACTACGGCGTCCTCTGAAATAGCCAGAGTAGATGTGGATTCTGGGGAGCTTAATATCCAATCAGCTTTCTCTGAGGGTAGCTTCCCTGTGCTCCAATCCGCAGGGGCTTCGCAAGGGTCAGAACTGACAAACCCTTTCCTCTTGCAGATAGGCAGTTATGGGACGACCTCTCGTTGGCAAGAGATCATGCCGACCTATTATTTATACTACTCCCATGTGGATCGGCGATTAGCTGGCTGGCAAGGTACGGCTCTGAGGGGGTATACTCCTTCGGTATCAGGGCTTTCCCTAGAAATCACTACAGGTGACTTCGCCTTAGTGCTGGAGGTAACGCAATCCATGATGAGTGCTATTACTGCTAATAGAGATGCGGATACGTTAGTTTCAGGGGCGACAGGAGCATCGCTTACGGGGGTTAAAGGCAAGACGCTCTGCACCTTGACTGCGCTAAGCGGGGGACATCCTTTGATACTCGTGGCTGATACTGGAGGGCAACTGCATTTGTATACAGAGTGGGGTCAGAGTGCCCCAGTAGCCACCGTCACCATGCCTAGAGGGGAGGTAGTCTCCCTTATGTTGCAAAGGGAATCAGGGGTGCTGAAGTTGTACGTGAATGCCACAGAAGTCTTCTCGGTAGCCTTCACTACTGATTTAGGTATCCAAGGGGGTAACGGTGGGTTAGGTCTCATCAGCCCAGGTCAATTAAACAACTACCCAGGACCACAGACCGCCTACTTACGCTCTATAGGGGTATTCCAAAAAGCTTTATCTCCGGCAGAACGCACCGACTTAGTTAATAGCTCTCAGGGAGTTCCTCCAGCGCAAACCATAAAGAAAGTGTACGGAAAATTCTCAGGGGTGTCTGACGGTAATATGTGGCTCATCCGTGAAGATTCTGGCGAGATATTTGGAACTGCCACGGTAGGCAGTGACTCTCGGTATCAGTTCGACAATTTCGGGTATGCAGGGCAGTTCCTCCTCATAGGAGAAAGTGCAGACGGAGCTAAGAAGGCATCAGCAGTAACGCTCCTAAAAGGTCCTGACACGCTCCCAGCCCCAGTATTACCTAGTGACGGTACCACGGGTACCTATAAAATAACGGGGGCAAGTAATCTAGGTGGGGCTATGCATAAAGGTACGGTATATGTGTACCGTAAGGATACGATGGAATTACTAGCGAAGCGCTTCGTGTTCGGTGGAGACTACACCGTTAAATTCGATTACGCAGGAGAGGTTAGGGTTCTAGCCTTAGTAGATACCCTGCTACATCACACCGTAGAAACACCCGCAACAGTTTAGGACTAACCGCCATGCCTAATTTAACCTTACAGCAAACCCTCATGACACTCTTCCATAAGGAGGGCATGGTACTGGATGCACATTGGACGTTCAATGATCCGGAGGGATCACAGGTGGCTAAGCCTTCGCTGGGATTTACCGAGTTAGTATTACCTGCGGGGTCAAAGCTACAGCAACGATCGTCTAGCGTGGTTGGTAACACCTCAGGTATAGCGGTTGAGGAGACTCCGTTACACCTTGAGACGGAAAGAAGGAATGGTCGTTTATTTTTATGGGTTGCGCTGGAAGGGGACAATGCCTTTCTAGTAAGTAAGTCGCCTCCTGCCTCTAGTAATACGTATCCTTTCATCATAGAAACTAATCAGACAACTTATAAGATTAGTAGAATGTCAACCTGTTGCGAAGGGATTCAATTTGACGGGAGCAACGCAAACGCCAATACCTACCTTTCTGGCCTCCGCGATAAAGGATTCGCAGTGACCTCGCCTACCCCGCAGTTAAGAAAATCCAGGATAGGGCTAATCTTCTCAGGCTATCACACGGCAACGCTTACGGATACCCAGCTTTTAATACAAGCTGCAAAACTCATGCGCTCGGCACAGCAAGCGCTCAACCCCTTAAGATACACGGGTGAATCTATGCGGAGTTACCTGAATAACTCTACACCTCAATGGGCTATGGTGTATGTGGACGGTTCTGGGGAAGACGTAACCACACAGGAGCTAGTTCCTGTGAGACCGTCTTTAGAGGAGGCTACGCAGCGACACCTAGCAACGGAGCACTTCTTGGTCAAAGGGGTTAAGCATCCGGTGACGAGCAACCACATAGCGCTAATGTTCCAGATAGGGGTAACGCGGGCAGCGACCCAGCCGGTACTTACCGCGCCAGACCCTACGCACACCTTCTACTGTGGCGCAGTACTGAACGCGACGGTAGCCCCCGATACCTATACGACATCAAGTACCGGGGATGCAGAAGTAGGTGCTGACGTCTTGGTAAAATGCCACATGAAGACGCACGTTACCGATGGTACGGAATTCTCAATAGAGGTAATAAATGGGGGCGTACACTCTCAGACGTATAGCGCTAATCTGCCTGAAGGATTAGGGGTGATAACCAGTAAATCGGTAAAGTTAGAGATAACCCACGACCCCGATAATGACCTGCTCACGGTTGACGTTTACGTGGATCTGGTGAAGTATAAAACGGTTTCGGTCGTAATTCCGACGTTACTGGCGTTAACCTCATGCAGTACTATTATCCACCGTAAGGAGTCGCATACGCTTGGTGATGTACCGATAACGAACCCAATCCTGTGGGAGGAGGTACCGGCTCAGGTTGGCTACCAAGAGTACGGGAGTGGCGGACAGCCTGCGGCTAAGATGTTGGTAGGGACCGGCACTGTGCCTAGTAACCTATGGTATAACTACGGCCAAGGAACTATCTCCACCCTACACAGCAACCGCCCCATAAACGCTGAATATTTGCCTCCTAGGGGCGTGGATCAGGTTAGAGAAATCACCAACTGCTCGGGCATGGGAATAACCACGGGGGCATTCACGGTGTTCGGGTATTTGACGTGGGATGCTAACGCCAACGATGTACCGACAACTTACAACTGGAATGGCACGGACGTAGTGCTTGAGAACCCACCACTATTTTACATTAAGCCTTCCTCTGGGGGGTTTGGGGTGCTGGTAACCTTCAACAAAGATCGTGAGCTGGTTGTCAGAATAGACATCCATACAGCGGCTAAGGACATTGTCATACCTAATGACAAAGTACCCACAGGTCAGTTCTTTGCCTTGTTCATCATTAGAGACGACAGTGGGGCTATTACCGTGTATCTGGATGGTCAGGCGGTAGTAACTGGGATTACGGTGGCAGGTAATATGGGCTTGGATTTGCCTAACGCCACGGTCACTAGGCACAAATCCTACGGGTACTCCACCACCCCTTCTTATTGTTTCTGTACGGATATAGCCATCTACGATAGAGCGATGCCAGCTATTGAGGTTGCCAGATTTACCGAAGTCTCTGGGGGGTCTATTACTGGTCCATCCGCATTAGAAGGAGGATATGAAGGACATCCTGAGGGTACCGCCGTAGCGTTCAGAGAAGACACGGGAGAGCTATTGCTCTCTGGGCCAATAACCTCTGGGCGGTTCTCTCTCCCACTAACCGTACAAGGGGATGTAGTGTTAGCACTCTTCGCTGATGCAGACACCACGGGTGCTGGTAGTTTAGTTAAGGTGGCGTTAGGAGCGCCACTGCCTCCCGCCAATTTCATAGCCCCTGATGGGGCTACAGGAACACATAAAGTTGAGGGGTCCACCTATGACAGTGGTGCGTATGTATCAGCAAAGGTAAGGGTGTACCGAGCCGACACCTTTATCATGTTAGCTGAAGTTACTTCAGATGCAACTACCGGAGGGTATCTGGCAAAGTTTGATTACACAGGGTCGGTGCTTGTAACTGCCTTAATTAATAACAAAATAAACGTAACGCCAAATCTCACCCCTATAGCAGTTTAAGCTTGCGATAGGGTCGTTCATCACCGTGATGAACGGAGGTAACCCTACTCAAATTAAGGTGGAAATCACATAACAACAGTGTTAATTTACCCGCCATACCTTCAACGTAATTAAAGGGTAAGAGATGAGCTGCCAGCCGTGCGACCTACAAGTTATCACACTAATGCCGGATACGGATACTGTACTAGCTATATTCTATACGGATGAGGCTGAGGTGGCTGTGGATTGTACAGGGTGGAGCATTACTGCTGAGGTGCGCTCGCTAGGTAGAGTCATCCTGACGGCAGTACCTATACAGTTTGTGGACTTCGTCGGGGGGCAGACTAAAATTAAGTTTGATGTAACCGCCGTAACGATCATACGAGAGAATCCTAGTCCGGTGCTACACATTAATTGGGTAAAGGTGTCGGGAGATAAAGAACTGACTAGGATAGCGCTTGAGGTTGGTTGCTGATGTCAGTAAGTAACGTGAAGGTGTATAATTCCCTCAATAAAGTCATAGTTAAGCATCTAGGAACACAAGGTGAGAGAGGCATACAAGGCGAGCCTGGAGTAGGGTCAGAGCAAGACATTATTGATATTGTAAAACAGACCGTTCACGGTAACTCAGCCGATGACGGGATAGCCGTAAGCCCTGACGGGAACATACGAATAACCATAGGCACGCTACAGCGGTTGCCGTAATTTATAACAGTAAGGAGTAACACAATGGCTTTAGCAGTAGGGGATTTACTTATAGCGGAACGAGGAGGTGTAGTTTACCACCTTACTGGACAGGATTTCCTAGATTTTTTCCGTGACAACTTTGGTACAACTAATTACCAAGTGGCAGATGTAGCTGCACGAAACCTGCTACCTGACTTATCATTAGGTGACACAGTGTTAGTGGACGATGCTACGGCGGACTCCACGGTAACGTCTGGATGGGCTATCTACCGTTCTGTAGGGGTGAACTCATGGATTAAAATTGGGGAGGAGGAGAGCCTAGATATAACGATAGCGGTAACCAACCTTGGTGTGTCTTCTACGGCAAACTCGGTTACGGTGACCAATAGCGACGGTACAGACGCTACTATCCCTGTAGCTACCGCTACTGATGCTGGGATATTATCAGCAGCCAATGCTGCCTT
>Ga0256839_1005190_pt1 | contig 12190 bp, 15 predicted proteins | sample 354166metaG_FD_185968 | JGI IMG/M metagenome (GOLD analysis project Ga0256839, IMG submission 185968) | Hydrothermal vent microbial communities from Mid Atlantic Ridge, Atlantic Ocean - 354-166 | ecosystem: Environmental > Aquatic > Marine > Hydrothermal vents | place: Atlantic Ocean: Mid...
ATAAAGTTATAAATGTTTTTTAATATGGGTAAGAAAATGAATGAAGAGAGTAATAAAATAGACCTTAGATGGGCAAAGAAGATGTTTTATAAATTGTTAGATGACCCAAGCTATAAAAAACAGACATTAGATATACTAGCAAACATAAAGACGAAGAATAAGGTTCTGAGAGGATATGTCCATGGAGTTCTGGCTATAACCAGCAATAAAAAAAGGAAATACGCTTATAACGCAAACGATCCAATTACAAATAAAAAACTTTTAAAGATTCTAAGTAAAATGGGAGATAATAGATTTCTTCCGGATTTTGACAAAGGCGTTTTTTTAGCATGGAAAGATTATCTTATATATATTAAAAATAAAGAAAATTCAGGAATAGATGACTAAAAAATTGTACAATACAGCCCAGATTAACAACCAGGTAAAGATAAAACCGCCAATTCCCTCTAAAAATACTGGCCTAAGCTTGTATATTCCTTTTTTAGCATATATTCTATAAGCAACCAAAATGGTTAAAATGTATACTGATCCCATAACTATTATCGAAAAACCAATCTGAGGCAATCCCCATTTAAGCAAACCGGATATTATACCTCCTAAAAATCCAATTATAGTTCTGGTTGTATACAACTTTTTATCCAGATCCATTTTATACACCGTGAAACTAACCTGAATATTTGAATTATAACTATTAATAATTAATGGAATGACGAGATATACTCTAACTGGAACTAGCATAAGAAAAATACTTCAATATACACTATATAGTGGAGAAGGGACTGTTAGATTTAGAAAAATAGGTAAGGTGAAGGAAAAAGTTTACCTCATAAAGATACATAAGAATGGGAATAAGCAGTATATTATAGATATAAAAAATAAGACCTTCATTCCTGCACTGATTAAAATAGATGAAATAAGTCAAGATAGGATATCACGTTTACTAAATAGCCAAAGAAAAAACGAGATTGTAAGCGTATATCAAATGGGATGGGATAGAATAATTGTATTTAAATTTCGGGATGAAGGAAAGCTGATAATAGAGCTCTTCTCTGGAGGAAACATTCTTTACATAGATAGTAACAACACGATTATAGAAGCGTTAAGAGAGTTTGAGACTAAAAAGAGGGTGATTAAAAGAGGCGCAAAATATACGTTTCCCACAGAAGGTTATAGGGAAAAATTGGAAAATAGTGAAAGGATTTCTAAACAAGAACTATTTAAATTACTTCCATTTGATCCTATGTTGATTGAGGAAACTTTTTCAGAAGACAGGGAATATATGACCACGGAAGTATTGAGGAGAATAGAGAATATTGAAAAAAGAATCGAAGAGTCTTTTGGTGACGAAAAATTCTACCTGTATGAATATAGAGACAAATATTACATTCAACCTTACAAGATGAAAATAGGCGAATTACTTGGCGAATATAAACTAGAGGAATTGGCACTCAAGATTATCCGAGATACGTTGTATAGTAATAACAAACTAATACGAATTCAACATGAAATAGATAAACTTGATCAGAAGATAATAGACTTGGAGAACAAAAAAGCGAAGATGAAACAAGTGGTTGAAGAATTATATACACTCACAAACACTCTATCGACACTATTGTATATGATTAATCAAGGGAAAATGGTAGATAACTATGAGGACGGAGATATGAGGATTCTAACTATTAACAGGAGAGAGAAAACTGTTGATATAGAATACAAGGGAGAAAAGATAAAATTAAGATACGACAAGAACTTATACGCAAGTATCTCAGAACTATATGACTACATAAAAAAACTAGATGAGGCAATAATAAATCTTAAAAGTAAGAGAGAAGCTCTACGCCAATCAGCAGAAAGGGAGATATCTAATATCTCCAGTATTAAACAAAAGAAAACAATGAAAAAACAGTGGTTTGAAAAATTCATTTGGAGCATCAGTAGAAACGGTTTATTAATTATAGCTGGGAAAGACGCAACTACCAATGAAATACTAGTAAAGAAATATTTAGATAAGAATGACCTAGTATTTCATGCAGAAATAAGAGGGAGCCCATTTACAATACTTAAAAATGGCCTATTTTCGTCTGAAGACGACATTAAAGATGCTGCGATTATAACTGCATCATATAGTAATGCGTGGAAACATAGCATTACATATGTGCCAGTATACTATTTTACAAAGGATCAGATAAGTAAACAGGCGCCATCCGGACAGTATTTGAGTAAAGGCAGTTTTATGATTTACGGCGATAAACGTTATGTCAAGGACATAGAGATAGCTTTATACATATCAATCTATGAATTAAATGATGAAAAACGAATATTTATTGGGTCTAGAGAAGCTGTAGAGGCAAACTGTGAAAAAATTATGTTTATGATTTATCCAGGGGGCAAAAACTCTAGAGGAGAAGCAGCTAAAAATATAGTTTCGAGCTTAATTAACAAAGGATATTTAGATGAAGAGTGTCGTGAAACCATGTATAACGACTTGGTAAATAGGCTACCAAATGGCAAGATTTTAGTAAAGAAATTTATATGAGGCCTAACTCCCTTCTCCTATCAATAGTCGACTTTGATTCAGGACCTGTAGAGATTATAGATACGGGAATTCCTATTCTATTTTCTATGCTTTCAACAAACTCTTTTGCTTCCTTTGATAATGCACTGTAAGAGGTTTTCCCTTTATCTTGAGGGAACAAAATGTCCAGTTTAGTAAGGGCTAACTGTGTAGGACTATTCAACATAACAGCTCTTTCTAAATAGTTAAAGTTGAAAGGAGCCACTCTTCTAATCCTACCTGTAACTGTAGCTATCTCCAACAATCCTTTCTTCTTAGCCTCCTCCATAGGAATCTCATCCTCTAAAGGCCCTTCACCAACTCTTGTTACATATGACTTTACCACTAAAATAACTTCATCAACTCTTTTTGGACCGACTCCTACATCTGCACAGATGGATGATGCTGTTACGTCTTTGGATGTAACATATGGATATGTTCCATGGTAAAGTGATAAGAAAGTACCTTGAGTCCCTTCAATAATTACATTCTCATTTTTATCTAGAGACTCATTTATCTTCCCAGACACATCAGTCAAGTACTTAGATAATTCGCTTATTTCCTTAGCTACTTTAAGGACTCTCATTACTCTATCTCTCATAGCAGCTCCACTACCAGATGCTGTAGATCCAATTCTCCTCACCAAATGACTAGATTTTCTCTCTTCTTCTATATGTTTATCCTCTATTATTCCAGTTTGATAGTCGAGAAAAACCCTTCCATCAGTAGAAGTCAATCTTACCTCTTTAAAGAATAAAGGTGGGTAAACTAATACACCGGCTCCAATTAATAATAGTGATTTTTTGTGTACAAATCCACTAGGAATCTGTCTCAATTTGTACTCCTTACCATAATATACAACCGTGTGGCCTGCGTTTGGGCCAACGCCACCTCTTGCCACGATAGAGGGTTTATCACTTATAGATAGATACGATACTATCTTCCCTTTTCCAGTATCACCGAAAAATCCGTCTACCACTACCGTTAACATAACACATCACCAATAACTAAAGCTAGATAATTTACATTCTAAATTATAACCAATATACGTAATTCTATCTTCATTATGAAAGCGGGAAAAATATCCATAAGAGACATCACTAGATTTATTATTCCATATACAGGAACTGCGGGAAACGATGTTATTATAGGTCCAAAACCCGGTTTTGATTCGGGAATTGTGAATATAGATGGAATATTGATATCTGCGTCAACAGACCCTATAACAGCTACATCCGAACTTATCGGAAGATGGGTAGTATACATTACTTCAAACGACGTTTTAGCTTCTGGCGCGATACCAAAATGGTTGTTATTGACACTAGTTTTGCCCATTAACTATGATTTTAACAATTTAGAAACAATAATGAAAGATGTCTCATACGCCCTAAATAAAATAAATTCTACATTGATAGGTGGACATACAGAATTTACCCCAACAGTAAAGTTCCCATTAGCTGTAGGAACATGTATAGGAAGAGTCAAGAAGCTTTTTAATCCGAATGAAGTAGAAGAAGGCGATAAGATAATATTATTTGGTGACCCTGGTAGAGAAGGAGTTTATATTATATATAACGAGTATCAAAAAGAACTTGAACCGATTCTTTCAGACGATGATGTAAAATACCTGTGGGAAACGCCGGATAAGATATCGATATATAATATCGTGTCTAAATTCAGTGACAAATTCTGGGATAAATTGAAATTCATGCACGATCCCACGGAGGGAGGTATTTTAAATGGAATGTATGAGATGTCCATAGCAATTGGGAGAGCAATAAATATGTTTGATAACAGTCTAACAACCTCAGAAACTGTAGAGAGAATCTGTAATAAATTAAACATAAATCCATTTCGACTTTTATCATCAGGTTCATTACTAGCAATCATAGAAGAGGATGGTGTTGATGATGCAATATCATTAGGAGGCAGAGTAGTGGGAGAAGTAGTTGTAGGAGAGGAAGGAAGAGTATTTGTTAACAACAAACCCATCACACTATCTAACTTGGAAAAAGATGAGATATGGAAAATAATCAGTTAACTTCCAAACCTTCTATTTCTTTGTTGATATATCCTTATAGCTCTAAGGAAATCAACCTTTCTAAAGTCAGGCCAGTACACATCTAAAAATACTAATTCGCTATATGCTATTTGCCAGAGTAAAAAATTACTAATCCTCATCTCTCCTCCCGTTCTGAGAACCAGATCTAGATCTTGATCCTCTAAATGACTGGTAGAGAGGTATCTTTGGAAAAACTCTGAATCTATATTCTCCGGTTTTATTTTACCTTTATATACATCCATAGCCACTTTCCTAGCTGCATTTAGGATATCCCATTTACCTCCATATGCTAAAGCTATATTTAACGTGAATTTACCGTCACACGAGTAAAGCCTTTCAACTTCTTTTATTAATTCCCTAATATCTGTATCTAGAGCGCCTAAATCACCAATAAATTTTATCTTTATACATTCGTCCACCGTCTTCTCCTTAAGATTATTAAGATGCTCCTTTAGAATAGACAACAATATATCCAACTCCTCTTTACTTCTATTTTTATAGTTTTCTGTTGATAGTACGAATACGGTAAGAGACCTCACACCTAATTCCCTACACCAATTCACGACTTCTTCAACCTTTTTAGCCCCTATACGATAAGCCTGCTCAAAACTTATACCTAAATTCTTAGCCCATCTCCTGTTTCCATCAAGTATTATTCCAATATGATTAGGGATAGGCGAAGACAATACGTGTTTCTTCAATATACGCTCATATACTTTATATACCATCAGATATTCCAAAATTGATTGTATAATTCTGTACAAGGTATACATGGCTCATCGCCTAACCCTGGATACGGTGTACATTACTGCACTTGTTATGAAGATAGCTAAAAAGCCTAAAATAACACTTAAGAATAATCCTGACAAACCTTTCTCCGGATTGATAAGTATCTGACCAACTTCGTTACCTAGGAAATAAAATACAACTACAGACACAAATGCAACTGGATATTTATATAGAGATGAGTAGTTGTCGGTTAGTATGTTATAAAGAGAGAAACCCAATATTAAAAATAACCCAACTGTCAAGATCGTGAAAGAAATGTAGGGGAGCATATATCCTATTAATGTAGCCCCCACTTCGAATATCATACTCGGATTTTCCAACACTAAGCTAAACTCTGGTAGAGAACTGATATTTGTGTATGATAGATAGATACCTGTTAACATAGCAGATATAGAGCCTAGATATGTGACTAGCTTGACATATTCATAAAAATGTGCTTGTTTAAGTGAAGATATGTATTCGTCAATCCCCATTCCTTTCACAATCAGAGCGATTCCGATGATTATCAAGCTATATATAGTTGCCACTTCAGTAAGTTTGAATAATGACAATATTCCAAATAACAACATTATAATTCCAGGAATACCAATGAAGTATTGTTTATATGGAGACTCTGTCCAAAGCATTTTAATATACCTTCCTATCACCGCATAGGTCTCTTCTATTGATTTACTATGTTTAACTACTATCCTATGTATGGACAATATAGGTTTCTTAGAAGAAACGATACTAATTATCTCTTCTTCAGAATATCCGTCAGTGACTAAAATTACTTTATCTGCTGGAAAAACCTTTAAAACCTCAGTTAATTGACGATCTAACTCTAGATCAGCATCTACGCCCCCTCTCTCCGACCCAGTTATAACAGCGACCTCCACTTCCACCTCTTTTTCTTTCAACTTATCATATATTTTTATAGCTGCAAACATAGCATTTCCATCAGCCTCTTCGGGATCATTCAATAAAAGTTTTTCAGCCGACTTCAAAACAGACTCTCTACCAATTATTGGGGTTTTAACCTTAGCCTTGACCCCTACATCATTGTCTCTATCTACATTTAAAATGAGAATCTTCTCTCCTTCCATTACACAACCATTAATATTATAATTTAATTACATAGATTAGATAATACTGTGGAAACTGGATCCTGTATCTATAAGGATGGCCCAACACATTATATCAATCCATTTTCTACCAATACTGAAAACTCTTCAAATGTTAACCGCTCACCTTTCTCTAGCTTTTTCATAGCTCTCTCCAGAAGCTCTGACCTACTCAACACTATTTTTCTGACTTGCTCAAATCTTAATCCATGATATTTCTTTATTCCAAACTTACCAAGATGCTCTCTCTTTCTCTCTTGCAAATATCTCATTTCCTTGGATATCTCATCTAGTTTTCTAGAATATTTACTTATTTCTTCATCTATCTCATTCTTTGCCTTTTGCAATTTACTGGCGTGTTCCTTCAAAATCTTTTCCTCCTCCTTCAACGAATCCAGCTCTTTCTTTATCTCCTCAATTCTCTCTCTATACTTGCTCAAGTCATATTCTTCTATTTTCTTTCTAACTTCATCAATCTCGTTCTTGGCATTAACGTAATCTTCATAAGCTTTTAAATACGCTGATAACTCTTTTATCTGCTCGACTATTTTTCTCTCCCTTCTAACGCTTAAATTACTTGTTTCATACATTTCTTCGAGCCTCTCTAGTTCTTGCCTAAGTTTCTCAGGAGGTTTTGGCAATCTTGGCCGATTTCTTAATATGCTTTTTAATTCTCTTAGGCGGTTAATGAGCTTCTGCCTTTCCTCTCTAACAACTCTATACTCTTCTCTAATAATTCTCATCTCCTGCCTCAATCTCTTCTGTTTGTTTACATTTTGAACGATCTCGTCTATCTTGCTGTTTAGCTCCGCTATAATCTTTCTTCGTTCAGATCTAAGCTGTTTCAATGTATCCCTAAGCCTTCTATATTCATTCTCCAATGGTTCTAGACGTTCATAGGTTATTTGAAGTTCCTTCAAAATCTCTTCAACATTTACAGTCTCCTTCGACATCGTTTCACCGTTAGCTCTGTACAGTGGAGACTAGTCAATAAACTGTTATACCAAGGAATATATAAATATGGGAATTTATAATTCCTAAATACTATAGTATTCCTCACCACCAAACAATATTCTTGTAAGTAAACCGATAAGAGATTCGTAATTCGTCATGTACAGAGATGAAACTGGAACCATCTCTGTAAATACGCCATATCTTCTCATTAATCTTGATATATGATATATGAAGTCTGACTCGAAAGTATCTAAATATTTATCAGCATACTTTTTTAGCAATATGGGTTTTTTAGATAGTTTGAGGATCGTGTTTAATTCCTCCTTGTCTATTAAATCTATCTTATTTAATATTGTTATCAGAGGTTTCTGAAACTTGAGCTTTAACGTTCCTCCAAGCATCATGCTTGCTACCAAATTTCTAATGTCTTTGACGAATACCGCATCTACAATATAAATTATAACGAGTTCTTCAACATCTAAAGAATCAATTATTAATTTACCAGAGGGTCTATAAAGAAATACTTCTAATTGGCCTGGCGTATCAATTATCGCTAGAGAATTACCAATACTCCTTAGAACTGAATTTATCTTCTCAAGATGGTTTAACATAAGATCCATCGAAACTATTAAACCTCCATTCGGACCTAGTCTGTATTCATTCATCACTCTCCAAAGGTCTACGTAATCCCTTATATCGAAAACAGGGGTATATGGAACGTTGTCAACACCAGGATCCAGATTTAACACAACCACGTCTTGTTTCTCACTTGCAAACCATTCATACAACGTATATGCAGTCCACGTTTTTCCTGACCCAGCAACACCCACAATTAATATAGCTTTACTCATCTCTTACCTTGTCTTTCTCTTCTGCCACCATTCTAGATATTCCTCTACTAAAGATTTATCATCCTCCAGCCTCTTGTCTCTCAACATATCTATTTCTTTCCTAGACATCATCAAGCCACAGCTATGACAGACGTATAACCTCACCTTCTTATCAAATTTCATCTCTCCTCCACAATTTGGACATTGAGGCATGATATCTACCCCAGCTAAAATATCGTTTATTTATTGTATAACTTAAAAAACACCTACTATTATAGACATAATGATGTGTGCGGCCGTAGTCCAGTCTGGTAGGACGCCGGCCTCCCAAGCCGGAGGTCCCGGGTTCAAATCCCGGCGGCCGCACCATCTACCAATTTAATATATTCATATGCCTCCTCAGATTGTGAGAAAGAGTATCTTAATTCATTAAATCTTTTCCTGAATTCTTCTACATCATTCTTAACCTTCGATGGATCTTCTCCTTTAACAATAACCCTAGCTATAAACTTAGCTACATCAATCATGTCACTAGGTCCCATACCTATTCTGACAACTTCCTGAACACCTAATCTAATCCCACCAGGATTCTTGAAAGAAAGGCCTCTATCAGGATCATATGGTAACAGATTTCTATTGACTATGATACCTGCTCTCTCCAATTTTCTCTCAATATCCCCACCATACCCATATTTAGTTACATCCACCACAACTTGATGAGACCGAGTAAATCCCAAATCAGGAGCCAATACATCTAAACCCAAGTTATATAGATGTTCAGCCAATGATATCGATGTTTTCACAACTTCAGAAGCATATTCTTTACCATATTTTAACATCTCAGCCGTGGCAACAGCTAGACCAGCTAATGTGTGGAGGTGATGATTACTTACTATTCCTGGGAAGACCGCTTTCTTAATGACGTCTTCAAACTCTCTCCACGATAGTATAGCACCTCGTTGAGGACCAAAGAATGTTTTATGTGTAGACATAGATACCACATCAGCACCTTCCCTCAATGGATCTTGGAACAATCCTCCTGCAATTAAACCTGCAACATGAGCTGCGTCATATGCAACTATAATCCCCCTATTTTTCAATTCATCACTCAACTCTTTTACAGGGTGGGGAAATAATATTAGACTGCCTCCAAAATAAGCTAGTTTAACCTGTTTTCCCTCACCCTCCAGTCTATTTAGTTTCTTTATTGTCCCATCAACATCTATATTAAATTTGTCAAGATCATATTCGAAATATTCCACATTTAATCCATGAACTGCCCCGGCGGTACCCCCAAATTTGCTACGACCCATTGATATATGTCCCCCCTTAGCGATTGAAAGGGACATCATATAGTCCCCAGGTCTAGTAAAGGCTGTATAGACAGCCAAGTTAGCAGTGACGCCGCTTATAGGTCTGACGTCAACGAATTCAGCTTCAAACAGTTTTTTAAAAAGTTCTTGGGTAATTAGCTCTACCTCGTCGATGTATTTGCACCCTGCATAGACCCTTTCACCTGGCCAACCTTCGGCGTATCTATGTCCGAAATCTGATATAAGTAACTCTTTAACCGCTTTACTAACAATGTTTTCGCTAGCTATTAAAGGTATTGATTTTTTGAACATATTGTGATGCTCTTCTACTAACTTCCTTATCTTATAGAAATAATCTATTGTCATATCTTCTAATCCTCCTGAATACTTCTATATCTTTCTGGAGTAAGAAGTGAATCAGTCTCTTTTTTATCAAAAATCCTAAGTTTAAATATCCATCCCTCACCATATGGGTCCAAGTTCACTATTTCTGGAGATTCAGTTAATTTATCATTTACTTCCACTATCTCTCCTGAGAGAGGAGCATATATATCAGCAACTGTTTTTACTGACTCAATCTCACAAACTTTCTCTCCCTTCTTAACTATTCTTCCTGGTTCGGGGAGATCTACGTAGACTACATCTCCAAGTTTACTCTGAGCGAAATCTGTAATGCCTACAAAGGCAATGTCACCCTCTAATTTAACCCATTCATGAGTCTCTGTATACAGCAACCCTGAAGGAACTTTATACACAGCCATAATAACACCTATATAAATCACCAATGTTTATTGGAAAATAAATAACGTATTATTCTTAAACCCCCTAGTTTCTCCTCATGAAACCATACTTGTTTTTGTCATATAGAGGGAAAGACCTCACCAACCCTTTATTTAGTCTCCCTCTAACATCTACAAACACTTCTCTCCCATCTTCTAAATATTCAATATCTAGGTATATCATTCCCATACCTGTATTCAATAATGGAGAGAAACCGCCACTACTTACCCATCCTCTCTCACTTTCATTAACATATATTTTGTAACCCTTTCTAGGTATACCTTTCTCAATCATTATAAGTCCTACTCTCTTCCTAAAGGGTTTTGTCTTTCTAAGCAAAGACCTCTTACCTATAAAATTACCTTTATCAAACTTAACAACCCAATCTAATGACGCTTCGAAAGGAGTGATATCTTCATCTATATCATTGCCATAGAGACAATACCCTGCCTCTATCCTTAAAGTGTCTCTAGCACCTAATCCACATGGTAAGCCATCATATTTTTTCACTGCTTTTAGAAGAGTAGAAAACAATTTACTTATGTTTTTTCTGTCGTCTTCAAATAGAATAACTTCAAAACCATCCTCTCCAGTATATCCCGATCTAGAAATTATCATGTTATCGTTCCTTGTGAAATGGAAACGGCGAATATCAAAATCTTCACCAAAGATTTCTTTATATACCTTTGGCGATTCAGGTCCTTGAACTGCAAACATAGAGGTTTTAAACGTAATATCTTCGAAATAAACATCTTTAAAACCCGCTTTGTTTTTCATCAACCAACCCATTATCTTATCCCTATTTGCAGCATTAACGACAATATAATAATCATTTACAGATTCACGATACACAGTTATATCATCTTTTATACCTCCCTTTTCATTCAGTATCAAGGAATATTGCATCTTACCATCACATAGTTTATTAATATCATTTGCAGTAACATAATTCAAGAATCTTTTTGACTCGCTCCCCCATATTTTTATTCGCCCCATATGAGAAACATCAAATATACCTACTCGCTCCCTCACCACGATATGTTCCGAAGATATTGAAGTGTAATACAGTGGAAGCCTAAATCCAGCAAAGATCGTGAAAACAGCTCCTAGTTGTTTATGATAGTTCTCTAACTGAGTTGTTCGAACCTTCATCTAGAAATCATCCTCATCATCTAAAAACATGAGATGTGATATATAGAACTCAACACTCTCATAATTCATTTTATGCCCACAACTTCTACACATCTCAATTAATTCAATAAATCTATTTATCGAAACTGGATCGGGGCCAATGTGATAGGTCTCTCCACATTTCTTACATCTTATTATGATGGGCATATCCAAAATAAGATTAGAAAAGGTTATTATAATACTAAACAGAATTAACTTCTAATATGGGGGTATACAGCACACTTGAGAAGATATTGAAGTATAGACTGGATAAAACGACAAAAAAAGGATTTCTAAGTAGAAAAAACATAGGTAACTTGATTAAAGCACTATCTGTCTTTTTTTTCTCATTACTATTAGCAGGTATCATGAATGTCAATCCTAATAACTTTCCCAATACCTCACTGTTTATTACAGTTAACATTGTGTATCTTGTGGCAATGTATATGATAATAACATCTATAGAGAAAAAAACTAGAGATAAAACACTTCTCTACATAGGAATGATACTCGTAGTATTGCTAATGTTGTTTACGACTTGGTTTGTCACAACGAACATTGTTAGATAGATCATTATCTTTAAGAACTCCAATATCATTAATTTACTTTAGCTCTTTAAATGTAGGCCCCATAGG
>Ga0256839_1005191_pt1 | contig 12184 bp, 12 predicted proteins | sample 354166metaG_FD_185968 | JGI IMG/M metagenome (GOLD analysis project Ga0256839, IMG submission 185968) | Hydrothermal vent microbial communities from Mid Atlantic Ridge, Atlantic Ocean - 354-166 | ecosystem: Environmental > Aquatic > Marine > Hydrothermal vents | place: Atlantic Ocean: Mid...
GTTATAATAAATAAAATCTTAATTTATAGTTAAACGATTTTATTCTAGGCTACTAGACAAAAGCCCAAAGCTTAATTGTAACAGTATGTATAGTGTTTTGATACACACAAAATGAGATTTTGATACCTCTATATTGAAGGTATCATAGCTAAATTTATAAAGAGATACTTAGTGATACCTTATCTAATATTTATTTGTATAGTATTTGAGGAAAAATGAAACACCTAAAAATGTGAAAAAAAGTAGCACGTTAGAGTGCTATTAAAGAGGAGAGTTTTATATGGGATATGCCAGTGGGATTAGAAAAAACTTGATACTTTTATTGTCTAAAAGTATCAATACGCTAAAGGCATTATTCACCTGTACCTTTATAGATAGCATCAAAATGTTCAGCAAGTTCTGAGGTATAGACTGCTGCACTCATCACATCACAGTTAAAGACGTTAGAAAAACATTCTGGCTCTTCAAAAAGCTCTGATTTTTGGTCAATCACTTTAGTTGCTTCGAGTAGTCCTTGATCATTTTTACTGGCATAGTTTAGTGCAGCTAAAAATACTTCTATTTTTCTACCTGAAAATTGTTCTTCAAGTATTTCTTTGATGAAGGCATCATGCGCATAATCATGTAAAAGCTTTTTGACTTGTTTTGGTGAAATGAATGCACCACCACTGTATGCATCTTGAAGTTTGTTTGTATACTGAAGGTCTTCAATATACTCAGATGGAACCACATCTGCCCAGTCAGTCACATATGTTTCATGGAACTCAGTATCTACAATACCTGAAATAGCTGAGCCTTGTACAAAGAAAAATGTTTCAAAGAAACCTTGTGAAATAGCGATAAAGTAGGCATGCCATTTGTTAAAGTTGTCATAGTCTAGTTCACGAGAACGTCCAATTATTGTTTTATATTTATCTTTATAGTAAGCTTCAACCTCTTCTTTAGTATGTTTTTTGAGTTGTTGCTCTGGTATTTTTTGTTCTAATGTGTTGCAAACACCTAGGTCTTCAAAGGCATCAAAGTACCACTGCTGCATTTGTTCTTTTGTTATAGGATGATAACTGACACTGAAATCCATGTGTGACCTTTTTGTATATTGTTTATTGCGGGAAGATACATCAAGTTATCTTAGAAAGAGATTGTATAAAGCAAAAGTGTATCAAAAGAGATAAATATTCTATCTTTAATGAGATATTTAAATAAGTATATATTATAAAATAGCTTATTGTGATATAATTTTCTTGATTTAAATCAAGGATATGAACGGATGTTTAGACTTAAAGATATACCACTTTTTTCACAACTAAATGAAGCACAAGTACATGAAGTGCAGTCGCACATGCATGTGCATCATTATGAAAAAAAATCTGTGGTGTTTTATGAAGGTGATGAAAGTAAATACTTACATATACTTTTAGAAGGAAGTGTAAGGCTCTATAAAACGGCACCTAAAGGTACGCAGATACATATGCATCATTTTCATGCTCCTCAGGTCATAGCATTATTTGCGGCATTTGAGCATATACCTTTTCCTGCTACCTGTGAGTTTGTGGGTGATGGTGTTGTAGGGTTGATACCCCTAGATGACATTTATGAATGTATGAAAAATGTAGATTTTTCTGTTTCATTGGTAACGGCTCTTTCTAAACGCATGAAACTGCTTGCAGACTTACTCCACAAAGAGACCATCTTTACCTCTGAAGCTAAAATAGCAGATATATTACTAAACAATGCCTCTGTCTTTGAGCGACTTAAAAATAATGAAATTGCATCCATCTTAAACATCACTCCTGAGACACTCTCGCGTATCTTAAGTAAATTTAAAAAAGAAAATATTATTACTATCTCTGAACATGTAGTAACACTTCACAGTGAAGAAGCCCTCATAAAAGTGTTAGAAACAAACAAAATGTAAATAACATCAATTTAACTGATATTATTTACTGATTAAATACCATATTTTTATCGTCAATACCCAATTATTTATCAATAATATTCATATTTTTATTCAATTTCTTTCATAATTGATTTACATCAATTTTTCTTATATCTCTTAGTGTTATGCTAAATACGTATTGAAAACATATTGCTTTTTTCTGAGTGTAAGAAAAAAGTTTAGTCATGATTGATAGAAAAGGAGGAAAGATGTCAGTAAGTAGACGTGATTTTTTGAAAAATTCAGCAGCCGTTGCAGCAGCTGGTGCAGTGGGTATAGCTGTCCCACAAGAAGCACAAGCAGCAGCTAAACAAGCAGAATCTAAATGGAGATGGGACAAAGCGGCTTGCCGTTTTTGTGGTACGGGTTGTGGGATAATGCTCGCAACTAAAGAGGGGCGTATCGTTGCTGTGAAGGGTGACCCAGCTGCTCCGGTAAACAGAGGACTTAACTGTATTAAGGGGTACTTTAATGCGAAAATAATGTACGGAGCAGACAGACTTAAAACGCCATTGCTTCGTATGAATGACAAAGGTGAGTTTGACAAAAAAGGTAAGTTTAAACCAGTGAGCTGGGAGCGTGCCTTTGATGAGATGGAACATCATGCTAAAAAAGCACTAAAAGCCTCAGGTCCAGAAGGTGTAGCTGTGTTTGCATCTGGTCAATATACCGTCATGGAAGGCTATGCTGCTCAAAAGATGATGAAAGCAGGGTTTAGGTCTAACGCTATTGACCCCAATGCACGTCACTGTATGGCATCAGCTGTTGTAGGGTTTTACCAAACCTTTGGGATAGATGAGCCTAGTGGATGTTATGATGACATAGAACTAACAGATACTGTCATTTCTTGGGGTTCAAATATGGCTGAGATGCACCCGATACTATGGTCAAGAGTCACAGATAGAAAGCTCTCAAATCCTGACAAAGTAAAAATAGTCAATCTTTCTACCTATAGACACAGAACTTCTGACATTGCAGATATAGAAATTATTTTTACGCCACAAACTGATTTAGCTATTTGGAACTATGTAGCACGTGAGATTGTTATGCGTGATGATAAAGAGCATATTATTGATTGGGATTTTGTAAAAAAGCATATGGTGTTTGCTACTGGTCCTACGAACATAGGATATGGTATGCGTCGTGAGGGTGAAAAGTCACTCAAAGATGGAAAGTATTCTAAGCTAGAGATGGAAGTCGTTTCTAAAGAAATGACTAAAGTACTTTCAGAAAATGAAGGTAAAGCACTTGAACCGTATGGGTACAAAGCGGGTGATACCATGAAGCATACTGCGGGTACGTTAAAGCATTGGGAAATTTCTTTTGAGGATTACAAAAAGTCTTTAGAACCTTATACATTAGAATATACTGCCAAGGTTGCCAAAGGTGACCCAGATGAAGACATAGAAGTCTTTAAACAAAAACTTCAAGCCCTAGCAGACTTGTACATAGAAAAAAGAAGAAAAGTGGTTTCTTTCTGGACCATGGGGATGAACCAACATACCCGTGGAACATGGGTCAATACGCTTTCTTACAATGTACATTTCTTACTAAATAAGCAAGCAAAACCAGGGTCTGGAGCATTTTCACTTACGGGTCAACCTAGTGCTTGTGGGACAGCCAGAGAAGTAGGAACATTCTGTCATAGACTGCCTGCAGATATGATGGTGAAAAACCCTAAACATAGAAAAATAGCAGAAAAAGGTTGGATGGTACCAGAAGGCACACTTAACCCTGTGGGCAATCAGCACTTTATGAAAATCATGAGAGATTTAGAAGATGGTGTGGTGAAGTTTGCATGGGTCAATGTAAATAATCCATGGCAAAACACTGCCAATGCCAACCATTGGATAAAAGCAGCACGCGAGATGGATAACTTCATAGTGACTTCAGATGGATACCCAGGTATCTCAGCCAAAGTCTCTGACCTTGTACTTCCTTCAGCGATGATATATGAGAAGTGGGGAGCGTATGGAAATGCAGAACGTCGTACCCAACACTGGAGACAACAAGTCCTTCCAGTAGGTGATGCTATGTCAGACACATGGCAGTGGATAGAATTTTCTAAACGCTTTACCGTGGGAGATCTTTGGGGTGAGTCAACGTTGCGTAATGGTAAAAAACTTCCAAATGTCATAAAAGATGCGAAGAAAATGGGGTATGACAAAGATACTACGATGTATGACATTCTCTTTGCAAATGACAGAGCAAAATCATTTAAACTCACAGACTCTTTTCCTCAAAAAGGGTATGACTTTATGATACATGAGTATCTTTTTGAAGAGTATGCTTCTTTTGGACGTGGACATGGACATGACTTGGCTCCATTTGAAGTCTACCATAAAGTAAGAGGGCTTAAATGGCCAGTGGTTGATGGCAAAGAAACACAGTGGCGATTTAACGTTAAGTATGACCCGTATGCAGCAAAAGCAGCAAAAGAGTCTGGGGCAAAAGACTTTGCATTTTATGGAACACTTGCAAAAGCTTTGGCTCAAGGTGACCTAAAAGGCATAAAAGATAAAAACAAAAAGTCGCTTAAAAACAAAGCGAAAATCTATGCAAGACCGTACATGGATCCTCCAGAAATGCCAGATGAGGTTTATGACACTTGGCTTTGTACAGGACGAGTGCTTGAACACTGGCACTCAGGAACGATGACGATGAGAGTGCCTGAACTCTTTAGGGCTGTACCTGAAGCACTGTGTTACATGAATCCTAAAGATGCCAAAAAGAAAGGCTTTAAGCAAGGTAGTTTGATTTGGGTAGATTCTCGTCGTGGTAAAGTCAAGGCAAGGGTAGAGACAAGAGGGCGTAACCGTGTGCCACAAGGACTTGTTTTTGTGCCATGGTTTGATGAAAAAGTCTTCATCAACAAAGTATGTTTGGATGCAACTTGTCCGATGTCAAAATAAACTGACTATAAAAAATGTGCAGTGAAACTCACTAAGGCGTAAGCATCATGGCACACTCACACAGTAGACGCAACTTTATGGCAACGACCATCCAAAGTGCAGGACTTACAGCACTGGGTGGCATGCTGTGGAGTGGGTATGCAGACAGTGTGAAAGCATCACCTTTGGTACTTAGACCCCCTGGTGCATTGGCTGAAGAAGATTTTTTAGCTGCGTGTATCAAGTGTGGTTTATGTGCAGAGGCTTGTGTAAACAGAGACACCAACGTAGACAAAGAAACTGGGGAACAAAGAGAAGGTACTTTGCAGATGGCAAAAGGAGGTAACCCTCTTTTGATAGGCACACCTTTTTTTGTACCCACAGATGTACCGTGTTATATGTGTGAAGACATACCCTGTGTGCCTGTTTGTCCATCGGGTGCCTTAGATATGCTAAGCCTTCTAAATGAAAAACAAGAACTTGATATCAACAATGCGTCTATGGGTTTGGCTGTGGTACATAAAGAATCATGTATCTCTTATTGGGGTATCCAGTGTGATGCGTGTTACAGGGCTTGTCCTTTGTTAGATACGGCTATTACTATTGAGTATCAAAAAAATGAGAGAACGGGCAAACATGCCTACTTGTTACCCATAGTGCATGACAGTGTATGTACAGGCTGTGGGCTTTGTGAACAAGCCTGTGTGACCGAAGAACCAGCGATATTTGTATTGCCAAATGACATCGCTAAAGGTAAAGCAGGTGACCATTATGTCAAGGGCTGGGATGCAAAAGACCAAGAGCGTGTGCAAAATGCACATTCAGAGATAACGACTACGGATATTTCCAAACAAGAGGTAGGTGACTATCTCAATACAGAGGTAGCGTACTAATGCACAACATAAAATACCTACTTCTTAGAAGAACAACACAGATAGGTTTGATGTTTCTTTACTTTGGGGCAAATGCTTATGGTTGGAACATTTTAGCGGGTACTTTTGGCACATCATATATCTTCGGGCTTATACCCTTAGCTGACCCATACACTACACTTCAAGTGTTGGCAACAGGGTTTGTTTTGGGTGCAGATGTGTTGGTGGGAGCTTTGATTATCACGATGTTTTACTTTGTTGTAGGTGGGCGTGCATTTTGTTCTTGGGTTTGTCCTATTAACATGGTGACAGACTTAGCCAACTGGCTTAGACATAAGTTAAACCTTGACAAAGAAGAAGTCAATTACCGTTTCATAAAACGTTCGGCTCGCTACTGGATACTGGGTTTGGGACTTGTAGTGTCTGCTTTGGTAGGCGTGGCTGCTTTTGAAGTGGTGAGTCCTATAACCATCATGCAAAGAGGGCTTGTCTTTGGTTTTGGTATGGGCGGGGCAGTGGTGATAGCCATCTTTTTATTTGACCTTTTTGGGGTTAAAAATGGATGGTGTGGTCACTTATGCCCTTTAGGTGCGGCATATGCTGTCATAGGCAGTAAAAGTCTAGTAAGGGTGAAGCATAACCATGAAGCATGTACTGCGTGTATGGATTGTAAAGTTGTGTGTCCTGAAAATCAGGTTTTACATATGATAGACAAAGAGAGCATCTCTGTAACAGACGGTGAGTGTACTAACTGTGGTAGATGTGTGGATGTGTGCAATGATGATGCCTTGGTATTTGGGATTCGCTCATTTCTCAATACATCAAAAAACGAAGCATCTGTTAAATAAAAATAATAGGAGGAAGAAAAAGATGAAAACAATAGTAAAAACAATAGCACTAAGTGCATTTTTAGCAACATCTAGTGTGTATGGTGTGAGTGTTACAGGGTGTACAGGCTGTCATGGTCAACATTTTGAAAAGGCAGCTATGGGTAAGTCTAAGGTGGTAAAAGACATGTCACTTAAAGAGATTGTGACGGCTCTAAAAGGCTATAAAGCAGGTACCTATGGTGACACGATGAAGCAGATGATGGTAGATCAAGTTAAAAACCTTTCTGAGTCAGACTTAGAGGCGATGTCATTGCTTATAAAAACAGGAAGTGGTTCTCAAACGGAACATGCTACGGGCTTTGCAGCTGCAGCAGCAGTAGCACAAGCAGGGGGACAGTATGTAAACCTAAACGAAGGTGCTTCAGATGCCATGCGTATAGAAGAAGAGAGTTTAGGAAATAAAAGTTCTATTTCTGAAAATGCTTTGGGTCTTAGAAAAACAGCTCTAGATGCCGATGATGTTACTCAAGGGGTAAAGGCAGATTACGATAGACCTTCTCCTGGCTCATCTACACGTTTTGAACGGGCGTTTAAAGATGCACCACCGATGATACCGCATTCTGTAGAAGGGCTACTGCCTATTACGAAGATGAACAACCAGTGTCTTGGATGTCATATGCCAGAAGTGGCTCCTTCTGTGGGTTCTACGCCTATTCCTAAGACACACTTTACAAACTACAGACCAGAAACTACACTCAAAAGTGGTATGGTGCTTAAAGGTGGACAGGTATTAGGTAGTATGTTGGAAAATACAGCAGACATCAAAATAGTAGATGCAAAGGCAGGAGACACACTCTATCAAGGACGTTTTAACTGTACACAATGCCATGCACCACAATCTAAAACAAAAACAGATGTAGCCAATACCTTTAGACCAGACTATGGAGATGAATCTGACAAGGCACACTCATCACTCATAGATCATATGAATGATGGGATTGATTATGAAATTTCAGAAAGTACTCCTTTTATGGAAGATGAATAATGGCAAGTAGACAAGCGTTATTTAATGTTTTTAGAAAACCATCACAGAGACATAAGGAAACTTCACCCCTAGTGGTGAGACCTCCTTATGCTTTAGGTGAGTCTTTTTTTCAGAAGGAGTGTGTAACATGTGACTCTAAAGCATGCGTTGCTTCTTGTGATGAAGAGATAATAGTCATACAAACAGATGGTACCCCCATGTTAAGCTTTGCAAAGAGTGGCTGTACCTTTTGTGAAGCCTGTGCAGAAGCGTGTGAGCCAGATGTACTTAGTCTGGAAAACCAACATACTTCAGAACAGCTCAATGCAACATTTCGCATCTCTACAGAAGGCTGTGTGGCACACAATGGCGTGATATGTTTTTCATGTAAAGAGCCTTGCATAGATGATGCTATACTGTTTAATGGCATGTTTAATCCTGTCATAGACACAGACAAATGTACAGGATGTGGGTTCTGTGTAGGGCGTTGTCCTACGCAGGCTATAGACTTTACGGTGATTGAATTACAAGGGCAAGCACAAAAGATTGCCCCTAGGGGAGATATATAATGCATTTAAAACAAACCTATCCAAAAATACTTTCTACGTTAGACGAAGATGTTGATGAGGTACGCTATCTAGTCGTGGTAGATGAAAACTATGACGATGAAGACTCTGACGAATTTGATGCCATTGACCCTGAAGATTATAACTACTTAGTCTACATCACCGAACGTTTACAAGCTCTTCTTTCTGAAGAGGGCATGGTAGCATTAGTCAAACAGTTAGAAGCACATCCTAGGGTAGATTTGTTTTATCTCTCAGAGATAGACTTGTATGGCATACAAACAGCGATGACGCAAGAACAGATAGAACAAATGATTTTACAGCATGTAGAGGAACTGTTGTCATGAAATATGTGTTAAGTCTCTTTCTTTTTAGCTCTTTGGTGTTTGCTTTGCCTGTAGTCAAACCTACGGGGGATATAAAGACAAAGGGTATTGTCAAAGACATGGTACTCAAAGATGACATGTTAGTCATAGGTACAGATAGTGGTTTGCTTCAAGTGTATGACACCAAAGGTAAAAAGTTTGTCAAAGAGATAAAACTAGAAAAGATAAAAGATTTTATGGGTGATGAGATACCTGCACGGGTCTTCTCAGTCGATAAATATAAACAGAAGTATGTACTGTTAAGTGACAGTGGAAAAGGTGGCTACACAAACATGTGGCTACATGAAAACAACCAAACCACAGTACTACTCACAGCAAAAGAAAAACTAAGCACGATAAAAGTCAGGTTTATAGACAGCACGCATGTCCTACTAGGTCTTTTAGGCAATGAAGCAGTGCTGTTTGACATAGTAAATAAAAAAGAAGTGTATAGGGTACAACTAAGCGAATCTAAATTTTCAGACTTTGCTTTAAATGAGCAAAGAACGCAAGCAGTGTTTGCCTGTGAGAGTGGCGTGCTTAATGTCATAGATACCCAAACAGGAAAAGTACTCAAAGTGCTTCAAGGACAAAATGTAGACAATGTCTATAAGGTAGACTTAAAAAAAGGCTTTGTGTCAGGGGCAGGTCAAGATAGACGAGGGGCTTTATATTATCTGCCTAGTGCAAAAGGAATCTATATCCAAGGTTATTTTCTCATCTATGCTACAGCATTAAGTCCATTGGCATTAAGGGTAGCCTTTGCAATGGATGAAGAAAATAATATCTCTATATATGATGTAAATACCAAGTCTAAAATAGCCATCCTTAAAGGGCAAAAGAGTACACTAAATACTATACTCTTTCAAGATGAGATGAGACTGTTTAGCTCAAGTGATGATGACACTATTTTAGTATGGAAACTAAACAAATAAGGAGAATGAAATGAATATATCAAGCATAGTAGTACAAGTATTACCCAAGCATTATGATGAAGTACAAACATCTTTAGAAGAAAGTGGGGTCTGTGACTACCACTTTGGAGACAAAGAAAAAGGCAAAATGATAGTGACTATAGAAGGTAAAGGGGTAGAAGAAGAGATAAAAAAACTCGTACACATCCAAAAAACACCCCATGTGATAACAGCCGACATGATGCAAACCTACCAAGAAGATCTTGAAGGTGCCATCAAGGAGCTAGAAGACGCAGATGTCGTACCAGATATGCTTAACATGGACTCTGTAGATGTACGCGACATCATCTACAACGGTGACCTAAAAAAGAAAGACTTTCATGGGGGTGTATAGATGGTAATCATAGAATCAATCATAAAGTCAAACCCCATGGGACGTTGGTACATAGAACTACGTGACACCACAAAAGAAGAGAGTCTAGAAATGTGTATAGACATCAATGACTATGCCAAAAAAATAGAGATGATGGGTGCAGAATATGGTGGTGAGGTTGAGGTAGCATGGTCAAGTGATGACAACGTCACAGAAGCACAAATAAACGAAGTACGTATGCAAATGATGGTGTACGAGTCAGAAATAGAGACTCAGAAACATAAACAAATGGATGGATAAGTTCTTTGCCTAGATTTTTAAAAGAGATATATGGAGTGGGTATTCTCTTTTTTTATTATATGAAGTATATCATACTCTTTGGATGGCCATTCTTACGGTATGGACTAGAGTATAAAGGCAATGTCATTATGAATATCTTATGGGTATTTTGTTTCATACTTTTGGTAAAAGATATGGTGTATAAATATGTTTTAAAAAAACGTCATTATGATGAAGAGTCTTGTTCTACTAAAAGGTAGCTATAGTATAGTTTCTTAACTGTAACAGCTATGTAAAGTTTACTAGACACTAGTATAACCAAAGAGGTACTTACTTAAGCATATATAAGGCTTTTAAAGACTATCCTATACAAATGTGTCACTTCCATTAGAAGAGGATAGTTCAGCGATATATAATCAAACATCCCAAACTACAAGCAAGTAAAGACTTACAGCAGATACCGCTTGGACTTACCTCTACTAACGAAACTATCTTCAGCAAGAACTTAGATATTTGGTACGAAATACACAAAGGTTTTTGAGCAGAGAAACAGATATAAAGTACCCTTGTGGTTATTTGGGTTTTTGTATTAATTCTCCATACTTCTCAAAAAGTACTCTTAACTTAGGCTCTATCCTTACCTGACAAAAAGGTTTCTCTGGATTACTCTTATAGTAGTTCAGATACTTTTCATCATTCAACCTAAATTCCCTAAAGGGATAGACCTTTGTGAGCAAAGGTTTATTAAAAAGTTTCTGCTTCTTTTTTAAAATTCTTTGAGATTCTTGGTACTGAGGCTCTGAAAAAGTATAAACAGCAGAACGATATTTCTCTCTAAAGCTATGATTGGAGGTAGCATTGTGCGTGAAAAGGTGTATCTCCGTGAGGATTTCTAGTGATATCTGTGCAGGGTCAAAGTGAACAATGACAGCTTCACTAGGGGTGGTGGCGTCCAGGTGAGTGGAGCTTACCCATCCTTGGTCTACTTGACTTACGCCTTTTAGTTGCTGAAAGATGGCTTCAGTACACCAGTGACATCCTCCGCCAAATGCTATGCATTGCATTATTTTTTGCTGTTCTTTTTGATTTTGTCTCTTGGCACAAACTCCAGCACTGTGGCGTTGATACAAAAACGCTGTCTGCCACCAGGTGCATCGTTAAATACATGTCCTAGGTGAGCTCCTGATTTCTTAGCTACTATCTCTACACGTTTCATGCCGTAGCTGTTGTCTTCTTTTTGTACGGTTGAGCCATCTACTGATTTATAAAAGCTAAGCCAGCCTGAACCAGAGTTAAATCTGTCTTGCGTGTCAAACAGTATGTCGCCAGAGATTTTGTCCACAAAGACACCATCACCTGTGTTTTTAAACTCTGCATACTGTTTACAAAAGCGTCCATCTGTTTTTTGTTTAAAAGCGACATCATAGCCTTCACTGTCCTCTCCTAGTTTAAAAGCACCCACTGCTTTGTAAAATGTTTTTTCATCCATGTAGCCAGTAAAAGATTCTACCTCTTTGCCGTCTTTGATAAAAAGGATGGTAGGTGTGCCGTCTATGTTGGTTTTGAGTGTAAAACCTTTAAGTGCATCTAGACGTACGGTTCTAAGCGGGATAGTACCGTTGTAGCGGTCCGTGACATTTTTTTTGAACTTTTGGCAAAACCTGCAATGTTCTGCATCGATAACCACTATCTCTTTACCGCCAAGCGGTGAGATGGTCTCTTGTTTGGGCATAGGGATTTTACTATTGCCAAACTTTACGCCTGTTGCATGGTTGGGACAGTATCCTAAGGGATTCTTTTCCAGATAATTTTGGTGATAGACCTCTGCAGGGTAGAAGGCTTTTAACGGTTTTATCTCCGTAGTAATCTCTCCGTATCCTGCCTTATGAAGTAACTTTTGATAGACCTCTTTGGTAGCAAGCGCAATGCGTTTTTGCTCCTCGTTGGTATAGTACAGAGCTGAGCGATAGTTATTGCCTATATCGTTACCCTGCTTATTGCCCTGTGTAGGGTCATGCAGTTCCCAAAAAGACTTTATGAGTTTTTCTGTAGAGATTTTTTTATCATCATAGATAACTTTTACTACTTCTGTATGATTGAGAACTTTATTTGAGTTTCTATACTTGAGTACAGT
>Ga0256839_1005192_pt1 | contig 12183 bp, 7 predicted proteins | sample 354166metaG_FD_185968 | JGI IMG/M metagenome (GOLD analysis project Ga0256839, IMG submission 185968) | Hydrothermal vent microbial communities from Mid Atlantic Ridge, Atlantic Ocean - 354-166 | ecosystem: Environmental > Aquatic > Marine > Hydrothermal vents | place: Atlantic Ocean: Mid...
CATCCGCGTAAAATAATCCCTGGCAGCGGTCATCACCCGGGGTGCCAAAATTAATGCCGACGTCATGGTGGGAATAGCCATCAACGCATACATGCCATCGATCACATTCACCACCACGTCCAGGGAGACCACTGCACTTACCACAATAAGGGCAATGTAAAAATAGTTATAATAGTGCTGCCGATGGGCTCCGATTAAAAATCCCAGAGCTTTGGTACCATAATAAGAATAGCTGAACATAGTAGACAGGCTAAAAAATAGTACAGCGATAATTAATACCCACACACCGAATTCTGGAAACGCTTTATCAAACGCCAGGGCAGTAAGCGTTACGCCATTCGCAATACCCTGCTGCCACACGCCGGTAATTAAAATCATTAAGGCTGTGGTGGTACAGACCACAATGGTATCAATAAAAGGGCCAATCATGGCCACCAGTCCTTCGCGAATAGGTTCATTGGTTTTAGCTGCACCATGAGCCATGGCTTCCGTACCCAGCCCTGCTTCGTTAGAAAAGGCAGCCCGTCGGATGCCTGTAATCACTACCGTCCACAGCACACCCCCGGCAACGGCTTTACCGGAAAACGCATCCGCAATAATCAGCTCAAACATAGCGGGAATTTGTTGCCAGTGGGTCAGTAACGTCCACAACGCTGCCCCAAAGTACAGCACTACCATTGCCGGTACCAATCGGGCGGTAACCTGACCAATTCGATGGATCCCCCCCAGAATAACGCTACTCACCAGAAGAGCAATAACCGTTCCTGTAATGAAATTGAACCAGAAATGATCAACGCCCAACCATCCGTTAGGAATAAATACCAGTTCACGGAAAACCTGCACCAGCTGGTTGGCCTGGAAGGCGGGTAAACATCCGATAAGAGCTGCTAAGGAAAACCATACGGCCAGGGGTTTCCAGCGCTGCCCCAGGGCTTCGACAATGACGTACATTGGGCCACCCTGTAAATGGCCGGCCGTGTCCCTGCCCCGGTACATAACTGCCAGCGAGGCGGTAAAAAATTTAGTGGCCATTCCCACAATGGCGCTTACCCACATCCAGAAAATGGCACCCGGCCCGGCAGTGTATATAGCAATGGCAACGCCGGAAATATTGCCCATCCCTACAGTTCCCGCCAGTGCACTGGAAAGCGCTTGAAAGTGGGTTAAGTCTCCCGGGTCATTGGGGTTATTGTATTTTCCTGAAAGGATGTGCAAAGCGTGCTTAAAATAACGAAAAGGAATAAAACGGGAATACAGTAAAAAAAACAATCCACCACCGGTCAGCAATATCAGTAACCAGGGCCCCCATGCCAGGCTGGCAAATTTTTCTACCCAGATTTCAAATTGTTTCATGGGCAAACCTTTTTACGGACAACAGCAAACGCATTGGTTTATGGGCACACCACTTGGTTGCTACAGTATTTAATTTTTGGTTTTGATTTTTTCTATTGCCTGGCGAACAAACCCGTCGCTTTCTGCCAATAACTGCCGGGCTTCTGCTGCCGTAACATCTGCCAGAATCATTACCAGTGCTGTTTTTACATGACCATCTGCCTCCTTTAACACCCGGCTGGCCTCTTCGTAATCCACTCCCGTAACCATCATAACGGTGCGTTTTGAGCGTTCCTCCAGCTTTCTGGAGGTCATCATTAAATCAACCATCATATTTTTATAAACCTTTCCCAGGCGAATCATGGAGGCCGTGGTTAACATGTTCAGGACCAATTTGGTTGCCGTTCCTGCTTTCATCCGCGTGGAACCCATCACCACCTCTGGCCCTACTACAGGACAAATAGCCACATCTACTTTCACTTTCCGTTCTACCTCACTGCGGGGATTACAGGTCACAAACAATGTTTTGGCACCAATTTGTTTGGCTTTTTCAATGGCACCCAGCACATAGGGGGTACGATAACTGGCAGCAATCCCACAAACCACATCATTGGCGGTTACACCGCGGGCTTCAATATCCTGTGCTCCCAGTTCTGCCAGGTCTTCCAGCCCTTCCTGTGCTTCTACCAGGGCTTTCATGCCGCCCGCAATAATACCTTGAACCATGTCCGGTGGGGTTCCAAAAGTAGGCGGACACTCGGCTGCATCCAGTACTCCCAATCGCCCACTGGTACCCGCGCCAATGTAGAATAGCCGCCCCCCTTTTTTAAATACTTCCACCAGCAAATCAACTGCCTGCGCCACATACGGTAGCTCTTTTTCCACTGCCAATGGCACTGTTTTATCTTCCGCGTTAATTATTTGAACGATTTCCAGAGAAGAAAGGCTATCGATATTCTCCGAGGCAGGATTACGGGCTTCGGTTATTAAATTTTTAATCTCTTCAAATACTTTGTCTGGCATCGCTTCTATCTCCAAATTACGCTTAAATCCCAGGTTATTTTTCACATTCACAATTCATGGGAAGGCTCTGGCAACAAACGGGCAGCCAGGCTTCCAACGGCAATAGCTGCTATGCTCCCCACCACGGTGTACAATGGCCAGGCAATTTGCACGCTCTGGATAAAAAAGGTCATGGTTACCAGCGCAGTAATGAAACCGATAATGGCATCGCGCTGGCGCGCACGCGGATTGATAATACCCAGCAGAAATGCCCCTAATAAGCCACCATAGGTGTAGGAAGCAATGCCCAGGGCAACTTCTACCACAGTGCCCTTTAACCCAATAAAGGCCACCGCCACACCAATGAGGATGATGCCCCACATCAGGGTTACCATGCGGGAACGTTTTAACAATGTCTGTTCACTCAGGTGACGCCCAAATAGTGGTTTGTAAATATCCATTACTGTAGCGCTGGCCAGGCTGGAAAGGGTGCTGGAGAGGGTACTCATGGCTGCGGCAAACAGGGCTGCCACTACCAGGCCACTTATGCCAGGTGGCATTTGCTCCACAATAAATTTGGGGAAAATACCATCGGCACGGGTTAACCCCAGCTGCGCCACACTGGCACCCTGATAAAACGTAAAGAGCAATACGCCCACAAACAAAAACAGCAGAAATTGCAGTACGATCATTACCCCACTAAGGGAAATAGCTTTTTGCGCATCCCGCTGGTTACGGCAGGTAAGTAACCGTTGAACAATTAACTGATCGGTGCCATGGGAAGCCAGGCTAAAAATGGCACCTGCCACCGTTGCGGTGAAAAAGGTATAAGGCTGCTGGATAAACTGGGAAAACGGTAGATCAAAGCCCAGATAAAACCAGCGCAGTTTACCATGTTCTCGACCAAATTCCAGCACCTGAGCCATCCCTCCGGGTAAATCATTGATGATAATCGCAGCAGCCAGCAATGCCCCCGCCATGTATACCAGCATCTGCACCACATCCATCCAGATAACGGAACGAATGCCTCCTACGTAGGTGTAGAAAATGGTAAACAATCCAATTAATACAATGGAAAGTGCGTAAAATTCCGTATCGGATAATTCTGCCAGGAGGCCACTCCCTTTAATTATCAAGGCCAATGGGATGGCTGTTGCAAACAGACGCACGCCATCGGCTAAAATCCGGGTAACCATAAAAGTTAAACTGGCAGTTTTCCGCATGCGAGAGCCAAAACGGGTTTCCAGGAAATGATAAGCTGTGGTTAACTTCCCTTCAAAATATCTGGGCACCATAATCCATGCCACCAGCAGACGGCCAGTAAAATAGCCAAAAGTGATTTGCAGGAAGGTCATATCCCGCGTGTAAGATACCGCTGGCACACTAATAAAGGTAAGGACACTGGTTTCGGTTGCTACAATGCTAAAGGCAGCCGCCAGCCAGGGCATTTGGCGGTCTGCCAGAAAATAGTCTGTGGTTGTACGCTGGCGTCGTCCAATCCAGGAGCCTGCGCCCGCTGAAATCACCATATATATGGCCACAATCGCTACATCCAACAATGTAAAATGCATCTTTACATCCTTTCAAAAAAAATGCCCTGCTTACCCTTTGCCCCCTTCTACCAGTTTACTGCTGAATAGCTTTAGATGCTGGGTTAGTGCTCGGCTGGTGCAGTGGTATTTTCCAGTGGCACCCGTGGTTGCATTGGTTGCCCGGTTATTTGGGCAATTGCCTGCATTACAGCATCATAAAATCGGGGACGAAACTGGATAATTTTCCGATTTTTCCGCGTGGGGTGCACCCGATTGGTCAACAATATGGCTGCCACGCGATTTTCCGGATCTATCCAGATGGCGGTACCGGTAAAGCCGGTATGGCCAAAACTTCGGGCGCTAAAATAATGACCGGCACTACTGTAGCCTTCCAGGGCTGGCGTATCCCATCCCAGGGCACGGTCGCTTCCCGGTGGGATGTTCTGACGTTGCGTCCAATAAGCAATGGTTTGCGGCCATACCAATCGATGGTGGCGATATACCCCTCCCCACAAATACATTTGAGCCAGATTCGCCATGTCCCGCGCGGTAGAAAACAACCCAGCGTGTCCGGAAACACCGCCCCGGAAAAAAGTATTTTCATCATGCACCACACCATGAATGAGTCCACGATGCATACTACCCCCAACTTCAGTGGGCGCAATGCGATACTTTAAAGAATCCGGGGGATTAAACATGGAATGGCGCATATCCAGGGGACGAAACACCATGGACTGTGCCAGTTGATCCAGCGATTTTCCCGTAATACGCTCCAGAATTTCTCCCATTAATATCATGCCCAGGTCTGAATACACAAAAGAATCTCCTGGGGCATAATCCAGCGGCAAACTACAAATATATGGGATCACCGAATCGGGAGTAGAAACGGCCTGCCATAGGGGTACCCACCAGTGTAAACCTCCGCTGTGAGTTAATAAATGCCGCACGGTAACCGAGTCTTTTAAACCACCCTGAAATTCTGGAATGTAGCTTTTAACAGGAACATCCAGACGTAACTGCCCCCTTTCCCATAATTGCATGGCAATGGTGGTGGTAACGGCTACTTTGGTAATCGAAGCCATATCATAAATGGTGTTCAATGTAACAGGTGGCGATTGTGGATCATAGGTTAAATGTCCGAATGCTTTATGAGCAACCAATTTGCCATCATGCACCACCGCAATTTGCGCCCCGGGGAATACACTATCCTGAATTGCTTGTTCTACCAACTGATAGACGGGCTGAAAAACCTCATCTCTGGGCTGTTCCTGCAATTCCATGGGGTACCGTTCACGGGTTAATCCATCCCATAATACAAAGTGCCCGGGGATGGACACCGGGATTTTCCCGGTGAGGGGAATTTCCCCAAAAATGCCCCGCACGGCTGCACGTACCGCCAGCGGTGTGGTGGCATAAGCACAAAGGTAACTGGGAACCTGCGGCAATTGTCGGATTAAATAAGGAGAACCAAAGGAAACTACAGCCATTGGTTTCTGTACCTGAAGCAGTTCTTTCAGCAGAGAAACGGTAGTATCTGGCAGTGTAACAGACCCTTTATAACTCCCCCAGGTAACGAAAATTCCCATTACAATCGCATCTACCGAATCGGCGCGGGCAATAGCCTCCTGAATGGTCTGATTACACACCCCCGGCTGGATTAGCACAGTTTCCACATAAGGAACACGCCGTTTGATTTCCCGCGCCAGCATATCCCGGTACCGATAGCCCCAATCCCGATCGGTAACCGCTACCACCATCACCGTGTCCAGTTCCTGCGCATGGAAAGGGAGGACATTCAGGGAATCCTTCAACAACGTCATGGCAGCGTTGGCAATGGTTTCGGCTTTTTGAAGGTGCGCACGCTGTGCCATAACGTGTTCCAGCCTATTTAGATTGGTCTGGGGGCGTTTCCACAGTCCCAGCTCATACTTTGCTTGTAAAATTCGGCGCACTGATTGGTCAATCCGGCTTTCGGGAATCCGCCCACTGCGAACTGCTTCCAATACAAATTGATAAGTTGGTTCAAAGTTCGGGGGATCCAGAATAAAATCTGCCCCTGCCTGAATGGCCAGCACAGCTGCTTCGCCAGACCAGTAGTTATTGACAATGCCGCCCATTCCCATCGCATCGGTAATAACCAATCCCTTAAATCCCCACTGCTGGCGCAGGACATCCGTAATAAAATACGGATCCAGGGTAGCGGGACGCCCCTGCATTTGTGGATAGGCACTGTAGGTGATGTGAGCAACCATTACCATTTTCACCCCTGCCGCCACGGCCGCTTTAAACGGGGGTAACTCCACAGACTCCAACCGCCCTGCTGGTACCGTAATGACGGGCAGCCCCAAATGCGAATCCACATTGGTATCCCCATGCCCCGGAAAATGCTTGGCAGTGGCATATACCCCTTCTTCCTGCAGCCCTTTAATGAATGCAGCCCCCATTTGGGCAACAAATTGCGGATCTTCACCAAAAGAACGGGTATTAATGATAATGTTATCGGGATTGTTGTTCACATCCATCACCGGAGCAAAATTGACATGGATGCCGATGGCACGGGCTTCTTTACCAATAATCTTTCCCATTTCATAAGCATATTTTGTGGAACGGGTGGCTCCCAAAGCCATATTGGGGAGAAAATCGGTACCTTCTTCTACCCGCATGGTTACTCCCCATTCCATATCGGCCATTACCATCAGGGGAATTTTCGCCTGTTGCTGCAATCGTTGAATATAGCGTGCCACCGCATACGGATTGCCCTTGTAAATGGAAATTGCCCCAATATGGTAATCCTTTACCAGCCGTTCAATGCGTTGAAAGGCAGGATTATCCTCATTATAAAAGCGGGGATAGTAAGTAAAAACGAACATCTGGCCAATCTTTTCTTTCAGCGTCATGTGGCGCAGTTGTTTCTCTACCCAATTTTCCGGCGGAGTTTCTCGTGTACCTGCACAGGAAAGCCAGAATACTACCCCAAGTAACACCCCAAATCCAAAAAACCACCTACGTATCATGGTTACTCCATTGTTAATCTGTATTGCCTATTTTTAAATTTTGCAATTGTTGTAGCACTAAGGAATCCGGTTGTATACCTGCTTGTTGAAAGGCATACAATACTGCTGCGGCTGCGGTTTCCATTTGCGGTGTAATATAACGGAATTGGAGTCCCAAACCCGCCGCCTTTTCCTGAAATTTTCGTGCCACAATCTGCACTTCGGTTAAAATGCTGCCTGCCAGCGAAATGGGGTATTCCTGACCCATTTCACCGCCAAAATACCGCACGGCTTCCAGCGCCATATTCAATAATGCTTGTGCTGCATCTTCTACAATTTCAATGGCTTCGGGCGCACCTTTTTCTGCCAGTTCACATACCAGCCGGGCACAGCTGGCAATTAACCGTACCGGATTCACCGAAGAATACACCATCGTAATTAAACTTTTTGGCTGCGCAATGCCATAAAACGCCAGCAATTTTTCCGTCAGACGGGAGGGGGGTAATCCCAATTCAGCATCGTGCAGCGCTTTTCGAATGGCCTTGCTACCTATATAAAAACCACTGCCTTCATCTCCCAACAAATACCCCCATCCACCAATTTGATGATATTGATTATCCTGCCCTTTTACCAGACAAATAGAACCAGTACCTGCTGAAATGAGAATGCCTGGATTTTCACCAAAAATAGAATAGTACAGGATTTCCGCATCACTTAATACAGAAAAGTGAGCTATACCCGTATTGCGAATGATGGCGGTCACACCTTCCCGTTCCTGGGGACGTCCAGCACCGGCAAACGCAAAGGTTGCCCAGCGAATCTGTTGCACATCTTTTTGAGGAAGCAATTCGCTAATAATGGAACGAACAAGCTGTGCGACCGATCCTCTATCCAAAACAGCAATATTGCCCGGCCCCATACGGGTAGTACGCACCACTTTGCCCGCTTCGTCCATCAAAATCGCCGCTGTTTTGGTACCACCACCATCAACACCTAAAAAATACATACCCACGCTTTCCTTTTCGATGCCCGAACCTCCCATTCATTAAAGCAGAACTATTGCTGGACTTACGCTGCAATAAAATATTGGCAGGAGCAATTTTCTACATTTATTTTGTCCAGAATTAATACTATATTGACAAATAGTTCACCCAAATAGTATTTTACTAGTTCAAGAAAGTATAAATGGGGTCCGCCATGAAGCCAATTAATGTTCGCCTCTCCAAACCACCACAATCCTCATTTAAGTTTAAGAAGATACAGAAGGAAAGCCTGGAATTCAACTGGCATTACCACCCGGAATACGAAATAATGTTTATGGCCGGAAGCCACGGTAAACGCTTTGTGGGGGACAATATTGATTACTACCAGGAAGGGGATCTGTTTTTTATTGGCCCCAACCTGCCACATACCTGGTACTCACCGCCCGGAACACTGGGAGATGGAAGAATTCATGAAGCCATATTGGTGCAATTTAAGGACAACATTAGCGGCATTAATTTTCGGCAGATTCCAGAATTTATCTCCATTGTACACCTATTTGCTGCCTCACGTCGGGGTTTGCAATTTTTTGGTCGTACCCGTGAAGCTGTCATCCCATTGCTTTTCCAGCTGGAACATCTGGAGGGAGCCGACCGTTTGTTGACACTCCTTAAAATACTGGACATTCTGGGACGCGCAGACAAAACGGAACGGAAAACCCTTTCTTCCATTGAATTCACCAACCGGTTTCAGGAAGAAGAGCAAACCCGCATTGACAAAGTGTGCACTTACATCAACCAGAATTATAAGAAAAAGTTGAAACTGGAAGATGTGGCCGCTATTGCCAACATGAGCACCACCGCCTTTAGCCGCTTTTTTAAGAAATCAACCGGGAAAACTTTTGTCAATTACGTTAATGAATTACGCATTGGCTGGGCGTGCAAATTGTTAATCGAAACAGAAATGACCATTGCAGAAATTTGCTACGAAGTGGGTTTTAATAATTTATCCAATTTCAACCGCCGCTTTTACGAACGACACAAAATGAGTCCCCGCCAGTACCGTCAGGCTTTTGGTGCAAAATTATAAACAGAACTGATTATCCCTCGATTACGGCCACAATAAAACTTTCGACTTCTGAACAAAGGTGATAATGGTGTTCAACAGCTGTTGAACCTGCGCATTGGTATGCCGACTGGTTATAACAAAGCGGAAGTGCCCCCCAGCTGGTGCCCCTGGGTAGCGATTGAAAGGTGGAAATACCCCTGCCTGTAAACAATGGCGCTCGAAAGCTGTTATGCCTTCTTCTTCAGGAAAGGCAACGGATATTATGGGCATAGGTCCGGCAAATAGTGTAAGCCCTGCCTGTTGCAATTGTTGCCGGGCAGTCAATGTTCTCTCCTGCAAGTGATGAATGCGCTGGGGATGTTGGCGTAAAAATGTTACTGCCGCCTTTGCACCTGCAAGTATTGCCAGGGGCATTGGCGTATGCCCCACAAATGCCGCACTGTGTTTCACCACGGATTGAATCAGTTCATGGTTCCCCAGAATCACGCCGCCAAATACACCAAACCCTTTGCTTAACGTACCGGTAACCCACACTTCCGAAAACGGTAAGCGAAAGTATTCCACCGTGCCCCGACCTTTTTCTCCCAGAACAGCCATGCCGTGGGCATCATCCACCAGTAAGCGCGCGTTAAACTGCTGCACCAGCTGCCAGTAAGCATCCAGCGGCGCAATTTCCCCACGGGCTGCAAAAATACCATCCGTTACTACCAACACCGCCTTACCCTGCCAAGCACGCAACCGTTTCTGGAGATCGCTGGCATCCCGATGCTGGAAATATTCCATCGGTAGCCCCACGGCACGGATGGCATCCACCAGACTGGCATGGGCCTGCGCATCGGCCAGTACCACATCAAAACGGGAACGCACCGCCTGTAACAATACCAGGTTAGCCAGATAGCCACTCCCCACTACCAGGGCAGCTTCCACACCAAAAAATTCTGCCAGTGCTGTTTCCAGTTCCTTTAGTAAGATGTTGTTACCCGTGGTTACACGGGACCCCCCAGCGCCCAATCCCTGCTGTTGCATTGCTTGTTGCACCGCTTTTTGAACCGTCGTTTCAAAACCCAATCGGTGATAATCGGTACCGGCACAGTACAACAAACGTTGCCCCTGGTACCAAACATGGGTAGGTCCATCAAAGCGCAAGTGAGGCCCGAGAAACGGCAACATTTGTCCCTTTCGCATCATTACACATTCCTTTACCCTTCAAGTTAAAGTTCCTGCCAGCGTTTCAAGTAAGCTTCATCCGGATACGCACCCAGGCCGGGCGTCGCCGGTAAAACAATGTACCCATCCTTCACCTGCACACCGCCAATAATGGGATCTTCTGCGTGTTCAAAGAAAGAATCCAGGTCAAAGAACTGAAACACGGGACTGGCGGCACCCAGATGAGCCGTAGCGGTTAATCCCAGGCGCGACTCTGACATGCAGCCTACCATGCATTTTCGCCCCCCTGCTTCTGCAATGTGGGCAATTTGCAGGGCACGGTAAATGCCGCCAGATTTGGAGAGTTTAATGTTGAAATACGGCACCACATCTCCCACCACCAGCTCCAGGGCATCTGTGGGACTGAACACAGATTCATCTGCCATGACGGGGATGGGAGAATGCTCTGCAACATACTTTAACCCGAATTTATCGTTCACCCGGCAGGGTTGCTCACAAAATTCGACGTCGAATTCTGCCAGTCGGCGCAGATTAGCCAGGGCTTGCATGCGGTCCCACCCCTGGTTGGCATCTACCCGAATGCGCAGGGCATCGCCTACCGTTTGCCGGATGCTCTGGACTCGCTGATAATCCTCCTCGTCCGAAATCCCCACTTTAATTTTGATGATGCGAAATCCCTGTTCCACAACCTGCTGCGCTTTTTCGCCTGCTTCTTCTACCTTGCCAATGCTGATGGTAAAATCCGTTTCCAGATCCCGGCGACTTCCCCCCAGAAATTGATACAGGGGCATACCCGCCACCTGAGCAGCAATATCGTATAGCGCCATATCAAAGGCACTTTTGATGGTGGGATTATGGGGCAAAAAGGCGTCCATTTCGCGAATACGCTGACCAATTTCCAGGGGATTTTTACCTAAAAACAATTCCCGCAAATCCTGCGCCACGGCCAGATCAATCCGCTGGGTTTCTCCCACCAGCGCATGAAAAGGCGAGGCTTCTCCCCAGCCGGTAAGCCCTTCATTGGTTTCAATACCAATCAGAACATTTTCGGCTTTTTCTAATGCCATGGTGGCAATGGTAAACACATCCTTGCGGGGTATGTCCATTTTAAATATACGAATGGCGGTGATTTTTAATTCCGGATGTGCTGCTGTTTGCATCAATTTACCTCCTGATTTTCCTGTGTTTTCCAAGAAATTTAGAAGAATTTGGAAAATAAAGAAGATGAAAAAACATTTTTGTGAGACGGTGTGACATTATTTAACTCAAACAATGAGAAAGACAATGCTGAAAAAGGAGAATTATGCCATTCAGTAAACTTCCCAGAAAGCGCAATGTGTTAAAACAATTCAAATTTCATCTGCTCATAAAATCCGGTTAAAAAAAGGTTGCTCAAAAATTGCCTGAACCCCATATTAAAACCACAAATTTACATTTAGCATATGAATGGTGAATAGGATGGAAAATTTCGCGAGAGTTATTATTGGCGATAGCCGAAAAATGGTGGAATTGGAAGACAATACTATTGATTTAGTGGTTACCTCGCCACCTTACTGGCACATTAAAGATTATGGTAAAACATCACAAATTGGATATGGGCAGAGTCTTCATGAATATTTAAAAGATTTGTATCGTGTCTGGCTAGAAAGCTATCGCGTACTGAAACCTGGCCGGAGATTATGTATTAATATCGGGGATCAATTTGCCCGCTCTATAATTTACGGTAGATATAAAATCATCCCGCTGCACGCAGAATTAACTACTCAATGTGAAGCCATTGGTTTTGATTATATGGGTTCCATCATCTGGCAAAAGAAAACAACCATGAATACTACCGGTGGGGCAAATGTTATGGGGTCTTATCCCTATCCCCCAAATGGAATGGTAGAAATAGACTATGAATTCATTTTGATTTTTAAAAAACCGGGTAAAAGTCCCACTGTTTCAAAAGAAATCAAAGAACAATCTAAACTAACCAAAGAAGAATGGAAGGAATATTTTTATGGACACTGGTATTTTGGAGGTGCTAAACCAATAGGCCATGAAGCTATGTTCCCGGATGAACTTCCCAGAAGATTAATAAAAATGTATACTTACATAGGGGAAAC
>Ga0256839_1005193_pt1 | contig 12179 bp, 8 predicted proteins | sample 354166metaG_FD_185968 | JGI IMG/M metagenome (GOLD analysis project Ga0256839, IMG submission 185968) | Hydrothermal vent microbial communities from Mid Atlantic Ridge, Atlantic Ocean - 354-166 | ecosystem: Environmental > Aquatic > Marine > Hydrothermal vents | place: Atlantic Ocean: Mid...
GGCTATCTGGTGATCAACACCGTCATCGGCGGCATCATCGACCCACGGGTGGTCGGCAGCGGTCTGGGGCTGTCGACGCTGGTGGTGTTCCTGTCCCTGATCTTCTGGGGCTGGGTCCTGGGGCCGGTGGGCATGTTCCTGTCGGTGCCCATCATGGTGATCTTCAAGCTGATTTTCGAGGATCATCCCCGCACCCGCTGGATCGCCGTGCTGCTGGGCGACGGCCGGGGTCTGCCGCCGGCCGACCGGGCGCCTCAGGATTGACTATCCTTCAATTGTCGGAGCGAACATGCCGGAGAAGCGCATGAGCACGAACAGGTTGACACAGGTGGGACCGAGCCGCTTCGAAGCCCGTCTGGCGGACGAGGACCTGGCCCGGCTGGGCAATTTCGTGCTGGTGGAGGATTCCGGAACGCGGGTCCTGGCCATGGTCAACCGCAGCCAGGCCGACGACGCCGGTTTCCAGGTCGTCCTGCTGCCCCTGGGGGAGGTGGACGACGGCGGCAGGTTCCAGCGCGGGGTGCGCCATTACCCGGTCCCCGGTGCCGGCATCCGGGGGGTGGAGGATGACCAAGTCGGCAAAATGTTTTCCACCTACAGCGCCTTCCGGTTCGCGATCGGCGAGGTCAGCAACCGCCCGGGACAGATGGTGTTCCTCAACCCCAGCGCCCTGTTCGGGCGCAGCTTCACGATTCTGGGACAGTCCGGCTCCGGCAAGTCTTGGACCGTGGCCAGCCTGCTGCAGCAGACCGTGGCCGCCATGCCCCGGGCCCACGTGATCCTGCTGGATCTCCACGGCGAATATTGCTGGCGCGACCAACAGGGCGAGTTGCATTCGGCCTTCGCCGAGGGGACGTACCGCTACGTGGACGCCCGGGCCTTGGAGATCCCCTACTGGTTGATGACCTACAGCGAGCTGATCGATCTGCTCATCGACCGCGACGACAAATCCGCCTCCATCCAGATGGCCTTCTTGCGCGAGATCCTGCACCGTCTCAAGAAGCGGGAGGCCGAGCGGCTGGAGATCGGCTTCGTCTCCATCGATGCCCCGATCTGGTTCTCCATCGAGGACGTCTACCGGGAGTTCAAGAACGCCAACGAGCTGCGGACCGATTTCGGCAAGACCAAGGGACCCCTGTTCGGCCAGTTCGACGAATTCCTGGTCAAGCTGCAGAGCCGTCTCAACGACGTGCGCTACGATTTCCTCCTCAAGCCACGGCGCCGCACCGGTTCCGAGTCCCTGGCCAGACTGCTGCGCGACTTCGTCGGCCTGGGCGATCCCAAATGTCAGATCACCGTCATCGACCTGAGCGGCGTGCCCTTCGACGTCCGCCCGGCGGTCTCGGCCCAGATCGGCCGGCTGGCCTTCGAGTTCAACTACTGGAATCCCAGGCGGCGGGAATTTCCCCTGCTCCTGGTGTGCGAGGAGGCCCACGCCTACATTCCCCGCGGAGACGGCACCCGCTATCAGAGCACCCGCCGTGCCATGGAGCGGATCGCCAAAGAGGGACGCAAGTACGGCGTCGGACTCGGGGTCGTCAGCCAACGGCCCCACGAACTGTCGGAAACGGTGCTTTCCCAGTGCGGCACCTTCATCTGCCTGCGTTTGACCAATCCGGACGACCAGGCATACGTCCGTGATCTGGTGCCCGATGCCGAGAGCGATCTGGTGGACGTCCTCTCGGCGCTGGGGCGGGGCGAGGCCATGATCATGGGGGAGGCGGTGCCCCTGCCCAGCCGGGTGCGCATCCGCCGTCCCCATCCCCAACCCCACAGCCAGGACGTCAATTATCACGCCGCCTGGCGTGACGGACCCGAGGATCTCGACGTCGAGGCCATCGCCCGCCGCTGGCAGCGCCAGGGGCGCTACTGAAGCCGGTACAGGCGCAGTTGCCGGTCCGGCGACTGGAAGACGAGGGTCAGACCGACCGGCGGGGTGGATGGCGTGGTGGTGAAAGGCAGGAGACGCAGCAGCAGGGGAAGGGGTGCCGGCCGTGTCAGGCGCCAGGCGGCGATGCCGGCGGGGACCTTTCGGGGCAGGTAGCCGAATCCCGTTTCCCCGGCCCAGCGGCGCACCGCGGCGATCTGGGCGTGCAGATTGCGCTCCGGGGGAAAGATTTTCATTTCCAGGGGAAACGCGCGGCCGGACAGGCGGTGGATCTCGTCCAGCCGCGCCAGGGTGGCGGTGCCCACCAGCAGGTAGCGGGGGCGCGCCGGCGTCGCCCGGCGCAGGGCGGCCAGCCCCTCGGCGGTCGGTGCCGCCAGCCACCGGGCCAGTCGCGCCAGCCTGTCCCCATTGCCGGCGAAACCGCCACCGATTCGCCGCCACAACGTCCGGTCCCGTGGAGGGAAGGCCCGTGCCGGTGGTCGCCGTACCCAGACCTCGCGGCCGCCGAGGAGATCGACTCGCTGGGCGTCGTCCCACCAGGCCAGGATCAGGGCGTCCGCCTCCAGGCGGCGCAGCGTCCCGCCCAGGGCCTGCCAGTCGTGCCAGGCCGGAGTGGCGGGCGGCGGCAGGATCGCTTGCCGAATGTCGCCCCCGGCACTCCGGTAGCGGGCCACGTAGAGCGTCAGGCGGCGTCCGCTGCCCGGGTCGTGTAGCTGCCAGCGGGCGAGGGCGTCGATGGGGTGATAGCCTCGGTAGTCGGATGGCACCGCGACCGCTTCGGTGCTCACCTGCCACGGTGACCGGAGCGGCCACGGCGCGCCGGCGATGAGGACGGCGCCCGCCAGCAGCAGAGCGGCACCCAGCAGGCGGCGTTTCACCGACGGCGTCCGAGAACGACCAGGCCGCCGGCCACCAGGGCCAGTCCCAGCGGCAGGCGCAGGTCGGCACCGGCCAGATTGACGATTTCCGCCAGCGCGGCACGCCGGGCTCCGCCTCCCTCTCGAAGCCGGGTATTCTCGTCCATGATTTCGGCGTAGTCACGCAGCAGCGGCGACCAGCCCTCGCTGTAGGTGAAGCCGCCGGGATTGGCGTGCACCAGCCCCTTGTAGAGTTTGATCAGATCGTGCTCCCACATCTCGGCATAGATCCGCTCCACCCGGGATGGATTGTTGCCGCGGGCCCAGAACAGCTGGAAGAAACCGCCGGGGGCGTCCTGTACCGGGGCCGGGGGCCGGGGACGGTCGCGCTTCTGCCCCACCAGCAGGCCGTCGTCGTAGAGTTTTTGTACCACCCGTTTGGCTTCCTGTTCCACTTTCAGGCCGGCCAGGATGCCCCGGTCGGCGGTTTCCAGCCAGGTGCGGGCGAAGCGGGGGGAGTGACACTGGCTGCAGGTGCCGACCCAGGCGTCGAGGCGCTTCCGGAACCAGGGATGGTCGAGGTTGTCGGCGATGGCTGGGGTGGGATTGAAACCCCAGCGCACCTTGCGCACCAGGTTGTGGCCGAATCGGCCCCGGTATTCGAAGTGGCACAGCTGGCAGGTGGGGGCGGTGTAGCCGCCGCGGGTGAGGGCTTCCTTCAGGGGGACCTCGAAGTTCCATCGATCCTTGTGGGTCTGATAGACGGTGCCGTGCTTGGAGAGCAGGTAGTTCTCGAACTCGTTGTGATCGACGCCGTTGTGGCAGGTGGCGCAGGCTTCGGGGCGGCGCGCCTCGGCGGCGGAGAAGCTGTGGCGGGTGTGGCAGCCGTCGCACTTGTTCTGCTGGTAGTGGCACATGTCGCAGCCCTGGGCGATCTCGCGCTCGGCCATGGCGGCCCAGACGGCGGTCTCCACGTTGGCCTTCCAGTCCACCGCGTGGGAAGGATGGCCCTGGGGCCATTGATTCTGGGGCCAGGTTTGCGCCTTTTCCGATTCGGCCTCGGCGAACTGGCGGACGTGGCAGGTGCCGCAGACCGAGCGGTCCGGCATGCGCAGGTCCCGGTCGTGGCGGATCTTGTCCTTGCCGATGCCGCCGTGGCAGTCGATACAGCCGACCTGCGCAAGGTGTTCGCCGGCTTCGAGCAGCCCCTGGCGCACCAGATCGGCCTCCACTTCGGCCAGCAGGGTTTTCTTGTAGGCGCGCACGTCGTCGTCGGGCAGGGTACGGATGCGGTCCAGGTTGGCATGGGTGCTGTCCCGCCAAGCCCTGACGAAGCCGGGGGTGACACCTTCGTGGCAGGCGACGCACTGGTCACGGCCGACCTCGCCCCGGACGGTCTTCGGCGGCCGGTAGAAGTTCCGGGGATTCCAGTAACGCTGGATCGGAATCGGCTGCCAGTGCTCGGCGAATTTCCCCTTGCCGGGATGATCGTGCTGGTACCGTTCGATCAGGGCTCTCGGATCGGTGGCGGCGTCGGCCGCAAATGCCAGGAAAGCGGATAAGAACAGAAAGAGACGCGCTTGCATATTCCCCTCCCGAAGTGTTTTTGCCCGAAAGCATAACACCGCTGCCGTTGGTCGGGAACCGGGGTCGCCTCACCTTCAGTGCTCGACCAGCCAGGCCTCCACTGGTCTGCCGTCGCGCACCAGGACCGCCCAGCGCTTGCAGGTCAATAGCTCGCCCTTTAGGATCCGTCTCCGCTTCAAGGGCTGGGGACAGAATGCGGCCACTTCTTCCACCCGGGCCGGCAGTCCCCGGCGGATGACCTGCAGTTGAATGAACTGGTCCATTTCCATCACTTCACTCTCTCCATCAGGGGCGCGGTGGATGAAGCCGTAGAGCTTGGCGCGGAACCAGTCGAAGGGAATCGACTCCCAGCCGGCGAACAGCCGGGAACGCAGGGTGGGGGTCATGGGCATGGCGTTGCCGGGGGGCGCTGGCCATTGCCAAGGGGGAGGTCGGGATTCTCCTGGCTTTGATTTTTCGAGGCAGATCGGCAGGGGCAAGACAGTCTGGCGGCGACAGACGTAGCGTTGAACCGGGGATGGCAGTTGGCGGACGATCCGTGCCAGTCGGTTCCACTGGGTCCCGGCGTCCCGGGAGCGGGGACGGAGTTCCAGCAGGCGCGCCAGGTTGTAGCGCCAGGCCGGCGGGGGGGCTTCTGGAAAAGCTTCCAGTCGCATGACCGCGGCCGACCAGAGATCGACATCGGCGTCGCTTTGTTCGTAAAGCGCCAGGGCGTCGAGCATCCGTACCTGCCAGTCGTCCGGAGCCAGCCGAGCGGCTTCAACCAGGGTGGCCCGGGCCTGATGGGGCTGGCCCAGATACAACTGGACGGTGGCCAGGTTGATCCGGGCAGGCAGATAGTCCGGCGCCGCCGCCACCGCCTGTCTGAGGTATTCGGAGGCTTCACGCAGGCGGCCGGAGACCTGGGGCGACAGGGGAAAGGCCTTGAGGAAGCGGGGACCGGACCCGGATTCGATGAGGTCGCCGCGCACCCGGGGCACCCGGCTGTCCACGTCGAGGAGAAACGGCAGCCAGTAGAAGCCCGCCTGTTCCGGCGCTATGGCCTGGCGTGCCAGCTGCAGGGCGCAGATTCCCAGGTTGTTGAGTACCGCAGGACCAGGGAACACCTGGTGGAATTCGCGCAGGAAGTACATGGCGTCGGCGCAACGGTGGAAATGGGCCAGCCGGACCCCCATATCGAAAAAGGCGGCCTTTTCCTGCAGCATCCGCAGGCGCTCGCGCAGCAGGGCGGCGCGCTCTTCCGGGAAGGGATGGGAGGCGGTGATCCGCGCCTGAGTCTGCTGCATCCAGAAGGTGAAAAAGTCGTTTTTGCCGCCTTCCCCGGCCAGCAGGCGTTCCACCGGGTAACCGGCCATGGCGGCATAGAGATAACCGCGATCGTCGGCGGCCAGTTCCACCTGCCTGGCCGCGAAGCTCTGATCCAGAAAGTGGGCGATACGCCGGGTGTCCGATGCTTTGGCGAGAAACTGTTCCACTTCGTGATGCCAGTAATCGTTATGGGCCAGATGAGCCAGTTCGTGGCCCAGGATGAAGGCCAGGCGGGTTCGGGCCAGTTCGGCGTCGGCGTCTTTGAAGCACAGCGCCAGCGCCTTGCGGGAAAGCACCACGTGACCGCTGGGTAGGGCGATGGCCCAGGCATCGGTGGCGCCGTCGATGACCACCAGTTTCGGAGGGTGGTGGCTGCTCTTGTCGGCCGCTGCCTTTAGGCGTTCGAAGACGCCCTGGGCCAGGGCGACTTTGGGATCGCGGCTGCGATCCAGGATACCGTAGGTTTCGATGTAGAAATCTACCTGGGTCTGCGTGGGAAGGGCGGTGGCGCCGCTCAGCCAGAGCAGCGCAGGCCAGATCAGACGGCGGAGTCTCAGACCAGCCATTGCTGGATGAGTTTTCGGAGTTGGCGTACGAGCCGAGTCTGGGCCACGGGATCGGGGTGACTGGCCAAGTCGTTCAAGAGGGTGTGCAGTTCCCGGAGCTCAGCTAACAGCTGGTCGGGGGGGGATTCGGCAGTCTGCCGTTGGAATCGGTCTATGAGGGCCAGGCAATGGCGCTCGAAAGCTCGCCATTCCTCGGGACTGACGGCGTCGCTGTTCGCCAGGGTCCAGGCCAGCAGCGCCCACTGGCCGAGATGATAGTAATCTTTCCAGGCGGATTCTTGCCAGTTTTCGGTATCGACGGTCACGATGGTTTCTCTTCCGAGCCAACGCTGTGCATCGCGCAGGCCGGCCGCAAAGGCTTTTCTGGCGGGATCGGCTTCGGTAGCGCCGAAGCCGAAGATCGATCCGGACTGTGGCAGCTGGGCCAGGATCTGCCGGGTTCCCGTATGGTTCTCAACCAAGGCGGCCAGCCTTCGGGGTTGCCACTCCGGTGAGGCCGGTTTCTGGTTCACCACAGCCAGCACTGCCAGGGTCATGGCGACCGCAGTGGTCAGTGGGGTCAACCAGGGGCGGAGCAGCAGGCGCGCACGCCATCGTTGCCACCAGGGTGGTTTGCCTCCGGTTTCCCCGGCAGGCTGGATTCCCTCCAGGCTGAGGGAGACTTCCAACCATTCCCGATAGCAGCATTCGCAGCGGTCGAGATGGTCCAAGATCTCCCGGTGTTGGGATTCGGACAGGCGGTTTTCGATGAAGGCGGACAGCAGTTCCGGAGCCGGACATTTTTCGACCGGCTCCGGTCTGCTGGCGGCCAGTCCGAGCAGGGCGGCGAAGCGTTCGTCTTCCTTGGGGGGTGATGTGGTCATCTCAACGCTCCTTCACGATGGATTGTCAGGCTATACCGGCCGCCTCGCAGGCGGTGTGCACACGGTCGAGGATCTTGCGGAGCCGTTTGTAGGGATCGCCCTTGATATGCAACAGTCTGGCGATCTGGGTCATTTTCAGACCCTCGCAGTAGCGTAGACGGAGGAACAGGCGCTCTTCGGCGCTCAGGTGAAGATGGGGCTGCAGTTTTTCCAGCAGGGCCCGGGCTTCCTTGGGAAGTCGGGCCTCGCCCCGGATATAACCATCCAGGGCTTCCAACAGTTCCCGTGGTTTGGGTTCCAGTTCCGCTTCCGGGGTCAGGGTCTGGCTGACAGGTTCCGCGATGTCGTCTAGGGCCACACTGTGGCTGTCTCGATAGCGGTTGCGCGCCGGACAGCGGCCCAGAACTTCGGAGACGATTCGCCGGATGGTTTCGGGATCGGTTTCCGGATGGCGGGTCTCCAACAGGCCGATGGCCTCCTGACGTTCGAAACGGTCCAGGATCAGGGTGCGGTAAGCTTCCATCCAGATGGGATCGTCCTTTTCGCCCAGCCATTTAGGAGATCGCTGATGGCCATAGACCTTGCGGATGTAGTCGGTCATCAGGCGACCAGCCAGCACTCCCAGGAAGGTGGCGAACTTGCCCTGGCCTTCCCAGCTTCGGATCCGGCGCCATCCTTCTTCCTGCAATCGCTCCAGGACGTGATCCAGGGCCAGATGAGCGGTATTGTCGTCGTTGGGAAAGCGGCGCATCGCCAGACGCTGCAAGAAGTTCCAATGGGCGAACACCAGTTTCTTCGCCGCCTCGGCGGTGAGCGGAAGGGCCGATTCGGATGGGGGCATCGTCATTGTCGGGTCATCCTGTCGTTTCCGGAAGGCCCGGTCCAGCAATGGATGGACAACCGCGGCGGTGTGCACCATGGTTCTTCTCCGTCAGAGTGTCGATCCTGTCCATCGGGGACGTGCATCTCGTCGTTTTTTCGCCGGCCGGGCGATTGTTCGAGAATGGCGATTCCGGTCAGGATGCCTTGCCAGACCGATTCGTCCGGGCAGGTGTGAGCCATGCCGGGCAGAACCAGCAGGCGGGCACCGGGCTGTCGAGCCACCTCGTGAGCAATCGAAACCAAAGGTATATTATCATCCCTGCCCCCGGCGATATGAAGCTGGAAAATGCCGGCGGGCAACGGGGGCAGACGTGCCGGATTGAGGGATTGGTCCAGGGGGCTGTAACGGTGCCGGCGGGTCCAGGCGTCGGTGTCCAGATTGCCCGCCAGGGTCACCACCCCAGCGATCCGAGTTGGTGTTCGTGCCGCCAACAGCATGGCCAGGGTGCCACCACCGCTGAAGCCGATCAGAACGGCCCGGCAGGAACCGTTGCCCGTCAGTTTTTCCAAGGCTCGGGCCATGCTTTCCACCACCGTTTCGCCGTAGCGGGCCCGGGTCCAGAGGCGGGGGTGGCAGGGTTCGGTGCGCGCCGTTCCGTGATAGCAGGGGCGGCCTAGATAAACACTGGGCATCGGATCCATCGCCATCAGCGGCAACAGGCAGCTGGCGGTCGGTGTGGGGTCGGCGGCGATCCGATTGCCGGACAACCAGGCCCGGCCGTCCCCTTCCAGATAGATGTGGACTTTCCCTTCGACGCAGGTCGTCCTTTTACGAAAAAGCCGATGTTGGAAACGTGTTCCGCTGATCCAGCTCATCTCCAGGCCTAGGTGCGTAGCCTGGTGCTCGAGTCTGGCGTAAGGAGCGCAGCCCGATAACGACACGAAGATGGTCGCCAGCAATGGCATTTTCCACTGGGCGGGGAATGTCCCTGGTAGGCGCTGGTCCAAGTTTCGCATATGAATACAAAGATCTTTCCGGGGAACGTCTATTATTCTGGGTTTTGATGATGGGTATCCGGATAGGGGAGAGCTGCCATGAAACCGTTGGGGTCGTTGGTGAGATCGCCGTTGCTGTTTTTGGTCGTCTTTTTGGGTGGTTGCATTTCGGTACCGGGGGAAGGGCCGGTCGCCGTGGGGCCGGAGCAGGTGGACAAACTCTACGTGGTTGATTGTCTGTTGCCGGCCCAGGTGCGCCGGCTCGGTATGCACATGACCTATCTTGCCGCCCGCCGGCCCATCCGCACCACCGCACTCGATTGCGAAATCCGCGGCGGCGAGTACGTCGCCTACGACCGTAGCAATTATGCCACTGCACTCAAGGTCTGGCTGCCCATGGCCAAGGAGGGCGATCCCAAGGCCCAGACCTATGTCGGCGAGATTTACGAAAAGGGTCTGGGCCTCCAGCCGGACTATCGGACCGCCGCCCGCTGGTATCGCAAGGCGGCCGAACAGGGGTACGCGCCGGCGATGATCAATCTTGGGTTTCTCTACGAGAAGGGGCTCGGTGTGCCTCAGGATCCCGTCGCGGCCCTCAACTGGTATCGTCGTGCCTCCGGTCTCGACAGGACCGACATCGCGTTCGCCGCCTCGGTGGAGATCTACAACCGTAAAATGGCCGAACTCCAGGAAGCAGTGACCGAATCCCGCCAGGAGGCCGCCGATCTGCGCCAGCGACTGGCGGCATTACGTCAGCAGTATCGACAGACCCGCAAAACGCTTGAGCGCTACCGTGTTCAGGTGGAATCTAGCCGCCGCGAAGTGCGACGTCTCAAACGGATGCTGGAATCCCGCCCCCAGGGGGGCGACGGCTCGGCGCTGCGTCAGCGCCTCCAGCAGCAGTTGCAGCGGCTCAAGGAAAAAGAGCAGATGGTCGGCCTGCTGGAAAAGGAACTGCAGGAGCAGAACCGCAAACTGGCCGGTTTGAAGGAAGCCAGTTCCCGGGAAGTGCAGGCCAGGGAGCAGCGAATCCAGCAACTCGAGCGGCAGCTGGCCCAGCGTAATCAGGAGCTTCTCGTTCTGCGGCGCCGGTTGAGTGCCAGTCAGGACCGGCTGCGGCGGTTGCGCCGCCAGGTGAACAGCGGTGATCGGGATTTGCAGGCCCAGTTGAGTAGGTTGGAGAGGCTGGAAAGACAGCTGGCGGAGAAGCGGGCCGGCGGGGAGGTCAGCCAGGCGGAGCTGAAACGCCTGACGGAACGGCTCAGGGCCAGGCAGGCCGAGGTCGAACGCACCCGCCGGGATATCGCCCGTATGCGGACCGAGATGGAAACGTTGGCCCGGGTCAACCGCACGCTGGCGCAAAAACTGGCCGCCCGGGAACGGCAGGCGGCCGATCTGGAGGCGCGGCTGGGCCGCCGGGAACGGGTGATCCAGGCCCAGGAAGGTCGGCTGCAGGCCCTGGCGCAGCAGTTGTCCCAACGGGAAAGAGCCATCGAGGAGCTGAGCCGCCAACTGCAGGCCGCCAACGCCGGTCTCCGGTCACAGCGACAGGTTCTCCGGCGCCTTGAACGGGAACTGGCACAGAAGCAGACCGACAGCCGCATCGGCCAGGCGGAACTGGCGCTGCTCGCCAGTCAGGTCCAGTCCAAACAGGCGGAGATCGAGCGCCAGCAGGCCCAGATCGAAAGCCTGAAGGCGAAGCTGTCCAAACTGGAACGGCGCCCGACGGTTGCGGCTGCGATTCCCAGGAACCAGAAGGACGCCGGGGACGGTCCCTGGATCGAAATCATCGACCCGCCGTTGCGACCCCAGCGCGGCAGCCTGATGGTGGTGACCCGGGGGCTGGTGGAAGCGCGCACGGTGGTGGGGAAAGTGCACGCGTCGGAAGGGCTGCTAGCCTTTCTCGTCAACGACGAGGATTTCATTCCCAATCCCGACGGCAGCTTCAAGATCAAGGTGCCTCTGCAGGGAAGGGAAACCCCGGTGCATCTGGTGGCGGTGGACAGGAACAGCCGGCGCACCGAACTGGAATTTATCATCCTGCGCGAGACAGAAAAGGCAGTGCCGGTGCCGGTGACGGTGGGCGAGGACCAGGAAGCCGAGGCCGAAAGTCTGGGGAAGGTGCTGCCCCGGGAAATTTTCGGGCGTTATCACGCCCTGCTGATCGGCAACAATGCCTACCGCCATCTTCCGGTCCTGGATACGCCAGTCAACGATGTCAAGGCCCTGGCCCGGGTGTTGCGACGGCGGTACGGCTTCGAGACCAAGGTGTTGTTGAATGCCAGCCGTTACGACATTCTCAAGGCCTTGAACGAGTACCGCCGCATCCTTACCGAGAAGGACAATCTGCTGATCTACTATGCCGGCCATGGTACCTTGGAAAAGGTCAATCAACGCGGCTTCTGGCTGCCGGTAGACGCGGAAAAGGACAACACGGCCAATTGGATCTCCAACCAGGACGTCACCGACCTGTTGCGCATCATGTCGGCCTCTCATGTCATCGTTATCGCCGATTCCTGCTATTCCGGTTCCCTGACTCGCAGTTCCGTGGCCCGGTTGGAAGCCGGAATGAGTCCGGAGAAAAAGGCTGAATGGATCAAGCTGATGCTCAAGGCGCGTTCCCGGATGGCTCTGACCTCCGGCGGGTTGAGCCCGGTGCTGGACAGCGGCGGCGGCAATCATTCCGTATTCGCCAAGGCCCTGATCCAGGCCCTGCAAAGGAACCGGAGCATCGTCGAATCGTTCCGTTTGTACACGGAAGTGTCGGCCCTGGTGGCCGATGCCGCCCGGGACCAGGATTTCCATCAGGTTCCAGAGTTCGCCCCGATCCGTCATGCCGGTCACGAGGCCGGCGAATTCTTCTTCGTTCCCCTCCCGGATGCTGGGAGTCAGGCTAGCCTATGAAACCGGGCGAGTTAGCCGGTCGTGGCGCTATTGTCGGGGTTGCAGGGATGCTCTAGCTAGAGTGATGCGGTGATTATCGGGCGGTAGCCGACGAAGGGAGATGTCGGGGGCTGGGCTGATGGCGGGACTGCCGTCGAAGATGGTGTAATCGTGGTCCGGCGGTGGGATGGAGTGCTGAGAACCGGCAGCGACCCGTTAAAATGGCGCCACCACGAAACCGACGGAAGCGACAGTGGCGTCCTTCGAAACCTGGATGGAGCAGCTGAGCGGCGTGGTGTGGGGGCCCGTCACCCTGGCGCTGTTGCTGGGGACCGGGATCTATCTCACCGTGGGGCTGCGTTTTTTGACCTGGCGCCGGTTGGTCCACGCCTTTTTCCTGTTGTGGCGG
>Ga0256839_1005194_pt1 | contig 12179 bp, 8 predicted proteins | sample 354166metaG_FD_185968 | JGI IMG/M metagenome (GOLD analysis project Ga0256839, IMG submission 185968) | Hydrothermal vent microbial communities from Mid Atlantic Ridge, Atlantic Ocean - 354-166 | ecosystem: Environmental > Aquatic > Marine > Hydrothermal vents | place: Atlantic Ocean: Mid...
TCTCCTCCTCCTCCTCCTTCTAGTAGAAGTTTGTTCTGTTTTCTGTGGTAGCTTGTGATTCCAGGTAGTAATGAAATTAATTTTTTTGCAAAGTCAGTATCACAACACACCTTTGTACAAAAGCTCCCGGCTATATTGATTTTTTTATCACTTAATATTTCATAAGCTCCACGACAATCATTGACATCAAGATTTATTTTATAGAACGTATCGCCAAATTCAAGTACATAACTGCCTTCTGCCCTTGAATAAGAAGATGCTCCTGGCTGTTTAATTTTAATAACCTCCCAATGATAGCGTGTAATATCGGTCAGGTCGGTAGTGTCTTTTTCGCAGGATGTGATGAATAATGTAGTAATGATGATTAGAAATGCGAATAAAATGTTTTGTTGTGTCATGATTTTTTATTTTTTTTCATAGCCTCATACAAAACCGTATGAATTCTAGGCCGAATATTGAGTGTATAAACCCCTTTATTTGTTCTACTGGGGTAAACACGGTTGCTCAAAAATATAAAAAGTAATCCAGAATCAGGATCCGCCCAGGTAAATGTGCCCGTATAACCTGAGTGGCCGAAACTATTTTTAGAAGCGGCTTCGGCTACGGAGCTTTTATCTGCGTCATATTCAAGCAAAGGCTTGTCGAAACCCAGGCCTCTTCTGTTGTCTGCTTCTGGAAATTGGCAGCGTGTAAACTCTTTGAGGCTTTCTTCGGCAATAAATTGTTGGCCACCATATTTACCATAATAAAGGTACATCAGTTGTAATTTAGCCAAATCATAAGCATTGGTAAAAAGCCCTGCATTACAGGAAACGCCATCCATCATAGCCGCCCCTTCATCATGAACATGGCCGTGAATTTGGGTCATTCGGAAAAAAGTATCACGTTCTGTAGGGATGATTTGGTCGAGATTAAACCGTTTCAGTGGATTATAACCCAAGGTATAAGCACCCAGTGGTTGGTAAAACGTTTGTTGCAAATACGTTTCAAAATCCATACCTGATTTTTGTGCCACCAATTCAGGTAATAAATAAAAAAACAAACCCGAATAACGATAGCCACCTTCTTCATTAAGTGGCGATTTCATGATAGCTTTCATCATTTTTGCTTTGTAATCACGATGTTGCCAAAGGTCGTCCGTAATATAAATAGGAAAATTTTCAGACGAATCCCGCTCGAAAGTATGCCTGCGGAAATCGTAATCATTGATCCGCATCGGATCCCGTTTTCTTGACCAAGGGTAGCGGCCATTGCCTTTCAAAGTGTTTTGCCAGTAAGGAATCCAAGGGCGTAAACGGGCGTTATGTGCTAGGATGTTGCGATAAGTGAGTTCCTTTTTATTGCCTTTTGCATTAGGATAGTATTTTTTTAAAGGAGCATCCAGCTCAAATTCACCCTCGCCATGCCAGCGCATCAATGCCGCTAGACCTGAGCTTATTTTTGTCACCGATGCGATATCATAAATATCCGTTAACTGAACAGGCCGTTTTTGTTGGTCTGTATGAAAACCAAAAGCTTTGTGGTAAACAATAACACCGTTTTTAGCGACCAAAACCTGCGCGCCAGGGAATGCATGATGTGCTAAACCGTCCTGAACAATAGCCGCAATACTATCTTCCATTAAGTCAGCATCCATACCCATGACGGAAGGAGGCGCAAAAGAAAACCGCTGGCAGTCCTTCGAGCTTTGATGGTCTGGTTGTACAGCATGGACCCTATTATAGGTGTCTTCGCATTGCGTGCCTCCGAAAATAAGCTGTGCGGATAAAGACTGTGCCCAAGGAGTGTCTTCTTTATTGATAATGAATGTAAAGCGGGATCGAAGCGTCTCATTTCTATTAGGAACAGGTTTGCCGAAAAATATATAAATAACGGGTATGTTCAATGCTGATGCTGCTTTACGAAGCGCGGGATTATTGCTTTTTTCCTTATGAATAGCAATAATAGCCAGGTTGAAATCATCGGTACGTTTGGGGAAACCTGGCCAGTGACAGCTAAATTCGTTATTTTTAAATTCAAGCCTGCCTACGGGTACATAAGTATTCAATGTTTGCCATAAAACGGTATCATCTTCTAAGCCTGATGAGAAAAAAGCAGGCCGCAAGCTGTCAAAACCTCCCAATGGCAAAGGGGTGCTTCTATTAATAACAGGCCAAAGATTATTCAAAGCATCATAATAAGCTGTCGTATCATTGCTAGGAATTTGAGCAGAAAGGAATGGGCTAAAACCTAAAAAAACGAATATAATTTGTAGCAAAGAATACCTACCTTGCTTTTTGAAAACTGAAAACTCCATGAAATATCTATTTTTTCTCTTAAAGATAGTTTTATTAATCATTCCTGTATGTCTTTGGGGGCAAAAATCTTCTTTATCAGAAAAAGAAAGCAAAGCCTTGGGGAAATTAATCACAGAATCCACTGTTTTTAAAAAAGGATTCACTGGTTTTATTTTGTTTGATCCAGAAACACGTCAATACCTTTATGAATATCAATCCGACAAGTACTTTACGCCTGCTTCTAATAATAAAATCCTGACTTTTTTTGCTTCAGAAAATATTCTATGGAAAGAGATGCCCCTTCTTTTTTATCAGGATTTGGGCGATACGCTCCGTTTTTGGGGCACAGGCTATCCGATGCTTTTGCATCCTCAGTTTGAAGGTTATGATACGCTTAGCAATTGGCTGAAAAACAGAGACGAACAAGTATGGCAATTCTCGAATGCCAACTATACGGACGAACGCTATGGCGAAGGCTGGAGTTGGGATGATTATCCCTACGGTTATCAGGTGGAAAAAGCTTCCTTTCCTTTGTTTGCAAACGCTGTGCGCCTGATTAAAGACGGGCATTTGGACACATTAGAGGTACGCCCGCCTTATTTTCAGGATCGACTGATTTATAAGCCCAGCCCTACTTTTAGCCGCCTTGAAGATCGCAATATTTTTACTTTTGGAGAAAGGGCATTGACCACAGAGGAAATAGATCGAAGTGTTGGTTATATTTGGTCTCCTTTATTGCTTGAAACCCTTTTGCAGGACACTTTAAAAGTCAATGTAGAAATCATTCATGATACCCTTCCCCAAAAAGGAATGTATCAAAGCCTTATGGCCCCTATTCCAGATACACTTTATAGAGAGTTGCTGCATGATAGTGATAATTTCATAGCAGAACAATTAATGCTCATGTCCAGTGCCGTTCGTTATGGAGAACTCAATACCAGCAAAATTATTGAATATGCTAATGATACCTTGCTCGCTTATTTGCCACAACCTCTAAAATGGGTAGATGGCTCTGGCTTGTCTCGTTATAATAAGGCAACGCCTCGGGATTTGGTTGTAATATTGGATCAATTATATCAGCGTATTCCCAAAGCGCGTTTATTTGATCTTTTTCCAGCAGGAGGCGATTCGGGAACACTTAAATCCTGGTATAAAGGCCCCAATGAAAAAATTTTTATTTTTGCCAAATCGGGAACATTACGCCATGTTCATTGTTTAAGCGGTTACCTGATTAATAAAAAAGGAAAAGTGTATATTTTTAGTTTTATGCACAATAATTTTCCTGACAAATTGAGCGAATTGAAAGAAGAAATGCAAAAAATATTTTTGTGGTTATACGAACGCCTGTAGAGGCGAGGCTAGCCCTCGCCACCCCCTCGCCCCCATAGCATTTATTCACCCAAACTCAAATAGCAGCAGCCAAAAAACAACCTTTTTTACATACTATACTATAAGCATTTTCTTGAACAAAAAACAATCCATACTAATCACAGGTGCCACAGGCTTTGTCGGAGCTTATGTGTTGCGGGAGCTTTTACAACAAGGTTATACCCAGATCAGAGCTACTCATAGAAGCTCGATTGATGAAGCATTGCTAACTAAAGAATTGTCCAATGTGGAATGGGTAAAAGCAGAGCTTGAAGACTATTTTAGTCTCGAAGAAGCCATGAATGGAATCGAAATGGTGATTCACTGTGCAGCGATGGTTTCTTTTTTACCAAAAGACAGAAAAGAGCTTATCCTAATCAATCAAATAGGTACACGATATATTGTGGATGCTGCTTTATACAATGGCGTGAAACGTCTGATTTATATCAGCTCTGTAGCTGCTCTGGGGCGAAATGTTGACGATTTTGCGATCACTGAAGATACCAAATGGGATAATGGAGGGACACCAACCAATTATGCCATCAGCAAATTCCTGGCAGAAGAAGAAGTGTGGAGGGGGCAGGCAGAAGGTTTATCTGTTGCACTATTATACCCCAGCATCATTTTAGGTGCTTGGAAGTGGTCGGTAGGAACAGCGAAAATGTTTACTTTTGCCAATCGGAAATCACCATTTTATCCAGCAGGGCATACAGGTATTGTTGATGTACGTGATGTTGCCAAAGCAGTACATTTACTGATTGAACGCAATCAGGATTTTGATCGATTTTTGTTGAATGGACACAATATTAGCTACCGTGATTTATTAGGGAAAATGGCTATTGCACTGGGGCATCCCCCTCCAAATAAGGCTTTTCCTGAACGATGGGCACGTATTTTGACATGGATAGATGACTGGCGCGCCTGGCTGACAGGAGGAACGCCGCTGTTGACCAAAGAAACAACTCGTGCCAGTTATCGTAAACACGTCTATGACAGTAGTCGTTCAAAAGATGTTTTGGGGATAAAATACCGAACTATTGACCATACCATCAATGAAACTGCTGCTGTTTTTATAAAAACAAAGGAAGAAAAAGGGGTAATTATGTTTGAAATGGGGAATGAAAGATAAAGTGATGAGACAATCTGCTGTCAAAATATAAAATATGCCAACATTACTCATAACAGGCGCGGGAGGCCAATTAGGAAAAGAATTTAAAGCATTAGAAAGTGCTTACCCAAACTGGAATTTTATAGCCCCCACTCGGCAGGAACTGGATATTTGTGATGAAAATTCAGTCGCCTGGTTCTTTGAAAAACATCAACCTGATTATTGTTTGAATACCGCAGCTTATACCGCAGTTGATAAAGCAGAAACGGAGCAGGAACAAGCGTATAAAGTGAATCGGGATGCAGCTGTTTTTGTAGCAAGACAATGCCAGTTACACCATAGTCAACTGATTCATTTTAGCACAGATTATGTGTATAAAAGCGGTGTTTCGCGGCCATTAATTGAGACAGATGCCACCGCGCCAGAAGGTGTTTATGCAGCTTCTAAACTGGCAGGCGATGAAGATATTTTAGTGACATTACCTGGCGCAATGGTTATTAGAACGTCGTGGGTATACAGCACTTTTGGGCATAATTTTGTAAAAACGATGCTCCGTTTAGGTGAAGAAAGAGACGAACTAGGTATTGTTTTTGATCAGATTGGCACACCAACTTATGCGCGAGATATAGCGGTTGCCGTTTTGAATATTATAGACAAAGTAGCTTCAGGAAAACTCCCCAACAACAGTTTGAGTGGCATTTTTCATTACAGTAATGAAGGGGTTTGCAGCTGGTATGATTTTGCGCTAAGCATCTTTGAATTGTCAAGCATTATCTGTGAGGTAAAGCCCATTGAAAGTAAAGCTTATCCCACGCCTGCTAAACGGCCTCATTTTAGTGTATTGAATAAAGCTAAAATTAAAGAGCAGTTTGAAATGACGATTCCGCACTGGCGCGATAGTTTGCGGGAATGTTTGGAAAAGTTGGTCGTATAACCATCATTAAAAAGTTCACCTCAACTTCTCATTCCCCGCATGACGATCCTTGTCTCGTTTGGTTTTCTTATCTAAATTTTTCGCCAAAGCGTCCGTTAAATCAATTCCTGTTTGATTAGCCAGGCAAATCAGTACAAACAGCACATCTGCCATCTCGTCCGCTAGTTGTGCAGGAGCATTTTGTGCCTCTTCTGGACGCTTAAATGACTGCTCTCCGTACAAACGAGCTATAAGACGGGCAACTTCCCCAACTTCCTCCGTTAAAATAGCAGTATTCGTCAACTCATTATAATAGCGAATACCGATGGTTTTTATCCAGTTGTCAACGGTTTGCTGTGCTTTTTTTATAGTCATAATATATTTTTAACAAAAGTAGATTAAAAACCAGTATTTAATGCCTTTTTATACATAAAAGCAGTACCTTTGCCGCTCGAAATCCTGGAGAGGGTTTTATTGAAATAAATTTCTTAACTAAAAAGCATTCTTTCAATGCTAGATGACAAAAACACAGAAGAACAGGAAACACCTCAAGAAGAGTCAACTCCTGTTGAAAATACTGTTGAAGAAACAGTAACAAAAACCGAAGAAATTACTGAAGAGGTTGAAGCAAAAACTGAAGAAGTAGTTGAGGCGGTTGAAGAAACAACTAAAGAAGTTACCGAAGAAGTAACGGAAGTGGTTGAAGAAACGGCTAAAGAAGTTGAAGCAGCCACTGAAGATATAGCTGAAAAGACAGAAGTAATCGTTAAAGTTGAAGCGGAAACGGAAGCAATAATCGTTAAAAAAACGGACAACGTTCAGGAAGATATCTCTAAAGAAGAAGATATTGAATTAGACGTAATTGTTCCTACTGGAGAAACAGGCGAAGCGCACGATGATTTCGATTGGGATATGGGTAATCAGGCAATTGATCCCTATACTGCCGAAGAACGTGCAAGTATGCTGGCTGATTTTGATAAGTCAATGTCTGCTATTAAAGAAGGAGAAATCGTTTCTGGTATTGTTACTGTTATTAATGACGGTGATGTGGTACTAGACATCAACTTCAAATCTGATGGCTTAGTTTCTTTATCAGAATTCCGTGATACGCCAGACCTTAAAGTTGGCGATCCTGTAGACGTTTTCGTGGAACAACAGGAAGATGCTCGTGGGCAGCTTGTGCTATCTCGCCGTAAAGCGAAGTTACTACGTGCCTGGGACAGTATCAAAGACAGCTACGAAAATGGTACGATCATTAAAGGTATTATCGTAAGTAAAACAAAAGGTGGTTTAATCGCAGACTGTAGTGGATTGGAAACATTCCTTCCTGGTTCGCAGATTGATATCAAACCAATCATTGATTATGATAGCTACGTTGGTAAAACAATGGAGTTCCGTGTTGTTAAAATCAACGAAACTATAAAAAATGCCGTCGTTTCTCACAAAGCACTTATTGAAAGTGATTTGGCCGAACAACGCGAACAAATCATCGCTAGCCTTGAGCGAGGACAAGTACTGGAAGGTTTGGTTAAAAACATTACCGACTTTGGTGCATTCCTTGACTTGGGTGGTGTAGATGGTTTATTATATATCACTGATATCAGCTGGGGTCGTATTTCTCACCCAAGCGAAGTATTGGAGCTTAACCAGAAAATCAACGTTGCTGTACTTGACTTTGACGAGAACAAAAAACGTATTTCTCTTGGTTTAAAACAACTTCAATCACATCCTTGGGAGGTGCTTACAGAAGAAATCACTGAAGGCTCTACCGTTAAAGGTAAGATTGTTAATATCGAAGATTACGGTGCATTCCTTGAAATTCAGCCTGGTGTTGAAGGATTGATTCACGTATCAGAGGTTAGCTGGAGCAACCAGCCAATCAATGCTCGTGAGCATTTCAAATTAGGGCAGGAATACGAAGCAAAAGTGGTTACTATCAATCGCGAAGATCGTAAAATGTCACTTTCTGTTAAGCAATTACAGGACGATCCATGGAATAAAATATCAGAAAAATTCCCAATCAACAGCCGTCATACTGGGGAGGTGAAAAACCTTACGCCTTATGGTGTTTTCGTTGAATTGGAGAATGGTATCGGTGGTATGATTCACATTTCTGACCTTTCCTGGACGAAACGCTACGGACACCCTAGTGAGTTCACTAAAGTTGGTGAGCAAATTGATATTGCTATCCTAGAAATAGATCAGGACAGCCGTAAATTATCTCTAGGACACAAACAATTAGAAGAAAATCCTTGGGATACCTTCGAAACTGTTTTCCCCGTAGGTTCTTATCACGAAGCAACCATTTTACGTAAAGATGATCGTGGAGCAATCCTTCAGTTGCCTTATGGCCTTGAAGCTTATTCTCCATTGAAGCATATCCGTAAAGAAAATGGTTCTTACGCTGAAACGGATGAGGTACTAACAGTTAAAGTGATTGAGTTCAATCGCGATGACAAACGTATCATGGTTAGCCACATGCGTTACCTTGATGATATTCAGCGTGATGCTGACGATCAGGTACGTAAAGAGCGCACTAAAGAACGTAAAGAGACACAGAAAGCGATCAAGAAAACACAATCTAGTGTTGAACGCGATACTTTAGGTGACTTGGACGTATTTAGCCAACTTAAAGAACAATTGAGTAAAGACGATGATAAGAAATAATTTTTGTCGTACTACTTAATTATTAGATAAAAAAGCCTCTCAGATCGTCGATCTGGGAGGTTTTTTATTTAAATTACGATCCAATATGGAAGCGGGATGCTTCAATGAAAACTTTATTCCAATCAAAAACAATCCTAAAAAGATTGAACCCCAGTAATCACCGATCCAATCGGTGATAGATGGCGGAGAAAAAAATAACCATGAAACAACCTCTAGTTCCCCCTCTCAACCGCAACGCCAATAAAGAAGCCGAAGAAATGGCAGCTTTCTATGAAGAAACACTCGGTTTTACGCCCAATAGCCTGTTCACAATGATGCACAGGCCACGCATAGCCGCTGCTTTTTTAGAAATGAACCAGGCAGTGATGGAAAATCAAGGCAAAGTGACCAGTGCTTTAAAACGCCTGATTGCTTATTTGTCAAGCATGACAACAGGCTGCCGCTATTGCGAAGCCCATGCGATTAGAGCAGCAGAGCGTTATGGTTCGGAGCAGGATAAAATGAATCATATCTGGGAATACAAAACCTATCCCGCTTTTTCAGATGCGGAGCGAGCAGCGTTTGATTTAGCTATCGCAGCTTCTACCGTACCTAACTCGGTGAGCGATGAAATTGCTGAGAATCTGCGTCAATATTGGAATGAGGGCGAAATTGTGGAAATAATGGGCGTTATAGCACTATTTGGCTATCTCAATCGCTGGAATGATAGCATGGGAACACAATTGGAAGAACCTGCCGCTGCCGATGGCAAAAAATATTTAGCAGCTCATGGTTGGACACGGGGCAAGCATCAGTATTGATTTCAAAATCTTTATATACTTTGTCGTGATATTTCACCTATTATTGTCAATACTTTCTTACTTTAGAGCTAAGATTTAAAGCTTAAAAATAAAGTATGCAAAAGTTAGGTAATTACGTTCTGGGCAACTGGGTTGAAGGACAAGGAGATGGAAAAGCATTATACAATGCTGTCAATGGTGATATGATCGCAATGGCAACAAGTGATGGCTTGAATTTTGAAGATATCCTCAATTATGGCCGTAAAACAGGTGGTAAAGTTATTCGTAAAATGACTTTTTACGAGCGTGGGATGATGCTTAAGAAGCTGGCTCTTTATCTAACAAAGCGCAAGGAGCAGTTTTATCCAATCAGCTACCAAACAGGGGCTACCCGAACCGATAGCTGGATTGATATTGAAGGTGGCTTTGGTAATTTATTTGCTAATGCATCTTTAAGAAGAAATTTCCCAAATAAACCTTACCATATTGATGGAGAAGCCATTGATATTTCCAGAGGGGAAGGGTTTATGGGGCACCACATTATGGTTCCCAAACGAGGGCTTGCTATTCATATCAATGCCTACAATTTTCCAATATGGGGTATGCTCGAAAAATGTGCTGTCAACTGGATGGCAGGCGTTCCGGCATTGGTAAAACCCGCTACAGATACCTCCTATTTAACGGAGGCGGTTGTGCGTGAAATTATCGCTTCGGGTATTTTACCCGAGGGGGCATTACAGCTCATTTGTGGCTCTGCCCGAACTATTTTAGATCATGTTGATTCGCAGGATGTTGTCACATTTACTGGTTCTGCAACGACAGGCCGTATGCTTAAATCTCATCCAGGAATCATTAATGAATCGGTTCCTTTTAATATGGAAGCAGATAGTCTTAATTGTGCTGTGCTAGGAGAAGATGCCCGGCCTGGTACACCAGAATTTAAGCTTTTTATCAGAGAAGTTCGCAATGAAATGACGACAAAATGTGGGCAAAAATGCACCGCTATTCGCCGTATCATCGTACCTGAAAATTTATTAGAAGAGGTGCAAATAGCACTAGGGGAATCTTTGTCAAAAGTAGGTATTGGTAACCCGACCGCCGAAGGTGTTCGTATGGGGGCATTAGCCAGCAAAGATCAACAGGCAGAAGTGCGTGAACGGGTTGAAGAGCTGGCAAAAACGGCATCTATCGTTTACGGAAGCCTCGATCAGGTCGATTTGATAGATGCTCATGCCGATAAAGGTGCTTTTCTGAGTCCTATTTTATTGCGAGAAGACCATCCTTTCAAAAATACAGCCGTACATGAAGTGGAGGCATTTGGCCCCGTCAGCACATTGATGCCTTATAAAGATTTAGAAGAGGCAGTTGCTTTGGCACACTTAGGTAAAGGTTCTCTTTGTAGCTCCATTGCTACTTTTGATGATAAAATAGCAACCGATTATGTGCTGGAAGCCGCTACTCACCACGGTCGTATTCTCGTCTTGAATCGGGAAAGTGCCAAGCGAAGTACAGGGCATGGTTCTCCTTTGCCGACCTTGGTGCATGGTGGCCCGGGGCGTGCCGGTGGCGGAGAAGAAATGGGCGGGATGAGAGGTGTCAAACACTATATGCAGCGTTGTGCCATTCAGGGTTCACCTACTAGTATTTCTGCGATAACGGGGATTTACCAGCCTGGAGCAAAAGTCAAAGAAGTAGATAAACATCCTTTCCGTTATTATTTTGAAGAGATAGAAGTGGGCATGTCTTTAACGACTCATAAGCGTACGATTACGGATGCTGATATTGGCAATTTTGCGAACCTTACCTGGGATCATTTTTATGCCCATACGGATATTACATCTTTGCAGGGATCTATTTTTGAAAAACGGGCGGCTCATGGTTATTTTATTCTCGCAGCGGCGGCAGGCTTGTTTGTTTATCCTGGTAAAGGCCCTGTTAGTGCCAATTATGGTTTGGATGAATGCCGTTTTATTCGCCCTATTTATCATAATGATACCCTTCATGTACGCCTGACTTGTAAAGAAAAAGTGGAAAGAGATAGCAAAGGCAGGGAATTTCCATCGGGGGTGGTGAAATGGTATGAAGAAATTTTTGATCAGGATGGCGAGCTGGTTGCTATGGCTACTATTCTTACTTTAGTAGAGAAAAAATGCCCTTTTCCTGCTATAAATCGGCCTTATTTGGAAAAATGTCTGGCAAAATTAACAGAAGAAACCCAACCGAAATGGGGCAGATTGAGTCCACAACACCTAGTAGAGCATCTTGAATTTTTTATGCAAATGGCTGTGGGTAATATCCCTACTGAAATTGTTACGCCAGAAAACAAGATTGAAAAATTTCAGGAATCCTTGTATACTTATAAGCCTATGCCAAGGTCTTTCGATCATCCTCTTTTGAAAAAAGGACAATTGGAAACCCTTCGTTTTGCTAATTTAGAAGAAGCAAAGGCTGCCTACCTTAAATCTTATGATGATTATGAAGCCTTTTTTAAAGAAAATCCGGGAATTACCACGCCCAATACCCTTTTTGGTCATTTAGATAAGGAATTATGGGATTTGTTGAATAGAAAACATATTGATCACCACTTTTCGCAATTTGGCCTGTAGCCTCCAACTTTAGTTGGAGGGCTCAATTGAATGGCTCTACTACTGATTTGATGGAAGTCACCTGATGATAGGGTCAATGTTTTTTAAGAAGTGTATTTTATTCTTCAGTTAGCAGTAGTAGTGACTGCCCGCTGAAGACTTTTTTATCTACACAAAAGATTAATATTATTACCCATTAAAATGACAGTAAAACCAATTGAATATATTTGAACCTGAAAGAAAAATGAATTTAGATACACAAAGCCTACTGTAACAGCCCCCTAAGCAATAAGACAAGATTACGAAAAAATTTTCGTAATTATGGACATGAAAATGACCGCACAAGGAACAAAAAAGTTCACCAGGAAAGAGAAGCTGGCGATAATAGCAGAAGCTGGTAAAAAAGGAGTTAAGGTAACGCTGGCTAAATATGACTTATATCCAGCTACTTATTATTACTGGAAAAAGAAGCTATTGGTTTAT
>Ga0256839_1005195_pt1 | contig 12179 bp, 11 predicted proteins | sample 354166metaG_FD_185968 | JGI IMG/M metagenome (GOLD analysis project Ga0256839, IMG submission 185968) | Hydrothermal vent microbial communities from Mid Atlantic Ridge, Atlantic Ocean - 354-166 | ecosystem: Environmental > Aquatic > Marine > Hydrothermal vents | place: Atlantic Ocean: Mid...
GGTTGGAATCAGAGCCAATTTCGCGGCCGCAATCGGCAAGGAATTGCCACCGCGGGCCAGCGGATTAGTTCCAAGACTGGATCAATCGTGAAGAACTGGTGGCCATTGGCCATTCACCCGGCCGTGACAATCGGTTATGATAAAAGAAAAATGGAGCGAGGCAGATGAGCAGAACCCTCCGCGCCGCCGTGTTGTTGATCCTGGTCGCCGCCTGCGGCAGCGGCAACTATTCGGCGCCGCGCAACCTGGACAATGCGTGCAGCATTGTCAGCCAGCGGCCGTCCTATCTGAAGGCCATGAAGAAATCCGAGCGCAAATGGGGCGTGCCGGTGCATGTCCAGATGGCAACCATCCATCAGGAAAGCAAATTCGTCGGCAATGCGCGCACGCCGCGCCAGTTTGCCCTGGGGATCATTCCGGTTGGCCGGCAAAGCTCGGCCTATGGCTACAGCCAGGCGCTGGACGGCACCTGGGATGAATACCGCCGCGCGACCGGAAACCGGCGGGCCAGGCGTGACGACATCGACGATGCCGCCGATTTCATCGGGTGGTACATGGCGGGCTCGAATGCGCGGCTGGGAATTGCCAAGGACGACGCGCAGAGCCAGTATCTTGCCTATCACGAGGGCCGCACCGGGTTTGCCCGCGGCTCGCACCGGTCAAAAGGCTGGTTGATGGATGTTTCGCGCGAGGTGGCATCGCGTGCCCAACGCTATGACACCCAGCTGCAGAGTTGCGGCAAGGTCTGATCAGAAACCGCGTTTTTGCATTTCCCGGTCGATGTTGAACAGGCTGGTGTGCAGTTTGCCGCCCAGTTTCATGTCGCCAAGGATCACGGTCGTGCGCTGGCCGGTGCCGTCTTCGACGATCCACTGGCGCAACTGGACGGGGTTGCCGGTAAAGACCAGATGCAGGCTGCCATAGTCGGGGTGCTTGGGGTCCTGGGCGACAACGGTCGTGGTCTTGCCATCTGAGGTATGGCCGACAACCATCCTGGCGCGCGTCAGGTCGACCTTGTCGGCAAGGATCAGGTTCAGCGGCGTGCGCACCAGCGGGAAGCGTTCGGGCGGCTCGTTCGACTTGGCGTCGAACACCGCCACGCGGCCCTGCCCGGCCAGCACGAGGGCTGCGTCAGGCGGGTCGTATTCAAAGCGGATGCGGCCGGGACGCCGGATCAGCAACTTGCCGGTCGCAATCGTTCCGTCGTCGTTGATCTGGGTAAAATCCGCTTCGGCCGTTCTGATCGCGTTCAGATAGGCGGAAATCTCTGCAAGCGACAATTTTGCGGCCTGGGCCGGGGCGGCCCACAGCGCAAGCGCCAGCGGGGCGAAAAGCATGGTGCGTCTGTTCATGGCCTCAACATAGCCATTGGCCGCCGTCTTCGCATCTCGCCGCCCTTCACAAACACGCGACCATCCGCCTATTGCTGCTCGGGGATCAGGATCTCGCGTTTGCCGACATGGTTGGCCGGCGACACAAGCCCCTGGTCTTCCATCTGTTCCACAAGCCGCGCGGCCTTGTTGTAGCCGATCGCCAGCTTGCGCTGGATATAGGAGGTCGAGCATTTGCGGTCGCGCGCGACGATGGCAACGGCCTGGTCATACAGCGCGTCTTCGCCGGTGGTGTTGCCGCCCAGCCCGAGCACCAGGTCGATGTCGCTTTCCTTGTCGTCGTCCGGGCCATCGACCACGCCGCCGATATAGTCGGGCGGGCCGTAGGCCTTGAGGTGGTTGACGATTTCCTCGACCTCCTCGTCGCTGACGAAGGGGCCGTGCACCCGGGTGATCTTGGCGCCGCCCGCCATATACAGCATGTCGCCCATGCCCAGAAGCTGTTCGGCGCCCTGTTCGCCCAGGATAGTGCGGCTGTCGACCTTGGAGGTCACCTGAAAGCTGATCCGGGTCGGGAAGTTGGCCTTGATCGTGCCGGTGATCACATCGACCGAGGGACGCTGCGTGGCCATGATCAGGTGGATGCCCGAGGCCCGCGCCATCTGCGCAAGCCGCTGGATGCAGGCTTCGATTTCCTTGCCGGCGACCATCATCAGGTCGGCCATCTCATCGACGATGACCACGATATAGGGCAGTCGCTCGGGCTGGAATTCTTCGGTTTCGAAGACCGGATCGCCGGTGTCGTCGTCAAATCCGGTCTGCACCGTGCGGCTGAACATCTCATTCTTGCGCAGGGCTTCGTCGACCCGGCCGTTATACCCTTCGATGTTGCGCACGCCCATCTTGGACATCTTGCGATAGCGGTCTTCCATTTCCCCGACGACCCATTTCAGGGCCACAACGGCCTTTTTCGGGTCGGTGACAACGGGCGAAAGCAGGTGTGGGATGCCGTCATAGACTGACAGTTCCAGCATCTTCGGGTCGATCATGATCAGCCGGCATTCGTCCGGCGTCAGCTTGTAGAGCAGGCTCAGGATCATCGTGTTGATGGCGACGGATTTGCCGGAACCGGTTGTTCCCGCAATCAGCAGGTGGGGCATCTTGGCAAGCGAGGCCACCACCGGGTCGCCGCCGATGTCCTTGCCCAGCGCCAGCGGCAGCTTCATGTTGCTGTCGCCGAAATCACGGGTCGAGAGAATTTCGCGCAGCATCACCTTTTCGCGGGTCTCGTTCGGCAGTTCGATGCCGATGACCGAGCGCCCCGGCACGGTGGACACCCGCGCCGACAGCGCCGACATGGATCGCGCAATATCGTCGGAAAGCCCGATCACCCGGCTGGCCTTCAGGCCCGGCGCCGGCTCGAGCTCATACATGGTGACGACGGGTCCGGGGCGGACCGAAACGATTTCGCCCTTCACGCCATAGTCATCAAGAACCGATTCCAGCATGCGGGCGTTTTCTTCCAGCGCTTCGTCCGACAGGTGCTGGCGCTCGATGCTTTCTGCATCGGACAAAAGGCCCAGCGGCGGCAACTCATAGTCGCTCTGGCGTTCTTCGAACTGCAGGGCGGGCTGGGCCTCTTCCCTGGCCCGGCGCGAAGGTTGCGCCGGTTTTTTGGGCGGATGCTGAACGACCGTCCTGGGCGCCGGCGCCTGTGCGGCCGGCGGCGGCGGCATCTGCGCCATGTCGGGCGGCGTCGGAACCGCTTCGTCGGCAGCGCGGGGCTGCTCGAGAATGATCGGCTGGGGGCCACGCGGATGGCGGGTGCGCAACGGCGGTTCCTGGCGCGGCGTCGGTTCTGGCTGCGCAGCCTGCTGCTGGCTGACCCGGTTCTTGATGATCTGGGCGATCTTGGCCTTGATCTCGGGGTTTCCGATGTCCTCTGCCGGCAGGGAGTCTTCGGCCTCGGCCGGTGCTGCATCTGCCTTGCGCTTGAGCAGTGACGGGATGCGCCCCAGCAGTCCCGGGCTGGCTTCCGGCTGCATGGACTGCACGGCTGCCTCGGCTGCCATGGTTGGCTCGGCCCGAAGGATACTGGCGTTTTCGCCCGGCCCGGCCGCTGTTCTGCGCACGACCGGCTGGGTTGCCCGCAGCCCGGCGACGCTGACCTCGGCCGGTTGCGCCATCTTCATTTCGCGCTTTTGCTGGCGCCGCTGCGCCTGACGTTCAAGCAGCGTTCGGGTGCCGGCAACCGTGCCCTGCGCGCCCAGCCCCAACATGCGCATGAGGGCGGCATAAAGCATGATCACGCCATAGAGCAGAAACCGTCCGATGCGCCGTAGTTCTTCCTTTGTGGCGCCCAGCACGAACAAGGCCATGGCGACCATCGCGACCGCCATGAACAGCGACATGACTTTCAGGCCCATCGTGGCCTTGATCGGGATCACGCCCAGAACCGCGCCAAGCACCGTGTCGCCGAACAGCCCGCCAAGCCCGAACGAATGGGTCCAGCCCGACCCCGGCACCAGTGTCGATGCGTAAACCGATGCCATCGCAATCGCGATTGGCGCGAAGATGATCCGTGAAAGCGCGCGTTCTTCGCCGAAGTGAAAGACGAACCGCAAGCCCCAGACCGCAAGCACAAGGCTGATCGCCCAGGCCCCCATGCCGGCGATGATGATCATCGGCGACGCCAGCGAGGCGCCAAAGCGGCCCAGCATGTTTTGCGCCGGTTTGTCGGTGACCGACAGCCAGCTTGGGTCATCCGGGTTGTAGGACCACAAGATCATGCCCACCAGAACGGCAACGATCAACATCGCGAACCCGATCAGTTCCTTGCCGCGCCTTTCGATCAGCGCCTGCGTGTTGCTGTCAAACAGCGGATCGCGTTGTCTTGCCTGGTATGATGCCATCGGTTCCGTTCCTTACCCGTATAGACAGTCGCGCAGCCGGGGCAGCGCGTCCTGCAATTCTTCCCTTGGGGCCACAAGCGCGGCCCGCACATATCCCTTGCCGGGGTTGTCTGCGTTCACATCGCGGCTGAGATAGGCGCCCGGCAGCGCCCGGATGCCGGTTTCACGCCAGAGCCTGAGCACCGCAGCCTCGCCATCTTCGACCGGCAGCCACAGGAAAAACCCGGCCTGCGGCGGCTGGTAGCCCTGGATCGGGGCGAACACATCATCCGACAAGGCGTATTTCTCGGCATATAGCGCGCGGTTGGCCGCAACATGGGCGTCGTCAGCCCAGAGCTTTTCGGACACCCGCTGCAACGGCAAAGGCAGCGGCGCGCCGGCGTAGTTGCGCAACTGCTTGATCCGGCGCACACTTTCCGGCCCGCCCGCGACAAAACCCGAGCGCAGCCCCGGTAGGTTCGAGCGCTTGGACAGCGAATGGAATGCAAGGACCCGCTCGGGGTCGGCGCCGGTTTCGGCGGCGACCTCCAGGATGCCCGGCGGCGGCGTGTCGCGGTAGATTTCGCTGTAGCATTCATCGGCAAAAATGCGGAAATCATGCTTTTCGGCCAACCCCAGCAGGTCTTGAAGATAGCCACGCTCCGCCACCGCGCCCTGCGGGTTCGACGGGCTGCAGATATAGGCAACCTCGACCCGGTTCAGCGTTTGCGCATCAAGGGCGGTGTAGTCGGGCAAAAAGCCGGTGGCCGCGGTGGCCGGCACGAAAACCGGCCTTGCGCCCACGGCGTGCGCGGCCACGGCATAGACCTGGTAAAACGGGTTGGGGATCAGAACGGCGGGTTGCTTGCCGCCGGCGGTCGTTTCCGGGCACAGCGCCAGGCAGGCGTTGAACAGGCCTTCGCGGCTGCCGTTCAGGGCCATGATCTGCGTCGCCGCATCCAGCCTGACGCCGTAGCGGCGCGCAACCCAGCCTGCAATCGCGTCCAGAAGTTCCGGCGAGCCTTCGTTTGGCGGGTATTTCCCGAATTCTCCGGCATGTTCGGAAATGATCGTCGACACCCAGTCCGGGAAGGCGTGCCTTGGCTCTCCGATCGACATATGCACGACCTCGCCGCCCGGCTCATGGGCGTCGAGAAGCCTCCGCAGGCGCGGAAACGCATATTCTGGCAGGTTCGAAAACCGCTCGGGAAACACCATTACTGCCTCGTTTGTCGGGGTCATTTCGCCCCGTTTGCACCGAAGATAGCCGCTCGGGCCGCGACGGTCCAGAAAAACGCTGCAAAAATGGGCGCTTGGGGGGCCGGTCTGTTGCTTTTAGGCCAGAGCGGCCTCGGCAGCGGCCCCCAGGCGTAGCAGCCGCTCTTCGGCCCGCGGCGGCGCGAGCAGCATCAGCCCGGTTGAAGGCACCCCCGTCGGGAGGGTCAACCCACTGCAATCAAAGAGATTTCCGATCCGCGTGTTGCGCAGGGCCAGCAGGTTCTCGGTGACATAATAGGTTTCATCCGCCGCCACGCGTTCCAGATTTGGCGCAAGGGTCGCGGATGTGGGCATGAGCACGGCGTCATGGCCCGCAACCGCCCGGTTCCAACCGGCGCGCAGCTCTTTCAGCCTTTGCCAGGCGCGCACCACCTCGACCCCGGAATAGTCCAGCCCGGTGCGAAAACGCTCAAGGATCGCCGAATACATCTTTTCCGGGGCGGCTTCGATTTCATCCTGCCAGGTCGCATAGGCTTCGGGCGTGTATAGCGCGCCGGCCAGGGCCAGGGCTTCTTCCACGCCATCGACCTTGCCGGTTTCGATGATCGCCCCGGCGGCGCTCAGCCGTTCGACCGCGCGCTCGAAGCCTTGCAGGGGCTCGGCGCGCACATCCTCCATCGCGACATTTTCAAGGATCAGAAATCGCGTGCCTTTCAGGCTGACGCCCTGCAGATCGGCCGCCTTGCCGCCTTCCAGTGCCGCCAGCATCAGGGCCGCATCTTCGACAGACCGGCACAGCGGGCCAACCGTGTCAAAGCTCGCGACAAGCGGCACGACGCCCCGCAGCGACAGCCGACCCGAGGTGGTTTTCAGCCCGACAAGATCGTTCCACGCCGCCGGAATGCGCACCGAGCCGCCGGTGTCCGAGCCGACGGCAACCGGGGCCAGGTCGAACGCCACGCTGGTTGCCGCCCCGGAAGACGAGCCGCCGGGCACCGCATCCGGGTCATTCACGCAGGGCGGTGTGGCGGTGATCGGGTTGTAGCCGAGGCCAGAAAACGCCAGTTCCGACATGTGCGTCTTGCCCAGGCAGACAAGGCCAAGCCGCGTCGCATTTTCCAGCACCTCGGCGTCACGCGCGGGCACCCGGCCCGCCAGCAGGGCCGAGCCTGCCTCGGTCACGACACCGGCCGTGTCGAACAGGTCTTTCCAGGAAACCGGCACGCCATCGAGCGGCGACAACCGGTGCCCGGCACCCGCCCGTTGCGCAGCAGCCGCAGCCTCGGCGCGGGCGCGCTCGGGGGTGGTTCGGGCATAGATCCTGTCCGCCAGGGGGTGCGCCGCAATGGCCTCAAGACAGCTTTCGGTCAGCGCCACCGGGTCGATCCTGCCCGCGCCGATTTCGCGACCAAGCTCTGCCGCCGTCATTTTCAGCCAGTTTGCCGCCATGATCTGCCCTTTCGTGTTCTGGCGCGACGGTAACGCGCCGCGCGGGCATGGACAATCCCGCAACAGGCGCGATAACTGAAGCATGGCGCAGGATTCTGATATCATCATCGCCGGCGGCGCGTTGAACGGTTCGGCCCTGGCACTGGCGCTGGCCGGGTCAGGGCTGAGCGTGAGCGTGGTTGACCCGGTGGCGCCCGCCGACCAGGCGGCAGACGGGTTTGACGGGCGCGGCTATGCGCTGGCGCTGACGTCGCAGCGGCTTTTGCAGGCCATTGGCGTCTGGGGCAATGTCGCCGAACACGCGCAACCGCTGCTGGAAATCAAGATCACCGACGGGCGCGCGGGCGAAGGGCCTTCGCCGTTCGTGCTCGAATTCGATCATGCCGAAATCGAAGAAGGTCCGATGGGGTATATGGTCGAAGACCGATACCTGCGCCGCGCCCTGTCCGCGGCGCTGGAAACCAACCCGCGCATCGCGCTGGTGACCGGCGACAAGGTGGTTGAACAACGCGTCGGGCCGGGCCGTGTTGCCGCCGTGCTCGCGTCGGGAAGAACGCTGAACGGGGCTGTGCTGGTCGGGTGTGACGGGCGACGCTCTCAGGTTGCCACGCGCGCCGGGATCAAGCGCAGCGGGTGGGATTATGGGCAGACCGCGCTGGTCTGCGCCATCTCGCATGAGCGCCCGCACCACGGTATCGCGCATCAGTTCTTCATGCCGCCCGGCCCGCTGGCCATCCTGCCGTTGCCGGGCAACCAGAGCTCGATCGTCTGGACCGAAAGCCACGACGAAGCGGCCCGGATCAACGCGCTCGGCGACGCGGCCTACCTGGATGTGCTGCGCCCGAGGTTCGGCGATTTCCTGGGCGAGATCAGCCTTGCCGGGGCGCGGTTCACCTATCCGCTGAACCTGACCATCGCCAACAGTTTCGTGGCCGAGCGGGTGGCGCTGGTCGGTGACGCCGCGCACGGGATGCACCCGATTGCCGGCCAGGGGCTGAATGCCGGGCTCAAGGACGTCGCGGCACTGGCCGAGGTTCTGGCGCTGGCCAAACGGCGCGGCGAAGACATTGGCCGGATCGACGTGCTGGAGCGCTACCAACGCTGGCGGAGGTTCGATGTCATGACGCTTGCGGCGGCGACCGATGCAGTCAACAAGCTGTTTTCCAACGACAACTCCCTGATCCGCCTGGGGCGCGACCTGGGGCTGGGCGTGGTCAACGCGCTGCCGGGATTGCGGCGCAGCTTCATCCGAGAAGCTGCCGGTCTGACCGGAGAACTGCCAAGACTGCTGCAGGGGCGCGCCGTCTGAGCGGCTAGTCCAGCGGGCGCGCTTCGTCGACAAGCATCACGGGAATGCCGTTTCTGATCGGAAAAGCCAGCTTGGCCGCTTTCGAGATCAGTTCCTGTTTGTCGGCATCGTAAGACAGCGTGGTCTGGGTCAGCGGACAGACCAGTGCCTCCAGCATGCGCCGGTCAGCGACAAGGGTTTCGGTCATTGCATCACTTCCTCGCCGGGGCCGCCGTGCAGGGCATATTCAAGCAAGGTCATCAGCGTTTCGCGCCGTGCGGCCAAGGTCGGCGCCTCAAGCAACGCCTGCCGGTCTTCGGGTTCAAACGGGCAGAGCATGGCCAGTGAATTGATCAGCATTTCATCTTCTGCCTTCTGGAGCGATTCCCAATCGGTGTTCAACTCCTGGTCTTCCAGGTAGCGGTGCAGCGTCTTCATGAACGCGGGCCGGTCAAAGCCCGGATCATGTTCGGTTGCGCCCAGGTCACGGTGGAAACGGTCCCAGGACACCTGGCATTTCCGGTAGGGTGAAAACCCGTCCACGTCGTGCTTGATGCGAAAGCGCGAGATGCCGGTCAGCGTGATCATGTAGCGCCCGTCGGGTGTTTCACTGAAGGCGGTCAGCCTGCCCGCACATCCGATATCGTGCAGCGGTGCATCAGCACCCATCCCCGGCACCGGCTGAACCATTCCGATCAACCGGTGCGGGGTTTTCAGAACGTCATCGAGCATTGCCAGGTAGCGCGGCTCGAATATCTGAAGCGGCAGACGCGCGCGCGGCAACAACAACGCGCCGGGTAAGGGAAAAACCGGGATCGTGTCAGGCAGATCGGCCGCGTTGAACATGCTGGGGCCCCGCAGTTGGTGCGAATGTCACGAAAATATTAGCGACGACAGCTTGCGCCGTCCATTCAGCACGATCGGATCCTGCGGTGGCAGGGCATCGAAAACCGTGAACAACTGCTTTTTCGCCGCCTCGTCGTTCCATTCGCGGTCGCGCCGGAAAATTTCGAGCAACTCGTTGACCGCCTCTTCGGTCTGACCGGAAGAATGCAGGGCAATGGCCAGATCGAACCGCGCCTGCAGGTCGTCCGGGTTGGCCTCGACCGCCGCGCGCAGCTCGTCCAGAGGGGCGACGTTTTCTGCCTGCCGGGTCAGCTCGAGCTGGGCATGTGCGGCCTCAAGTTCGGGAGCGTGCGAAATTTCGGCCGGAGCGCCGTTCAACACGGCTTCGGCCTTTGCAAGATCACCGGCCGCGATATGGGCCCGCACCAGGCCGCCATAGGCCGCCGGGTTGTTCGGCTCTTCTTCGAGAATGGCGGCGAAAGTCTGCGCCGCATCGGCAGCCGCCCCTTCAGCCAGCATGGCTTCGGCGGCTTCGACGGCCTCGGACAAACCACCATCACCCGCCTGATCGGCCAGCTTCTTGACGAAGGTCTTGATTTCAGACGCCGGCAGCGCGCCCTGGAAACCATCGACGGGCTGGCCCTGCCAGAAGCCGTAAACGGTCGGGATCGACTGAATGCGCAACTGCGCCGCGATGGCCTGGTTTTCATCCACGTTGATCTTGACCATCCTGACCTTGCCGCCCGCCGCCTTGACGGCGTCTTCCAGCATCGGGCCAAGCGTCTTGCAAGGGCCGCACCACGGCGCCCAGAAATCGACGATTACGGGAACTTCTTTCGAAGCATCCAGAACATCCTGTTCAAATGTGGCTTCGCCGGCGTCCTTGATCAGGTCGCCGCCAGCGCCTTCGGGGTTTTGGCCCAACTCCAGCATCGGTTCATCCTTTGGCTATATCCGGTTGGCTTCTAGATGGAGTATCGGGGCGTGCGTTGCAAGGTTTGCCGGCCCGTTGCCCACCCCCCGCGGCGCCTGTCCGTGCTCGGCGCCGAGCGGGCCGGTCAGCGACAACGTCCGCGAGGACGGCGGAGCGCCCGTTTCAGGGCAAATCGAAACTGGCGAATACCGGCGCATGGTCCGACGGCTTTTCCCAGCCCCGCGCCTGGCGCAGGATACGCGAGCCATGGGCCGCCCCGGCGATGTCAGGCGTCGCCCAGACGTGATCCAGCCTGCGCCCCTTGTCCGCGCCATCCCAGTCGCGCGCGCGGTAAGACCACCACGAATACAACGGCCCATCGGGGATGTCGGCGCGCGTCACATCGACAAAGTTCCCGGCATCCTGCACCGCCCCGAGGTGATCGACCTCGATCGGGGTATGGCTGACGATCTTCAGCAACTGCTTGTGATTCCAGACATCATCTTCGCGCGGGGCGATATTCAGATCGCCCACCAGAATTGACTTTGCCGGGGCCTCGTCATGCAACCAGTCGCGCATCTCGGTGAGGTAGTCGAGCTTTTGCCCGAATTTTTCATTCACCTCCCGGTCTGGCTTGTCACCGCCCGCCGGCACATAGAAGTTGTGAATGACCACCCCGTTTTCCAGCCGCGCCGCGATATGGCGGGCGTGGCCCAGGCCCGCGAAATCCTTGCGACCGGCCTCTGTTATCGGCAGTTTCGACAGGATCATCACGCCGTTGTAGCCCTTCTGGCCATTGGCGACCATGTGGCGGTATCCAAGGGCTGCAAACCCCTCGGTCGGCATTTTTTCGACCGGGCTCTTGCATTCCTGCAGGCACAGGATATCCGGGCCCTCCTCGGCCAGCAGTTTCAGCACCAGCGGCTCGCGCAGGCGGACCGAGTTGATGTTCCATGTGGCGATGGTAAATGGCATGCGAGTCTCCCTTTGCTCCCTTTCATCGCAAAAAAAGGCCCGGCACAAGGCCGGGCCAGTCCAACAGGGAGGTTGTGCATCATCACCCCGATGCACAGGGGATTCGTTCAGGCAACCAATCTATAGCCGCCCGATTCGGTCACAAGAAGGCGAGCGTTTGACGGATCTGGTTCAATTTTTTGCCGAAGCCGGTAGATATGGGTCTCCAGCGTGTGGGTGGTCACGCCGGCGTTGTAGCCCCAGACCTCGTGCAGCAGCACATCGCGCGCCACGACGCCTTCGGTCGCCCGGTAAAGGAACTTCAGGATGTTGGTTTCCTTCTCGGTCAGCCGGATTTTCCTGTCATCCTCGGTGATCAGCATCTTCATCGCCGGCTTGAACGTGTAGGGGCCAAGCTGGAATACCGCATCTTCCGACTGCTCGTGCTGGCGCAATTGCGCACGGATGCGGGCCAGCAGGACCGGGAACTTGAAGGGTTTCGACACATAGTCGTTGGCCCCGGCATCCAGGCCCAGAATCGTGTCCGCGTCCGAATCATGGCCGGTCAGCATGACCACCGGGCATTTCACGTTCTGCTTGCGCATCCGGCGGCACAACTCGCGCCCGTCGGTATCGGGCAGGCCGACATCGAGGATGACAAGATCGTAAATCGCCTCTTTTACACGATCCATGGCGGTCGCGCCGCTGTCGGCCTCGAAGACGTCGAAATCTTCGGTCATCAAAAGTTGCTCGCTGAGCGCTTCACGCAGATCGTCATCATCATCGACGAGGAGTATTTTCTTGAGAGTCGCCATCGTGCGAGTCCTCCTTCTGGTTCCGCCATCAGACATGGAAGAACACCCCCCATCCGGCAAGGTTTGCAACAAATGCCTCACGCGGACGTGTCGGATGTGCGGCAATTGTTTCATATTCCGGCGTTTGCGGCTACATCAGCAAGGGAAATGAAACTGGATGTTACATGAGCCTTGCCCCGACAGAACCGGAATTGCTTGCCCGCGCGCGGTCCGATCTGCGCATGGGCGTTCCGGTATTGCTGCGCCGCAATGAGCATGGCGCGGTCATCCTGGCGGCCGAAACGGCGTCAGCCGAACGGCTGGCTGCGTTCCGGTCGCTCGGGCGACCGTATCTTGCGCTGACCCGGCATCGGGCCGACACGCTGAAAGCGCGCAGCTATGACGGGGACGTTGCCCGAATCAGCCTGCCCGAGGACGCGGGCGTGGACTGGATCACCGCACTGGCCGACCCGGCGGACGACCTGCGCATGCCGA